>WNGJ01008253.1_pt1 | contig 11089 bp, 11 predicted proteins | sample 5400611 | NCBI WGS metagenome assembly WNGJ01 (sample SAMN13153375, study PRJNA577476) | soil metagenome | isolation source: 40 cm soil or saprolite under Garry oak tree replicate 1 | place: USA:California | collected 2016-06-15 | reverse complement strand
CCTGCTGGCGGACGGCCTCACTCGCTTCATCGAAATAGGCCCAGGAACTGCGCTGAGTGGTTTCATGAAACGGATCGACCAGCGCGCGCAGATGCTGAATGTGGCGGACGTGGCCAGTTTGGAGAACGTGGTGAAGGTATTGGGAACGCATGACGAATGATATGCCTCTGTCAATTAGAACCCAATCGACAGCAGTCACCGATTTAAGCGCCGTTCGCGCAATTCGAGCGTTTCCATGGCCTCGCCGAGGTCCTGATAAGCTACGTTTCCAGAGGCAGCTTTTAATTCCCGGAGTTGCATCACGCGGAGGAATTCCCGAGCGGCCTTGGTCACGGCCTCGCTTTCATTCTCGAGCTCAGTAAAGCGCTGGATTTGAGCCACTTCGTCCAAGCTAAGGTTAACTGTCACACTCATAACGGTGTGGCCAACCCGGCTTGGCCGAGCAACTCAGCCCAAGGGCAGAGGTTGGAGCTCCTTTGGGCCTGCCGTGGCGGCAGTTCGACGGTCAGTATCGCCATCCCAGCAAGCTATAGCTGGGCCAGGGGAAAAGCAACTACGTCCAGGGCTTGATCACCTATCAGCTATCGCCTATCACGTATCGCGCATGAGCGAACTGGCCACTCAAATCGCCGTTGTCACCGGCGCCGGGCGCGGCATCGGACGGGCCATCGCGCTGAAATTCGCCGCCGCTGGAGCAGACATTGTTTGCGTTTCGCGAACGGCGGAAAACTCCGAGAAGGTGGCCAACGAAGTCCGGGCGCTGAGGCGCAAGGCCTGGGCGCACGCAGTGGATGTTGCCGACGCGGCGGCGGTCATCGCCGCCGGAGAGAAAATTTTGGCGGAGGCCGGTCGTGTGGATATTCTGGTGAACAACGCCGGTGTCACCCGTGATGGTCTGCTGATGCGCTTGAGTGAAGAGGATTGGGACACCGTGCTGGACACGAATCTGAAGGGGGCCTTTTTGTTCACCAAAGTTTTCTCCCGCCCGTTCGTCAAGCAGCGGTCGGGGCGCATTATCAACGTCGCGTCGATTATCGGTTTGATCGGCAATGCGGGGCAGTGCAATTACGCCGCCAGCAAAGCCGCTTTGATCGGGTTTACCAAATCTGTTGCGCGCGAGTTGGCCTCGCGCGGCATCACCGTCAATGCGCTGGCGCCCGGATTCATCGAAACCGACATGACGGCCGATTTAAACGAAGACACCAGGAACGAGTTGTTGAAAAGAATCCCGCTAAACAGCTTCGGTCTGCCGGAAGACGTCGCCTGTGCGGCGTTATTTCTGGCCAGCCCTGCGGCGCGCTACGTGACTGGCCAGGTGTTGACGGTGGATGGGGGAATGGTGATGGGGTGAGGCAACAATGTTAAGCGGCTAATACCGTCGAATCGCTAAAAAGCCCGGTTTCCAGCCGTTTTAGCGGTTTTGACCGTTGAACGGTTTAACTTGAAAAATGTGAGATTCAGGACTTGACGCTTTCCTAAACGTGGCATAGACACACTGCAAACAGCAAAAATAGAACCGGAGACAACTATGGCAGAGAAGAGTATCGAACAACGGGTCAAGGATATCATCGTCGAACAATTGGGCGTCAATGCCGATCAGGTCACGCCGGAAGCCAAGTTCATTGAAGACCTCGGCGCCGATTCGCTTGACACTGTGGAGTTGGTCATGGCCCTGGAGGAGGAATTTGGCCATGAGATTCCTGATGAACAAGCTGAAAAGCTCCAGAGCGTAGGCGACGTCATTAAGTATATCGAAGACCTCCAGCAAAAGTAATTGTCAGGTGAAGCGTTCCGGGGCAGCTTGGACTGGCATCAGCTTGAGCTGCCCCGTTTGATTTTATTATGGCAAACGACTGGACAGAGCGCCGCGTGGTCGTCACCGGCCTGGGCGTGGTTTCTCCCCTGGGAAATGACCTCGAAACCTTTTGGAGCCAGCTCCTGGCCGGCCAATGCGGGGTGGACAAAATCAGGTCATTCGATGCGAGCGGTTTCGATACGCAAATCGCTGCTGAGGTCAAAAACTTCGATCCCACGCCGGCGTTTCCCTCGCCCAAAGAAATCCGGCGCACCGACCGGTTCTCGCAATTCGGCGTTTACGCGGGCTGGCAGGCCCTGCGCGATTCGGGGATGGACCTGACCCAGGTCAACCGCGATGAAGTGGGCGTTTTCTTCGGCTCGGGCATCGGCGGACTGCAAACCACGGCCGAGCAACACAAGATTCTGCTCGAGCGCGGCCCAGGCCGGCTGTCGCCGTTCATGATCCCGATGCTGATCCTGAACATGGCCTCCGGGCTGTTCTCGATGTACTACAAGCTGCGCGGACCCAACTTCGCCACTTGCTCGGCTTGTGCCACCTCCAGCCACGCCATCGGCGAGGCCTGGCGCACCATCAAGATGGGCGATGCGCAAATCATCTACGCCGGAGGCGCTGAGGCTACGATTGTGCCCATCGGCATTGGCGGCTTTTGTGCGATGAGAGCCATGAGCACGCGCAACGACCAGCCCAAGCGCGCCTCGCGCCCGTTCGACAAGGAGCGCGATGGCTTCGTCATGGGCGAAGGCGCAGGTGTTTTGGTCCTGGAGGAACTGGAACACGCAAAAAAGCGCGGCGCTAGAATCTACTGTGAGATGGTTGGCTACGGGAACACCGCTGATGCCAATCACGTGACTGCGCCGGCGCCTGAAGGCGAAGGCGCCGCCCGTTGCATGCGCATGGCCCTGCGCAACGCCCAGCTCAATCCTGAGGACATTTCCTACATCAACGCCCACGGCACTTCCACGCCACAGGGCGACATCGCCGAAACGCAGGCCATCAAGACCGTTTTCGGCGCGCACGCCCGCAAACTGGCGGTCAGCTCTACCAAAGGCGCCACTGGCCACATGCTCGGCGCGGCCGGCGGCGTCGAGATGGCCATCTGCGCCAAAGCGATCCAGACCGGCACTGTGCCGCCAACGATCAACTACGAAGTGCCCGACCCCGAATGCGATTTGGATTATGTTCCCAACACTGCGCGCCAGAGGGAGGTCAATGCGGTTGTGAGCAACTCGTTTGGTTTCGGCGGGCACAACGCCAGCATTGTGGCGAAGAAGTTCGTGGGATGATTCCTGTTGCGCGTTGCGTGACCGCGCGCGCTGGGCGCGCGCAACACGCAACTCTCCTGGACATCCATGAATTTCCTTTCCCTCATCGACCGTTCCCTCAGGGCGCGCCCAGATGTTGGTGGTGGTAACAAGATCCGCCCGGGGCCACCGGACGGCTTATCCCAATGACGTGAGAATTCTCTCCGCCGCTGCGCGCGGATTTTCGGCGGCGTAAATTGGCCGGCCAATCACCAGCCAACTGGCGCCTGCCTGGAGCGCTTCCTTTGGGGTCAGGGTCCGTTTCTGGTCGTCCGGCGGTGCCCCTTCAACGCGAATGGCGGGGCAAACCAGTTGCATACTGGCAGGCACCATTTGGCGTATTTCGATTAATTCCAGCGGCGAACAAACCAGCCCGCGCAAACCCACCTTGTTGGCCATGTTCGCCAACCGCCGGACCTGGCGGGCGGCATTGGGATCGAAACCCAGTTCACTGAGCGCATTGCTATCGAGACTGGTCAACACAGTGACGCCCAGCACCAGGGGCGGCGTATGACCCAGACGCCAGGCGCTTTCCTGCGCGGTTTGCTCGGCGGCTTTAATCATCTCCCTGCCTCCACTGATGTGCACGGAGAGCATTTGAACGTCCAGCCGCACAGTGGCTGCCACCGCTTTGGCGACCGTGTTGGGGATATCGTGGAACTTGAGATCCAGAAACACCGGCGCGCCCAGCGCCCGAATTCGCCGCACGATCTCAGGCCCTGCGCTGGTGAACAGTTCGCTGCCTACTTTAAAACCGCCGGAAACCGGGACAAGTTGTTCGGCCAATTTGAGCGCCTCTTCGGCAGTTGGCACGTCCAGAGCCGCGATGATTGGGTTGCGCATGAGCCGATTGAAACTCAAATGAGCCGGGCCAACAAGCCGGGATTCACCCCTTCCCCTGGAAGGCCGCTTCACCTGGAAAGAGCATGGGGATCTGTTTTTTGCCAGCGCTGCCTGGTCAGAGCCGCGAGAGTGCCCAAACCAAACAGGAGAAAACTGCCAATCACCGCCAGAAGTCCTGCGGGCGTGGCTTGCAGCCTGGCTACCGCAAGATCGCCGGGGCCGGCCAGCATGGATAAGAGGGCGGCGATGGGCACGACAGGCGGTCCCCAGAGACCGCTGAGCCAGCGGGCCAGCAAATAAGCAACCAGCACGGGCGCCGCAATTGCGCAGCAGATCATCCAGCCTTCTCCAGTAAAATGCAGCCATACGGCAGCGTGAGCCACCCAAACTGCGCCGGCAAATATGCGAAGCGCCCTCGCGCCTGTGTGGGCCCGGTCCTCCCAGCGCAAGCTGTGCATAAGCAGGAAGGCCAGACCGGCGTGCACTGCCCAATGGATTGAGTTGGCGTCGCTGTCCAGAACCGCGATGAGGATGCTCGGCGACACTATGCCGCCGAAAATGCCAAGCTTCGGGTTCCTCGAAAGCCCAGCGCAGAGAAGACAATAGCCTGCGGCTGCGGCGCCAATACATTTCCAGCGACTAAAATCGGTCGCCAGGTTGCGTCCCCAATCCTCGGGCAAACCGCCGATTAGCGCTGCCAGCGAAATCAAGAGCAGATGCAGCGCCGCGCGATGGTTGCGGTGATGGAAGCAAATGCTGCCGTAAATTGCCGCATTCATAATCGTCAGCGCGAGAAACACGGCTTTATCGGGCTGCGGAGTGGCGACCAACGTGGTTAGAAGCGGTGGAATAAGCAGCGCCGTGTGCCAGCTCGATCGAATTTCAGGAAGCAGATCCTTTGCCCGTCGGTACAGCATCCACAGCAAAACCCAGATCGTTGGCGCCAACAAGTCCGGGCGCAAACCGAAATCATAAACGTAGCCGAGACAGTACAAGTGGACAGCGGTCCCTACAATCCAGAGCAGGAAGAATCCCAGTGGCAACCAGCCGCGCTGGGGCGAAAGGGTTCCGGTTGGCCGGGCGCGGGGGAGAACATTCGCCAGAGCGAGGAGCGCCGGAAGCAGCAACAGCCAGGTGTACTCATTGGTTTGGTAAGCGGCGCCCCAGGTTGGTTTAGTGCCGACCTTGTGCTGGTGGAGCATTCGATAGACTCCCGGCAACGCGACATTCACCACAAGTACCACGAGGCCGGCCTTGAGCAGACCAGCGGGGAGATTGAGCTCGGCGATGAACCGCTTCAAGCTGCTGAAGCGGGCAACGGCAATGGCTCCGCCCGCCAGACACATCACCGAAACCAGCCGCGTGTCGATTAGCGCCGCCTGGCTGATCAAAATGAACGGAACCAGGACGAGCAGGTTCTCCAAACCGATCAGCAAGGTCGAATCATACCAAATCCCCCGGCGTGCGAGAAAAATGGCTGTGGCTACAAGGAGCGCTTCATAAAACTGCAAGGAAGTGAAGTTGAAAGCCAGTTGGCTGGCTTCGCTGCTCAAGAAGTTGGGATCAACCGAGACGCGGTAGAAACCGTAGAGCAGAAGCGCCGCGCTAACCAGATAGGAGGGATTGCAGGCGAGAAACCGTCTCAGCCAATAGGAGAGCGGCCTGGCCGGAGGTTGGAGCTTAGCGGCCAGGACATTGCCAGGAGAGATCGACCCTAAAGGTTGCGCCACTTTGTGTTCCTGACCTTCGTTCATAGCAGCCCCTACAGGACTCTTTCCGGCTTCGGCATTCACGCCGAGGCTCGTCAGTTCGCAGGCAGCATAGGCTGGGCCAGCCATGCAAAGGGGTTGAATGGGCTGAGTTTTGGCCCGTTTTGTGGAGTTCCATTTCTGATCGCCGCCGGTGAAGGTGGCTGGTGCGGAAATTTTCACGCATCCTGCGTGAATTCCACGCGGGCAAAGGGAGGCGGAACCTAATCGGCGCCGCTTGGAGCCGCGCTCCCCGTTGCCGTGCTCCCTAACCTCTTGCGTTCGGGTTTTTGACTTTCCGGAGGCCATCTTCTAGCCTCGGCGCGCATGAAAGTGATTCGTCACACCGACCCCGATTTTCCAGAACGAATGCGCGAAGTAACCGCCGCTTCGAGTCTTTTCGATCCGCGTATCGAGGAGCAGACACGGACCATCCTTCAAGCGGTGCAGGCGCGCGGCGATGAGGCCTTGCTGGAACTGACCGAGCGATTCGACGGGGCGAAGTTGACGGCGGATCAATTGCCGGTCACCCACACCGAGTTGAAAACCGCTTCGCGCAGGGCGGATAAGTCGCTACGCGCCGCCGTGGCCGAAACGCAAAAGAACATCGCCAGCTTTGCCAGGAAATCCCTGCGCAAGGATTGGTGGATGTGGAACTCACACGGCGCCGCTGTCGGTGAAAAGTTCGATCCCTTTCAGCGCGTCGGCATCTACATTCCGGGCGGCGCCGCGCCCCTGGTTTCCACCGCTTTGATGACGGTAACGCTGGCGAAGGCGGCGGCCTGCCCCGAGATCGTCGTTTGCACGCCGTGTGGCGAAGAGGGCGCAATAAATTCCGCGCTGCTGTTTGCGGCCCACGCAGCGGGCGCCACGGAGATTTATCGCGTGGGCGGCGCGCAGGCAATTGGGGCCATGGCCTACGGCACCAACGGGATTCGACGAGTCCAAAAGATCTTCGGTCCGGGCAACGCCTATGTCGTGGCCGCCAAACGGTTGGTCGTGGGACACGTCGCGATTGACTTGCTGCCCGGCCCCAGCGAATTGCTGGTGCTGGCGGATGATACCGCCAACCCACAGTTCGCTGCGGCGGATCTGCTGGCGCAGGCCGAGCATGGCTCCGGACATGAGCGGGTTTGGTTGGTAACGGCTTCCGGCAGGCTACTCAACGCAGTCGAGAAACAAATCGAGCGGCAGCTTTCCACGCTCCTGCGCCGCGAAATTATCGAACGGGCGCTCGATCAAAACGGCTGGCTGATTCAGGTCAAGACGCTTGCCGATGCGATACAGCTCGTGAACCAACTTGCCCCCGAGCATTGTGAGGTGATGACGCGCAAGGCCCGCACGGTGAGCCGCGGCATTCTGGCTGCAGGGGCGCTTTTCCTGGGGGAATGGTCGCCGACGGTGCTTGGCGATTATGTGGCCGGACCGAGCCACACGCTGCCTACAGGCGGCGCAGGCGCTTCCTTTGCCGGATTGACGGTGGATCAATTCCAACGGCGCACCAGTGTGGTGGAATACAAACGTCCCGCGCTCAAAAAAGCGCTCTCGGCGGTGCGGAAGTTTGCGGAAGTGGAGGGGTTGGCCGCTCATGGGCAAAGCGCCGAGATTCGCTTGGGTTAGTACTGTGACAAACAAATTTCGAGACGTGGTAGGGCGCGTCACTCCGTGCGCGCCGTTCGGAAAGCCGTCTGCGGACCGCGGCACGCACGGAGTGACGCGCCCTACCCGCGCTCTGCACGACGTAACGAAACTTATTTGTCGCGGTACTAGTTGATTTTGATCATGCTTATTAAGAGTTCGCACCCGCTCACCCGCCCGCTCGTGCGGGATTTGCGTCCCTACATGCCGGGCGACCAGCCGAATATCAAACGGCTGATCAAACTTAACACGAACGAGAATCCATATCCGCCGTCACCCAAAGTTCTATCGGCCATAAAAGCGGCGGTGGACGATCGGCTGCGGCTTTATCCAAATCCCACTGCTCAGCCTTTGCGCGAAAAGCTGGCGAGGCTGCATCGCTGCAGACCCCAGAACATTATCATCGGCAACGGCTCGGATGAACTTTTGGCCCTGGCGGTCCGGTGCTTTGTCGAACCGGCGCAGCCGTGGACGCGCCGGACGCGCTGCCTGGTTCAGTTCTTCACGCCCAGTTACTCGCTCTATCCAGTTCTGGCGAACATCCATGGCGCAGAGAACAATCCAGTGCCGCTGGATGCGGCCTTTGGTCTGCCTTCCCTCGATGAGCTCAAACGCGGCAAGCGGTGGGCCTCCCACGCGGCGCTGACCTTCGTGACCACGCCGAACGCGCCAAGTGGCCGCGCTTACACCACGGCCCAACTGGAGGCAGTCTGCCGCGCCCACAAAGGCGTCGTGGTCCTGGACGAGGCCTACGTGGATTTTGCCGAGGAACACGCCCTGAACCTGGCCCTGAAATATCCGCACGTGATGGTCGCGCGGACTTTCTCGAAAGCTTACGCGCTTTGCTTCCAGCGCGTCGGGTATTTTGTCGGGCATCCGTCGCTCATCGCTGCGCTGGACAAAATCCGCGACAGTTACAACGTCAACGGTTTGGGCCAGATTGCCGCGATCGCAACCTTGGACGATTTGCCCTACTACCGGGCGAACTTCGAAAAGATAATAGCCACCCGCGAGAAACTCAGCCGCCAATTGGGCGCGCTCGGCTTCCGGGTCCTGCCCAGCCAAACCAATTTCATTCTCGCGCGTCCGCCGAAGTTTACCGCCAAAGATTGGCTCCAGCAGTTGCGCAACCGCAAGATTTTGGTGCGCTGGTTTGATTATCCTTCCGTCCGGAAGTATCTGCGCATCACCGTTGGCACCCCGAAGGAAGCGGCGGCCCTGGTGCGGGCCGTCAGACAGATTCTGTAGAACCCTGCGCTTTACCAACCCAGGACTGGACAGCGCCATTGGGTTTTGGGACACAGGCGCGCTCGGCAGATCATCACTCCAGCGACAAAGCTTTTGCTTCCCTCAGGCACTCTTTCTGCTAAAAAACCAGTGTGTACTTGGATTACTACGGGCTGACGGAGCCGCCATTCGACATTACGCCGAACCCGCGCTTCCTGTTTTACAGCGCCAAACACCGCGAAGCGTTCAATCACCTCCTTTACGGCATTCGCGAACGCAAAGGGTTCGTGCAGTTGACCGGCGAGGTCGGCGCCGGCAAGACCACACTCTGCCGGGCCTTGCTGGAGCAACTCGACGGCCATTTCGCAACGGCCCTCATTCTCAACCCGGTCATGAGCGCCGACGAGTTGATAAAGGCGATCGCCATTGAGTTCGGGCTGCCCGTCAGCGGCCTGGACCGGTTGGATACCGTGGCTGCCATCAACCGGTTTTTGCTCCAGCAAGTCGAGCGGCAACAGGACACGGTCTTGATTATTGATGAAGCGCAGGATCTGACCGACGAGTTGCTCGAACAGGTGCGCCTGCTCTCCAACCTGGAGACCGACAACCGCAAGCTGCTGCAAATCGTTTTGCTGGGCCAACCCGAATTGCGCGACCGGCTCAACAACCCGCGTCTGCGCCAACTGCGCCAGCGTATCACCGTCCGCTACCATCTGCTGCCGTTGAAGCGGGCCGAAGTCAACCAATACATTCAACATCGGCTCGAAGTTTCCGGCGCCAAAGGCGCGCCGCATTTCACTCACCTGGCCTTGTGGCGCGTTTATGGCTACAGCCAGGGCGTTCCGCGGTTGGTCAACGCGGTTTGCGACAAGGCGCTCCTGGCGGGGTTTGTCCAGCAACGCGAGCAAATTGATTTTCGCATCATTGGTCGCGCCGTCCGCGAATTGGAAGGGAACATTGACGCATGAGCTTAATCAACGACGCGTTGAAGCGGGCCAGGCAGGCGCAACAGCAGGCGCCTCCGCCACTTTCGCCCGGCCTGCAATTCCGGCCGGTTGAACCCGCGCAACAGCCCAAACGCGGCGCCAGCCTGATTCTGCCAGCCGCCCTTGCCGCTGGCGCGCTTCTTGTCTTTTTCCTGGTATGGCATTGGCTACAGAACATCGGCCCCACACCCCGAGCCCAGGTGCAGAGCCAAACCGCGGATGCTCCAGGCCGGGCCCCAACCGGGCAGAATGTTTCATCGGCTGCCCGGGATGTCCCCGCTGTGGCTGTTGAGCCCAATGTTGTCCCGGCTCCCGCGCCGGTGACGGGTGCGCCAAAGGCTGCTGCAACAACGGCGCCCGCGTCACAAACCGCGCCGGTTTACATCGCCCAGCCAATTACAACCACCAACCCGCCCGCAGTCATCGAGGCCGCCGCTCCGAAGCCCGCGCCGCTCAGGCTCCAGGGCATCATCTTTCAGCCTGCGCATCCTTCAGCTATGATTAGCGGCAAGACCCTGTTCATCGGCGACAAGCTGGGCGAATTGCGGGTGGTGGCCATTGACCCGCAAAGTGCCACGCTGATCGGCTCGGGGCAGACAAACGTTTTGACTCTACCGCAATAAACGCAGCGCCGTCCGCAGGTCATTTCTTTTCGACCTTCGGTTCCAACGCATCGAGCCGGTGCTCGATTGCATCCAGGCGCCGCAGGACCTGCTCATTTCCATCTTTGTGCTCGACCTGAATCAAAGGTGGAAAAGCCACACAGCCTTGGAGGCAGATCACCGCGAGACAAAGGAGCAGCAGCTTAATGGTTTGGGTTGTCATTGGTTCGATTACAATTTGGGTTTGGGACTCGTCTCAAGCGGATGCAGCTTGAACCAGCACGGCGGCAAAGGCAAGGATGCTCATGGCCGGTGCTGCAACTGTTGCCGATTAAAGGCCACGACGTCTTCGTAGCGCACTCCAGCACCGCCGAAAATATCCAGCGCCGAGCCGATGGTCAGGTCAATTCGACCCTGCCCCAAGTGCGCCACCGCCTCCAGGTCGTCCAGCGAATTAGCGCCGCCGGCGTAGGTGGTTGGAATAGGCGACCATTGGCCAAGTCTGGAGACCAGGTCCCGATCAATGCCGCGGCACAGCCCTTCGATATCTACGGCATGAATGAGGAATTCGGCGCCCCACTTGGAAAGTTTTTCCAAAGTCTCCTGGCTAATAGTCAGTTCGCTGATCCTCTGCCAATTGTCGGTGACGACGACATAATCCTGCCCGCGCCGGCGGCAGCTCAGGTCCAGCACCAGGCGCTGCGCGCCGATGGCCTCGACGAGCTTGGCCAGGCGGTCCCAATCCAGTTGTCCCTGGCGGAAAATCCAAGAGGTGACGATCACGTGCGACGCGCCGGCATCCAACCAGGCGGCGGCGTTATCAAGGTTGATGCCGCCGCCAATCTGCAAGCCGCCCGGATAGGCCCGCAGCGCGGCGCTCGCCTCCGGTTCATTTCCAGGGCCGAGCATGACAATGTGGCCGCCT
>WNGJ01008252.1_pt1 | contig 11089 bp, 11 predicted proteins | sample 5400611 | NCBI WGS metagenome assembly WNGJ01 (sample SAMN13153375, study PRJNA577476) | soil metagenome | isolation source: 40 cm soil or saprolite under Garry oak tree replicate 1 | place: USA:California | collected 2016-06-15 | reverse complement strand
AACCAAAGCCGAGGGGAGCTGTTCGCGTAGTTATCGATGAACGCCGATGCCGAACTCGAGTCAATAATCTTGTCCCACGCGTATGACACCCCGGCTTGCAACCCTTTGCTGAGTTGTCGAGTTACCTGTACCTCAAGGGCATGGAAAATGGAATCGGAGTTCCACATGGTGCCGGAAATCTGGCCTACGTTCGGGTTCAGAGGAGTTCCATTTACCGGCCATACGTAGCCCTGCGGTGTCAACGTTGGAAGCACCATGTCGAAATTGTTCGTGAAGTAGGGAAGATGAACACCGCGCGATCCTGTGTAGCCCACCTGCAGCACCGTATCTGGAGCAATGCTCTGCTGAATGTTGAAGTTCCACTCCATGTCATAGCTGCGTGGAGGATTCGGCTGAATATAAGCGTAACGAAGGGTGGGCGTGGTCAATAGCGGAAATGCTCCCTTTGGAAACGACCCCTGCGCCAGCGTCGTGACGACACCCAACTCAAAAAACGGAGCCGACAACAGGGTCGTCACCGCAAACAGATATGGGAGAGGCAAATTATCGAATATTCCGAAGGCAGCGCGGACAGATGTCTTACCTTTACGTAATGGATCCCACGCAAAGCCTACCCTTGGTTCAAAATCGAGCTTCGTCGGATTCGAGAAGAAGGGATCTCCGAGGTGTGGGGTTGTTGATGTCAGCGATGGTAGATTCGACAGTTTCCCCTGTGCTTCGCTCGGGACCGTCGCTGCTTCATAACGCAGCCCGAGATTGACAGTCAAATTCGGCCTCGCTCTCCAGTCATCCATGACGTATCCAGCATAAATAGACTGGCGGAGGGCGCGTGGCGTGATTCCACTTCCGATCGGCGCGTTAAACGACGTTGGCTGGTCCTGCAGGAAGGCGGAAAGTGATCCAAACCCGAACTGGCCCAGCGGGCTGGTTTTGCCGAGTTCGTTGTCTCGGATGTTTTCAAAAGCAAAACCGAACTTTAGGGAATGAGTTCCTGACGTCGCGAACGCATCATCGTAGAACTGATACGAGTTGTAATGATAATCGAACTGCCCGACGGCACCAAAGCCCCCTGGAAACGTAGAAAGTTGCGAGTTCGTTATGATTCCCACAGGGTGGTCAGGCAAAAAGCCGAGCGACGTGTCTGCCGCCACTGGGTTAATCGCCTTTAAACTCTTTGCCGCTTCCGAGACTACACGGCCGAAACCCAATCGTGCCGTGTTGGCCATTTGGGCACCGAATAAGTGCGTTTCCTCGAGAACTGCGGCTTGACGGCGGGACAGAGTCCCGATGATGTTGTTATTGAAGGAATCCGGTCCCTCCGTTTTTCCATTGTCGAACATATAGGTTCCGAACAGGCTATCACTCTTCCCGATCGTGAAGTCCGCGCGTGAGGTAAGGAAGTCCTCGTTGGTGTTCTGCGGAGTGGAAAGCGTGAAATTGCCGGTATCGCCCTTGACCGGACCGTTCGGAAGGGGATAGAGCGCCAGGTACGGCCCTACTTTTGGATCCACACTAACAGTACCTGAGGTTAGATGTCCGGTGCGTGCCGCGGCAGAAGGCACAATGTCCACCGTCGTTGTTGAAAGCAGCTGCCGAATTCCTTCGTAATCGCCAAAAAGAAACAACTTGCTTTTGATAATCGGCCCTCCAGCATCAGCTCCGAACTGATTGCGCCGGAATGGGGGCGGAGATGGAGTTGTGTCGAAGAAGTTGCGGGCGTCGAAGGCGCTGTTGCGTAGAAACTCATAAGCAGAACCGTGTAGCTCATTTGTGCCAGAGCGCGTAATAGAATTGATCACTCCTCCCGACACCCTGCCATAACTGGCTGGCGCGCAGTTTGTTACTACAGAGAATTCCTGAACTGCCTCCACGCCGAGCAAGACCCCGAGAACGCTGCCGGGCCCTCCGTTGGAATAGTCGTTTATGCTGATCCCATCGAGAGGGTAGTTGTTCCCTTGTGGCCGTGCTCCGCCGATGCTTAACTGCGTCCCGAGACCGCGGTTAGCCCGTTGATTACTCAAACCAAGCGGGAGTTGATATACGCCGGTAACTCCCGGTTGCAGCTGTGCCAGAGTCGTCCAGTCGCGCCCGTTCAGAGGCAATTCGCGAACCGTTGTGGAGTTCTCGGTTGCCTCCAAAGTCGAACTGGCCAATTGGATAGCGGGCGGTGTGCCTGAAACTTCGATTTTCGTCTTAACCTCGCCTGGGTTTAGCTTGAAGTCGATTACCTCCTCGGAGCCTACCGTCACAAAAACACCCGATCTTACAAACGTTTCAAACCCTCTCTTGGAAGCACTGATCTCATACGCACCAGGCACCAGGTTCGGAGCCGTGTAGATCCCGTCGTTGTTTGCGTCTACGGACCGGAGGATAGCCGTCTCGGAGTTCTTAACAGCGACCTGCGCTCCTGCAATCGCGCCTCCGGAGCTGTCTCTCACACGCCCCGAAATAGTCCCTCCAGCGACCTGTGCGAGACAAGCACTACCGGTCACCAGTACGATTGCTGTGACGCACGCGACCGTGAAAGAAATCGAAACATAAGGAGAGCGGGTTGGGTTTAGATGCATCTCAACGTTCCTTCTTGGACGCATTCGCCTGACTCTACGCCTCCCAATATCCTGGCGGCAATATTTTCAACAAGGCAGCTTTTACTCCAGCGCCTTGGGACAGCAGGGCTATTTCGGGCGTAATGTGCCCCGCTGTTTCGGCGCTACGCAATACGGCAGATGAGAATTCGTTTCCGGTCCGAGTTCTTCAACATCTTCAGCCACCCCAACTTCGGCAATCCCAACAACACTCTGAACAGCCCCCTCTTCGGACACTCGACGCAAACGCTGGCGAGCAGCCTGGGCTCCGGCGAGGTCAACGGCGGTTTCAACCCCTCTACCAAATCGGCGGCACTCGCTCCATCCAGCTCGCTCTCAAGCTCCAATTCTAAGCGACGAATCGGCCGATTGGCACTCGACCGTACAGCTCTCTCTGGTGGCCCGCTGGGACTTTCGCTGTGAGCGCAAAACTACACAGATTTCCGCCCGCCAAAACTGCGGCCACTAAGTGTCCTTATATAGAGGTGTTCGCTGGCGTGTTTCATGTGAGGTTTTCCGCTCATCCGCTCCGCATTCTTTAATCCTTCTTCGATTGACGGACGTGAGGAACCGCAGCATCCGCCGCTGCTCCGTCCGGGCATCTACATTGTTGTGCGCATATCCGGTTAATCGCACCTAATAAGGACCGGACTCTCGGGCGCTTTGTGCGAGCACGATGAATCATGAGAGGCATGCTCGTTCCTTAACCTTCAACAAAACATCGGAACATGCACATGATTGACCGAAATTCCAAATGGGATCGGCAGGAACTCTACGTCGACCAGGCTTTGAAATTCAACTACTTCTGAATTTTCGAACGAATGTATTCGTGCTGGAGATAAATGTTCTTGAATGGGTCCTTGTACGTCAGGTTTATCTCGACTCCCAGAATATCCACCCTCTCGATGCAGTGCGGCGGCAATTCGACCAGCAGCACGATCGGCCGCCTTCCGTCCTTCAGGATCTCATCTTGGTCTTTGCTGTCCGGATTGATAAACGGTTTGGCATTTCCCAATTCGTTGTAGCATTCCTGATTTTCGCTATTTTTCTCAACGCTTCCGGTGAGTGGCCGTGATGAAATCTCATTAAGCGTGGCGCTTGATTCACCGTGGTTCTCAACCATCAGAAGAAGATTCACAAAATGATCGTCCTGCTTTGAGATACGCACAGCAGCAATTTTCAGACGCGGCCTGTCTTTTACATCTCCGTGTGCCACCGCCCGTTGGATTTCCCAACAGGTCCCAACGCTAACGATGAGCGCAAGCAAACTCAAAACAACTGCGGTCTTCTCGTGTCTTAATTTTCTAGGATTTTCGGCTTCTTCTTGCATGATAGCGATTATATCGGAGTGCCGTGCGCGACGCGCCTGTTGCCATCGCTCCGTCCGTGCTTTCACGCGAAAGGAGATGCCCCCAACTGGAAGAAAGCATTTCGCCAGGAATCCGGCAAGTGGGGCCTCTTCCTCACCATGATTATCTTCACGACAGTACCCATCGACCGCGCCGCCGATTATCTCGTGCTCCCCAGTTTTCCTCTGGCGGCTGCTGAACCTGCCCTCTTTCACCCGCTCACAAGAGCATCCCTAAATTCCGCCGAACGCGCTGAACCGTAGCGTTGCGCCGTCTCCGTTCACCTTATGCGCGGCGGAGCCTTTCGCGGACCGTGCCGTACCCGGCCCCGAGCTTTGCGGCGATCTGTCGTAGGCTTTGGCCTTCCGCTCTCATTTGAAGGGACGCGATTGCATCTTACGGATACCGCAAGCATCATTTCGCAGACTTCATCGTTGCTCATTTTCCCGCTGATTATCACGCACACGCCGTCCAGATTTTCGCGTTATACCGAAACAGCCTGATTCATAGTTGGAATTTGTTTGAAGCGTCCATTTATCCGGATGATTCGAGGGTGAGGATGGAAGTCGGGACATTAGCGTTCGGTCTGCTGAATTTCTTCGGCGCGCTGGTGGAAGGCACCGGGGAATTTCTAGAGCGCTTGGCGGCAGATCCCGTACTCCAGAAGAACACGCTTACGCGATATGACAAGTTGAAGCTCACAGCAAAACCTTAAGCGGCGTCAGGATTTTGCAGTCTTCCCCTCGACTGATGCATTCGTTCTCAAATATTCGTAGTAGCGCATGACGTAGGGGTTGTCTCTTTTGACTCCATGCTCAATGATCGGCCACCAACTTCCCAGTCCCATATGTCGAAGGAGCTTCGCATACTGCTGGTATTCGTGGGGTACGTCCCCAGATAGCAGCATCTTTACGATTCGCTCGCGCAAACGGCCTGTTTGCACAGGGCTCAATTGCGCGCGCCGCAATGCTCTCGCCGTGTTTGATTTTAGAATGCGTCCAAAGACAAAATGTTCCTCTTCTTCGATGAATTCCACTCCTAGCTCGATGCACGCCCTGTCCCGGTTTTCGATCCCGGCGACGACAGATTCCATGATCGGATATATCCAGTGCCCCTTGCCTTCTGTGTGCTCCCTGGGGCGCGGAATGTCTGACTCGTCCACATTGAATTGGCGGCAATATTGAACACACCGCCCTTGAATGGCAGCGACGGACCATCGCAGCACTCCGTTGTAGTCGTGCAGGTTTCCGTCGGCTGGCCGTATATGGGGCGAGCGGTGAGACTTCGTTGTGCAGGTATCTTTACTCTTCTTAGCTATACGCGGGTCAAGGAACAGGTCACCGAATGTCAGCACCCAAGATGATACCGAACCATGTTGCGATTAAATGACACATGGATAACTGAGTTTTCCAGCGCGGGGCAGGTGGTGTCCGATCGTGTCGTCATTAGTGAACAGAAATTAACGCCTGCCCAGTTCAGCGACCTCGCCGACGTACCCCCGGAACTCGAATGACTCGCCAACATCGCCAATCCCAAAACCCGTCGCGCCTACAAAACCGACGTTGCGGAATTCTCCGCGTTCGCCGGGCTGCATGAGCCCATAGAGTTGCGCACCGGAACGCTGGACCGGCACCTCGATCCCGGCGCGGTTTATCGGAACATCGTCACCAAATACGCGAGGGATACGGGCATCAGTGCGGAGGCCATAGGCGTCTGTGTGCATTCGATGCGGGCCACCGCCGCGACGAACGCGCTATCGAACGAGGCGGACATTGCCAAGGTCCAGGAGTGGCTCGCACATGCGAACATCTCCACCACCCGCCTCTACGACCGGTGCAAGACCAAGCCTGAGGACAGCCCCACACGGTCCCCCAACCACCGGACGTAAGTGAAGTGAGACGTGATTAGATCGAATTTGTCCTTCATCTCCAACGGCCGCGGCATCCAGCCTTGATCAATCAGCGTGAGAGCGACGCCATGCTCTCGCAGCACATTTGCGAGTGTAGGAACCAGCCAGTCCTTGTTGCGAATCTCGACGGCAAACTCGCTCCTTCGGAAGCTTTTTCAGAAACGGAACTAGCCTCCCTAGAATCGTCCAGAGACTTGAACGCGTATTTGTCGAACTTGCCGAATTGAAACAACAAGGGGCCGAGCTTTTCGCCTAGAGCCTCCATTGTCGTTAGAAAGACCTTGAATTCCTCATCGCAATCCTTGAGGACCCTCTTGTGTGTGATCTCCTGTGGTACTTTGGCCGCAAAAAGAAATCCCTCCGGAGTTTTGGCATTCCAGGAGCGCACCACGCTCACATTCGGAGTTGCATAGAAGGTTGAGTCAATCTCTACGGCGTCGAAATGTTGCGCGTAGTAGCTGAGATAGTCGGCGGGTCGCAAGCCCTTCGGGTAGAACGATCCCTGCCATCCTGTGGCTGTGACCGATGAGGTCCCGACGAGAATCGGCGGATGGTTCACGGGAGAGAGTATAGCGGAACCGGCAGCGGGACCGTGTTGGGTTGACGCGGCCCCCGGCCCTCAAACTGAAGCGCTCTTTGAGCTATGGTGTGCCTTGGCTGCCGTCACCCCGCCCCAGAGCGAACCGGGATTGGCTCGATCCCCATGAAGCTTCATCATCCGGTCGAAGAATTCGCGCACCGTCGTCGTCTCCTCGTTGAGGCGCAGGAAGTCCCGGAAGTAGCTTCGCGTTTCTTCGATGATCCGCGGGTCATCGTCGTTCTCGGGCCGTTTGTGACCGGCGATCACGGCGCGAGGTTTCAGCAATTCGAGTTTGTCTAGGGCAGCGATCCATTTGGCCCAAGACTGTGGATTGCCTTCCGCCATATAGGGATGGACGCCGTTGTAGGCGACGTCCCCGGCCACCACCAAGTCGATGGAAGGGACGTGCAGACTCGTGGACAGAGCCGTGTCGGTATAGCCCGTGTCGACCAAAACCAACTCGTGCCCTTCCAGCTCAATGCTGTTTCCTTCCAGCGCCTCGGCCACCGCGAGCTGTTCCGGGAGCTGGCCGGGAAAGCGCGAATTCCAGAAGCTGTTGAAGTAGGGCGGATCGAGCTCACGACGCATCGCCTCCACGATGTCCGGCCTTGCCACCGCCCGTGCATGGGGGAAGCGCTGCTTAAGCAGCCCTATGCCAAAAAAATGATCGCCATGGCTATGCGTCAAGTAAATCGTGGTCAGATTCTTGCCGCTCGCCATGACCCAGTCCGCCAGAGCCCGCGTAGCTTCGGCAGTAAGGAAGGTATCGACCAGCACAGCATCGCGTTCGCCGTAGATCAGCGTGGACGAGTTGGGCACCCAGGCCAGGGACTCGTAGCCTGGTGGCAACTCCCGGTTGAGGCCGGGCCGCTTGGTGATGAACACCGACCATTGCAAGAGAGCGTTTTTATGGCGCGGTCCGGTCATGAGAGTTCCTCCTTGAGTTTTTGTATTACGCTCAGGCTTGTCCGTCCTCCATACTAAGGGAAAAACCGATCAATGAGGTCGGCACGAAGGCATTGTAGTGGAATACGCAGTAAACTGAGTACCTTCAGGTAGCCTCGATACCGATAGACACTCCATTGGCTCGATGAATGACGCGTCCGTCCTTGGCAAGGACTCTAAACGTGCTCGCAGTTTTCTCTCCATCGCGCTCCTTAGGAAACCAAACGCCCGACAAATAAGCAAACGCTCGCACTCGCCTCGACCCCGGAATAAGATGGTGGCAGATGACCGCTCGCAAGATCATTCATATCGACATGGACGCGTTTTATGCGTCCCTGGAGCAGCGGGATGATCCGCAACTCCGGGGCAAACCCGTTGTCGTCGCATGGCGCGGGAATTCGCTCCGTAGTGTGCGCTGCTTCGTATGAAGCTCGAAAGTTCGGCGTGCGTTCCGCGATGCCCGCAGTTCGAGCCGAACGTCTGTGCCCCAACGCAATCTTCTTGCCCCCGGACTTCCCGCGCTATCGGGCGGTCTCCCGGCAGGTGCACGAAATCTTCAAGCGCCATACCGACATGATTGAGCCGTTGTCCCTCGACGAAGCCTATCTTGACGTTTCGGAGAACAAGGCTGGCTTGCCTACCGCGACGCAAGTGGCACGCACGATTCGCGAACAGATCCGGTCAGAACTGAGCCTGACGGCGTCGGCAGGTGTAGCGCCCAACAAATTCCTCGCGAAGATTGCTTCGGACTGGAAAAAACCGGATGGACTCTTTGTCATACAACCGGAAGAAGCAGATTCATTTTTGTTGCCCCTACCGGTGGGTCGTCTACCCGGAGTAGGCAAAGTCACGGAAGAGAACCTGAAGCACCTTGAGATACAAACGGTTGCTGATCTACGGCGAGTGGATTTGCCGACACTCGAAGGCCGCTTCGGTCGTTATGGCGTGCGTCTCTACGAATTGGCCAGGGGAATCGACAAGAGCGAAGTAGTCCCTGACAGGCCAACTCAATCCATATCGGCAGAGGATACCTTTGAACAGGATGTCTTGCTGACCGAGATGGAGCCCATGATTCGGAAACTTGCCGAGCACACCTGGACCGCATCGCGCACGGAATCACGAATCGCGCGCACCGTTGTACTGAAGCTGAAAACCAGCGAATTCAAGATTCTCACTCGCAGCCACACCCCAGGTTCTCCGCCTTCTTCTTGCGAAGAGCTGACAAATATCGCCCTGTCGCTGCGGGAACGCGTCGGCCTCAGCCGGCAGCAGCGGTTTCGCCTCGTTGGCGTGGGCCTAACTAAGCAATTTTCACGACCCCCAGGATACATCTGCGCAGCCCGCTCTTTTCAGCTAGCCGTGGTGGTCAGTTTCCCGTTTGTAGCGGATGAAGCTGCAGGAAGGCGGCTGCAGCGTCGCGGGCACGTCCAGCGATTTCGCGGGGGCTCGGTCGCGCGGCGACGCCGAGCAGCAGGCTGACCATCAAATAGCCCCAGAGCAGACCGGTGAACTGCTCGGCAAGTTCGGCGGGACGGCCTGTGAGCAGTCCGGACGCCTGGGCCAGGGCCATGATTTTACGCAAGGCGGCGCGGCTTGCCTCGCGTCCTGTAGAGTCGAGCGCACGCGCCACTTCGGGGGCCTGGACCGCCTCGGCGATCGCCAGTCGGAATAACGCAATGACCGTGGGATCGCTTACCTCGCGGACGAGCTTCGTCCCGAAAGAAGCCAGCACCTGCGCTAGGGTTTCGCGATCGCGCAGCACGGGCAGGTCAGCGGGCACATCCAGTCGCTTGGCCCGCTCGCTGATGCAGGCGATCAGCATTTTCTGTTTGTTGCCAACTAGCGCGTAAAGCTCTCGCTTTGAAACGCGCGCGCGCGTCGCGATCTCAAGGGTGCTGGCCGATGCGTAGCCGCTCTTCATGAACGCCGCAAAGGCCGCCTCAAGGATGCACTCGCGCACCGCGGTTTCGTCGCCGCCTTTCTGGCGGCGTTTTGACATTGATGCCTTAGCCATCAACCTCTCCTTGTCGGCCTTGGTACCGTATCGTACCATCATGAGTGTAAGGGTGAAGGGAATTTTATCCTTGCGGATGCAACCTTTCTCTTGTTGCTACGTCTAAAGCGTATGGTACCCAATGGTACCACAACATGATGATTCCGTGAGGAATCCAAGGAGCTGAACAATGAACATGGAAGTGTCTTTCCTGCTGCTGGCGTTCGCGACGGTCCTGGCGCCCCTGGCGCAAGGCCAATCCACACCGCCACAGCCCAAGATCACCGGCGTGCTGACGATCCTTTCGCCAAAACCGGGGGTTACGCTCGAGCAAGTCATGAAAATCATGCCCGCCGAAATTCGTGCGACGGTTCCCCTGTATCTCGACGGCAAGATTCAGCAGTGGTTCACGCGCGGCGACGGCAAGGGCGTCATCTTCATACTGAACTGCAAGGACGTGGCGGAGGCGCGGGCCCTCATCGAAAGCCTGCCTCTCTCGAAGGAAAACCTCGTGGACGAGCAGTTCATTCCGGTCGGGCCACTCCTGCCGCTCGGGATACTATTGCGAGATAGCCCAACCAATAAGTGAACTCGGCCACTGCGGCCGGGACTGCGGTGAGCATTTGATTCTGTCTTGCCTATACAAAGCCTTGGGCGGAGGCTGGCAGTCTTTTCCGCTGGAAGCCAACGCTGGAAGTAACAGCCGTTCGACGGCGACGGCTGAACTTCGAACGCCGAAACTATAGGCCGCGTTGGGAACCGTGATTCGCAGTGTGGATCTTGCTCTCGTAAAGATGATGCATGTCATCTAACGGGAAGCCGTCAATCCGATAGGAGGCCAAATGTCGCCGGAAACCATCTTCAATCTGCATCTCATTCTAGGTTATGTCGCGTGGCTGCTCTGCTTCGGCGTTTATATCCTGCCTCGGCTCAAGTCGATGGACCTGGTCGCAGCGCAACGCGCCATCGCTACGCTGCACAGCTTCCGCTTCTTCGGGCTCGTCTTTATCCTTCCAGGCGTCGTCGGCCCGAATCTGCCCGCCGCTGGCTTCGCCACGTTCGCCGCCTACTGGGATCTGGCAACTGGGTTGCTCGCCATCCTGGCGCTTCTCACGGTAAGGATACGTCTGCTCTTTTGGTTGTTCGTCGTCGCCTTCAATCTCGTGGGGGTGGTCGATCTCATCCTCGACTATTATCACGCCGTCCGGGTCGGCCTTCCTGCGCTGGCGGGGCAGTTGGGCGCCACGTACGCGATCCCGATCATCTACGTGCCCGTGCTGATGATCACGCACGTCGTCGCATTCTATTTGCTGCTGCGTCCTCAGCCCAATGCGGTTCGAGCCCTCGCCGGCGATGCGGCGGCATCTTAGAGTCCCCGCGTGCGTGTTCAAAAGCAGTTGAAGCTAGAAGAGCCACACCTGTATCGGGCCAGAGCTGGATGGAGCTAAAGAGCGACGCTGCTGCTCAGTTTCCGGTTAGCTCGTCATACGCTCGCAATCTGGAAGTCAGTATGCAGAATCGCCAAGCACGACGGTTGATAGCGGATACTGGAGTTGTGATGCGCCGCCGGAGGGATTTCCTATCGAGCACGAATCACTCTGCTCGCAGCGATGTCATCGGATCAGCGCCGGTTGCACGGCGCGCGGAAGGAAGGCTGGCTAAAGTAGCCGTGCCGACAGCCATTACTGCCACCCCGATGAGAGTAAGCGGATCCCTTGCGCTCACCCC
>WNGJ01008247.1_pt1 | contig 11092 bp, 19 predicted proteins | sample 5400611 | NCBI WGS metagenome assembly WNGJ01 (sample SAMN13153375, study PRJNA577476) | soil metagenome | isolation source: 40 cm soil or saprolite under Garry oak tree replicate 1 | place: USA:California | collected 2016-06-15 | reverse complement strand
CGGCGGTTTGGCGGCTAGCGGTGCCGGGTTATGATTTCTCCTCTGCCCGAGCGGGAGTAGCTCACTTGGTAGAGCGCGACCTTGCCAAGGTCGAGGTAGCGGGTTCGAAGCCCGTCTCCCGCTCCAACTTTTGAATTCGGAATCAGCTTAGCAAGGTGGTTTTGACCCCTACCCTGACCCCAACGCGAGTAGCTATGAGCGGCGGCGTTGTAGGTCGACCGGCGAGCTTAGCTCTGTAAACTCAAAAGGCAAGCTGATTGGTCGAAACCATGAGGGGTAACAGACGCCCAAGCCGCCGCTTCCTGACGCAGCCATCGTCATTAGGTTCGGAATCATGCTCGTTCCGGATTTGGCGCTATCGATGGCCAACGAACACGATGACTCGGGCCGCTGGGGCCTATCCGTTGCCACCCACGCCACGCAGCCTATTGAAGCGATCGTGGACCTTTACTTCAAGCGAAACCCGGACGCCCCCCGCAGGAAAATGCGCGTCACAAGCGTCGGGGCAGTCAAGGGATCTGGCTTCGACGTGATCCGTTCCGGCCGAATACCTCACGGGCTAATCCTGGCTGCTCATGAGCCAACCGAGGATGAATGGAATACGCTGGTCGCCGTTTTCGGTCCCCCACAGCAAGTCGCGCCAGCCCCTAAAGTCGGGGGAGGTAATTAGATGCATATCGAAGGTCTTGTGGCCACCATGCCAACTGATTTCGGCGCCTTGAGCGACCGAGGGCTGCTCAAGTCCTCAATTGCCCAAACGCCGTTTCGCCGCGTCCCGCTGAAGCGCGGGGTTTGGGTACTGCTGGCCGACCATGAAGGCAATACCTGCCTGGGTCAAGTTGTCCAGACCAAGAAGAACCTGGTACGACTTCGCCCCGACTGGACGACCTGGGAATCGATGCCCACCCTCACCTTGCCGACGACTTTCCGGATTGGTAACTCGCTTCCGCCACCGCTGCCCTCGATTCAGTCGCCTTTGAGAGCCGCCCCCGCCGCGCTAGCGTGAGCCAACTCAACCGCGCCCGGGCTCACATTCTTCTCTGTGACGCGGCGCAGGCGATCGGCGGAAAGCTCTTCATCCTCGGTGGCGGCTGGTCCAAAGTCTGGGGCCCGGGCCCGTACAACTTCGCTCTCGCTGTGCAGCTCTGGATTCCTTGGAACCAAGCCAATGAACGCAAGGCTCTCAAGATTTCGCTCGTGACCGAGGACAGTCAGCCCGTTGTCGGACCCGATGGCAATCCTGTCGTTATAGCTGGCGAAGTCGAGGCTGGCCGACCACCCGGAGTCAGGGCGGGGTCGGATCTGGACGTCGCGGTCGCCTTAACTGTTGCGCTGCCAATCCCGCCCGGACGGTACCGTTGGAACCTCGAATTGGCAGAGGATTTACTGACTTCGGTCCCATTCGAGGTGCTCGTGACCCCGCCACTCAGCCTTCCTGGGGCGATCGTCTAGGTAACCAGCAATTCGTCCATGATGCGCGCAGCCTCGCGGTGCATCGCCGGCGTGACGTGGCTGTATACGTCGAGCGTGATCGCGACCGTCGAGTGGCCGAGCATCTCGGAGACGATCTTTGGATGGACCCCCCGGCTAAGTAGGAGGGTCGCCGCTGAGTGTCGCGCGCTGTGGAACGGCATTGCCGGCACGTGGGCCCGCTCCAGTAGAGCCCTCCAGCGCTTCCAGGTCGTGGTCACGGAAAGAGGCCGACCGTCGGGCCGAGCAAACACATAGCCGATGGAGGGAGCACTCGCGCGGTGCCGTCGCAGGGCATCAACTGCTGCAGCTGATAACTCCACCCGGCGTCGTGAGCGTCGTGATTTCGGCTCGGCAAGTTGTGGCTCCTGGCCGACGATCCGGATCAGGCTAGCCACGACGCGGAGTGATCCTCGATCTAGGTCGACGTCGGGCCATCTGAGCGCTAGGAGCTCCCCCTGACGTAGCCCGGTCGTTAAGGCAACAGTCCATAGGGCCTCGAGGTCATCGCCACGTGCTGTATCCAGAACCTGGCGGGCCTGCTCAGGACTCAGAGCCTTCATCTCGGGCCGGCTTAGTCGCGGCGGATCGACCAGATCGGCAACGTTGGTCGGTACCAAACGCCAGCGTTGAGCCTGCGCCAATGCGCGATGCAGGGTCACGTGGACGTTCCGCACCGTCTTCGGCGCATGGTCGGCGAGCAGCTGGGCGTAGAGCAGCTGGACCTGCTGTGGCTGAAGACGGGCGAGAGGGATGCGGCCCAGGGTTGGCTTCAGGTGGTCGCGGACGATCTGCGAGTAGCTGACGAACGTACGCGGCCTGAGCGACGACTGGGTGCCCTCGAGCCAGGAATCGAGGAATGTACTGACCGTCTCCTTCGCCGGGGCTGGATGAGCGCCAGCATCGCGCGCGGAGAGTGCATCGCGCAGCTTCTTCGCCGTCTCTGCTTTCGTGCGGCCGAAGACCGACCGACGCTGCCAGACCCCACCCACCTCGATGTGATAGCGACCTTCCCAACGTCCATCTGCTCGCGGCTTGGAACGAACGGACCCCTCACCGTTTGCCGCTTTTCTCATTTCCTCTTTTCCTTCAGTACTCCCGATAACTCGGTGAGCAATTCGCGCGTAACGTGACCGCGGCGCGCTTGACGTTCGCTTGCCGAGATGGCCCGAAGACTCGCTACCCGTCGATCTCGTTCTTGGTCCAGCCGACGACCGCTCCACAACTGGAATGCCTTGGCCCTAATCACTTCGGTTGAAACCATTAGTACGCGTGCCGCGTGGCGCTCGGCCTCTGTTGCGGTCACTTCGGTATCAAGAATTGGGCCCGTCACGCCTGCAGCTCTGAGATCAGCAACCCGGTGCGCGGCACGCTCTTCACGTCGAATCTCGGGAAAGAACCTCGACTTGGGTACGCCCAAGACTTCTGCAATCCCGAACCATTCATCCACCGTTACGTGTGTCCGTCGGCCTGTTTCGAACATGCTCACTACGTCCTCCGTCCAATCGAGCCCCACCGTGCGGCCGAGATGGGCGACCTCCTCCTGACTCCAGCCGAGCCGTTTACGTTCTTGCTTCAAGACACTGCCGAAACGAGGTCCGCTGGTCTTTGCCGGTCGGTTTGACATTTGGCGACGACGATAACACGTTTCATACCCGTCTTGACGGCGGGGTTGACAAGATATCGATGCCGGGCCTATCGTTGCGATCGTGACCGTAATAACGACGGGAATGAATCGTAACAGTGCTATCGCCGTGAACCGACTTCGCCACTGGCGGCTGCAGCTTGGCTACAGCCTGGAAGAGGTATCAGATCTCTCTGGTCTGAGTATCGCCATGCTGTCGCGTGTCGAGCGCGGGGAACGTCGGTTATCGCCCAAAGCCCGAGTCACTATTGCCCGGCGTCTCGGCGTCCCAATTCGAGAGCTCTTCGACGTCGAGGACCGGACGATCGATGCCTGACGACGGCGCACGTTTGCTCGTCGACTTGGATGAAGCCGCCAAGAGGCTGAGCGTTTCAAGGCGGATGGTGCAATCGCTTCTTCATTCGGGGCAGCTCAGGGGCGTAAAAGTCGGTCGGTGTAGAAGGATTGCGCTAGCCGAGCTAGAGGCCTTTGTTGCGGGGCTGCGCGATGAGTAGCGTGCGACTAGTCGCGAACGATACCCCCAAAACAACAGGGGGGATCAGCCGTGGCCGCGGCCAAGCCCCATAAAGAGCATAGCCGTGCCGCGCGCAATTCGAAGCAGAGCCGGCCGCTGCTCGACCAGCTACCCGGACCGTGGTTTGCTCGTAGCCCGATCAGGCGAACCGGAGCTCCGCGTTTCGTGATGGTCCACGACCTCACGGCTCTTGCGATCATGCGCACCCACTTCGCGCATCCAGTCACCTTCCCAGTTCTCTGGGCGATCTTCTGGCGTCAGCAGACCGCCCAGCTCCGCGACCTCTCCAAGCCAACTCCGATCAGCATCGAAGAGCTGGTCCAGCAGACTGGCTACGCGCGTTCGTCCGTGTTCCTCGGCCTGGATGAACTCAAGGAACGGGACATGATCGACATCGCGCCGGGAGGAGGCAGGCACAAGAGGTCGACATACCGGCTCACCGCCCTCGACAGATGGTTGCTCTGATGAGTGATAACACTCGCGACCGCGGTGTTATCAGAACGGTCCGAGGCTTCGGACGGTTTGGCGCCAAAGGGTCCGACCAGTCGGACGGTTTGTGTCCGAGCCCTCGGACCGTTTATGGCCGATACGGTCCGAGCACTGAGATCAAGCGCCGCAGGCGATCTATGAAACAGGAAGAGAAACGTTTCAAACCCATTTACGCGGGTTCAGTTCTGCGAACGGGACGAGGGAGTTGGGCTGCAACGCAAGGCCCGGAGGCGGACTGGGTTCGTCTGTTTCTTAGTTACGACTCAACGAACGAGTTACGACTCCACAGAAGCACATCAAGTAGGTGCCGCGAGTGAAGGTCATGCGATGTCCTCGCTGTTCGCGCCCCGCCTTCTCATGGGGACCGGCTGGACCTCCGCAACGTCGTTGCCATTCCTGCGGACTTGTTTGGAACCCCGAGCGGTCCGAGAAGAGCATATGAACCTGGCCGACCTTTTGCGCGATGCGCGGGATCAGGAGCCGGCGCGCAACCAGTGGGCAATCCTCGATGGTGAGACCAAGGTGCTGGTGCTCGCCTGCCTTGAGCGAACCGCGGTGGTCGAACTGGACGGCGAGCGCCAGTTGGTCAGGCATGAGCGACTTGATGTCGACGCCGCAACGCTGAACTGGCAGAAGACCGAGATGACCCCGAGGCAAGCCTTTCTACGAAACCGTCTCAGCAAGAGGAGAACACGAACATGAGCGACGAAAACAAGAAGCCACCGATCGACTGGATGCCGCTACCCGAAGGTTCGCATCTGGAAATCGGTGCGCGAGCCGAACCAGTTCCGCTAGTAGGCATCACGCTCGATTTCGTTGGCGGCAAGCTCTCGTTCACCTACACGCCAGCGGAGGCCCGAGAGATAGCCGCGGCGATTATTGAGGCGGCGGATCGTCTCGACCGAGAGCAAATCGCTGGACAAAACTAGGCGCACCTTTCTATGCTTCAGTTGTCAGCGAGCCGCGGCGTCGCACTTGCTGGAATCGAGCCGCCTAACGAGACCTGATCGAGCCGGTCGAAAGCCGGAACTCACTCGCCAGGGAACGGACCCGCACTCGGTGAAGAAGTCGATACGGATTTTCTTCAACGAGGTGCAACTGTGACTTTAACCCGGGACGAACGTGCCAAGCGAGTGGCGGAGCTTGAGAAATGGTTCCGCGATCAAGAGGCGGAGTTTGTAGGCGAGCGGTTCCCGCGTGACGTCCGCGAACTTTGGGACAAGCACACCGACGAGCTCGAAGGTCATCGCGCAGCCCTGGCTGAACTGGCGCGACGCGATGAGCGCCTACACGCGATCGGCACTCGGGGCGGCAGCTTCGAGGATGGCACCGTGTTTCCCGATCGCTCTCTGAACACCGCCGGCGGGAGCTTCCCGGATAACCCGCGCCGACGCGCTGACCTGGATGACGGGCTACGCGCGATCGAACGGTGCCAGACGCTCGACGGCTTCAGCAATGAGTCAGCAAAGCGTGTCGAGAAGATGCTCCGGAGCACCGACCGCGACGGCGCTGACGCGCGCTACTTGGCGGCGGTCGGAGATCCCGACTACGCAACCGCGTTCTGGAAGGTGCTCCCCAACCCGAGCACCGGCCACCTGAGCTTCACGCCGCGGGAGGCGGAAGCGATGCGCGTCGCCCGGCTGGCAGAGCAGGCGCGCGCGATGACCGACAGCACCGGTTCGACCGGAGGCTTTGGCCTCCCGATAAGCATTGACCCGTCGATCGTCTTGACGAATGCGGGTGCTCTCAATCCGTTGCGTGAGATCAGCCGGGTCGAGGTGATCAGCACGTACACCTGGCGAGGCGTTTCGTCGGATGGTGTCGTGGCCGGATTCGGTGCCGAAGCGACCGAGGTATCGGACAACTCACCGGTTCTCGTCCAGCCGTCGCTCACGACTGCCCGAGGCACCGCCTTCGTCCCAATGAGTTTTGAGTGGGCGCAGGATTATCCGTCCGCGCAACAGGAACTCGTCACGCTGCTCACCGATGCGAAGTTGGTCGTGGAAGCGACGAAGTTCTTGCTCGGCACTGGCGTAAACGAGCCCGCCGGGATTCTGAACGTCGGGGGCCTTGGTGGCTTGGTGCAAGCCAACTCGCGCGTCCAGACGGCGACCACGGCGACACTCGCATACGCCGACTGGTGGACATTGAAGCAGGCAATCCCGGTCCGCTTCCTCGGCGATTCGACCGTGGTGTGGAACCCAATCACGGGAGACACCGCCTACCAGCTCTCGCCTGCCGGCAGCACGACACTGGCGCTCTTAATGCCCGAAGGCCGTGGCGGCCCGATCGCAGGAATCGACACCCGGCAGCTCTCGACGCTGGCAACAGGTGTGGTGACAGGTACCAAGGTCGCGCTGGCCGGGAACTTCGCCAAAGGCTTCATGATCGCCGACAGGGTCGGAGCAACTGTGGAGTACATCCCGCAACTCTTCGGTGCGGCCAATCGCTACCCGACCGGGCAAAGAGGCTTGATTCTCTACTGGCGGGTTGGCTCGACCACGATCGGCTCCGGGTCAGCAGCCGGCAGCCCGCTGAAATATCTCGAGGTCCGCTGATGGCAGCGGCCAAGACGCAGATGCTTGTCGCGGTCACCAGCTTCGCCATCGAGACCGGAAGGCGCGACGACGACACGCCCATCATCGAGATCTTCCTCGCCGGGGTGACCAAGCGGCGAGCGGACGATCCAGCAGTAAAGGGTCGCGAGGAGCTGTTCGAGCCGGTGAGCAGCACCAACGTCGAGAGTCCGTGACCCTTGTACGTTGCAACGCGCTCGTTCACCTTCACCGACCGCCTCGGCAGAGAGCAAACCGTAACGGCAGGAGTGACGTTTGTATCCCCCGAGTCCGAGGCGTTCGAGCGCTTCCCCGAGAGCTTCGCGCCGGCAGCGGGAGCGACGAGATCACAAACTGTGACGTCCACTGGGGAGTCTCAATCGCTGGCGCCCCTCGTCGTGATCCAGAATCCCAGACGAATGAGCCGTTTCTAATCGGGTGCTCCAGCTCGGTGGTTAGCTCTTGTGCACGTCGGCCCGACAGGGGTCCGGAGTTGGGAGGCAGCAATGCCCCCGGCGGGTTTACTCACTTTGCCGCGGTAGCTCCGGGCCCCCTGCCGACCCGAATCGGGGCAATGGAAAAGGCCGGGCCCCGATGGACCCGGCCTCAAGAATTGCGAGTGCTAGGCAGCGACGCGACCGCCGAGCTTTGGCGCCGCGGCGATGGCCTCTTCGCGAGTCGCGTAGTGAGATTCCGGGCCCCCGAGCCAGTTGTCGGTACTCCCAAACACCTTCGGATTTTTCACCAGGATCCAGCGGCCCGACAGGGATCGAGGCTTGGAGATCCGGCGGAGAACGACGGGGACGGCAGCGGCCTTGGCGGCGGGCTGGGTCGACTTGGGCGTCGTGGCGGCGGTCTTCTTAGCGGTCTTGGCGGTCGGCGCGATCACCGGGTTCTGCGCGTTGGCCTGGCGGGCCTTGATCATGCCCTTGATCAGCTTGTTCGCGGCGCGGCGCGGATTCGATGGCGTGGTTGCGACGGCGTGCTCGGATACCTGGGTCGACATGTCTGATCCTTCGGGCCTCGCGGCCCTATCGGGGATGGTCTTAGCGGAGCGTCCCGACCCGTTCCGTGATTTTCAGTTTGGTCGGGTCAAGTCAAGCTTCATAGCGCTGCCACCGCTATCTGGCGCCATCTCAGCGGTGACCAGACTATCGACGCCGTTGGACCGGTTGCGCAGCTTCCACCGCAGTTATCTCGGCCCCAGCCGTTGGAACCGCTTGGGTGCGGTCGTCAGCGGACGGCTGCCACGTCCTACAACGGCTGACAAGACTCGCACATGGTCCGAACCGGCCCCAGCGCTGGCTTCCGGCACCGTGCCGGTGAACGCCTCTCAACCGGTTCCACGCGCTACCAGTCTCGCTATCATATTTAGTGATAGGGGGGTATAAGACTCGCGCCAGCTCGACCGGGCCTTGGACACCTCTGGCTGGTCGTCGGGAGGTCTACGGCTTACCGTCTCTTGGTTCGCGGCCGATGAACGGGTCTGAGCGATGAAGGTTTGCCCTGCGTGCTCCGATCCACTTCCACCACTGCGTCATCAAGGCAACCCGCGGATCTGGTGCAGCGAGGGGTGCCGAGTCTGGTCATGGCGAAACCCGGGAAGGCAGCGAGCGCCCGGACCGGCCTATCGGCAGGTGGATAGTCGTTGCGAGACCTGCAACCGAGTCCTCGTCGGCGACCATTACCGAACTGCCAGGTTCTGCTCACATACGTGCGCCAATCGCTCACGGAGCCGGCGTTCGTGGGCAGTGCCGATTCGTGCCTAGGCCGCTCCGGACCTGCTTGGTTTGCGGCGAGCTCTGCGATGGAGCGCGCTGTCCGAAGCACCAGCGGGCGCGCGAGCGGCTTCGGGGAAGTGCAGCTGCTCGCGGCTATGACGGCCGATATCGCCGGCTGCGGAAGGAAGCGATCGACGCTCACATCGCCCGCTATGGCCAGGTCTGCCCCGGTTACGGAGTCCTCCCGCACACGGCGACGAGGGCCGAGCTCAGCGTTGACCACATCATCCCGCTCGCGGATGGCGGCCGCAACGACGCCAGCAACTTTCAAGTGATCTGCATCACCTGCAACAAACGCAAAGGCCGCGCCCATGATGTCGCGGTCGACCGGCGTGTCTCAATCGGCACCGCACCGAAACCGACGCCGAAGAAGTTCCTGATCGGCTAATCACCTCCACGACCGCGCCGCGAACTGGCTCGTGCCCCTTGTCGGCCAATCCAGTTTGCTGTTAATCTCACTCTGCCGGCAGGCATTGCGTCCAGCCGAGCTCAGATCGGGCATAGCGTCCCGACAGGATCGTGGAGGTCTTCAATGGGCGATTTGGCGCAGGCCATCGTTTCCCTTGGACGGGCGGCTGAACGGAGAAGAGGCGCGAGAGCGGACTTGATTGAGGCTAGTGACACTATCGCCAGCGCAATCCGAGAGGAGCTTCGATCTGGAGACTCGGTGGAAGTCGAGGGTCACCAGGACTTCTTGGCGAGCTTGATTTCTACCCCCAAGGTCACATATCGCGCTGGTCGGGTGACACGTCGACCGACGACGGGTTCGGGTAAACCGCAGGATGCCTTGATTCGAGAGACCGACACCAAGAGGGCGGTGTTCGGGCTTGAAGGCGTTGGCGAATATGAAATGGGACAGCCTCTGGGGGCAATCGCTCACACAGCAAGCGAGGAGGACCGCCAGGCTTTTGTCCATGAGGTTCCGGCTGTAGTGGCCGCGTTCCACCGACTCCTTGAAGAGCAGGCATCGAGGTATGAAGCAGCGGCAAAAAAAGCCACCAAGCTCACGCCGCGGTAACCAGAGGGGGGAAAACAAAGATGGCAAACGTCCCAGTATTCATCAGCTTTGACTACGACCACGATGACGATCTCAGGAACGCTCTGGTGGCTCAGGCGAGGAATCCGGACTCACCTTTCACCGTTGCCGATTGGTCCATCAAGGAAGCTTCGGCCGACTGGAAAGAAAAGGCTCGCTGGCGCATTCGGCGAGCCGAGCAGGTGATAGTGATTTGCGGGCACTACACCGAATCGGCAACTGGCGTAAACGTGGAGATCGCTATCGCCCGAGATGAGCGCAGGCCGTACTTCTTGTTGGCTGGTAGGGCGGATGGCAACAACAAGAAGCCCACTGGCGCGGCGTCTACGGACAAGGTGTATCAATGGACTTGGCCCAACCTCAAGGCGCTCATCGCCGGTGGGCGCTGAGGGGCCGTGAGCCAGCCCGCGACGGGCCAGTTCGCGACGGATCGCTCGACTCGGCTCGAGCTATACAAGCTCGCTGTGGAAATGGCGGACCGCGTCTCTGCGCGGCGTGCCGGCGCAAACAGCTTCTTCTTCACTCTACACGCGGCGCTGGCGGCATTCGTCGGCATCGTCAGTTCCGCGCGTATGGCGCCGCCGAAAGTCGCGCTGCCTGCCTTCGACGCCTTCGGTCTCGTTGTCACTGCCATCGCAGGCCTCGTACTCTCCGTTACGTGGTGGCAGCTTCTCCGGTATTACCGCCGGCTGAATCGGGCAAAGTTCACGGTGATCATTCAGATGGAGGAGGGCCTGCCCGAGAGACCATTCACTGACGAATGGGCTGCGCTGCACCCTGGGGAGCGCCCTGGACAAGATGACCGGCCACACGAGAGCGCTTTGGCGCGATGGCTACGCAGGAGTCGTCATCGCGAAGCGAGCGTCGTAGAGCAGGTAGTTCCGCTAGTCTTCGCGGCCATCTACATCGCGCTTGGAATTCGTGCCGTCACTCAATGACGTACCTGGACGTTGTTGCGAACGAAATTCGAAGTGAAGTACCTATAGACGCTCTTCCGGACGAGGACACGAGTGACCTGTTCCGCCTCTACGCCGTGCTTTTGCTGGCTAAGGGTCAAGCTGTGAGTCGGCAGGATGTTCACAACGCGTGGGTTGCATGGATGTCCGCTCACGGCGAGCAGCACTCGTCGATGCGTCCCTTCGAAGAGTTGCCGGACAACACCCAAGCAGAGGATTCGCCGTTTGTGTTGGCCATCCGTCGTGTCGCGGATCGCCGATCGCACGGGCGACGACCTGCCAGCTGACGCCCCCTCGGGGCGGCCCGATCATGATGTTGACCCCTACGCTGACCCCTACCGGGGCGCGCAATGGTGCCGTTAGGCGCGCTTCCATGCATGTTCGCCGTATTCAAACGCCCGATTCCGAAGCGGGAGATACCGGGTTCGAAGCCCGTCTCCCGCTCCAGCTTCGTCTCGCTACGCATCGCCGAGTGTGCGCTCTGTTGGCTATCGCTACGCCTTGATACCTCGCACAACCTCACACTCGGCGTTAACAGGCGGCGTTGTTCCTAAGCCGCGCACCGGCCAGCATTTCTCGGCATGGCGCCGACTCCGCGCATTCCGCCTGAGCTGACCAAAGGTCCGTTCACAGTCGAAGTGGCCCG
>WNGJ01016352.1_pt1 | contig 11093 bp, 17 predicted proteins | sample 5400611 | NCBI WGS metagenome assembly WNGJ01 (sample SAMN13153375, study PRJNA577476) | soil metagenome | isolation source: 40 cm soil or saprolite under Garry oak tree replicate 1 | place: USA:California | collected 2016-06-15 | reverse complement strand
AGACGAGGACATTGGGCAGTTTCTTTGGCGCCTTGGTAGTTGGGACAAAACCTTGAAGTTTTCCTTGTCGACCGACGAATCGGGCGAGATTATCTTGTACGACGTATACTCTGGAAGCGAGCGCTCGCAAGATTATTGGATTCGAGTGGAAACGACAAAGAAAATATTCCTACAACACCCGATTTCCACTTCGACTGAAATCAAGACAACTCCGGCACCTGCTCCGCCAGAGCACTCTCCTGCAACCAAAAAGAGTAAGCACTAGTGCTACGTCATCCGACGCCTTGGTACCTAAAGTCCAAGCATTATTTTGATTTTGTCCCAGTGCTCAATCAGGGCTGAAGGGATACTCGCTCCTATGCTTGTCACCAACGCTCTCATCACGCTTGTCAAGCGAGATTCTTTCGGTCGGGCAGCTTGCGTGGCAAGAACAGAAAGCTGTTCAACGATGTCATCCCTCTCTTCAACAGCAAGAGATTTTTCGCTCAGCACGGCCTCTGTAAATTCCTTGAGTGCCTTTTCCAGTTCAGTGTTTCCGTTATTGACGTGAATGTCGTTCAGAGCAACTTCCATCTTTTTGACATTCCCCGTGTTGATGGCACCTACCACGCTTCGGTCAAAATTGAGGCTGTGAAAATTCATCGGCCCCTGATGTATCACTGGTGTCACTGGTGGCTGTATCTTGTGCCGTGGCCCGAAACTGTCCATCCCTATGGCCGAGTCCATTTGATCTAAGAGGAAATTCTCCTGTTCCTTTAGCATGTTATCCCGTATTTGCAAAGCCTGTTGGAATTTCAGGTAGCAGTCAACACAGATCGGATTGCCATTCACTTCAACCACTGCTGGCTTTCCGCACTGACTACAAGGTGTCATGGGCCAATCCTCTCCGCCCAATTATACTCCCTGCTTCAAATTCATTTGGCTCTGGGCCTGAAAGAGAAGGGAAGGCGGGGAAGCGATTCCCCCGCCCGGAACCAGAACCGGCGGCATAGGACTCCCCTGTTGTTGTTTGTTGTGTTGGATTACAGAAACTTGATGCTGTTCCATCTGCATGCAAAACCATCAAAACTTTGCCCTCCGAGTACATGGTTTCTAGGCCAAGAAACGCCGCTCCTTATAGCGGGATAAAAGCGAACCGTGAGGTCGCTGGGCGTGGGGAGACTTTCTATTTGGGTATCGGTAAGGGATTTCCCCGAGACAACTTGGAAGCCAAACTGCCCGACATAAAACGAGCATACGTTCAAGGTGAGCTTGGGAGCATTCTTATTGGGGAAATAGATAGTCGTGCTTCTAAAGCCTCCCGCATTCTCGGGCGCAAATCCCACAAGCCACATGCCCACTTCCGGGGGGATAGAGAGCGATTCTCGAAAGGCATAACGTTGTGAAATGTCAAAAAATTCTTCATCTTCCGGAAGCATATGGTTCGCAATTACGGCAGTCTTGAAAGCGAATAAGGAAATGCCATGCGCTTGGTCTGGCGTTATCTCTTTCACTTGTTTTCCCAAAATCAAATCTGACATAGCTGGTTTTGCATGATGGACTTCGATATCACTCATCCAGGTCTCATTGCAAACCTTGCAAACGACATTAGCAGTCATGTCTAGTCCAGACATTCTCCATCGCTTACCGACAGACCCATCTTTTTCGATCTTCGAGAAGTTTACTGCGGCAGATGGAAAAAGACTCGCCATCCACCGGCTCCAAATATGCTCCCCAGAGATATTGGAAGTGGCGGGGCAAAAAGCGCATGGTCTAGGCATGTGGTATAGCCAAGTATATTATCGCCAATTCTTCGAGTCCGCCGCTTCGACAGCGATATCCGCTGAGAATTCCGCTGGGATATCTACGGCCCTAGTGGTGGTCGATGAATCGAGGACAACTAGGCGGCTACCTAATACTTCGCCACAAACTTCTTTTCGCACGCTTGATAGATTGCCTTGCCCAACGCAGTTGCTTCACGCTGGAACACAACCTCGACGGCTTGCTGAATCGCAGGGGTCAACGTTTGTTCCACGGCCTGACTCTTAATCTCGCTGGTAGCGTCAGCCACAATCGTTTTGAGTGAGCGTCGTAGGACGGCTATCGCACCACCTAAGGCAGACGCTTGAGCTTCGAGTGCTGTGACCTTCTCCACTAGTTCGTTGAGACGCTGGACTGCGGCGGAAACCTCGGACTCAACTGTCGGTGACTCGGTAGGAATGAAATCTGAAAAAGTGTATCTATTCTCGCCTCGTTTATACAACATGTTTGTCCTCGGAGAGAATCGCTGAGAATTCTCTCGCTTCTTTTTCGAATGCCCGTTTGACGGCGTCATCGATGGCCTTTTGTACCGAACCTTCCAAGCGGGATGCAAACTCCCGGGTGGCTGTATCTGCCAGGTTTTTGATGTGACGGTCGAACCAGTCCCTGACCAAACCGAACGTTACGCCAAACTCGTATTCGAGCCTTTGCTTCACGCTCGTGACAACAGCCTCCAAATCTTTAACTTGTCTTTCTAACGCAGAGATGGCTTTATCTTGTTCAGCTACCTTCGACGAGATCTCTTTTTGAAACTCCCTGACGGTTCGTTCCAATTTCCAAAATCTCTCGCCTGGAGGTTCACTAAGGCCGTCAACCTTGTACTCAAGGCAAACAATCCGTTCTTGCAAGTCGTCCAAAATACTTTCCACGATTCCTCCAAATATAGGCGGCACAGTTACCCATGCCGCCCGGTTAGCGTTGATAGAACTACTTGAGCTTCTTAGAAGTTTTTAAAACTTCCCGACTGATGCCGGAACTCGAGGCGTCACGCTTCTTAGGGTTATTGTTGGGGTGAACCATCGACGAATCGGGTGCAATCACGTCGCTTCGATTCTTGACGGTTGGGTCGGTCACAGGGCTTCGATCACCGTAGCCTTCTCCGTACGAAACGGTATCGTTAGCGTTGCTTGAATCTTTCCCGGCCGATGGACGGGGGCCACCATCTGGAACCGAAGTGACCGGTTTATGATCTGGGTGTCGTGGACCTGAACCTGGCTTGGCCGTTTGTGGTTTGGACTTCGGGTGAACTGGCCCCGCTATCCCTCTGGAATGCGACCAATCCGGATTCGTATCAGGTCTTGCGCCCTGAGGATTTGATTGGACGGCGTTCTTTCTTTTACTGGCCGGGACTTCCACCTTGATTTTTGTGAGGCCACCGAAACCGGTGCCGGGTAGAGTGTTCTCCGTGTACTCGGGAGGCTGAACATAATCTTCGTCTCGCTTGTGACGCAGATACGCCTTGTCTGGTTTAGGCAAGCCATCATTTCTTGGAGTGCCCGTGTCGTGATGCCCTTTCTTGACCCACTTCGTGGAGCTTTCTACTTTGTAATTATCTCCAGCGGCGGGAATCGTTTTGTCGTCGGCCATTTAATTTACCGACCCGCCCTGGGCGGCGGCATCCTTCTGGTCTTGGTGGCCGCTTTTACGGCGGCTCCAAGCCTTTGGACGATTACCTAGCCGGTGCGAATCAACGGTGTTCGTCGAGTCCTTGCCGACTCCTCTCGCACCGCTGGTACCGAACGTCGCATTCTTCTTCGCAGATGCGCCCGACGAAGGCTTTGATGCTGGTTGTTTCTTTGACATGGATTAATCCTTCCCGTGATTAACACGGGTACTGCTGCGCCTCGTGCTTAAGACACGAACGCCTCCCCGTCGATGACGGGAAACTTTTAAATTATCGGCCTTGTACTCGTCTCAGAATCTCGTCGATTCTGGCTTTGAATGCGGCGGCGTGTGGGCCCTTATAAAGCTCTGAGAAAATACTTGTCGGTATAGCCTTCACGTCCCGATAGGACTTAAACTCGTTGCCAACTCTCTTCATAACGTAGGACGAGACCGGGGGCAATGGCTCTTCCAGTGGTACCGGCGGTGGAGTCGGTGCGACTGGTGCTGGCTGTTGTACACGGGCCTGCGGCTCCGGCTTAACGACCGGCGGTGGAACGGGCTCCGTCTGGCGTAATGGCGTTAGCTCGTGGGAGAGAACCCGGATGGCGTGGGCCACAGTCTGCCGTGAGGGATACTCCCCGTGTTGCCGAATCCAGGTGACGATTCTCTTAGCGTTCTCAACGCCTATTTCCGAATCGTCGAAGAATCCGGGATTACGTTCGAATTCCACGATGGCTTCAAGCTCTTGTTCATATCGCTTCCGGAACTCAGCTTCCGGATTGGGTGGCAGCGGTGCTTCAACCTTTGGAGGGGCCTGGGGGCTTGGCTCGGGCTTCGCTGTTACAGCTGTCGGAACTGCGGGCGCAGGCTTCGTAATTGATTTTATAAATCGGTCAATGTATTCGTTGTGCGTCAGAGTGGACATAGCGGCTCCACATGCTCAGGCTGTTCCGCAGGTTTATCGATTTGCTCGATGCGGCGTCGTAGCTCCCTCAGTTTCTGTATAGATTTTCTCTCGACGTTAATCTCTTCGAGAATGAAGGCGAGAATCTCTTTTGTTAGGGCGTCCATCACGTCTTCCTCATAATGTAGGCAAAGGTTTGGTCATCATCTACGTTCCGGATGGCCCTGATAAGGGCGATTACACCAGAGCCGTGTTTGTCGTAGTATTTCCTAAGAGCTTGCTGAACGGCCTGAGTCGACTCGGCTGATATCCGACCATTCCGATAATCGTGACGCTGCTGATGTCGGCTTCCACGATCTTCCCAATTGTTTGCGCCTCATCGTCAGACAGCTGTTTCTTGTCGGCCGCTGCTCGTTCACGTTCTTGCCGTTCCCTAGCGTCATCGGAGTCAGCGTGATTACGACGCTTTGTTTGTAGGCCTCCACGAGAATCTTCGAATCCGCAAGTGTCAGCTTTACGGCTCTTGTCCAAAGCCTTCGGGGCCGTAGTCCATGGCAACGAAAGCTTGTTCGCAACGATTGCCTCATAGAGGGTGTCCGCAGTCATTCTCCCAGCGTGGTTGTCGTAGAGGTATTTGCTAAGTGGACTTAGAACGTTCCAGTCCGCAAAGTTAAGGACGGCCGGGCTGATTCTCTCACTAACCTCTCGATAAATCTGAGCCCTTATCTGCTCAATTTTTTCCTCTTCGACCTCCGCTGGAGTTTTGTAAATCTCTAGTTGTCCCGCAGCCTTCAGGGCTTGGTGGGCCGTGTTGAGGTTTTTCAGCGTAGCCTTCATATTATTGGCTTGCAGCCAGTTGCCGAAAGCGTTGGCGTTCGCCCTATTCTGGGCAACGCCTGGGTGCTCCTGTAACCATGCGAAGAAAACTACTCTCTCCGCTTCCGTGAAACGTAGTGTTGTTTCTGTGCTCATATTCTTCTCCTTCGCCAATTGGCGATTACCAAATATCTGCTTGTGCGCCACTTCGAATAGATGAAGGACGTTTACCACGGGCCAATTCCTCGGCGTGGACTTTCTTCCGTAGTTCCTCGACCGACATATCTGTGAGCTTCTTGGTTTCCGAGGCAACGGCCTCTTGATTAGCCTTGGCCTCGACAGCACGTCGCTTCTTCATCTCTAACTCCCATTGTTCACGTGGCATCTTGCGGAGGGCCCTATGGTCATCGGCTAGTGCGAATTTGCGAGCACGCTCCTCTTTGTCACGCTGCCATTGGGCTTCTTGAATTTGCTGGGCAGACGGCTTGGCTAAGATGCTGCCGTCAGCCACAAGCTCCTTGAGGACGGTTTCGAAGTGGTCGAGGGTTAAGTTGACACCGTCGACGTTTTCGGCAACGAGTCCTCTGGAGGCCTCACAATCCACGATTTGGTCGGCGTACTTGGCAAACAAAACGTCTAGCAATTCCTTATAAACTTCTAGCATGATTGGCTCCTTACTCCTGGGGTGCGCTCGACTACGTTTGAACGGTTGTAGATTTTCATGCCGTGGTCTTGAGTTCGCTGAATAGACCAGACGGTGTACTTCGTCGGTGGGTACTTGGAACAACCCCCGGTGCTCGAAGCCCCGGTGCTTTGAGTTGGTAAAAGCTCGGCTGTGAACGTATCGCCTACTCTTAAGCCTCGAATGAAACGGCTCGGGATGTAGCATTGGCCCACGGAGCTTGTGGCGTAGCCGTGAAGCCGTTGGTCTGGCGTATATTCAAGCCCAACGATGTTCACGGAAATGCCATTGCTATAAATCTTCGATACTTTGACTTCGGCGATGAATGCTTTGTCGTTCTTCATGGTGCACCCGTTGTAACTGTCGTCCTAACAGCTGAGATCGGGTGCGTCGTACACAATCCAGTGGAACAACCCCTCATATCCTCTACGCCGAGGAATCTTCCAAGGCGGGCCTTGAATGAAGCTGAGTCGAGAGCGTCAGGGGCATGGAATCCTGAGTACTCGTCGCCGTAAAGTTCGGATGATAGGTGACGCTCTCCAATCCCCGTGGAATTGAACCCTCGATTCTTACGACTCTCCACGTCGAGCCGGAACTTGCTGGCGATGTCATCGTGTATACGCAAGTAGCGTACACAAGCCTCGGCTAGCTTGGCCTCCGTCTGCCGGTCTATGACGTTGCTTGATGCGGCTCTGTCCAAACACTCGGTTATGAATTGTTCACAGGCTCGACGATTAGCTTCTTCCTCGGCACGTCGGTTAGCTTCCTGAACTTCACGCTGCTGACGCTCCATGAGAATCGTGGGAGACGTCGTGGGAATTCTGTCGACCATATCTCCGTAGCGGCACTCGATACGGCCACAGGAACAGATCGGCTCGTCATCAGCCGAGTCGTCAATCGGTTCTTGTGGAGCCGGGGTCTCCTTGAGCTTTTTTGTCTTAGCTCTCGACTTAGCTGCCGCATTCCTCATCGACTCTCTGAGAAGTTTAGAACTACAGCCGAAGTGTCCACCTCGGGAGGAAGGATGGCCAGGCTCTTTGTCGCAGGTACCGTACAACTCCGGGGACGCCTTAGTGCCAATTTGACGACCGCACAAAACCACTTCGATAACCTTCACCATGATTCTGTCTCCCACTCCCACGCTAACCCGGCACTTGTTTCACTAATAACTTCCGCTCGTTCGTCGGCGTTCAATGTGCGCAGGACTCGCTGGAAAAGCTCCCAAGCAAGTAACACATCCTGCTTTGACGTCGGGGGCGTTTTAGATGCTGGCTTGACGACTCCACTTATAACTACTCGGGGGTCGCCGCCACGGAAACCGAATAAGTTGTCCATACCCTGTCTCTCCTGGGGTTCCTGATGGAACCATTGAATCTGTGATGCCCCCGGGCTTGTTGTACCAGCTAACGTCCCTAGCCATTTACATACCCCGTCTGTGTGCTCGAGTGAGTGCGCTGGGATGCCTGCGGCCACTGGTCACTTGCAGACCTGACGTATGGGGGTTGGGCGTATGGAGTCATTTCCAAATTTGGAAAAGGTACCGGGAAACGGTTTTCCAAAATTGAAAAACTAAATTGTAAGTTGGCCGAATTTTTTCCGAGTGTTCCGGGAATCGGCCTAGTTTTTATCCAAGCGGCCCTGCGATGATTTTGGGAAAACTTGCAAAAGCATTCCTTTTGTTCTTGACAATGCATCGTAATTTATGTAATGTCTCGTCAGGAGGCAGCCATACATGAAAGCCCTGACTCACGACGAAGTTCTGAAAGTCTTGAAAGCCGCTGACGATAAGCGAAACGTAGCGATGATTCTCCTAGGCTACCGTCACGGAATGCGTGCCAGCGAAGTCTGCGGCCTTGAGCTAAAGGACGTGGACTTGAAGAACGGCGAGATTACCATTCGTCGGTTGAAGGGCAGTTTGAAAACAACCCAGCCCCTTGCCGATGTAGCGGCCGAGTCCACCGCTCCCAGTTCTATCGGGTGTTTGCCGACGCTGCGGAGCGTGCTGGCATGCCGAAGGATAAGCGGCACCCCCACTGCTTGAAGCACGCTCTCGGCTACTCGCTGGTCGAGGCCAACGTGAACCTCGCTCACATCAAGCAGGCCCTCGGGCACAAAAGCATCGCCTCCACAGCCATCTACACGACGCCCACCGATGAGACCACCGGCAAGGTCGTGGTTGCCGCCCTCGCCAGCCTGTAAGCCATCCAATCAATTTTGGAATCGAGCCGGGGTCATTCCCGGCTCTTTTTGTGCCCATCGGGGAATGCATCAAAATAGAAGTTTCGTCTTGTTATTTCAGAGATCTCGCCCGTAACCCGTTGACTCACTTGTGGACACAAAATGTCGTCCGGCGATGTATTGATGCGTTTAAGGGGTCGGGAGCTTACTGTGGGCCCGGGCTCCGATCTGACCGGCCAGCCCCTGGTTCCCCACGGGTTTCCCACCTGTTTCCCACCTGGTTGCCGGTCGACCCTGTAGGGTCTTTTCTTGGAATCCCCAGCCATTTCTAGCGGGGTATTGAACCCGTAAGCCTAAGTACCATTACCCGGTCTTGGGCGTCGAGCCTAACGCCTTGCCGACTCAGAGACTTTCGCCATTTGTTCGGGCGAAGAACAGGCGAATTTACTACGAGGACCTTCGTAGGCGGCGAATATTATTTCGCTGTCTCGAATCGCCTCGCTGGCTGGCTCTCAAGTTTGCGTCACAAGGCTTCGAATCGATGCGGCTCCTTGGCGAATCACTGCCACTTTTTTCTTGCCACGTCGGAGGGCACTTTCGGGACACTTTCAGCGAACATCTGTACCCCTGCCAGGCCCCCCCCTTTTGTAAATATGACGTTTGACGAACAATTGCCACTTTAAAATCAACATATAATAAGAGAGAGAGTTAACTCCTATATTTATGTTTGTTTTACGGTTGTTTTTCCTTTAAAAGGGGGGGCTGGCAGTGGTACGGGTATTCGACTAGATCTCTGTCTCTACGTTCCAATATCTGCCAAAAAAAAGTGACAACTCTGGCAGTGGTTCGACGCCGTGAACCTCTGCCGGGTTCCGAGTCTGTTCCCCCTAGACGATGGCGTTATGGATGGTACAGAAACCCGGGCAAAAGGATTTAGCACCCTTCCGGGTTTTACCAGTCCACTTTACAGCCCTGCTTTTGACGCAGTTTCCAAGAGCCGTGTTGAAGATAAACCAGCCTCCAGACCCCTCACGGTAGTAATGGCAGGCGTCCTTGAGTGCGGACTCCGAGACATGGTGAGTCGAGACCGTCTTGCGGATGATGTGCTCCATCCCCTCGATAGGGTTGCTTGAGTCACTCGGCCAGCATTCCAGCCGCACTTGCAGCTGGGCCATTACCCACCGCTCGGCATACCTAGCTTGTTCGGTGGTCAGGATAAGACGCCCGTCGACGGCCGTAGCGGCCTGGGCCACCTGTTCACGTATGAAGTAATCCATCAAGCGTTTGCCGACCTTGCCAGCGAGCTTTAACTTGGCCTTGGTTCGAAGACGAATTTCCGTTGCGCCCGGCTCCTCAGTCAAAGTAGTTGCCCGACCACCAACCAATTTGAGAATACGCTCGGCTAGTTTTGTCCCTAACTGCTGTAAGACTGAATCGGGAAGACGCTCCCAGTCCTTGTTGTCGTAGTCGGTGATTCCTGGAGGGTTGACCATCGATAGACGAGTTAGCCCACCGCCGCCGATGTTGCCCTTGCCCCCGAACGTCGACTTGTGGTCGCTGGGAGTGAAGCACATCGCAGCCGACACCTTAATCCCCCCGACAGCGAAGACCCCGTTCGTCATGGATTCTGTCCCGGTCTCCGTTTGGTCGTATAGGTCTGTCAGCAACGAGAATACGCCACGCATATATTCGGAACTGCTCGGGACTTTGTTCCCTTCTTTAATATGCAAAAATTGGCTTGGGTGCCCGGGTGAACCGCTCTTGATTTCTTCCTTCGCCCCCCGTTTGATTGTTCCCTCTGGCGTAAAGGAACGGATGAAAGTCTGTTCCGACTTGTATCGCAACAAACTCTCGGGGTGAATGCGATTCGAGGTTAAGATGGGACGTCCGGCTTCTAGTGCGAACTCCAGCCCAAACGTCTTGCCACCATCAGACTCTCCCAAGCTTACATGATAGCCACGCAAACTCAGCTTAGGGTAAGCCGGGTGAAACAGCATGCCGTCCAAAGCATGAAGAACAATTTGCTTCAAAGGCTCACGAACATACGCCACCGGGATGTTCGTCCCATGGACGTATGCTTTTGCCACCTCTGACAACAAGTCGTCATCTCCGGGCTCGGGATAAGGAGTCGAACGTATCGCCTTCTTTTCGTAGACCGATGTGTCGAAGGTATCGCCTTGCATTTCAAAGCGTGGGTCGTTCTCGGATTCGTCATCGATAATCGGAATTTCACCTGGCTGGCTCTGCTTGGCTCGTTCAGCCTCACTCAGCACCACCTTAGGGGCCGCGCATAAATAATTTGGCATTTTGTCATCCTCAGTTGGGGCGAATTGTATAGTTCCATGCCGGCAGTTCTGAGTGGTTCGATAAGGGAATCGTTTTGAACATGTGATTGGGCACCTTCTTGCCTTTGGCGTACTCCCGTTTATTGAGAAGAGCTTTCACTTTGAGGCCGGTCTTAGTGGTTGTGCTTTCAATGTAGCTTTTCATTGCCTCCAGCGAGCGGAGCGGGTGGCCGGCCCACTCCAAGCTGATGAAACTGAATAGGCGATGCTCGACCGGATTCCATTTCGAAGCACCAGGAGGGTAGTGGCACACCGTAACGGTGAGGCCGTGGGCTCGGGCAATGGTCTGGTAGAGGCCATATTTCCAAAGGCGCGGCCGGTAGCCATTGCTGCCGCCGCTGTCACAGAGCAACAGGATTTTCTTCATGCAGGGATAGGTGCTCCAGCCGAGTTCCGCGATCCATCGGTCCAGGCAGTCCACGGCGAATTCCGGAGTGTCGGCGGAAGTGCCGATCACGATCGTGCCGCGATTCCGAACCGGCTCATAGAGTCCATAGGGCGAAACCAGGGCCGATGCCTGGCTCCGGAAATCGTGCTGGTTGACCTGCTCGGGCTCTTTCTTCCAGGTTTGTCCCGCATTCTTAAAGTTGCCGATGAGTTCCTTTTTCTTCGTATCCAGGCTCAGAATCGGACGGCCGGCATCTTCGAATCGCTTGCGGAAGTCGGCGATCAGTTCGAATTGTCGGTTGCGGTCGGGATGCTGGGTCTCCGCGATGCTTTTGCGGTTGACGCGAAGTGAGTACTGACAGTGCTTCAGCAGCTG
>WNGJ01014852.1_pt1 | contig 11094 bp, 15 predicted proteins | sample 5400611 | NCBI WGS metagenome assembly WNGJ01 (sample SAMN13153375, study PRJNA577476) | soil metagenome | isolation source: 40 cm soil or saprolite under Garry oak tree replicate 1 | place: USA:California | collected 2016-06-15 | reverse complement strand
CGCCGCGATATCCTCCGCCCGCGCAATCCAATAGGATAGCTCAGCGAAGTGATGCCGCAATGTCGGCGATCGACCTGAACAGGATGAGAGAATCGTCCTTTGAGGGAATGAAACCGCGGCGCCTCCAGAACGCAGCGGCGTCGACGTCAACCGCGTTGACAATCAGCGCGCGGCCTCCGATGAGGTCCGCGGCCGTGGCGCAACGTTGCAGTGCATGCTTGAGCAGGCCTGTGCCGATTCCCTTGCCAATCCAGTTCAAGTCCGTCGCAAGCTGCCCCAGCAGCAGGCAGGGGACAGGGTCTGGCGGCTGGCCCGTCCGGATAGACCGCGGCAGCATTGATGGCACGATTGCGGTCGGTGCGAGGCCATAATAGCCAATCACTCGATTGGCTTCATGGACGACAAGAACGGCCGTAAAGCCCTTCTCCTGGTTGGATAGCGCTCGCGTTTTGAGCCAGCGATCGAGTGACGGCTTGCCGCAGGAGAATTCGGCGAGATCATCGGCCGCCGTCAGCAGCTCGGGGCCGGAGATTGCCAAACCTCAGCTCCCGGTTTTTGGACCGCGATCCTCCCATGGCGCCTTGCGCCGGAAGAGTTCAACCATCTCGGGGACCGCGGTGGCCGGTCCGGACAATGCCGCCATGAAGGCCCTGAATCCTGCAGCACTCATCCGAACGGGCATCGTCTCCATCAGCACATCTTCGGCCGCTCGCACTGCCGCGTCACGTACAAAATCCGTGCGTGAGCGACCACGCAGCGTTGCGGCTCGATCGATAATGGCAATGTCGGCTTCGGGAAGCCGCATCGAAAGCGGATGCTCCTTGCGTTCAGAGGCTCGGGACAAGAGGCTTCTCCATTAACAGCAATATAGACCCTGTAGCGCATTTTGCAATACAAAGGTCGTCAATTTGGAGAAACCAACACGTCCCGAGAGAGCGCCAATGAGGGAATGAATCATAAAACAATTTCAATGCTATAAGAGTTCATAGTTTTGTTCTGAGTGGCGCGCCATTTCACCAAATACGCTATCGCCGCCAAATACAGCGGATTGCGTGCACGAACGCCGAACCCGTGTAGCAATTTAGCCGATTTCGTTGTCCGAGCTTGGCGGAGCACCGACCACGTTTCAAAAGGCTTCAGGCCACCGGCGAGCGCCATGGAACACTCGCAACACGTGGATTGTGTTGCCGGCCAAACGGTAGGGCACGATGTACGGCGTCTTCGGGATTACGAGTTCGCGTGTCCCCGGAACTCGTCCCGGCCGCCCCATCTCGGGATTATGCTGCAGTAACATCTCGACGTTGCGGATGATATGGAGCGCGACTCGTTGCGCGGCTGCCGGATCGTCCTGCTCGAAATAGGCCCGCAACGCCGCGAGGTCGGCAATCGCTTCCGGCGACCAAATTGGAGTCATGAACTCTTGGGCGCAGGCTTCTCGTTCGCCGTGCCCCAGGAAGCGACCCAATCCTTGACAGAGTCATGCGGAATCCCTTCGCCGCGATCGAGCGAAGCGATTGCGTGTTTGATGCCGGCCACCTGCCATTCATTGATTTCGAGATATTCGTTAATCGCCTCCGCCGCGAGAAAAGAACGAGTGCGACCGGTACTCTTTGCCAACCGCTCTAGCCGTTTCTTCACGCCGGTATCGACGCGCACTGTGAATGTTGTTGATTTCATGAGGTCAAACCACCATGTAATCGATTGTGTACAGTATAATACAAACCGCCAAGATGCACAATCCTGCGAAAATCGACATGACCGCCAGCGTGTGAGGCGCAGTGCAACATCGCGGGCTTTCGCGGTTTTGCCGGTTGGAGCGCCGCGGCATCATACCGCCACGGCGAAGCAATAGTCCCCATCTTCATCGACCGAGGCGCGCCATTTGACTTTCTGAAGTACAATCGATTTCAAGATCGGTCCAAAACGATCCCAGATCAAGATTTCCGTTTAGTCCGGGATTTGGTCTGGAGAAATTTCAAGTCTTTCAACGGTGCTCTTCGCGGGGTTGTTCTCCCGGGCCATGCTCCCGCGCGATCAAGTCCTCAAGCAATAGCTGTCCATTCCCCTCGGCGGGAACGCGCGTCGACTGCAAGGGTCTCGTCCAGTTGCACGCTTGCGGGTGATAAAAGACTTCTCGACCGCCCTTCGCCAAGATCGCGAAAAAAAGATAGCGCTGTCCAGCTTGAAAAAAGAATTCGCAGTCCAGCGTTGCGTAGACGTCCATCAGCTTGACGGTGCGCGTCAGCCTTTCATGGCCTTTCCACACGCGCTCGACCTCAATGAGCCATGCATGGCTTTCCGCCTGGACGACCTTGCCCGCAAAGACATATTGTGCGCGGTCGAAGCCGGCGTCGGGAGAGATGGGATCACATCGACATGCGTGTGCAGCGCCAGCGCCACATATCCAACAGATCGTCAAGACAAGGAGCCTCTCCAGATTCTTCATTGGAACCTCCTGGCAACGAAGCGGTGACGAGACGCTGATAGTGAAGGCGTTGCGCGACGCAATTGCGGAAATCTGTTCGCCAGTGTCTTGTTTTTTGACGCTTTTTCTTTTGCGCGAACCGGGGCCCACCCCGCAAATCCAGGTGCGGGGCAGGCTTTCGCTCGAAAACGCTATCAGAGTCAGATCAAAGACATGTCCAGCGGCGGCGAAACACTGTCCGGCAGCGGGCTGACATAGGGCGTGCGGGCGGTGCGGTGCTTGAGATCCGGCACCACCCAGCTCACGTCGCCCACATCGGTCGAGCCGATCAGCGGGTTGCGCTTGGCAGTCAGCGGCACGAGAAAATCGGCCAGCGGCCGGTCGGTGGGGTCCATGCCGATCGTGTGGTAGACGGTCGCGATGTCCTTCTCGGTCAGCGTGGACCGGATTTTCACGGCGAAATCCTTGTCCGCGTCGTCGAAATGCGGGGGACCGAGCTCCTCCATGATCCCATGCAGGGCTTCCTCAAGTGGGGTGTTGGGCAAAACATTGGAGACGGCGGAAATGATCCGCATCTCCACCTTGGTTTCGGTCATCAGCGCCGCCCCCTGCGCGATCTTGTGGACACGCTCCACCAACTCGTTCATGCCGGGCAGGTCGCGGGCGCGGATCGAATAGCGCACGCGGGCATGGGCCTGCACCACATTGGGGGCAATGCCGCCGGTGTCGAGCAGCGCATAGTGGACGCGGGCGTCGCTCGGCATGTGCTCGCGCATGTAGTTCACGCCGACATTCATCAGTTCCACCGCGTCCAGGGCGCTGCGGCCCAGATGGGGCGAGGCGGCCGCATGCGAGGTGCGCCCGGTGAAGATGAAATCGGCGCGCGTGTTTGCCAGCGAAGGCGTCACCACCACTTCCCAGAAGCTGGACGGGTGCCAGGTGATGGCGATGTCGGCGTCACCGAAAGCCCCGGAGCGCACCATGAAGGCTTTCGCCGCGCCGCCTTCCTCCGCGGGGCAGCCGTAATAACGCACGCGCCCCGGCACCTTGTGGGTGGCGAGCCAATCCTTCACGGCGGTGGCGGCGAGCAGGGCGGCCGAGCCGAGCAGATTGTGGCCGCAGCCATGGCCGTGGCCTCGCAGCTCGAGCGGACGAGGCTCCGCAATGCCCGCCTCCTGACTTAGGCCGGGCAAGGCATCGTATTCGCCGAGGAAGGCGATGACCGGTCCACCCTCACCCCATTCGCCCATCAAGGCTGTGGGAATGCCTGCGACACTCTCCGCAATGCGGAAACCCTGATGGCGCAGCTCGGCCAGGTGTTCGGCGGAGGAGCGTGCCTCGGTGTAGCACACTTCGGGCATCGCCCAGACCTTGTCGCTCAAAGCGATGAAGCGCGGCTTGATGGTATCAACGCCACGCCAGATGTCACTGCGGTTATCCATCTTCCGGTCCCTGATCCCAAAGCCGATGCGAGAGTGCAATTGTTATCAGCTTCACCAAACCCCGCCTAGCGCCGGCCAGGGCATCAGCCATGCGGCCGGGGCGGCGCGAAGGGGCTCGCTACGCAATTCCGAACGCACGTCGTCCGGTCCGCGGCGCTCCTGCGTTCTGCTACCGAAGCCCGTGACGATCTCGACTTGTCAGCTACGGCAAGACCGGGGCTTGCCGTAGCTGCCGTCAGTCTTGCGGTAACGGACCTCAATGACTTCACTGGCCCAGCCCGGACAACGCGGGGCCAGGAGTTCGAATCTCTTCGGGCGCGCCATTTCGCCAGAGCCCGCTTTAGCGGCTGTTTCTTCGCTTTGCTCCACCATCGGCTGCCTCGCTGAGCCGGGGGCCGCTGTATCAGTTGTCGATACACAGATTTTGACATCTGTATCATTCAATGATACAAATGGAGCGTGATCAGGAGCTTCCACGACAAGGCTACCGAAGCCGTCTTCAACGGCGAAAGCCCGAAGGGCTTTCCGGCTGACCTGGTCAAGGTGGCGCGCCGGAAACTACGTTACCTCAACGCCGCGGGCGATCTTAACGACTTGAGGTCGCCTCCGGGCAATCGCCTAGAGGCGCTCGCAGGCGATCGCCAGGGGCAGCACTCGATCCGCATTAACGACCAATTCCGGGTGTGCTTCGTTTGGAAGGCGGAAGGCCCGGCGGAGGTCGAAGTCGTGGACTACCATTAGAAGGGACGCCGCAATGACCAAGAAGCTCAGGCCCATGCACCCCGGTGAGGTTCTGCGGGAGGAATTTCTCGTTCCGCTCAAGATGTCGGCGGGCGCTCTTGCCAAGGTCTGCGGCTTGCCTCGGACTCGGATCGAGCGGATCGTCGGCGAGCAGACTGGCATTACGGCCGATACTGCGCTGCGGCTCGGCAAGGCGCTCGGCACGACGGCGCAGCTTTGGCTCAATCTGCAGACCGACTATGACGTGCAAGTCGCCAAGCGCGACCTTGGTAAGATTCTCGACCGGATCGAGACTGTAAACAAGCCGAAGGCAGCCTAGCCGGCGGAGTACAATTTCGTAGGGCGTCGAACACTCGCGGATCGGCGCGGACGGCAGGCTGCTCCATCATAGTGTCACGGCGAAAGAGTAGTGCCCATCTTCATCGGCTGCGGCGCGCCATTCCGGAATACGTTATCGCCGCCAAAATCGGCCGGTGCTTCGATTGAACCAGTCAGGTTGTCGAGTTGAGTGCACTGTCACCGTAACCGCGTAACCGCATTCACGGAAACCCGGACTGTCGTCGCTTGCACTAGCGCACGGACCATGTGACATTCAAACGCTCTGTCAGATGATAGGGAGTCATCGAGCATGATCGTGCTGCACGGCTATCAATACAGCGTTTATCTGCGAATTGTTCGTATGGTGCTGGTCGAGAAGGGTGTGCCATACAGCCGCGTAGAAGTGAACCCATTCGCATCAGACATGCCGAAGGAATATCTCAACTTGCATCCTTTTCGGCGTGTCCCGACAGTCATCCATGACAATTATGTGCTTTACGAGACGCAGGCAATCACGCGGTATATAGACGAAGCGTTTGCTGGTCCCTCCCTTCAGCCAGTTCACGCGCGCCAGAGAGCCCGCATGACACAAATTATTTCGATCATCGACGCCTACGGCTATCTGCCGATGGTGAGGCAAGTGTTCTCGCAGCGCGTATTTGGACCTCGGATCGGTCGTGTTGCTGACGAGGCTCAGCTTCGGGCGGGCATCGAGGGTTCCTCGCGCGTCCTGGGCGCTCTCGAATCCATCGTCGCGCTGGATGGACCAGTTGCCGGGGGTGGGGACTGGTCGCTTGCTGATTTTCACCTTGCTCCCATGATGGCCTATCTGGCGGCAGCGCCCGAGGGAGAATCAGCGATAGCAGAGCGCGCAAAGCTAGCTGCATGGTGGGATGTCATTCGCGAGCGAGCCAGTCTCCGTGACACCGATCCAGGTTTCCCGGACGGAGAACGAGCGATCGAGCAGGCATGACCGCTTTTGGCCCATCGCGCCGTTCCCGAGACTGATCGAAATGGCCGCAATCGAGGGGTGACCGGACCACCCGTGAAATCGGGAAGGCAGCCGCCCATGAAGCGTAGCGCAAGATCGCAAGCCATCGCTGATCATCCGGCCGGATCGCTTAAGCGGCCGTTGCATCATAGCGCCACGGCGAAGCAATAGTGCCCATCTTCATCGGCCGTGGCGCGCCATTGTACTATTTTGCGCGATCTCACGACCCGCGCTTTCGCGATATCCGCCAAATGCCGCAACGGCCTTCCGAAGATGAGGCGCCGCCCGTTGGGCCGTATCTCAGCGTGCGCGGAATGTCGCGATCTGCCAGATATTCGACCACGAATCCTGGACCGTCGCCCGTCTGTCGCCGTAAGGCATGTCCGCAGGTCCCTCGATCGATTCAGCGCCCGCAGCAATTGCTCGCTCGTATGTCTCGTCCGCATTTTCGATATAAACATAAAGGAAGGCCGGCATTGCCTTGCGAACACTACCTCCGTCGCTGATCATCACAATCGAATCGCCAATCGACATCTCGGTTGGCGCTCCGGACTGGAGCTCACCACCCGCGTCGAACACAGTTTTCAAAAATCCCACCAAGCCAGCGACATCGTTAGTGAAGACCCTCGGGGTCACGGTACGCCAGCCGTCAGGTTTGTACTTGTTCATGTTCTCCCCTCCGGGATGGCAGCCAGGCCGCCAAATCTGGCAGCGGCAACGCAAGCGACGTTGTCTCAATATATGACGTTGTCTCAGTATATAACGTAGGGCGATCGCCACGGCACTATCGAGCGCACCTCGCGACCTAGTGAACGCAGCCCGGCGTAGCGCAAAATCGCAAGGGGTCGAAAATTTTCCGATCTGAGCGCTTGGTGGGCTGGGGCATCATAGCGCCACGGCGAAGCAATCGTGCCCATCTTCATCGGCCGTGGCGCACCACTTCAGGTACAAAACCGGGCGCTCCAAAACCCGCCGTTTTTGCGCGTCGAGCGGCGACAGCGTGCGCAGTAATACGCTCTTTGACGCGGATTTCTTTCGCGTCCACTTCGACGCGGGGCCAAGGCTCGGAAACGTTGCCGCGATTAAAGGGGGCCGGTGCGGCTGACGTTGCGCTTGCTGGATGCCAAAGGCGCCAATTGACCTCATGGCTCCATTGTGTAGGAGCGCCCGGGTTCGAGTGCATAGATGGTCAGAAAGCGGAGCGGGCGTTCCGGGTCACAATTGCGAAAGAGGGTGTGTGGAATGTCGGCCCGGTCCTGCAAGGTCTCGCCTGCTCGATACTGTCGCGGATCATCGCTACCATAAGCTGACTCGGCAACACCTTCGATGATGAAGACCACTCCCCCAACGGGGTGTCGGTGAAGCGGAGCTTCGCTACCGGGCGGGTAGGTCACCTCAACCACGACGAGTTCCCGATGATCGCCGGGCAATGGAAGACGTTCGAGAACCTTACGTGTGACACCCGGAAATCCGGCTTGCTGGGCGCTTGCCTGACCGTCGCTACTTTCACCCATTGGACATCCTTCTTGTCAAGCGTCGAGTCGTTGTCAGATCGCGGTGCGAATGACTATGGGGGCGCCTCGCCGAAGCAACAAGGGTGCCCTAGCGCCAGTTCTACATGTCGGTGGCCCATCGCCTCGATCCCGGGATTGATCAAGAAGGCCGCTATCGAAGGGTAGCCGGACCACCCTGCGAAATCGGAAGACCGCCGCCCACGAGGCGTTGCGAAAAATCGCAGGGCATCCCGGATTAGGCGTTCGAGCCAAGGCGCGCCCCAAGGTCTCGGCTATTCACCGGCGGTCCGAATTCCTTGGATTCATTAATGACATGGTAATTTCGATAAGAGTTTCGTATTTTAATTCGGAATGGTCGCCATCTGCTACAACCATGAACATTTCCGATCGTGACGGCCGCCGGACGGGGCTTGGTTTCAGGCTACGCCAACGTACAGCTTTCAACGCCCAGGACCGTCCATGACCGCGCCAACCGTCACGCTTTCGCAAATCCGCTGTGCGCTGCTGCTGCGCGATGAGATCGCTTTGCTCGATGTGCGGCACGAGGCCGCCTATGCCACTGGCCACCCGCTGTTTGCCGCCAACATGGCGGCGGACAGGATAGCGCTCGAAGCCGAGGCGCGATTGCCGCGCAAGGATGTACCGATTGTGCTTTACGACGCCGGCGAAGGCCTGGTTCCGGTGGCGACCGATCGGTTGACGGCATTGGGACACACCAACGTTCGTCAGCTCGACGGTGGGCTGAAGGCCTGGCAGATGGCGGGCTTTGAGCTGTTTAGGGATGTGAATTCCTACGCCAAGGCCTTTGGCGAACTGGTCGAGTCGCGGCGGCATACGCCCTCGCTAACCGCCGACGAAGTCGCCGCGCTGATCGCGGCCAAGGCCAATATCAGGATTCTCGATGTTCGGCGGTTCGACGAATATGCCACCATGAACATACCCGGCTCGATCAGCGTGCCCGGCGGTGAATTGGTGTTCCGCGCCGGCCAGGCCGCGCCGGATCCCGAGACAACCATCATCGTCAATTGTGCCGGTCGCACCCGTTCGATCATCGGCACGCAGTCGCTGATCAACGCCGGTGTCGCCAACAAGGTGCTGGCGCTCCGAAACGGGACGATCGGCTGGACTCTCGCCAAGCGGGAACTCGAGCATGGCGCGGATCGACGCGGCGGGATCGGCGCCTTCGAGGGCGTGAAAGCCAATGCCCGCGACGTCGCCTATCGCGCCGGCGTTCGACATCTAGGCCCGGAAGAAGCGAGCGCGCTTGAGGCGCAGACTAGCCGCACGCTCTATCGCTTCGACGTCCGCGCCAGCGAGGATTATGCGGCCGGTCACATCCCCGGCTTTCGCCATTATCCGGGCGGACAGCTGGTGCAGGAGATCGACATGGCGGCGCCGGTGCGCGGGGCGCGCATCCTGCTGACGGACGACATGGCTGTCCGCGCCGACATGACGGCGTCCTGGCTCGCGCAAATGGGGTGGGAGACCTATGTGCTCGACGGCGGCTATGATCGCACGCTGGAAATCAAGCCCGCGGAAGTTCTGCCAAAGCCCGATCCCTCGCACCGCTACATGCGTCCCTACGAAGGCACCGATGTCGCCACTGGTGCGATGCAGGCCTATCTCGACTGGGAATACGGTCTGGTCGAACAGCTCCGGCGCGACGCAACCCATGGCTTCTTCGTGATTTGATGTGGGCTGGCGGCGACTGCACGCCGGGTGGGGTAGCGAACGCCAATCCAGCGTTGCGGGGTATCAGCCGGCGACTTCGATCGAATTGAGCTTGCACCATTCGCGCAAGGCTTGTTCCGTGGCTTTCGATTCGAAATTGTACCAGAGATCGAGGACGTTTCTTCGCGTCAGCAGGGCTCGAAACTTCTGGTAGGCGCCACGCTTGCTGAACATGTACCTGACCTCATCGAAGTCGTTCGGCAGGAATTCGCGCGCAAAGTTCAGCGCCAGCGGCTTGCCGAGACCGAGTTCTCGCGTGTCGGGGATCGCGACGTATTTCTCATGTTCCTCGACGTCATCGGGCAGTTCATCCTCGAACTCGTCCAGATCGGACACCTCGGAACGCCAATAGATCTTGCCCGTCTGCCTACACAGGAAAGCGTGATGCAGGCCGCCGCCGCTGCTTCCAACGAATTCGTACGCGAGAAGGATGTCCTGGAAGCTGACGGGCACGGGTCTGCCTTCTCTAGCAAGCCAATTTTCCACGTTCAGGCCGCGGATACCCGTGCCAGCACGGGGATCGTCGATTTCTGGAAATCCCTCTTCAAGAGGATTCATCGTCTTGAGCAAGGCGACCAGTCCGCGCTTGGGCGGCATAGCGGCAGCGTATCCCGCCAACTCATATTTGCCAATCGGCAAAGCACGCGGAGGCTGCCCATTTGTCGCAACGGCATAAGGCGGAGTATTCCGCCAAGGCGAATCCGGGCGTCACTCCTCCCCGTCGGCAAAACGGGCAAGCGTGTCGGTGCTGTAATTTTCGCCGATCGACATCGCGCAAATGCGTGACAGGTGCATATAAGGCAGGCCCGTCTCCTCGGCCCACGCGTTGAACTGCGCCTGTACCCTGGCGAGATCGCGTTTCGACGTGATCGTCTCCGCCACGTCGAGATCGGCGTCCCGCATGCACGCGACCACGTCTCTCGACGTCACGAAGCCGTCCCAGCCGAGGAAGCGCAAAAACATCTGGCCGGTATTGCCGCCGAGCCGGCTGCCCCGCTTGGCGAGCAGTTCGAGCAATCCGATTTCGTCAGAGGACGGCCATTTGGCAAGCAGCTTGCCGAAGCTGCCATGTTCCCTCGCCACTTCCCTGACGAAGCCGGCGTTGACGCGGACGGACATGATCTTGGCGCCATTACGGACAATGCGCGCGTCCTTGATCAAGGCGTCCCAGAACTCATCGGGTTGCAGCGAAAGCCGGCCCGGCTCGAATTTGAGAAAGGCTTCCTCGAAGCCGGTCCATTTCGCCTCGATGACGTTCCAGGCGAAGCCAGCCGAGAACACCCGCCGGGTCATCTCCGCAAGCACGCGGTCGTCACCGATCTTGGCGAGCGCCTTCGGGTCTGGCTTGGGCGGCAGCAGCTTGCTCAATGCCTTCGCCCCGCCCTTGCGCTTCTCTGCGCGGGCTCGGATCGTTTTGAACGGGATGGTCATGCGCGCATCCTGTCGGCGGTTGTTGAGCGCTCTCCTCATACGGTTACTTGCTGTCCGGTGATTCGGGTGTCCAGCCCTGTTTCACAAAATTTTCCGCTTTCGCTCCTGGTAGAAACATCTCTACACCCTACGCCGTCCCATCCCAAAAGCGGGGCGTTTCGCGATCGTCACGGACGTTGAGATGGGATGCGGTGGACGCTGCAGCGGCACCCGGTATTCCCCACGTCCTCTGTTATCAGAGGGAAGTGGGCACAAACCCTCGGACGCAACGCGTCGCGGGGCATAAAGTCGCGTCTGCTGTTTGACAATTGAATCCTCTTTCGTCGTCCTTGCGAAAGCAGGGACTATAACCACCGGTGTTCAATGAGAGAGAAGGTTTCGGCCACCGCGCCCAAAACGAGAGGACACGGCGTATGGGTCCCTGCTTTCGCAGGGACGACGAGCGGGTACGAATGGGCTTACCGTCATTGCGAGGAGCGTAGCGACGAAGCAATCCATCTT
>WNGJ01010353.1_pt1 | contig 11095 bp, 8 predicted proteins | sample 5400611 | NCBI WGS metagenome assembly WNGJ01 (sample SAMN13153375, study PRJNA577476) | soil metagenome | isolation source: 40 cm soil or saprolite under Garry oak tree replicate 1 | place: USA:California | collected 2016-06-15 | reverse complement strand
TGCTTTGGACGGCTCTCATCGGTCTTATTGTCGGCGCACTTGCCAAGTTCATCATTCCAGGTAAAGATCCCGGCGGCATCTGGATCACCATGCTCCTCGGCATCGCCGGTTCTTTTCTAGGGACCTTCCTCGGTCGCGCGATCGGCCACTATGAGCCCGGCCAATCCGCCGGCTTCCTCATGTCCCTGGTCGGAGCGCTCATCCTGCTTGGCATCTACCACCTGATCAAGCGCAGGCAAACGACCACCTAGCCAGCAGTCAGGATGCCCTGACCCGGATGCGCCATGAGCAATCGGCACTGGGGCATTATGATGCAAGTCCAGCATCAACTCTTGTGACCCGCTATCTCACCCATTCCGTAATCGGTTCGATCGACCGGAGAGGCACCTTGTTGCCGCAGGTTCGCACGGCCTCACAAAACTCCTCCGGCGCCAATGGCTTCGCAATAAAGTATCCCTGCGCCTCGTCGCACTTTCTCCGCAGCAGAAAGCGCAGCTGCTCTTCGGTCTCGACACCCTCTGCTACTACCTTGATATTCAACCCATGCGACATCGCAATAATGGTTCGCACCACCGCCGCTGCGTTGGCATCCGTCCCTGCCTTCTTCACGAAGCTTTGATCGATCTTTAACCGATCGACCTGATATTGCAGAAGGTAGGAAAAGCTGCAGAACCCCGTGCCGAAATCGTCGATGGAGATGCGCACTCCCAGTTCCCGCATCCGCTGCAGCTTATCCAGAACATCTTCGGAGTTGGACATCAACATATTCTCCGTGATCTCGATCTGCAGCCTTTCCGGGGGCAGGCCGCTCTTCATCAGCGAGTTCTCGACCACATGCACCAGATTCTTCTGCTGGAACTGCCGCGGCGACAGATTCACCGAAACCGTCAGATCCATGCCCAGCTCATCCTGCAACTCCTTGCCTTCGCAGCACGCCGTCATGATGCCCCACTCTCCAATCGGCACGATCAACCCAGTCTCTTCAGCCAGTGCAATAAACTGCGTCGGCGAGATACATCCCAGCTTCGGATGGGTCCAGCGCAGCAGTGCCTCCATCCCGGTCACCACGCCCGTGGTCAGCGAAATCTGCGGCTGGTAGCGCATCGTGAGTTCCCCATTCGCCAGCGCATGGCGCAGCGCATGTTCCATGGTCAGGCGTTCCGCTGTCTCCTGCAGCATGCTCTCGCTGAAGATCTGGTACTGGTTCCGGCCATTCTCCTTCGCGACATACATCGCCGAATCCGCTCGCTTCAGCAGGTGCTTTGCGTCGGCCGCGAAATCGGGATAGATGCACACCCCCACGCTCGCCGTCAGTTGCACCAGGTGCTCTTCAATCGAGATCTCCGGCGCCAGTCTCGCCACCAGATTGGCCGCGCACTGTTCCACGTCCTCGACCGTAGTGATGTCCGGCATCACCACGACAAACTCATCCCCACCCACCCGCGCGACCACATCCGTGCTGCGCACCGAACGGCTCAATCTCCGCGCGGCTTCGATCAAAAGCTGGTCCCCGGCCGCATGTCCCAGCGAGTCGTTGATCCGTTTGAAGTGGTCCAGGTCGACCACGAACACCGCCACCTTGGTACCATAGCGTCGCGCCAGCTCCACCGCATGCACCGTCTTATCCTGCAACAGCGCTCGTCCGGCAAGCCCCGTCAATTGATCATGCGTCGCCAGATGAGTCACATAATCCAGCATCTGTCTGCGTTCGGTGATGTCGAACGCGATGCTCACATATCCGCTCACCTCTCCCGTTTCGGTAGTCACCGCGCGCATGGCCAGGTTGATTGGCGTGCGCGCCCCATCGCGCCGGATGAGCGTCCACTCCTGCTCCCCCATCTCGCCTTCGCCTACTCCAGCAGTCAGAACGTCAAACCCGAATTTTTCGAGCGTTGCCGAAGGGTCGATACTGAGCGCCTTGCCCACCAACTCCCGTTCGTCATGCAGCACGGTCAGCGGGACTTTTCCCACCAGCTCCTCACGGCTGTAGCCCGTCAGCTTCTCCGCCGCCACGTTCATCGCCGTAATCAGTCCATGCGTATCCGTGGCGACAATGCTGAAGGGAGCGTTCTGAAAGACCGAATCGGTAAACTCCGCCAGATGGGCATAGCGCTCCTGTGTCGCCTTCGCCTCGCTGATATCGCTGAAGGTAACGGCCAGTCCATCCCCGAGCTTCACCACCTGACTGCGCAGCCATGTCGCCTTGACGGTGTCATAGTTTACGGGGAACTCTTCATTCAGCGGCTCTCCGGAATCGACCACCTTGCAGAACCTGGCAAACATCGAGCTCGTCGACACGATCGGCGTCAGCGAGCCCAGCGTCTGACCCAGCAGATCGGACCGTGGCCGCCCCGCCAGCCGTTCGGCATTCGCGTTCACATAGAGAAAACGGAAGTCAACAATCTCGCCCGCGTCGTTCCGTACGGACTCGAAGAGGCCAAACGCATCCAGGCACGTATCCCCCGCTGCCAGAAACTGCGAGTGCGCCTCCCGGGTGCCTCTTAGTTTCGCCGCGCGTCCATATTCGCGCCACCACGCCCACACAGCGACCGACGTCCCCGCCAGCGCCACGGAGACAGTAGTCGTCAACGCTCCCCAATGAGCACCATGATTCACTCGCCAGAACAGCCCGAATGCAATCCAGACCGGCAACGCCGATACTACTGTCTTCCAAACCCATGGTCGCGGAAAATCGAGCGCAAAAGCCTTCAAGACGTACCTCGAACTATATGCGTGGATAGTGACAACAACTCATAGTCAACCCCATTTGCTAGCCTAACCGAACAAACCGCTTCTCTCGCAACAAAAAACGCTTTAGCCCATCTGATTCTTGTTGAGCTGTCGCTTCGATCTTTTCTTCCGCGTCATTGCGAAATAGAGTCTATTCGCTTCTTCCATCAATACGCTCTTATTTTTCATCTTCGGGTCAATAATCTTTGAGCCCACCGCGCCCCGAAAAAATCGCGATGTTGCCCGAAGGCAACCTAATCCCGCGTCATCCATCCATGCATCTCCATCCAGTTCGCCAGCAGCGTCGGATAGATTGCCAGCTCTGGCAGATCCTTTAGCCCCTGTGCCATGCCGGTCCCATGCCCGCCGCGTTCAAAGATATGCAGCTCCGCCGGAACGCCTGCTCTCTTCAACGCATTGTAGAGTGCAGTTGAATTCATTGAGTTCACTATCTGGTCCGCCGTAGTCGAGAAGATAAAGCAGGGTGGGGTGTCCTTCGTCACTAGCTTCACCACGGAGACCGCCTCCAGCATCGCCTCGGTCGGATGATCTCCCAGCAGCCCTTGCAGGTTGGTCTTACGCGGAATCGCGTCGTCCATACTGAACCGCCCATACGACAGCACCACGAAGTCCGGGCGGTCGCTCACCCGTTCGATCGGGTCCGAAGCGCCAGCCGCGCCGCCGTCATGCACCGCTGCCAGATAGCCCGCCAGGTGGGCGCCCGCCGAAAAGCCCCACAGCCCAATCCTGTCTTTCGCCACATCCAGCTCCGCCGAATGGCTGCGCACATACCGCACCGCCCGCGCGCCATCCAGCATCGGAGAAGGGAAGTGGTACCGCGGTCCAAGGCGATACTCCAACACAAAAGCCGTCACTCCACGCTCATTCAGCCATCGCGCCTCCGCGCCGCCTTCTTTCTCGATCGCCAGATGCGCGTACCCGCCACCCGGCATCACAATCACCGCCGAGTGGGGCCCCGTGCCCGTCGCCGGGTAGACATACATCCGGGGCACGTCGCCATCACCAGTCCCCAGCGCGCCCGGAGCTCCATTCGGCCATAGCCCCACCGTCTTCGTAAATCCCGCCGGAGGCTTCGTCACCGTAGCCGGCGGGGTCCCAGCGGTTGAGGCAGTTGCGGCAACGGAAGCGCACCCCACACAAAAGGGCGCACAAAAAAAACCCGCAGCCAGCAAAATAAGTTGTCTCATCGTGCCGCAAGCATACACGCGTTTTTGGCGCATTACAGCAGCAAAAAAAGGCGTAACGGCGATCGAAGGGGTCACAACAGAGAAACCACACCCAACGACTGCATCGGCCTTATCCGTTTTTATCCCTTCGCTTTTTATCTCTTCGATCACCATTACGCCTTTCTTTGGACTGGACCGGAGGAGAAGACGAGGAAGACCACGGTAGTAGGTCAGCAAAACGACACGCCAGCTCAGCCCGGACTGAAACCCCATCTATTCGATGTCGTCTAACTACCTATGATCGTTCTCCGCTCGCTCCGGCCGTTCCTTCTGGCCAGCGTTCTTCTTGCGCCTTGCCTCGTCGCGCAACAGAAGCCCTCCACCCCCGGCCAAACCCCAGCCTCCACCGCCCCCACCATCGCCGTCGACGCCCGCCTCGTCAACCTCCCCGTCGTCGTCCGCGACAAAAAAGGAGCCCTCATTCAGAACCTTACGAAGGACGATTTCGTCCTTCAAGTCGACGGTAAGCCTCAGACCATTCGCTACTTCGACAAGGACACCAATCTTCCCCTGACCCTCGGTCTGCTGGTCGACACAAGCCTCTCGCAGCGAGACGTCATCGACGAGGAACGAACCGCCAGCAGCACCTTCCTCGACCAGATGCTCACCACGCCGAAAGACAAGGCCTTCATCATGCAATTCGCCACCGAGACTGAGCTCCTACAGGACATCACCTCGTCACGCCCACTGCTTCAGGCTGCCCTCAAGGAGATCGACACCCCCAGCAGAAGCTCCGGCTCCTCGGGCGACGACACCTCCGGCCGCCGCCCCCGTGGCGGAGGAGGCACCGTGCTTTACGACGCCCTCTTCCTCGCCTCTGACGAGCTCATGAGCAAACAAACCGGCCGCAAAGCCATCATCATCCTCTCCGACGTCGGCGACCGCGGCAGCAGAGAGAATCTCGTCAAGTCCATCGAAGCCGCCCAGCGCGCCGACACCATCATCTACGCCATCTACTTCAAAGGCGAACAGCCGCACCAGGATTTTCCCCGACAGGATCCCAACGGCTACCCCGGTGGCGGCGGCGGGGGCTACCCAGGAGGCGGCTACCCAGGAGGGGGCTATCCCGGTGGCGGCTATCCCGGCGGTGGCTACCCGGGCGGCGGCTATCCCGGTGGCGGCTATCCGGGAGGCGGCAATGGCGGAGGCAACAATGGCGGCAACTATCCCAACGGCCGCAGCCGCACCGACGGCAAGAAAGTCCTCGAGCGCATGGCCCAGGAGACCGGCGGCCGCCTCTTCGAGGTCAAGAAGAATCTAGACGTAGCCCAGATCTACAACCAGATCGCTGAAGAGCTGCGCGCCCAGTACCGCCTCGGCTACACCCCCAGCCAGGACGCCGCCACCAGCGGCTACCACAAGATCGACCTCACCCTCCACCAGAAGGGCCTCCTCATCCAGACCCGCGACGGCTACTACACTGGAAAGTAGCCCCGACGGGGTGCCCCATGATCCGCGAAGGACGAAGTCCGAAGGGTATCGTGGGATTAGTCACTCTCTAACTCTCCCCGGCCTCGGCGCATTTGCGTTGCATGTCTTCGGATGTCCGTGAAGTCCTTGCCGTTGTCTTTGTCCTAGCCGTTGCCGTTGCCTTTGCATTTGCCGGTGCCTTTGTCGTTGCCGTGCCTTTTCCTTTGCTGGTCTTCCTCCCCCACAGCCAAAAGCCCGTCATTTCGACCGAAGCTGCTCACAGTCTTATCGTGAGCAGCGCAGTGGAGAAATCCGCTTCTCTACCACGAACCTCTCCCGGGCAACGCGCATTTCCTTACGTCGGTTTTACCTCATCCTGACCAGAACCTTTCAACCGCACCTGCCCTGGGATTAGGTAGTAGCTGACAAAATCAACCGCTTCGCCAACATCTTCACCAACATAGTTTTGCGTCATCCCACAATCTTCATGCATCATCAAAGAGCGGTGTTCGGCACAGCGAACGTTGCTGCATTAGTCATCGTCTCGATGAAATCGAATAAGGTCCAATCCATGATCCCGAAATCCCGCAACCCGCTTCTCCCAGCCCTTCTTCTTATCCTCGCAGCCGCGCCGGCGCCGCAAGCCACCGCGCAGATCATCGATAAGGTCAACAAGAACCTCTACTCCGAAACCGCCAACCCCACCGCCGACATCGCCGCCGCTCTCGCCCAAGCCCGCCGCGAACACAAGCGCGTCATCCTCGACTTCGGCGGCAACTGGTGCGGCGACTGCCTGGTCCTCGACATCTATTACCATCAGAGCCCCAACGCCCAGCTCCTCACCAAAAACTTCATCCTCGTCCACGTCAACATCGGTCACATGGACAAGAACGTCGATGTCGCGAAGAAGTACCACGTCCCCATCACCAAGGGCGTTCCCGCCCTCGCCGTAATCGACGCTAACTGCAATCTCCTCTACTCCGAACGCGAGAAGGAGTTCGAGCACACCAGCCCCGAAGCCATCACCGCCTTCCTCAACCGCTGGAAGCCTGTCAACAACCCTGCTCCACTCAAAAAAATCGTAAGGGAAACTCCATGATCTTCTATTCAATGATGGCGCGCACTCCGTCGAACCGCCGCACTCCGCTCCTTTCAGCCATCACGCTCCTCGCTTTGGCCGCCTCCGGAACAATCCTCGGATGCAAGAGCAACCAACCCGCTCCCTCCCCAGTCGCCGCAGTCCCATCAACCCCGGCTCCACGCCAGCCAGTCACGCCTCCCCCGGCAGTCAAAAAACATCTCTACTCCGCCGAGGCCGACCCCAAGGCCGAAATCGCCTCCGCTCTCAAACAAGCCAGCCTCGAACACAAGCGAGTCATCCTCGACTTCGGCGGCGACTGGTGCGGCGATTGCCAGGTTCTCGACATCTACTTCCACCAAAGCCCGAACCTCGAACTCCTGGACAAGAACTTTCTCCTCGTCCACGTCGACATCGGCCGTTTCGACAAGAACCTCGACATACCCGAAAAGTACAACATCCCCCTAAAGAAGGGAGTTCCCGCTCTCGCTGTCCTCGACGCCAACGGCAAGCTCCTCTACTCGCAGCAAGCCGCCGAGTTCGGAGACATGCGCTACATGTATCCCACCTCCGTCACCGACTTCCTCAACCGGTGGAAGGCTTAGTTCCGCCTCCTCCAAACCCGCGGGCAGATCCCATGCGAAGCCTCCTGCGACTTCCGCGAATCCTGCACGGCACCCTGCTTCGCGCAGCACGGCACGACTGCCTCAACCTCGCCCAGTCCACCGCCTACTCCGCGATGGTGTCGCTCTTTCCCGCGCTTATCGTCGCCGCCGCCGTCGTCAGCCTCCTGCCCGATACTGCCCCACTCCGCTTCCAGCTCTCCACCTTCTTCGACCGCGTCCTGCCCCCGGATGTCAGCCCGCTCCTGGAAGGCTACTTCGTCGACTCACCGCACAGCATCAGGTCCACTCACGCCCTCATCGTCGCCTTCGTCGTCAGTCTCCTCGGAGCCTCCGGCGTACTCGCCACTCTCATGGAAGGCGTCCGCCGTGCCAACGAACTTCCCGAAAACTGCTGGACCTTCTGGCAACGCCGTCTCCGCGCACTCCTCCTGGTTCCTCTCTCGCTTGTTCCCTTCGCTCTCGCCACCACCCTCGTCGTCTTCGGCCAGTTCTTCACCGGGTGGCTGACCCTGCACCTCATTCCCTCTGCTCGCACGCCGGTCTACACGGTCGCTCTCCTCATCCGCTGGGCTGTCGCGCTTACCGGCAGCATCGGCATCATCGGTCTCATCTACCACATGGGAACGCCCATGCAGCAATCCTGGAAGCGCGTCTTACCCGGCGCCATCGTATCCACCGCCATGTGGTTCCTCTCCACACTCGTCTTCGGCTGGTATGTCACCCGCTTTGCCAACTACTCGCAGGTCTACGGCTCTCTCGGCGCCGGCATCGCCCTGCTCTTCTGGCTCTACATCATCTCGCTCAGTGTCCTCTGCGGGGCCGAGTTCAACGCCGAATTCCACGACCGCTTCTACCACCCACACCCCACTCATTCCAACGCGTCACTCCCAAACAGCCTCCCGCCCGTTTAGAATTGCCACGGCAGCTAAATCAATTGTCATACCATCCGTAAAACCGCGATGGTGAGAAAGTTCCCGCAAAGCGACTCATGAAGACTTCTTTAAATCCAACTCCGAACATAATCCCCTTTGTCGCTATGGAACGTACTCGTCGCGCCAAGATCGTCGCCACGCTCGGCCCCGCCTCCAGCACTCCTGAAATCTTCCGTCAGCTCGTCCGCGCAGGCCTCGACGTCGCCCGTCTCAACTTTTCTCACGGCACCCACGCGCAGAAAGCCGACCTCATCCGCATGGTCCGCACCATCGCAAAGGAGGAGCGCAAGCCCATCTGCATCCTCGCCGATCTCCAGGGGCCCAAGATCCGCACCGGCAAGCTTAAGGGCCACAGGCCCGTCCTGCTCATCGCCGGCAAGCGCCTCACCATCACCCCGCAAGAGATCGAAGGCACCGCCGCCCTCGTCGGCACCACCTTCAAGACCCTCGCCGAGAACCTCGAATCCGGCTCCCGCATCCTCCTCTCCGATGGCCTCATCGAGCTGCGCGTCGAGTCCGTCAAAGGCGGCGACGTCACCTGCATGATCATCAACGGCGGCACGCTCGGCGAAAACAAAGGCATCAACCTCCCCGGCATCGCCGTCAACGTACCCTCACTCACCGAGAAGGACGAGGAAGACCTCATCTTCGCCGTCGACCAGGGCGTCGACACCGTAGCCGTCTCCTTCGTCCGAACCGCCGCCGACATCCGCCACGTCAAAGACCGTCTCGCCGCTCTCAAATCCGACGCCTGGATCGTCGCCAAGCTCGAAAAGCCTCAGGCAATCGAACACCTCGACAGCATCCTCGAGATCACCGACGCCATCATGGTCGCGCGCGGCGACCTAGGCGTCGAAGTTCCTCCCGAAAAAGTTCCCGCCCTGCAGAAGCACATCATTCGCCGCGCAGCCGAGTATCGCAAGCCCGTCATCACCGCCACTCAAATGCTCGAATCCATGATCGACAACCCGCGTCCAACCCGCGCCGAGGCCTCCGACGTCGCCAACGCCATCTACGACGGCACCGACTCCGTCATGCTTTCCGCCGAATCCGCCGCAGGGAAGTATCCCGTCGAAGCCGTCGCCATGATGGCCAAGATCATCACCGAGACCGAGCACCAGATCCGCATCGATCCGCCGCCCGCGCTCGGCCATCACCCCAGCGTTCGCCTCTCGGTCGCCGAGACCATCTGCGAGTGCATGTCCCACGCGGCCGACGACCTCGACGTAGCCGCCATCGCCATCTTCACCGAGTCAGGCGCCACCGTCCGCCTTCTCTCCAAGTACCACCCCGACCCACCCATCTTCGCCCTCTCGCCCTTCGAGAAGGTCATCAACCGCTGCATGCTCCTCTGGGGCACCAACCCCATCCTGTGCGAACGCTTCCACGACACCGACAAGCTCGTCGACATGGCCGAAGACATCCTCGAAACCCAGGGCCACGTCCACCCACGCCAGATCGTCGGCATCGTCGCCGGAACCCGCACCAAATCCGGCGCCACCAACTTCATGCGCCTCCACATGGTCGGCGACCGCGACGCCGAACCCAGCCTGTCCAATAGACCGGCGAAGAAGAAAAAGCGTTAACCCAGCGTTGCCGTTGCCTCCTCTCTTTTGTCCCACGCAAGAATCGTCACTTCCGCTCAAGCATCGTCATTCGAAGAATCGTCATTGAAGCATCGTCATTTCTAAGCATCTATAAGCATCAAGCATCGTCATTTCGACCGAAGCTGCTCGCGCACTTTGCGAGCAGCGAAGCGGAGAAATCCGCTTCTCCGCCACAACCATCACCCAGCCAACGCGCCTTTGCACCTGCCGTTGCCTGTTCTCCTCCACCAACCGACAATCAACGGGTGCCCCATCCATCGCGCACGTTGCGATGGACCCAGACACAGAGCCTTTGCACCTGCTGTTGCCTGTTCTCCTCCACCAACCGACAATCAACGGGTGCCCCATCCATCGCGCACTTTGCGATGGGTGGGATCACGACCATCACCCAGCCACAGAGCCTTTGCACCTGCTGTTGCCTGTTCTCCTCCACCAACCGACAATCAACGGGTGCCCCATCCATCGCGCACTTTGCGATGGGTGGGAATCACGACCATCATCCAGCCACAGAGCCTTTGCCGTTGCTTTTGGTCTTTGCCGTTGCCTTCGCTTGCCCTCTTCCACACAGCCAAAAGCCCGTCATTTCGACCGAAGGTGCTCGCGCACTTTGCGAGCAGCGAAGCGGAAAAATCCGCTTCTCCGCACAAATCTTCCCCAGCCGGACGGCGCCTTTGCCGTTTCCCCAACCAGCCCAAAAACCTCAATGCCGTTTGAAGTATTGGATCGCCCGCTCGTGCTCCTCCGCCTTTTCGCGCGTAGCGAACGTGCCCAGGTTCTTCCGCCGCCCGGTCTTCGGATCCTGGTGCCGTGAATAGATCCGGTACTCCCCGCTCTTTAATTTACGAATCATCTCGCGCCTCCTCTGCCCTGAGATGCCGTCTGCCCCGCATTCGTTTCCAAAACTGACCACCGCCACTCAGTCATGCCGCGCAGTCTTCCTCGTACAATCGATTCATGGGCCGCATCCGCATCCTCTCCGACCTCGTGGCGAACCAGATCGCCGCCGGCGAAGTCGTCGAACGCCCCGCCTCCGTCGTCAAAGAACTCCTCGAAAACTCGCTCGACGCCGGCGCCACGCGCATCCGAATCGAGGTCGAAGCCGGCGGCCGCAAGCTCATCCGCATCGCCGACAACGGCCACGGCATGGTCAAGGACGACGCTCTCCTCGCCTTCGAGCGCCACGCCACCTCGAAGCTCCGCACCTCCGACGACCTCCTCTCCATCGCCACGCTCGGCTTCCGCGGCGAAGCCCTCCCGTCCATCGCCAGCGTCTCCCGCCTCCAACTCGAAACCCGCGTAGCCGAAGAACCCTCCGGCACTCTCGTCGAAATCGCCGGCGGGAACATCCTCCGCGTCGAAGACGCCGGCCTCCCCGTCGGCACCACCATCACCATCCGCGATCTCTTCTTCAACACACCCGCCCGCCGCAAATTCCTCAAGTCCGAACAGACCGAGCTCTCCCACA
>WNGJ01008245.1_pt1 | contig 11096 bp, 9 predicted proteins | sample 5400611 | NCBI WGS metagenome assembly WNGJ01 (sample SAMN13153375, study PRJNA577476) | soil metagenome | isolation source: 40 cm soil or saprolite under Garry oak tree replicate 1 | place: USA:California | collected 2016-06-15 | reverse complement strand
AGGTACCTGTACCCGAGGCACAGGAACACGAGCCCGAGACTGATGGTGATGAAGATCACATGCCCGCTTGGGAAGCTGGTCGAGCCTGGGTGCTCGGTGATCTGAAGAATCTGCTGGAGCGTCGGGCGGGGCCGGTTGACCATGCCGACGATGAGGCTGTACCAGATGCCGCCGGCCGTGGCCGCGAATGCCAGCAACCAGGCGCGGCGATGGAGCACCAGAACGACCAGCACGGCACCGATTTGCATATAAATCCCGCCGCCTGGGCCGCCAATCCAGCTGAAGAAGGGGAACGTCGAGGCAAGGGGCCCGAAGTTGATGGACTGGATGGCCCGGTCGACCGAAGCGTCGAGCTGAATAAACGGGCTCGATATCACCAGTGTCGCGAGCCCCGCCACGACAATCGCGCATGCCACAGCCGCCGCGAGTAAGGTCGAGTGAACCGACGGCGTCCACGGCGCGAAAAGCGCGGCCACCACGCCGTTGCGCTTGCGGGGTGGGCCCACTTTGACGGCGACCGCTTGAGCGCTCACACAAATGAGCCTCGCCTGTATCGTGCGCGGGCTGAAGTGCCGAACCGGACCATGAAGACCGTGCCGGTCGACTGATTCAGACTGCGCTGTTCGTCGCTGGGCTTACCTCGTCAGATCAGCCGAACAAGCTGGTGCGTCGGACCAGATACGCCGCTGCCTCGGTTCGTCTCGCCACCTCGAGCTTGCCGAGGATCGTGGAGACGTGGTTTTTCACAGTCAGCTCAGAGAGGTGCACGGCCTGCGCGATCTGCGAGTTGGTCTTGCCTTCGGCCACCAAGCGCAGAATGCCGTCCTCGCGCGCCGTGAGCCTCGCCAGCTTGTCATCTTTGGCCGCGTTGGGGTCGCGGCGCAGACGCTGCAACACGCGGTCGGTGACGGCGGGGTCCAGGAGGCTGTTCCCGGCGACGACCTCTCGTATCGCCCTGACGAGCTGAGCAGAATCCACCCGCTTCAGCAGGTAGCCGGAAGCGCCAGCCATGATCGAGGCGAAGAGCGCCTCATCATCGTCGAACGAGGTGACGATGATCACCTTGGTTTGTGGGACTCGGGCCCGGATGTCCCGCGTAGCCTCGATCCCGTTGCCTTCGAAGAGCCGGACGTCCATCAGGATCACATCGGGGTGAGTTCGGACGGCTGCGTCGACGGCTCGACGCATCGTGTCCGCCTCCGCGACCACCTGGATATCAGCTTCCGACTCCAGGACCATCCGGATTCCCTGACGCACGATCGCGTGATCGTCGACCAGCATCACGCGCGTTTTCCGGGTCGGCGCGATATCGGTCGGGGCGTCCTCCACGGTGTCCGCCGAGTATAGGTCGTGGCCGATTCGCCGCCCGTCGACCGGCGGCGGGTCTCCTGCCCGAGTGCCTACCGTCAAGACCGGGCGGTGGCCGCCGCCTCCAGCACTGGAGGCGCGGTCACAGTTCGTGATGCGGGATAGGCGACGCGAATGGCCTTGGGGATCGAAACGACCTCGATCGGCAACGTTCCGATCAGGGTCCCGTCGGCGTGGACGTGCATCGGCTTGGCGGCTGAGACCTTGAGGCGCATGAATGGGTAGCGCTCCTCGGAGTAGCCATGCCCATGGTGTCCCTTCTTGATCTCGGAGGCCGAGGCGATCATCTGGAGACGCCCGAGATCGTGATACACAGTCACGTATAAGGGCTCATCGCGGATGTCGATGCCTGGAGCCAGCAGGAGATGCGCCCCGGTCATCGGAGTGTTGCTGATGGTCATCGTGAACGCCCTGACCTTCTGGCGTTTAGGCGGCGAGTCGATCTCGATGTCCATCACCACCGCTCTGTCGCGTGCCAGCTTGAGCGGCGCGCGCATGAGATCTCTGAACTGATGTCGCACTATGGCTTCACCAACCGGCCACAGATCCGCCTCGAGGCCGATCCCCGCGCCTTCGAAGAACACGTAGTCGCCAATTCGACCCGCCGAAACCCACTGCGGTTCTCCGGAGAGGGCGACTTCTGCAGCTTCATGAGGGTCGGCCGGCAGACCAAGCGTGGAGCTGATGTTGTTGTTGGTGCCGGTGGCGATGAGACCAACCGGCGTCTCGGTTCCGATCAAGGCACCCGCGATCGACCTGAACGTTCCGTCGCCGCCGATGACAACGATCCGATCGCAGGACTCTGAGCGATCGCGTGCCCACGCGCAGGCGTCGACGCCCGGCGCGATCTTGTGGATGTCGACACTGTCGCCGAGCCGGAGACGGATCCACGGCTCGAGTCGTGCTGCCAGCCCGTGGCCTGAGCCCGGATTCATGACAACGCCGATTTTTCCCATCTACATCTCCTTCGGGATTGATTTGCGGACCGGCGGGAGCAGGCCTGGCCTCATGCGCAACACGGGCGGCGAGGTGACCGACTGCAACCCGAGCGCAACAAAGCCGATCGAGACGACGCTCAGCAGGGCGGCGCCGGCGGGCAGGCCAAGCAGGACAGCGAACATCCTGGTGAGGCCGTAGTTCCAAACCAGGTCTCCGCGATAGCCGCCCCAGATCATGAGCACGCCGATCACCGTGAACGCGATGCCCCGCGCGAACAGGCCGAAACGACCCGCCCAGATCCAGCTTGCCCACAAGTGCGGGTTCTCCACCTGCAACAAGAAGTCGGTTCTGAAGGGCGCCATCCACGCGTCCATGAACTGCCCAAGACCGGTGACCACGACCACGATCCCGAACAGGCCGAGCACCCACGGAGTCACCTCTGGTGTCAGGAGCTGTTGGGCGCCAAAGGGAAGCCCATTCCCACCTCTCGAGCCTCCGAGCGCGAACTGCAGAGCAAACAAGGCGAGTCCGGTGTAGGCGGCCGCGCTCCACAAGAAACCAACTCGGGACACAATGCCGTGGAGCTCGCCGCCGCGCTCGAGCGGATCGGCCACGGCGCGAACCACGCCCCACATTGCGTATCCGACCAAGCCGGCGGCGGCGATGAAGCCCACCGGGATTCTCAGCGGGTGGGCCAGGACCAGAGTCACGGATCCCTGCAGGTCCACCGACTGGCTGAGCCCAAGCATCGCCGTGATCGCAAACACCCCCACCAGCGCATAAAGCACGCCGCGCACGACCAGGCCGAATTTTTGGAGGGCCATCAGCCATCGGTTGAATATGAAATCCGGCATGCGCAGCCGCACACCGGGCTCGATCGCGACCGCATGCGAGAGCCGGGCTTCGGTCCCCATCAGGTTGAAGTCTCGAAGCCACGAGATTGGGTGACCAGTGCCGAAGGATGCTTCTCGTTTAGCCCGAAGGAAGTCGTGATTACGGAGTTCCGGCGCTGTCGCGTTCAAAGACGGACTGCGATATTCCCTGCATGGCAGTCTCACTGAGCAAGCGCCGGTCGATGAGCCTTCGATCCGCGAGTCGGCGTTTTGCGCGAATCATCCTCGGCTGGCTGACGACCGCGTTGGTCTTGCTCGCGCTTGGGAATGTCCTGCCGGGGGTACACGTCGACGGCTGGGGTGCGGCCCTCGCCGGCGGGGCTGCGATCGGATTGCTGAACTGGATCATCTGGCCTTTTTTTATCCGATTGATGCTTCCCGTCACGGTGCTGTCCTTCGGCACGGTCAGCCTCGTCATCAACGGCGCCGTCATCTGGCTCTCCTCCCACCTGGTTGGCGACATGGAAGTCGCCGGCCTGTTCGATGGAATGGTTCTGGCTCTGGCAATGGCCGCCGCCAACACCGCGCTGATTGGCCTTTTATCACTGGATGACGACGAGGTCTATCTGCATCACGCTCGGATGGCGGCCAAACGATTCGGCGTAACAGCAACCCAGGTTCCCGGGGTGCTCTTCCTCGAGATCGATGGCCTTGCGCACGATGTGCTGCAGCGTGCTTTGCGGAGCGGCGATGCGCCGACGCTGCGCAAGTGGCTTGGAAGCTCCCATCAGATTGTCCGCTGGGAGACCGATTGGTCATCCCAGACGGGAGCCTGTCAGGCGGGCCTCTTGCACGGCTCCAACGCGAACATTCCGGCTTTTCGCTGGTGGGATCGGGCTCGCGGCAGGGCAGTCATCACCAACCATCCCAAAGACGCCCACCTCATCGAGCTCGAGCATTCCGACCACCGCGGATTGCTCGCGTTCGACGGAGCGAGTCGGTGCAACATCATGTCGGGCGATGCCCCCCACAGCCTTCTGACCATGAGCACGCTCCTCGGCGACGCCCCCCGCGGAGCTGTGGGAAGCGAGTACTTCGCGTTCTTTGCCAGCCCCTACAACTTCACTCGCACCCTGATGCTGGCTCTCAAGGACTTCGCCGTGGAGATGTGGTATGCGCGCCAGCAGCGACGCAACCACGTTCGGCCAAGGGTTGATCGTGGGTTCCCGTATCCCCTGGTCCGCGCGTTTGCGACGGCAGTTCAACGAGACATCCAGGTGCAGGTGCTCATCGGCGACCTTCTCGCCGGACGGCCGGTCATGTACACGACCTTTCTTGGTTACGACGAGGTCGCGCATCACTCGGGAATCGAGCGGCGGGACACGCTGGCCGTGCTGGCGGGGATCGACCGCCAGTTCGCGCGCATCGCAGCCGCGGCCGTAAAGGCCCCGCGTCCATACCGGCTGGTGGTGCTCTCGGACCACGGCCAGAGCCAGGGCACGACGTTTCGACAGGTCACCGGCACCGGCCTCGACGAAGTCGTCCACAACCTGTGCGACACCCTGCGCCCGCCTCCGGTCAACTACGGAAGCGAGGCGCTGTGGTCGCTCTATGGCTTGTTGACGGAAGTCACAGCGGGAACCTCACCGATTGCTCGCGGCCTGCGCGCCGTCACCGGCGGGCATCGGGTCGACGGCGCTATCGTCCTCGGGAAGCAAAGCCGGGACTCGGTTCACGAGTACCGGCGCGTGCCCGGCAAACAACCTCCGCCCGAGGTCGTAGTGCTCGCATCGGGATGTCTTGGGTTGGTCTATTTCCCTCGGCACAGGGCTCGCCTCGTGCTCGAGGAGATCGAGGCCCTCTATCCGAAGCTCGTTGCGGGCTTGATAGGTCAGCCGGGGATCGGTTTCCTCATGGTTCGCTCACGAACGCGCGGCGCTCTCGCGATGGGCAAGCAAGGTATTCACCATCTGAACTCAGGTCGCATCGAAGGCGAGGACCCTCTTGCGCTTTACGGCCCAAATGCGGCGAGGCATCTGAAGCGGACCGACTCGTTTGAGCACGTGGCCGACATCATGGTCAACGCCGCCTACGACCCGGCGTCCGACGAAGTGCCTGCTTTCGAGGAACTGGTTGGCTCGCATGGAGGGATGGGCGGCACACAGTCGTATCCGTTCGTCCTGTTTCCGCATGAGTGGGCGCCGCCGGATGAGCCCATCGTCGGAGCCGAAGAGATGCATCGGTTGATGCGGCGGTGGCTCGCCAATCTAGGACATCAGGACTTTGCGACCATCGAGCGAAGGACTGACCTGGTCAGGCCGCCCGAGATTCGACCGGCGGCTGCGGTTCTCGCCGAGGCCGGCGCACCAGCACAGGGTCCGAAATCCATCTGATCGCCAGCACGAAGCTCAGCCAACCGATTCCGATCAGGAGGCCGGCGAGGACGTCGGTCGGCCAGTGGGCGCCCGAGTACACCCGGCTAAAACCTCCGACCGCGACGAACAGCCCGGCGATTGCCCAGCCCAGCGGTTGCCATCGCCGAGGGATGAACTTCAGGCCGAGGCAGACCATGAGGATGGTCGCGTAGAAGAGAAACAGAATCGTGTGGCCGCTGGGATAGCTGGAGGCGCCCGGGTGCTCGGTGACCCGAAGGACGTCGGGCACCGCCGGCCTGGGCCGGACCACGAAGGTGACGATCAGGAAGTACCAGCCGCTGGCCACGGCGCCGGCGACGAGCAATCGCCACGAATGGCGGTTGAGCAACAGCACGATCGCGAAGACGACCCCTTCCGCGATGAGCCCGAAGGGTCCACCGATCTCGCGGTAGAAATCGAAGAGGGAAGTGAGCGGCCCGACGTTCACCGATTGCGCCGCCCGCTCGACAGATGCATCGACGGCGAGAAAGGGATTCGTGTAGGCAAGTAACGTCAGCGCGGCCAGACCGAGGCCGCAAGCGGCGGCAACGATGAGGAGTGGGCGTCGGAAGAGCGAACGCTTGAATGCGGCCGGCGTTGCCAGCGCGGTGACGTCGCCGGCTGCGATGGGCTGCGAGACAGATGCCACCCCTCGATGCTGGAATGCAGACCGCGGTCGAGCCAGTGCCGATGTGGGTCAAATCCGTCCGCCAACCCGCACGTCCGACTTTGTCCAAACGGCACTTCCGCGCCCTCGGGATCCGCCCGCATCCTCGGGGATGGATGGACAGATGACCGCGGCCGTCACCGCAACCCGTCCGCAGAGGGCTCATGAGCTTTCGTCGATGGGCCGTGCCCGCCAGATCGCGGCTGTGCTGGCTCGTCACCACCTCTGGCGCCTGATCGAGCTTCTCGCCCTCGAGCGGCTGACCCCGTTTGGGCATCACCACGGCGATTCCGCGCAGCCATCCAGGCTGATCACGCCGATCCAACTGCGCCTGACCCTGGAGGAGCTTGGCCCGACGTTCATGAAGCTCGGCCAGGTCCTCTCTACCAGGGCCGACCTGCTCACCCCGGACTTTCAGTCCGAGCTCTCCTCGCTGCAAGACCAGGCGCCGCCGGTGCCGATCGACATGGTCCTCGAGACGATAGAGGCAGAGCTAGGAGCGCCGGCTCTAGAGCGATTCGCCAGCTTTGACTCTGACCCCCTGGCCACAGGCTCGATCGGCCAGGCGCACCTCGCCACCCTTCATGACGGCACCGAGGTCGTCGTCAAGGTCCGCCGGCCCGGTGCTGTCGAACAGATCGATGAGGATCTGAAATTGCTGAATCGTCTCGCTGTGATCGCCAACGGCCGGCTCGAAGAGGCGCAGGAGTTCGACCTTGTCGGGATCGTGAAGGCGTTCGACTCCAGTCTCCGGGCGGAGGTGGACTACCAGCACGAGGGCCACAACGCGGAGAAATTCGGCCGCAACTTCAAGGGATCCGAGCGCGTGCACATCCCCCGGATCTATTGGGAGACGACCACCTCGCGCGTGCTCACCATGGAAAGGATCAAGGGAACCCGCATTACAGACGTGGCCGCGTTGCACGCCGCTGGCATCGACTGCGACGTGGTCGCCCAGGGCGCCACCAAAGTGGTCCTCAAGATGCTGCTCGATGACGGTTTCTTTCACGCCGATCTTCATCCCGGGAATCTCTTCATCGAGTCAGAAACGCGCATCGGGTTGATCGACTTCGGCATGGTCGGGGTGATTGATGAGGAAATCAAAGCGGGCCTCGGAGGCATGTTGTACGCGCTCGTCCAGCGCGATTCGGACGCACTCGTGGATTCGTTGCTCGACCTCGGCGTGGCCAGCATCTTGGTCGACCGACCGGCGCTGTTGCGAGATCTCGACGACCTCGTCTCGAGGTATTACGACCAGGCGTTGGGTGAGATGAAGCTCGGTGCTTTCCTGAATGACGTATTCAGCGTGGTCCGCGCCCATCGACTCGTGATGCCCGCCTCGCTTTCGATGCTGGCGAAGACCGTGATCACGGCCGAGGGAATGGTGGCCCAGCTGGATCCGGGCTTCCAGATGATGGAAGCGACGGAGCCTTACGTCACGCGCCTGATCATCAGACGCAACTCGCCTCAAGCGTGGGCGCAGCGCTTCGGTAGGGCCGCGCCGGACATGCTGTGGTTGGCCGCTGAGGCACCGCGGATCGCGCGCGGCTTTGTCGGCTCGATGCAGAAAGGCGAGCTGGCCCTGGCGGTCGAACCGAAGGGCCTCGATCCCTACCTGCACCGCGTGGAGAAGACGGCGAACCGGATCGTCCTCGCCATGCTCATGTCGGCCCTCTTGATCGCGGGCGCGTTCCTCGTTTCGGTCTACCACCCGCAGCTGCCCGGCGGCGTTGTCGATCTGATCCTGGCGGGGATGGTGGCGGCCGCGGCGGTTGGCGGATCGGCACTCTTGTGGATCTCCCGGCGGAAATCGCTTCCCGGCAAGCAGTCGGAGGTGCGCTGAGTATGAGCTCGCCGGCTATGGTTGCCGCCCCTCCTGCAACGCCAGGCCCGGGCATGCAGAGACGGCTGCGCGACTTTGCGAGTGCGCGCCGTCACGCGATGCCAGGCGTCATCGCCCTGGCTGCGATCGCCGCCCTCGAGATCGTGGGCGCGCAGTTCATCCTTCTCTCCGACCGTATCAACAGTGAAGGCGTGTCAGTGATCACCGAGGGTCGCTGGCGGCCACAGTTGGATGTCGGGTTGGCGGGGATCTTCTTGCCGATCGTGATCGTGGCCTGGCTGTTCGGTAAGCACCGACCGATCCGGGTGCTCTTCACCATCGCGATCTGGTTCGCGCTGCTCAACGTCGTCGCGCTCACGATTGATGTCCTGGGGACGATCAACCTGCATCTCGGCCCTGTGGGCGGTGCGACGCTCCTCGCGGATGCGGGTTTCATCTGGGTCTCCAACGTCGTCATCTTCGCCCTGTGGTACTGGAGCATCGACGGAGGTGGGCCCCATGTGCGCGGCACCGCGAAGGCCAAGCGTGCCGATTTCCTCTTCTCACAGCAGCGTCACGAGATCTCCGGCTGGGACAGCTGGCTGCCAGGATTTCACGACTACCTGCACGCGGCCTTCGTGATCAGCCTCACATTTCACTCCGCGGGCGCCGAGGTACTCTCCGCGCGGGCCAAGTACGTGAACATGCTGCAGGCTGGAGTCTCGGTGACCACCCTGCTCCTGATCGTGGCCAAGGCAATGGCGACTTTGAGCGGCGCGTAGAGCGCCCGCTGCCGCGAGCGTGAACGGTCAAATGCTGAGGCGCGGTGTTATCACCGCCTACATCGAGAGGCACTACGTGCAGTGGGAGCTCGGCATGGGATTGCTCACCGCCATCTACGTCGTGATGGCGTTCATCGAGGACGAGGTGCAGCCCGGCTTCAACACACCGACGATTGTGGTGCTTGCGGTGGCGGCGATCTTCCTCGCCGAGTTTTCCATCAGGTTGTGGGATGCGCCGTCCCGCATCCTGTACCTTCGCCACCACTGGTTGGATGCGGTGACATGTATCCCGCTGATCGGCGCACTCCGCATTCTGCGCTTCGCGCGTCTGCTCCGTTTCGTGCGGATCGCGGCCCTGGTGCGAGCGTTTCTCTTCGGTCGGCAGGTCGGCGCAGACGGTATCGGGGCGCGGGCGGGATGGCTTCTTGGACCGACCCTTGTCATCTTCTGGGCGGCTTCCGCCTACGGCTTCTGGATGGTCGAGCACGGCAAAAATGCCGACATCAAGAGCTACGGCGACGCGCTCTACCTTTCGTTCTTAACCGCGACGACCCTGGGCTACGGCGACGTCAGGCCGGAAACGGCGGAGGGCAAGATCATCGCGGGCCTGGTCATTTTCGCGGCGATAGGCCTGGTCGGCTTCGCGTCAGCGCAGTTGACGGCTTACTGGCTAGGCCAGGAGACGGACTCCAGCGTGACGAAGCGAAGGCTCTTTGCCGTGCAAAAAGAGCTCGCAGTACAGCGCAATTTGCTGGAACAGGTGCTTCGGCACGTGAGTGACGGCCGCGATGGCCGCGTGGTGTGGGCTGCGGATCAGGAATCCGCGACCAGGTTGGCCGCAATCGCTCCCGCAGCCGACGCGGAGAACAGTTGACAGGCGAGAAACGCAATCATGGCGTGCACCAAAGCATGTCCCTCGCCGCGGCCGGGAACCGATACACGCAATTCAGTCCCGTGTCTGCCTGACGGTCCGAAGACAGCGTCGCCGCCCCAGCCGTGGGCCCGGTTGCTGATGTTTTGGACACCCTTCCCACCGTGGGCCCGCCTGCCGGCGGTGATCCCAAGACCATCGTCGGTTATCACAAGGACCACGCCGTGGGTGGAGCAGTCAAGGCTGATGGTCGCGTTCGAGGCGGCCGCGTGCTGGGCGATATTGGACAAGGCCTCCCGAGAGATCTGGACGAGGTCTCGCGCGAGCCCGGCCCTGATCTCATCGATGCCGCCATCGAGCTTGACCGAAGTCATTACCCCGCTGCCAGCCTGGAATTCCTGGGCCAGTAGGCCAAGCTCATACCCGAGACCGCGTTTTGCCAGTCGGCTAGGCGTGAGGTCGTTGATGTACGCGCGGAGGTCGTCGATGATGGAGTTGATCGAGCCCGTGAGACCGGACAACTGGTTCTTGACTCGGGTCTGGCTCCCGGTCTGAATCCCCTCGAGGACCATCCCGATCCCGTAGAGCGACTGAATGACGCCGTCGTGTAGGTCCCGCGCGATGCGGCTGCGGTCCTTGGCGAGAAGCCCGCGCTCGAGCTCTTGCCTCGCGGCTGCAAACGCGATCGTGAGCCTCGCCTCTGCGGCAAACGGCTCGAGCAGCCGGAGATCGGATTCAGAGAAGTTGCCGATGCTCGCCCGCTTCAGGATCATGAGTGCGCCTCGACTTTGTTTCGGCAGCCCGACCGGCACGACCATGACAGGGCCGATCTCCTTGTACGCGCGAGGCAAGTTCCGTGCTCCACGACCTTCCGAAAGGTCGATGAGCATGGGTCGAAGGTCTGCACTCTCGAGCACATCCGCCGCCACCGTCGCGGGCAGCTCGAGCGCGGCCAGCTTGCGGCCCCACGACCGATTCGCCCCGGAGACAACGACGTCGTCTCCTTCGCTGTCGCGGACCAAGACTGCACCGAGGTCGCCATCCGCAGCTTCGCGCGCGCGCGTCGCTACAAGGGTTAGGGCGGCGCGCCGGTTGTCAGCGACGAGAACCGTTCTGGACATGACTCGGAGTCGTCTCTCGTACCTCGCCATGGCGGCGGCTCGAGACGTGGCTGCACCGTGTCGAGCCACTTCGCCCAGCTTTTTCCTGCCCCAGATCAATGCCGTCGCGCAAGCGGTCGCGACGGGCTGCAGCTGAACGGGAGCTACCTCGTCAGCTGCGCTGCGGGATGCGGGCGCAAGCGTAACAAGTTCTGTAACAAAATGGGCAGCCGGGTTTTGGGCGCCAGGCTCGAGGTCTATCCGGTCTCAATGGATGTTTAGCACCCCGCCGAGACGCCG
>WNGJ01008244.1_pt1 | contig 11096 bp, 7 predicted proteins | sample 5400611 | NCBI WGS metagenome assembly WNGJ01 (sample SAMN13153375, study PRJNA577476) | soil metagenome | isolation source: 40 cm soil or saprolite under Garry oak tree replicate 1 | place: USA:California | collected 2016-06-15 | reverse complement strand
CGGTCGGGTACTTGGGTCTTCCGGCGGTGGCGTTAAGCATTCTGTCGGGCAACGCCCTCCGAGCGCTGAACCATTTAGGGGCCCGCCTCGAGACGGCATTGCTGATGGCGTGGCGCACGCGCCGCACCGCCGTCTCGTTCGGCCGCCGCTGGCTGACGAATTCGCCGCTGGCCCGCCGCTGGAACCAGCGTGTTTATCGGGCCGTTGGCCTCGGCACCTTGCGCAGCACGCGGCCGCCAGCACCGCGGCCACGGTCATCGGGCACGTCGGCGACGGCCACGTCATCCGCATCCGGCCGCACGCGCCGTGCGTCAGCCGCGAGCGCGAAGGCGCCGAAGAAGGCCACTGCCCCGCCCGACGATTTCAAGCTGGAGTGAGGCTGTCCCCCGGTTTGATGCCCCTGCCCCTTCGACCGCCGCGACAGACGTGGATCAGCGCCGGACGCCGGAGCACGCACGACCGTCAAATTAAAACGCAGGCCAAGGCTCTATTTGGCCCGTCCGGCAATGCGCATTCCTCCGATAGTCGGCTGGCTCATCTATTTGCGGTAGGCGCCAATCTGGATACGGAACATCGGTGTGCGTGTGGGCGCGCAGCAAGGCTCCGCAGCAAACGCAATAATGGGGGTGCCGGCTCCCGCAGCCCTGAACAACGCTGATTGTTCAGTCGACCTCTGCTCGCTAGGGCTCTCTGTCTACGCTTCGTTAACTCAACGGCGAATCAGCGCGGTTCCAAACTTTGTTGAGCGTCGCGGGGCCGGCTTGCCCCCGAGTCCAAGGATCTGGACCACTGGGGAACTGACCCTAAGCCAAGAATCTTGGCCGCTGACCCGTCTCAAATAGGGTGTATCCGACTGACGCCACAGTCGCACTGTGGTTAGCATCCAGTCACTTCTGATGACCGGGGGACGGGCGGGAGGAGCGGCGATGAGCGTCGTGCAATTTGTTTTTCCGTTGGGTCCAATTGCACGCGCTCTAATCGCCGTAGTCCTTGGCGCTTCGGCGGCAAGCCTCGCCCCGAGCGCCGAAGCGCGGATTACGAAAATCGTGCTCACCGGGCCAACGCCCGTGTTCGCAAACGCAAGCTTCGGCACCGTCGGCGCGTACGAGCAGTTCGACGGCACCGCCTATGGCGAGGTCGATCCGCTGGATCCGCTCAACGCGCTGATCCAGGACATCGCACTGGCGCCGCGCAATTCGAATGGGAAGGTCACGTATACGACCCGCGTCGTGATTCAAAGGCCGGTGCAGCTGAACCGAGGCAATGGAAGCATGCTGCTGGAGATCGTCAATCGCGGCAACAGACTCAACCCCACTTTCTACAACGTCGGCGCCACGACGGCCACTCCCCAGGGCGACGGATTCCTGGAGAACCAGGGCTTCACGCTGGTCTGGGTCGGCTGGCAGGCAGACCTGGTCGCACCGACCGGGGTGGATCTGGTCACGATGTCGGCGCCGGTCGCCCACTCCGTCGGAGAAGACGACCCCATCACCGGTCCGGTGCGCGCGGAGTTCATCATCAGCAGCCCGGCGCCGTCACTGAACATCCTGGACGACTCCAGCTCCAACACGCCGAGCTACGCGACCTCGCACTCGGACAACTCGCGCGACACGCTGACCATGCGCGGTCATCAGAACGATCCCCGCGTGCCGATTCTGAACTCGAACTGGACTTACGCGGACTGCTCGACCACGCCGTTTCCCGGCACGCCCGATCGGCGGAAGGTCTGCCTGAAGGGCGGCTTCGACTCCGACCACATCTACGAGCTGCTGTACACCGCCCGCGATCCGATCGTGATGGGTCTAGGCTTGGCGGCGCTCCGCGACGTGGGCAGCTTTCTTCGGTATTCGGCGACCGACGACCTGGGGGTTGCCAATCCGCTGGCCGGCGGAATCCAGTTTACGTTGCTCAACGGTATTTCGCAGAGCGGCAGGCTGCTGCGCACCTACCTCGAGCTGGGCTTCAACCAGGACGAGGCGCATCGTCCGGTGTTCGACGGCATGCAACCCCACATCGGGTCGGTCAGAAACTACATCAACGTTCGCTTCTCCCAGCCGGGCCGTCTGGCCGGAACGCAGCACACGGAACAACAGTACCCGGGACCGGAAGGGCCGCTGACCTACGGCGACAGCTTGGATTCCTTCACTGGCAAGCAAAGCGGCTTACTGGATCGGTGCCTTGCTACGAAGACCTGCCCGCGAATCATTCATACGATGACCGACACCGAGTACTGGGAATCGTCGGGAGCCTTCGATACAGTCGCGCCGGATGGCAGCGCCGATGTGCAGATACCGGACAACGTCCGTATCTACCAGTTCTCGAGCACACAGCACGGCGGGTTCTCGCCCGTCGCACCGCTCACCGACGCCGCTAAGAACAATATTTGCACCCAGCTGAAAAACACGAATTCGTATACCTATAACATCCGGGCGCTGCTGGTTGCCCTCCAGCAGTGGGTTGCCAGCGGAAAAACTCCGCCCGCCAGCCGCTACTCGAGTCTGGCGCGGGGCACCCTTGTGAAGCCGGGTGCGCTGGCATTCCCGGTCATTGCCGGCGTGACCGGACCGAACGGCCTCTGGAACACGCGCTTTGTCTACGACCGAGGATCGCGCTACGTTGCGGCCGACGTCTCCGGAATCATCTCGACCGAGCCGCCGAAGCAACTCGCGGTGTACCCGACGCTGCTGCCGCAGGTCGACGCGGACGGCAACGACGTCGACGGCGTGCGTTCGGTGACGCTGCGAGCGCCCTTGGGGACCTACACCGGATGGAACGTGCGCCGTGCCGGCTTCAGCCAGGGAGACTCGTGCGATCTGATCGGCGCCTACATTCCATTTGCGGCCACCAAGGTAGCCCGCGTCGCGTCGTCCGATCCGCGGCTTTCGCTGCAAGAGCGCTTCGGAAGCCTGACCGTCTACACGAGTGCCGTCATTGCAGCTGCGCAGGAATTGGCTTCCGAGGGCCTGCTCCTGCCGGCGGACCAGGCGGCCGCGATCGCATCGGCGGTCAGCCAGGCCACGCAGGCCGGATTGAAGTAACGCCGCACGGCGCCACGGCCAATGGCCATTGGCGCCGCGCTAGGACCATCACTGCGCTCTTGCGGCCCCCGGCCTGATGGGTCCGAAGTGGCGCATGCCGGCGTGCTGTCGCATCTGCGCCTGCGCACTCTCCGAAATGACGAGCTCTTGCGCGATGCCCCGCGCCTCGACCGCCCCATCTTCCCGATCCCCGCCAGGAACCAGCAGGACGGCGTGCAAGGTGGTCGTGACCACTCCGTTGGAGACGAGATTGGCCTGGGCCGCGATCTCCCCGAGGTCGTTGATGCCTCCGGTCGATGAAATGTAAAAGCCCGCCTGGTCGCTCTTCGACAGGAGCTGGTTCAACGGCGTCATCACGCCGTTCTGGTAGATGAAGGCGCGCGGGTTGCTGAAGTCGGTCCCGCCGTACGACACGCCAACCACCTGGCCCGCATCGTCGATGTCCGTGGCTTCGCTGATGGCGTCACCGGGAAGCGTGTGAAGGCCCTGGATGCCGCCTTCTCGTGTCCACAGGAAAGCCTCCGGAAGGAAGGCGAGCGACCCGTTGGACACGTCGTTCGGTTGATTGGCGAACCCGACGACTGCGCCCCGGTTGTTGATGGCGGCCGGAGTGTTCCAGCCGTGGCCTCCGAGATTGTGCAGGTCGATCGGGTGGCCATCCTCCCAGAGCACCGCGTGGATGGCGCTGTACCCTCCGATTGCAACGCTGCACAGACCGGAGATTCCGACCGCCTGGCCGGCGTCATTGATTGCGGTGGCCGCCGAGTCCGGATCGCCGGGATACGGAGGCAGCTGCCGCACCTGCCACTGGCCCTCGTTCACTTCCCAGATGACCGCCTCGAACTGCAGGACCTGCACCAGGCCCCGGCGGCTTACGCAGGTCGGGTCGTGAATCGGGTTTTCAGCCCAGCCCACGATCTGGCCTCGGTTGTTGACGCCTGCGCCGATCGAGTTGTTGCCGCCCAGGCCAGGGAGTTGCGTCATCCTGCCGTTCTCCCAGGCGAACGCGACGCAGGAGTTGCCGCTGCCGAAGCCGAACACCGGGCAGGAAAAGGTTTCGTTCAGAGGATCGTGTGACCCGTTTTCCGTCACGCCGGAGATCAGCCCGGAGTTGTTCTTGACCGGCCACAGAATGTTGCTGCTGGGCCCTCCGAGAGTGCCGAGGGGAATCTGCTGTCCCGGCAGCCAGAGCGTGGCGAGCTGAACGGTATCTCCGGCCTCGTTGGAGCTGCCCATGACCCAGCCCAGGTTGTTGATCGTGTTGCCGCTGCTCACGGTGCCGCCCAGCGTGCCGAGGTCGATCACGCGGTAATGGCTGGGCGGTTGCGGCGACGCCTCTTGCGCGCCCAGTCCAGGCGAAGCGCTCACAGCACTGAACAGAATACTCACGGTCGCTGCTGCCCGTACTCTCAGATCCATGGCACATCTCCCCTTGGTCGTACTGTCCGTCCACAATCGTCGTTGCCGAACTGCGCGCGGCAAATCTAGAGCAGGGCGGCGCGCTCGGTTGGACGTTCACGGACCTCGATATGAGCGGTGCCTGTCGACGTCCGGAAACGTCCAACGCGCGGGGATAGGCTAGGATCGCTGAGCGGAGCGTATGGAACTCGACCAGCAGGTGTGTTCGCGCGCGCGGCTTTCCCGCGATGCGCGCTTTGACGGCAAGTTCTTCATCGCCGTGCTGACCACGCGCATCTATTGCCGGCCGATCTGCCCGGCGCGCACCTGCAAAGAGAGCAACGTCGTTTACTACCCGACCGCGGCTGCTGCCGCCGAGGCGGGCTATCGGCCGTGCCTGCGCTGCAGGCCCGAAAGCTCGCCCGGGTGCCCGGCGTGGACCGGCACGCAGACCACGGTCTCGCGCGCGTTGCGTCTGATCAGCGAGAGTGGTCTGGAAGACGGCGGGGTGGATGCGCTGGCGGACCACCTGGGAGTGGGTGCGCGGCACCTGCGACGTTTGTTCCTCAAGCACCTGGGAGCCAGCCCCAGCGCGGTGGCGCATACCAGGCGCTTGCACTTTGCCAAGAAGTTGATCGACGAAACGGCCTTGCCGATGGGTCAGGTTGCGATCGCGTCGGGCTTCGGCTGCGTGCGCCGGTTCAACGAGGCGATCCGGAAGGTGTATCGACGAACGCCGACGCAGATCCGCCGGCTGGCGCGCCAGAGATCCGAGCAGGCGGAAGACGCGTACCTGTTCCAGCTCGACTTCAGGCCGCCCTACAACTGGAACCGCATCCTCGAATTTCTGGCCGCTCGCGCCACCCCTGGCGTGGAGGTCGTGCAGGCGGGCCGTTATCGGCGTTCCATTTCCTTCGGCGGCCACCACGGATTTGTGGAAGTCTCCTTTGAAGAGAACAAGAACGCGCTCAGGGCCGGCGTCCAGTTCGACGATCCGCGCTCGCTCATCTTCATCATCGAGCGCATCCGCGCGATGTTCGACCTGAACGCCGACTGGTCGGTCATCGCCAGGGCGTTGCACGCTGACCCGATGCTGGCCAAGCCGATTCAAACCGAGGCAGGGCTGCGCGTGCCCGGGTGCTGGGATGGCTTCGAACTGACAGTCCGTGCGATTCTTGGACAGCAGGTGAGCGTCAAAGGAGCCACGACGCTGGCCGGCCGGATCGCCGAAACGTTCGGCCAGCGCTTCACGCCGGCACCCGGTCTGACGCATCTTTTTCCGACACCCGAGATCCTCGCTGGCGCCGACCTGACAAACATCGGGCTGACCCGGGCTCGAGGCGAAACCGTGCGGGCTCTGGCGCGCGCGGTCTGCGACCGGCGGATCCGCTTCGAAGGAGTGCTCGATTACGGCGCGCTGCGGGCCCAGCTTTGCGAAATTCCCGGCATCGGCCAATGGACCGCGGAATACGTCGCGATGCGAGCGCTATCCGACCCCGATGCGTTTCCGGCCGGCGATCTGCACCTGCGCAGAAGAGCGGGCAACTGCACGCAGCGAGAGCTCGAGAGACGATCGGAATCCTGGCGCCCCTGGCGCGCGTACGCGACCATGCTGCTCTGGCAAAGCGTTCGTGACGAGCCGCCGTCGCCGCCGGTTCGGAGGCGAGGCTTCAGTCCTGCGGGAGTTGCAGGTTCGCCTGCGACAGCAACGGCTGGCCGCAGCCGCTCGCCGACTTCGTAGCACCAGTTTTAACCTATTCTAAGCTCCCCTCCCACCCGCTTGAGTTTCGGATCAGGTTTATCTGTTGGCTCGACCTCGGACACTTTTGAAAGCTCGTATGTTTTAGCGAACCAATACGTGGAGAAAATCCAAATACCGAACGCTTCGACCCAGATCCTCCACTGCCCCTGCCTCGAGATCGCGAACGCGATCAAGGGAGCGACGACCATAGCGATTGCGAAGACCCTGTAGGTCCGCAACCAACGCAACCGCACTCGATCATCGATACCCTCAAGAAGCGTATCGCCAGCGCAAAACCAGATTGTTGCTGCGATCAGCATGAAGAAAATGACTGCAGCGGCGCCATGGACGCTAAATGTCCCTGTGTCGTTGCCTGTCGTTGTCCACGGCATCGGTTCGAGCGCAACGACAATAAGCGCCCCACCAGCAGCGTTGAGGAGCAAATTCTCCAAGCGACCGTAACCCTTGTAAATAATGAGAGCGATCCCCACTGCGCACAGGGATCCCACAAACCAATCCCGCAACAGCAGGTTATCGCCCGTCGGCTCGCGCAACCAATAAAAGGCGCTTATCGACGTCATCCGAGGCCACGAAATCCCGAAGCTCAGTCCCAAAGACACCAGGATGATCGGAAGGAAAAATCCAATACCCCCGAGCCACAATCGAAGTGCGACGTAGGTGCGTCGAACGTCGCTGTCCAACTCTCCATCAGGGAAGGAGAAATTCCTCAGCCGATCTTCAAGAGTTGTCATCCGCTACGCTCAGCGTGTCGATTGACAAGCGACTTGCAACAAACACTTGGACATGCACGCCATAGTAGCCGAACCCAGCCGGCGCAGACGACACCTTAAATAGCGTCCTTGTCGTCTCGCTCTTTGTCATATTCCATGACACGAGAGCTTCGACCGAGAAGAAGCCTGTGGAATCATTCGCTTTGACGCAGGCGCGCCGGGGTCAGCGACCGCAGCGCGGCCCAGCAGTCGGGCTGCGCGATGGGCCGCGTCAGGCCTGTAGCGCCTGCAATTGCAATGGTGAAACTTCCCGTCTCGGCCCGAGTAGGATGCAGGTCCCAACCGGAGCGGGAAGGCAAACGTGTCACTGAATCGAAGATCATTCCTGGCCATCGGAGCCGCCGGCATCGCGACGGCTGCGGGTTTCCGAGCGTCCGCGCAACAGTTACCCGGCTCGGCCCAGATCAAGGCGCTGGCCTTCGATGCGTTTCCGGTATTCGACCCCAGACCTGTGTTCCTGGCGTGCGAGAAAGCATTTCCCGGCCGCGGAACAGAGCTCGGAAATCTGTGGCGCACTCGCCAATTCGAATATCAGTGGCTGCGAGCCCTGGGCGGACGCTATCAAGACTTCTGGCAGGCGACCCGTAGTGCGCTCTACTTTGCCGCCCGATCCTTGAAACTCGAGCTCTCGGGCGCCAAGGCCGACTCGCTGATGGAGGGATACCTAGCTCTGAAGACCTGGCCCGACGTGCCCGATGCGCTTTCGGGGCTGAAGCACTCGGGCCGAAAGCTCGCACTTCTGTCAAACGCCACGGCGGCGATCCTCGACGCCGGGATCCGCAACTCGGGGCTGTACGGTGTGTTCGATCAGGTGATCAGCACGGACCGGATCAAAACCTTCAAGCCCGACCCGCACGCATATCAACTCGGCGTCGATGTGCTCGGCCTGCGCAAAGAGGAAATCCTGTTTGTCGCGTTTGCAGGCTGGGACGCCGCAGGGGCCAAGTGGTTCGGATATCCGACCTTCTGGAACAATCGACAGCGCGCAAGCGCGGAGGAACTGGACGCGCCGCCGGACGGCACGGGTGAGTCGTTGGCGGACGTCGCTCGGTTTCTAAACGTACGCCCGGACAATAGCGCCTGACCCCGCGTGGGGTGAAAGCACGGTTGCGCCAGGATCGTCCGAACTACTAGCCGTCCAGCGTGAGTCCGGAGTCCGGCTCGGAAGGCCCGATTTCCAACAGATCGCTGCGGTCCTTCAAGCCGACGCCGCTCAATTTCAACTGCCGCGCCTCCCGGCACAGCCACACCAGCTTGTGCGCGGCCTGGGCGTAGCCGAAACCGTCGGGTCGGATGTTCGAGATGCAGTTGCGCTCCGCGTCCGAGCGCCCCACCCGCGGCTGCCAGGTGAGATAAATCCCCAGGCTGTCGGGGGAACTCAGGCCCGGGCGCTCGCCGATCAGCACCGCGACCATCTGGGCGTGCAGCCGCTCGCCGATCTCGTCGCCCAGCGCCACGCGCGCCTGCGTTGCGATCACCACCGGTGACAAGCGCCAGTCCGGCGGCGCCGCGCGGAGGATCTCCGCAAGCACCGCCGGCGCGTGGCGCTGCACGGCCAGCGACGACAGGCCATCACCGACCACCAGCGCGAGGTCGCATCCGCTGCCGGCGGCCCCCTCCAGCGCCTCTGCACTGCCTGCATCCAGCCGCCGCCCCAGGTCAGGCCGCATCAGATAGATGGCGCGGTCGATGGCGCGGCTCGCGACCTGCAGGGTCGCCATGCCCAGGGCCGTGACGTCGCGCTGCAAGGCGTCGGTGCCGAGCCGGACCTGCACCGCATCGCGCGCCTGCGCGTGGTCCCAGCCGAAGCGCAGCACTTCCCCGGTCGGCAGGCTCGCGCCGGCGCGGCCCAGCGCCAGCCGCGCCGGGGTCAGCGAGCGCAGCGCGGCCCAGCAGTCGGCCTGCGCGATCGAACGCTTCAAGTTTCCGTCTGTACTGGGCACGGGCAGGCAGCCGTCGTAAGTCGCGATCGAACAGGCATCGTGCGCTTTGCCAGCTCGAGGCGAGTGTCCATGGGACGATACTAGATCAAGTCCTGCCACCCGCGGTCGGCGCACGCCATTCGTCGGCTTCGGACACAAACAATTCGCGCACCGTCGATCGCAGCCGGCGGTTGCGCGGATCGCTTTGAAATCGGCGATGCCAGTGCTGCCTCACCGGGATGCGCGGAATGTCAAACGGGGCTAGCGCCCTGGGGGTCAAACGGCGTATTGACCACAAGGACTTCAGATCTTTCGTAGCTCATGACGCGTTTCTCCGCTAGGCTCGCCGCGAGAAAAAGAAAGACCCCAAGCTTGCCTGGCGAGGCCTCGCTGCCCGCCGCACTGCGTCAAGGAGAAGCCAATGACGATTCGAACTGTGGGCGCTTCGATAGGAGGAATTTGCGCGCTGGCGGTTGGCGCGGTGGCAACGGGATTCGCGCCGACGCCGGCCGCTGCGGCCACGAATTGTGCTGCCCTGGCGAGCGACCCCGCGGGTGCAATTGCCGCCAACCCGGCGATCAAGTCGGCAACCAGCGTCGTGGTCCCCGCCGCGGGGTCGAACGTGGCCTATTGCAAAGTCGGCCTGCTGTACGGCACCAACCCTGGTCAGAACATCAACATCGTGATCGGCCTGCCGCTGAGCGCTGCCGACGGAGGCAGCGGCGGCGTCCAGGGTGCCTGGAACGGCAGGACCGAAGGGCTCGGCGGCGGTGGCTGTTCCGGGAATCTGAACCCGACCGCGGCGGTCAACGCCGGATACGTCGGCTCCGGCAACGATCTGGGGCACAGCGGGGGCGATTGCGAGCCGGGCGTGAATCCGGACGGCAGCTACAACGTCCAGTTCATCGAAGACTTCATCCGCAACGGCATCAAGCAGCAAGTTCTATGGGCCAAGAAAGTCGCCGAGGACTACTACGGCATGGCGCCCGTCTACAACTATTGGAACGGCTGCTCGACCGGTGGCCGGCAGGGCTACCTGCTCGCGCAGGAGCTCGGGGGCGAGCTCGATGGCATCCTGGCAAACGCCCCGGCCATGTATTGGACGCGGTTTCAGACGGCGCAGATGTGGGGGCAGATCGCGATGAAAGAACTGGCCGGCGGTCCTGTTTCGGCGGCCAAGCTCGCGCAGGCCGGGGCCTCGGCCGTGGCCGCATGCGATGCGGCCGATGGCGTTATCGACGGCGTGATCGACGATCCGCGCTCGTGCCATTTCAGCGCCCGGGCCAATATCTGCGGCGCCGCGACGGCGCCTGCCAGCAACTGCCTGACGCCGCAAGAGGCCGACGCCATCGATAAGGTCTGGGACGGTCCGCGTAACGAGGAGCAGCACAGAATCTGGTTCGGTCTGGATCGTGGCAGCGGCTTCGGCATTCTCGATGGGCCGACGCCGTTTGCCCTCGGCGTCATCCAATTCCACTGGGACGAACACGACCGAGGCTTCGACTGGCAGAAAGTTTCCCTGGCACAGTATCCACAGGTGGCTCAGGACGGATCACGAAATATCGCCGATGTGACGGACACCTTCGGGCCGCTCGATACCTTCAAGGAGCACGGCGGCAAGATGCTCACATACGTCGGCGCAAACGATCAATTCATCTATCCGCGCGGCGTGATCAACTACTACCGGCAGATGGCGTCGCGGTACAGCGAAACCGGCGAGCCGGACTTCAAGGCCCTGCAGCGCTTTTACCGGTTGTTCCGCGCCCCGGGTGTCGGGCATTGCGGAATCGCCAGCACCGGACCGGTTCCGGTGGATCCGTTCGGCGCGCTGGTCAATTGGGTCGAGCACGGCGCTGCTCCAGACTCGCTGCTGGCTTCCGGCGGTTCCGCGGCGCCGCCCTCCGGCCGCACCCGTCCGATCTGCCCGTATCCGCAAACCGCGATCTACAACGGCACCGGCAGCACGGACGTTGCGGCAAATTTCCACTGCGGCGGCAACCTCGAGACGAGCGCCGTGGTGTGCGCCGACGTGCTGACCAGGTACAAACACGAGGTCGACGGCGGGCTGGATTACCGGGGCACGGGGGTCAACGGACCGGAATGTACCGATCGTGGTCCGGATCGCGACGGCAGCCGCTAGGATTGTCGAGGCCTGACCCAAAGACGTTGAGGGCCCACGCAGCCAGCACAATGGCAAACGAGCAGC
>WNGJ01012809.1_pt1 | contig 11097 bp, 6 predicted proteins | sample 5400611 | NCBI WGS metagenome assembly WNGJ01 (sample SAMN13153375, study PRJNA577476) | soil metagenome | isolation source: 40 cm soil or saprolite under Garry oak tree replicate 1 | place: USA:California | collected 2016-06-15 | reverse complement strand
CACATTAATACGCACCTGGGTATTAGAGCGACTGCGCCAGGACCGGAACCGCCACGTTTCCTAGGCAGACCTAAGGATTGCCATTACAGCTTTTCCTCCATCAATATAATGAATGCGATTGCCATCGATCTCCACAAAGCGACTCTGGAACGGATGAAGCTTGATAGTCCACTATGCCACCACGCTATTATGCAGAAGCAATCGTAATGCTCGGGCAATCTGTTTGACTCAATTACAAGTCAAACAGATCCTATCTTTACCAATAAAGGTAGACCAGTCGTTATTGGCTGCTGAGTACCCCCAGAGAATTTGCCCGCGTAATACCCTTGCTAATTGCAAGTCGCACAGAAATTATCCCGCCCGATAAAAGTGGCCCAGTCGCCGTTGGCAGCTGAGTACTGGCCAGAGAACCAAACGTTGTCTTTGCTGAGACCGTCATACGAGGTGGCCTCGAAATCTCCCCAGCGTGAGTCAAACGTCGGTGCGATTCCCGATTGGAGGTAAATACCTCCATCATGGAAGACTCCTAACGAGAGTGTCACACGACGAGCTGTGTATGCGACACCCGGGTTGCTGCTGCTATTCATAAACTCGAACAGCATGAACAGGTCTCCATTGGCATCAGGCATCAGAGCGCCAAAGGTGGCTGCCCCATCACCACCGTAGAAGTAGTAGCCGTCCTGGTACACCAACGCTCCACTGAGTGCTCCAGCATCGTTCAGTTGAGGAGCGACCTGCCCCCAGAGGATACCTGGAACGACCTGGGAGCCATTATTGATGCCTGTCTCAAGCGCAAACGAAATCAACCCGTTGTGGTAGGGAGGTGTAGCGCTGATACGCGTATCCAGCGATTCAATACACTGGGTACACCCAGGTTCGTCAGCATTGGGCGGAAGAATATACCCGGCGGTATTGGTGAAAGCGAAAGAGAGACCATCAGATGAGGTACCGGGGTTGGTAATTGTCCATATAGCGAGACCGTGGCATACTGTCGAGAAGCAGTTATCGCCGAAGGGGTCCCCATTCATATTCCACGAGTTGATGAACAGCCCGGCCCTGGGCCCAGAGACTTTGCGAGCCTGAGCCTCAACCGGCTGTACGGTATCCACGAGTACGGTCGTACTACTTGATACAGACAACCGGGAAAAGCCAAAGAAGCTGACGGCGAGCCCTTGCTCCATACTAGACTTGTTCGCGCCAAAAAGCTCAGCATACTCATAAGCTGAACCGGCCTGGTTAAACATGTTGCCCGAGATGTAGATGGCCTGTTGATCAAAACCAAACTGGGTGTAATCAGCCGCATTGGTTGTCCCAAGCGACATATCGACAGCGTAGACGTTCCACGAACCACGTGGATCACTGGTCTGGCTGACCGCAATCCAGTAGCGCGTCAGGAAGGGACATGAGTTGAGACCAAACGCACCCTCAACCTGCAGCATAGCCGCCCAGAAGCGGCCATCATTGGGGTCATAGAAGGCGCGTGGGTCGCTCAAGAACGGCCCATTGCGATCGCAGCTTCCAGGATTAGGAACCCCGAAAAAGGTCTGTGCATTCTTTGGCCACCCGGTTTGAAGTGTGCCACTTGTGTTGTAGACGGCAAACGAGGTGTTAACGCCCTGGAACACCCAGGCAGTAGATACAGCTAGTGCCTGGTCAGGAGGCTGGCAGCCACCAAAGTAGGGACAGGTAGAAGCTGAGTCGGCCATACCCGGGAAGTGCTTGTTAGCTTTTGGAGTATAGATACTGTTAGCTGTCGGAGCTGAATTGGCATGGGAACCTCTCAGGGCATGCGTGTTGTGTGCCGCCACTGCTTTCCGCTGCGCATATACTGTTGCGCTCACGCCTGTGAGAAACGGCAGTGCCGTTAGACGATGGCTTACCGATTTGGGCCTCTCTGCTGGAACGTGTTGCATGTTCACTACGTGCATCGACACCACGCGTGCAGTAGCAGCTTTAGCCCCACCTGAAATGTGGGCCTGGGAAGGATGCTGATTGTGTCCACTAGCGAACACAAAATTTGCGCCCACAACTCCTGCAAGAAGCGCTACGAGCACAAGAAACGACTTAAGGTTACGACTCTTTTTTCGCATTAAAATCTCCTACAAAGGCAATTATGATAGTATTTCTGAATATAGAAACATATGAATAGCGCACGAGCGCTATCGGATGTGAGTGCGAAACATCGAAAGGGCGCCAGGGTCATGATTGATCACGCCCTATTGCCACAGGTTATATAGATTTGCTATAGTTAGCAAAAATGGATAATGATCAGGAAAAATTATGCCTAAAGATGCAGAACGATCTCAAATAATCCCGCCACCCCGACGTGAGGCCACAGGAGAACCGGAACAGGGAGTCTCCGCGCTTCGTGGAACGCGACAGAGACGGCGCAGGACCGGCCTCTTCGTTTCGCTGGTCCTGGTCACGCTGGCCGTCATCGTGGTCCTGGCCGGGCTGTTGATGCATTTCGGTTCAAGTGGCCCGCTTGCCAAGGGCGAGCAGGCAACAGTGCCCGCCGGGCCGTCAGGCCCCTTTGTCAAACCGCCGTATAACGCGGCCCAGGTGAATGCGCTCACGCACCTGGTCGATAATATGACCTACAGGGAGCTTGCCAACCTCTATGTCGCGCACATGTCGCTGGACGAGAAACTGGGCCAGTTGATTATGACCGAGAGCGAGCAGAACAATTATTCCGATGACCTGGACTATATGATTACCCAGCTGCATGTTGGCGGGATGATCATGTATGAATCTCATCTGCAGACGGCCAGTCAGGCCAGGGCGACAACCAGCCTGGCCCAGCAGCGTGCGAAGATCCCCCTCCTGATCTCGACCGATGAAGAGGGCGGCGCGTACGTCAATCGCCTGGAGCATATCTACGGAGCACGGCCTGGTCCCTGGGAGATCTACCAGTCGGGGAGCCTGGATTTTGATCGGCAGCAAGGGGAGAAGATGGCTCACGACCTGCTCTCACTCGGCCTCAATACCGATCTGGCCCCCGACGTGGATGTGATGCTTACCCCCGGCATCGACACCGTCGACCGCACCTTTGGCACAACGGCCGATGCGGTGATCCAATATGCCGGACCCTACATCGAGGCCATACAGGGCCACGGGCTGATTGCTTGCATGAAACACTATCCGGGCGGCCTGGGCGACACCCCATACGACGCGCATGATATTCTGCCAACCGATAACCGTTCGCGGGACCAGATCTACGCGACCGAACTCGCGCCATATAAGACCTTCATCAACTCACCAAACCCGCTGATGCGGCCTGCCATGATCATGTCGACCGACGTGCTGATGCCCGCCATCGACCCGAACATGCCGGCGGAACTGTCACACACATTCATGACCGACATTCTGCGTAAAGAGTTTGGCTACGATGGCGTGGTTCTCACCGACGCCCTCTACATGGGTGGCATCTCCGGGCGCTGGAGCGAGCCCGAAGCGGCGGTGCTGGCAATCCAGGCCGGCAACGACATGATTCTGAGCCCGATGGGGAGCGCTCGCACTGCGGCGGTGATTGAGGGACTCAAACAGGCCCTCCAGGACGGTCGGCTCTCGCTGGCGCGCGTGAACGAGGCGGCGGCTCGCATCATCGCTCTGAAGATGCAGTACCACCTCATGCCTGTCACACTGCCACGGGATTAGTAGCGGTGCACAACTGTGGAAAGGACGGTACCCACGGATTACTCCGCAACGATTCTCAGAGCGTTACACTGCTGTGCGTAAACTTTTATAGGCGTGTGGCGTTATTTACTACATCACCCGGCTCATATTCCTCTTCCTCATCCTCATCTTCGTCCCAATTTACCAACCCGCGCCGTAAAGCCCCTGGCTTGAGCCCTGTCTTTTACCCACATTTTACAAACCGATTTTATGAAAGAGCCTGGCAAGACAATTGCCATTGTAGAGATTGGTATAACCTCTGCTTTGGTAATCCCCTTGTCAAGCGACTTCCCAAAAATGTGGGTAAAAGTCAGGGCTTCAGCCACGGGGATAGAAGGCGCGTTCCTTATTCGGGGCAAGGGTGGAGCGGTTCCCCGCTTGCATCCCTGCTCTGTTTGTGCGACAATGACAATATGCTGAAAATGTTTCAGTACCGCATCTTTCCCACTAAGAAGCAGGAAAAGAAGCTGAACGAAACCCTTGAAGAGTGCCGTTGGCTCTATAACCACTTGTTGGAAATGCGTAAGACGGCCTATGAACGGGATGGTATTTCCCTCACCTGTTTTCAGCAACAATATACGTTCCCTGTTTTGAAACAGGAACGTCCTTCCCTCACCACTGTGCATTCCCAAGTCTTGCAAAACGTAGCCGTTCGCGTTGATCTGGCCTTCAAAGCGTTCTTCCGTCGAGTGAGAGAACATGCCCAAGAGCCTGGGTTTCCCCGTTTCAAAGGCAAAGGCAGATACGATAGCTTCACCTTCCCTCAGAGCGGCTTTAGCATCACACATGATGAACGGGTATGCCTCTCCAAGATTGGCTCCGTCAAGATGGTCTATCATCGCAAGATCAAAGGCAAGATGAAAACCTGTACCGTGCAACGTTCCTCGACAGGCAAATGGTACGTTTCCTTCTCGTGTAAGTGCGAGCCTCTTCGCCTTGACCCTGCTCCAACTCAAGTGGGTATCGATGTTGGCCTGAAGACATTCGCTACTCTCAGCAACGAAGAAGAAATCGACAATCCCCGCTTCTTCCGCAAGGAAGAGGAAGCCCTTGCCAAAGTCCAGCGTAAACACTCCAAACTGGTTAAAGGCACACCTGAGCGTCGGAAGCATCGTAAGGTTGTAGCGCGGGTGCATGAACGTATTCGGTTCAGGCGTGATAACTTCACCCATCAGGAAAGCCGCCAGATCGTTGATCGATTTGGTGTCATCTGCGTCGAAGACTTGCACGTGAACAGGATGGTTCACAATCATTGTTTGGCGAAAAGCATTGTAGATGCCTCGTGGTCGGAATTTTTCAGCAAATTGTCGTGCAAAGCGGAAGAAGCTGGTAGACAGTTCGCGAAGGTGAACCCCGCCTATACGAGTCAGACATGTAGCCAGTGTGGACATCGGCAAAAGATGCCCCTGGATGTCAGGATATTCGATTGTCCTTGCTGTCATGTTCAACTTGATCGAGACCTCAATGCCGCTAAAAACATTTGTGGCCTGGGACTACAGGCCCTCGGCTTGTCCGTAGAAGCCCCCGGCTTTTAGCCGTGGGGAGTAGTCACGTATTCCTGGTCTCCGGTATACCCACACACACCTACTCGTGGAGAGTTGACGATAGGCAGGAACGAATCTTCGTATTCATTCCTATCGCTCTTAGCACAGTTGTCGCATAGAGCTCCATCTCCTACATAGTAATAGCCAGCAGCTACTTTGGTGGCGGGTTTACCACAGACACGACACGGGATGACGGGCGGCTCATTTCTTGCCATAACCTGGACAGCGATAGGGTCTCCGTCCTCGTCTTCAGCTACCACACCTTCGCGCTCGCCTACTACCCTCAGGGCAAGCTCAGTAGTGGAACCGAAGTCATATTCATGGAAAAATTTCTGCCCGACTTTGAGAGCCTCACCCAATTCAGCACCCATATCTTGCTCTCGATAGCTATCAGCAAAGAGAGATGAACTCAATTGTAGATAGTGAGCAAGGTTGCTGACCTGAGACTGCATCTCGGGAGGCAATGAGATACCAAGTCGAGAAGTTAAAATCTCAGAGAGTTTGGCTTCCAGTTCAGGAAGTGGGACGTCGGCGAGATTGTTCTGAAATTCAGCAGATAAAATCTCAAGCAACTGCTCTACCACCTCAACAGGTGAAAGGTCTTCAAGCTCCTCTTCGTCAGCTTCCTCTTCCTCTTCATCCTCCTCTTCACCGATTTCCTCTCCGGCAGTACTATTGGGGTCCACAATTTCATAGTGCATGTCTTGCGTCTGCGATAAGTAAGACACTTTGCCGATTCTAAAGGCGCTCAGGTGACCACAGCACTCTAGCCAGGTGGCCCTTAGAAAGTCATCTAAATCTGCCAATGTTGCGTCGGCGGGCATTTCGAGATGCATCCAGTACATTGGAAGGTAACGCCCCTCAACGACGAGGTGGAACAGTTTAGTTTTCTCCGGCTCTTGCGCGCTTGTAGTTTCCATGCTGGCTATTCTTTGCTTGCAGTACTTCAAATGCTGGGTCATTTTTGACTTTTCAAACTCGCCCTTGCAAAAATTACACATTCCCTTTGAAGTCTCTCGTGTTGCAGTTTTCTTTGCCATCTTTTTTCCCCTTATGTTAAATTCTTCAGTTACGTATCATTTTAAGGTATTTCATATCCACCAGGATAGTTGAGGTTGAGATGTGGGGCTGTCGTTGATCCAACAGCATAGGTAATACCTCCCATAAGTGAGCCAGGAAAAGGTTCATAACAACGTTCTGAGGTATGACCTAATGCAGTATACCACGTGTGTCCAATGCTGTACTCGCGATACCAGGCAATGGGTTGGAGCGCTATTTTGCCATCCTTATATGTACGCGATTTTCGTAAGCGCACAGGATCGAAGAACAGGATATACCGTGTTTTTTATTATAAAAAGATGTAAGGAGACACCCATCACCATGAGTATCCTATCTTCCACACGCTCTTCATACAGAGGGGTTCGCTCCTCGCTCCTGCTTCAAGGACTGTCTGTGCTCTTGCCTCTTGCCCTACTCGCCTCAAGCTTCATTGGTTCCACGCGCTGGTGGATTCCTCGTGCCAATGCCGCTTCGGGGCCGAGCATAGGGGTCGGAAGTGAGCATGCGACGATCTACCGAGATAGCTACGGCATCCCGCATATTTACGCCGAGCAGACCCCGGGAATCTGGTTTGGGGCCGGTTACGCGCAGGCGCAAGATCGCCTGGTGCAACTTGAACTGGTGCGCCGAGCTTTTGAGGGAACGCTATCAGCTATCTTTGGCTCAAGTGAACTGAGCATGGATCAAACAACGCGGACGTTTTTCTACACACCTGCAGAGGTGCGTGCTCAGTTGAATAGCCTTCCGCTGCTCTATCGCCAGGCTCTCCAGGCGTATGCAGATGGCATCAATGCTTACATTGCACAGGCTTATGCCAATCCGGAAAGCGAAGTGACGATGGTGCCCTACGAATTCTGGACTCTTGGCCTGCTCGTGGGATTGCAGCAGGGGTTTCCCTACCGCCCGGCGAACTGGACCCCGACCGATACCGTCGCCATCGGTGACTTCCTGGCACGCTCCTTCGGTAGTGGCGGAGGCAATGAATTGGATAACCTTTCGTTTTTACAATACTTGCAGGCAGAACTGGCCAGGAGAGGTGATATCCATGCTTCCAGCGACGCGTTCGCCATCTTCAATGACGACCGCTGGATCAACGATCCGACTGCCCCCACAACGGTACCTGGCGCTACAGCGGCTGCGCCTGCATCTCTACAGAATGAACGAACTGCACTTCCCAACTATCTACAGGCTTTATCGCTGCAAGACGTCCAGACGGCAGCGCAAGCGCTCGGTCATGATCAAGAAACGATTGAGCGCACAGGCCAGAGGCTGAAAGTGCCATGGCGTGATGGCTCTAATGCATTCGTGATCGCCCCTTCGCGCTCAAGAGACGGGCATGCGCTGCTCTGGGGTGGACCTCAAGAGGGCTTCGTGACGCCCAGCATTGATGGCGAGGAGTACCTGCATGGTCCCAACTATGAAGCTGGTGGCATGTATGTCATCGGCGAACCATTTATCCTGATCGGCCTCAATCAGAATCTCGCGTGGACGATCACTCGCGAGGAACTGGTGAACCAGCAGGTGTATATCGAGCAGCAGGTCAACTTCAACGCAAATCCGCCCACATACCTTTACAAGGGGCAGCAGGTGCCCATGCAGGTGATTCATGAAACCATTGATGTAGCACATCAGGGGCCACAAGATTTCGTCGTGTATCGCACAGTGCACGGCCCCGTCTTTTCCCTTGATAAGGCTGCTCATCGCGCCTTCTCTATGCGCATCGCATCCTGGGACAATGAGATGGCAACGCTCACCGGCTTTGCGGAGATGGGTGACGATGCCAGTCTCCCACAATTCCAGCGGTCAGTTAGCAAGATTACGACCATTGATAACGTGTTCTACGCGGACCGGCAAGGCAACATCGCATACTTTGGGACAGGACTGCTCCCGATCCTGCCATCGTGCACCACCTGCGATCCGCGTCTACCCCATCTCGGTGACGGCTCTCAGGAGTGGCAGGGCTTCGTGCCTTTTGACCAGATGCCCCACAGCATCAATCCCAGTCAGGGGTTCATCGTCAACTGGAACACTAAACCAGACCAGCAGCATTTCTACCAACAAAATCGCAATGACGAGTACTGGGGAACCATTTACCGCTCGAATCGCATAGCACAACTAATCCAGCAGGAAGGCAAGCTGAGCCTTACTGACGCAACGAATATCGAGCGGGATATCGGTACCATAGACGGAGAGGATGTCATGCGGCCTGCCGCCCCGTACTTCTTGCCATTCCTGAACACAGCCTACCAGCGGTTGGTGCAGGCGCATGATCCGCTGGTAGATCCAGCAACCTATCCTGACCTTTCCCCTGCGCTCGCTGCTCTGAATCACTGGGACCTGCACACTGCTCTTGGGAGTCCCGCCATGTCCATCTTCGTCGAGTTCATGGAAGCGCTCAAGCGGAACCTGTTCGGCGGTGGTGTAAATACAGGTGAGGAATATGCCGGCGCCATCAACTTCAATGATGGGAGCCTCAATGCTGGAACCTTCCTGGATGATGCCACCTATAACCTGGAATATCACATCCTCGCCGGCACGCTGGGCATCATCCCTTGCAACACGCTCTGTTACGAGAATGATTACTTTCACGGGAGCCGCGATCATATTCTGGTGGAGAGCCTGAACGACGCTATTGCGCTGCTCTCGGGGACGAGGCCCATTCTGGGCAACGGCAAGGCAAACGGCTTTGGGACAACAAATATCAACGCATGGGGCTGGGTGCCCTATGCTGACATCAATTGGGATAACCTCAATCCACTGGCTTTCGGAGTAATAACTCACTACGGCAGCAGTCCCTCTCAGGAACGCAGTACCTATATGCAAGCCATTGACCTCGCGCCACACGTCTTCGGCGTGAACGTATTGCCTCCAGGGCAGAGCGGCTTTATCGGGCTCAATGGCCAACCCAGTCCGCATTTCGGGGACCAGGTCTCCCTCTTCAACCAGTTCGGCTACAAGCCGATCTCTCTTGATTTTCCCGGAGGTGGGTAATCGTTGAAGTCATCCTCGATCCAACAGCATAGGTAATACCTCCCCATAAGTGAGCCAGGAATAAAGGTTCATAATAACTTTGTGGGGTATGACCTAATGCAGTATACCACGCGCGTCCACCGTCGTACTCGTGATACCAGGCAATGGGATGGTCAGCTCCCATCGTTCCGCCTTTGTAAGTCTTCTCATCTACCGTCATCAGCACGTGGACTCGCCCACGAGGGTTCGAAGCAAAGTTGTACCACTCGTCGGTACGTATCCAGATGGCAGGCAACATGTCAGTCGATGGATGAGTACGATCCTCCACATGAATAGTTGCCTGCGTGACGCCCGAGTGTTTATAAGCCTGGTTATTGTAGGCGCCCACAAGTCCGCCGTACCATGACCAATTGTATTCCGTATCGCTGGCGGAGTGAATACCTACAAAGCCACCACCAGCACGAATATAGCGTTCAAACGCCGCTTTCTGGCTGTCATCCAGAATGTTTCCAGTAGTAAGTAGAAAAACAACAGCATCGTAGTGTGCCAGGTTCGCGCCGGTAAATGCCGCTGCATCTTCCGTAAAATCGATGGCAAAGTTGTGTTCAGCGGCCAGTTTTTGGAGCGCTATTTTGCCATCCTTAATTGATGCATGGCGGAATGCGCCCGTCTTGGAGAAGACGAGTAATTTTCCAGGGCAGGCAGTGGTCGTAGGAGAGCTACTGGACTGTTTCGCATTGCAATCGATATGAGGAATGGATGCTGAAGATCTATATACAAAGACAGTCAGTAGTACGACCAGAAGCGTGAGTAGGAGGGCCATGGGTATTAACCAGGGTTTTCTAAACATCATCTCATCCTATAATGCAGAAGAACAAAATAATCCAGCCATCCGTAGGGGCCGATAAATCGGGACTTGAAATGCATGTGATGAAGCCCCCCAGGCTTCATTGCGCCACGTTCGGCTATGCCTCCTTGTGGCTAATGCAAAGAGGCGCTGGGCACGATAAATCGGCCCCTACATTGGCCTTACGCTCGTTTGCCAACAACGAATTCCTACACCCGTTCTGCTCTCTTCTTGATTCCTCATTGCTTGCGGCGGTGAGGAATCAAGAAGAGTTAGCAATATTCAGAGATGCGGCTACGGGATTACTACATCCTGCAAGATGACGGGGCCCAGGGTGTTGTTAAGTTCGGTGGATTGGCTGACGCCCGGAGGAGTGATCACATCTATGGCCTTGGGTACCGTGTTTGGGTCCACCGAGCACTGTGGAGCAGTCCCCCCCGGAGCACACACGCCGAACAAGAATGGTTGTGGCGTTGGGGCGAAACCACGTGCTTGGTCCGGACTAAAGCCATCCTGACCTGTCAAGACTACAGTGAAGCCCCAGCCCGCTCCAGGAGGTTGCGCACCCAGGCTCGAAGTTGGCACATTGAAGGTGATGTAGCGAGAGATGGCATTGGCGCTGATATTTATAGTACCGAGAGTAGTACCATGAGCATCAATGTACCGCTGTCCAAATCCCTGCACTTCCAGGAGCCTGCTCCAGGCGGCGGTCGTTGCAATTGAGTAGTTGCGCTGGGGGAAAGACGCTGCCGTCGAGGTGTTGCCTGAGGCAGCATTTGGATCGTGCACGTACACATCCACCAGTTGAGCGCCAAGCGGGCTGCCAAATGTTGGTGACAGGTCGCGTACCTGCAGCTTAAAGGTGGTGGTCGATTTATCAGGGCTAAGGATGACGCGGAAATCCAGTATGTCGAAGGCACCTGCATGGAAGTCACTCGCCGTAGGATAGACGTAGTTACCAGCACCGTTATCGTCGTTGGCGGGGTCGGTGACATCAAGGAT
>WNGJ01008241.1_pt1 | contig 11098 bp, 9 predicted proteins | sample 5400611 | NCBI WGS metagenome assembly WNGJ01 (sample SAMN13153375, study PRJNA577476) | soil metagenome | isolation source: 40 cm soil or saprolite under Garry oak tree replicate 1 | place: USA:California | collected 2016-06-15 | reverse complement strand
CTTGGAATCACGGATTCACTCGTGATTTCATTTCATCTCGCGTTTTACGCCGGAATCGTTCTTTCTTTTCCTCTGCTTCTCTATTTCCTGGCAGAATTTGTTCTGCCTGCGCTCACCGCCGTGGAAAAACGCTTCTTGCTTCCGGCAATTTTCGTCAGCTTTGCTCTATTTCTTCTTGGCGTGCTCGTTTGCTACTTCTGGTTACTGCCAAAGACGATTCTCTTTTTCTTCCGCGACACCCAGTCGCTTGGCTGGGCGCCGACTTGGACCGTGCAACAATATTATTCCTTTGTGACCCGATTCACGATCGGCTTCGGTCTTGCTTTCGAGTTGCCGGTGGTGGTTTTAGCCCTCGTGCGCTTCGGCTTGATCACTTACAGGTTTATGGCGCGCACCAGGCCTTACGCGATTGTCCTCATTTTTATCCTGGCGACAATCATCACGCCGACGCCGGATATCCTGACGTTGATTGCGATGGGTCTTCCGATGTGCCTGCTTTACGAAAGTTGCATCTGGATTGCCTGGATAATGGAGCGCCGCAAATTGAAATCGATGGCTGGCTGATCGCGTGGACAATTCGGTTTACCAATTTCTCTTCAGCATATTTGCTTTCATTCTCGGCGCCGCGGTCGGCTCCTTTTTGAACGTCTGTATTTATCGGTTGCCTCGCGATCTTTCAGTAAACGAGCCGCGCCGCTCTTTTTGTCCAGCGTGTAAGAAGCCGATTTTGTGGCATCAAAATCTGCCGTTAATCAGCTGGGTCGTGCTCCACGGCCGCTGCGCAAATTGCGGGAGCAAGATCGCATTTCGCTATTTTGCGGTGGAATTGCTGACCGCGCTTCTTTTCCTGGCAATCTGGCAAAGCTTCTCCTGGCCAATGGCGATCGCGTACTGGATTTTTGTTTCGTTTCTCATCGTCGGGACTTTTATCGATTTTGAGCATTTCATTATTCCAGACCGGGTGACGATCGGCGGGATAATCGCGGGGCTCGCTACTAGCCTGGCAGTACCGGCTTTGATGGACACCGATACGCGAGTCGCTGCGGGTATTCGTTCTTTGCTCGCGGCTGTCCTCGGTTACTTGATTCTTTTGATTGTTCTGGAGGCGGGCAAAGTCGCTTTCGGAAAAAAAAGAATTCGTCTCGATGCGCCGACGCCGTTTACTTGGAAAAGACGAGGTGATGACGCCGATTTCATGGTGGGCAGCGAACAGAGTTTGTGGAGCGACCATTTCGCCCGCGAAAAAGATCGATTATTGCTCCAATGCAACGAAGCAAAGATCGGCAATCACGCTTATGGAAATACGACACTGGACTTTCATCACGATCGCGTCGCCGTAGAAGGCAATGAGTTTGTGCTCGACAATCTCACCGAAATTTCCGGCGTCGTGCGTGAGCTCCAGATTCCGCGCGAAGCGATGGGTCGCGGCGACTTGAAATTCCTCGCTGCAATTGGCGCATTTCTGGGATGGCGCGCCGTATTGTTTAGTCTTTTTGCCGGGTCACTGCTCGGTTCAATTGTCGGATTGATCACGCTCGTTGTCGGGAAGCGTGTCTGGTCGGCGAAGCTGCCGTTCGGACCTTATCTGGCGTTTGGCGCGCTAAGCTGGATGTTTTTTGGCGACGCGCTTTTGCGCTGGTATCTCGGCTTGGTCAGTGCCCAATGAACAAGAGATAAATCGGCAGGTCGCCGGTTTGTTTTACGCTTGGACGGTTTCAGTTCGGGCCGTCGCCGAAGCCTCACTCGCGGGGACAGCCGCTCGCGCAGCCATCATCAATCTCAGATTGATGAGCTCACATTTCCACCAACGCCGCAGCCCGTGCCAGATTTGCTTCCGAAGGCGAGCGTCGGGAACAAATCCATCGTAGAGCTCGCGCCATCCGGCATTCCGTCTGCCATAGTATCCAGTCGCCCACCGACGCTTCGCCAGGGCGACCAGACGGCGATTATAAAACGTCATCGCAGCGCGGGCGATCCGGCCGCCAAGGCCGTTGAACGGCAAATTGAGAAACTCTCGTTCCGGATCGCGGTAAGCGGCCCTGACCAGCCCGATGTAATAGCCACTGACATCGAGCAGAAGCGCGGCCGACATCAAATCGGCATCTCCCATGTAGTAATATTTGTCTTTGTATAAACTCTCGAACCAGTAGCGATAGGTAATCGGGTACTGTTGGTTGTAATAGCGAATTCGGTCTGCAACATCTTCACCTGCTAAACTGCGCGCCAGCAAATCGGCTACGTAATAAGATGTGTAAGAACAAAAATCGAGACCTGGACTGTAAAGCGGATCGATAAAACCGGTCGCGTCGCCCACTGCAGCCCAGCCCTGATCGCAAACTTTTTCGGCGTGATACGGCAACATCGACAAGGCGTGCACGTCGCCCTCGATGATGCGTGCCGCGCCAAAAATTTCGCGGCCCACCGGATTGCTCAGAATGTGCGCATGCAACCGTTGGCCCAGGCTCGCTCCTTCTGGGAGTTTGAAAATACGATTGTCATAAACAATGCCGGCGCTGACATCGCCCCCCTGCAAAGGAATAATCCAGACCCACCAACCCCGACCGAACAGGTGATTCGTCGCCCACTCGCGGCTCGTGCGACACTGGTTGGCGTAATCGGGAAAACGCTCCCGCCATTCGTAACTGTCCCACTGCTTGGCGCCACTGAATCGCGCCCAGACCGCATTGATCGGATGCTCGTTGTTCGGGCGCAGATGTCCCAGCTTTCGCGCCAGCATAGTGGCTCGTCCTGTGGCATCGACAACCCAACGGCAACTCGCGCTGCGCTCGGTAAGATCGACAACTGCATTTATGATTTGCCCGTTCGCCTCGTTCAGCTCGCACTTCGTCACTTTGGCAGGACGCCACAGGTCGCATCCCGCTTTTACGGCGAGGTCGAGCATGTGCGAGTCAAGTTTCGCGCGGTCAACTTGAAAGCCCGGCAAACGACTCTGATAACATGAGCCAACTTCCACGCAATCATCGAACGATTGGTCCGGCCGATTCGAAAACCACAAACGCAAGCCCTGTTTGGCCAGCTGATGATGACCGAGATAATGGGTCAGGCCCAAAATTTTTGTCATGTAACAACTGCTCACCTCGGTAGTCGATTCACCGACTTTGCGATCGAACTCGGCCATTTTTTCGATGATGAGAACGCGTGCTTCTGGCCGTTTTCGTTTGAGCATGAGCGCAGTCGCCGCGCCGGAAAACGCGCCGCCGATGATCACGACATCGTATTCGGAGTCCATCACAACCCAGAAAAATGGCCTTTAGAGGTCGTAAACGCAATCAGTTCCGGCAGGCCATTGATTGTTGGACGTTGGGTGTTGAGCGTTGGACGTTAGCCGCGTGATTTTCGGAAACGCGCGCCTCATTTTTCCGAATGGAATTCGTGAAGGCTTGGAAATCGTGACCCAACAAGGGAAAATTGCGGAGATCCGGCAACAAACGAAGGCTTCGGCAAATGATGTTGTCGATCTTCGTGGAAATTATCTCGCACCCGGTTTTGTCGATCTTCATGTGCACGGCGCAATTGGCCGGGACACGATGGAGGCTTCAGCGGACGCATTCCGCGCGATCTGCGATTTCCATTTGAGTGGCGGAACCACGTCGCTGCTGCTAACAACAGCGACAGCCCCGTTAGACGCCATCGTCGATGTTCTAAAGGCGGTCCGCGATTGTCGACCTTCCATTCCACAAATTGCTGGCGTTCATATTGAAGGGCCGTTCATTTCAAAAGCGAAATGCGGCGCGCAACGTGCCGAGGCCATTCAGGATCCATCACCAGTCGTTGTGCGGCGGTTGCTTGAGCATGCGGACGTGATCAAACGTATTACGATCGCGCCGGAATTGCCGGGAGCACTCGAGGCAATTGAAAATTTTCACGCGCGCAAGATCAGCGTAAGCGGCGGTCATAGCGATGCATGGGATAACGAAGCGGGCTCGGGTTTTGCGCGTGGAATGCGCAGCGTGACCCACACATTTAATTGCATGTCGTCAGCGCGCCGGCGCGGCATTCATCGTGTCGCGGGCCTGCTCGAGTTTGCCTTGAGCGAACCGGAAATTCTCTGCGAGTTGATTGCTGATGGTCATCATGTCTCGGCGACGTTGATGAAAATGTTGTACCGAGCGAAGGGCGCAGCTGGAATTTGCCTCGTGACCGACGCAACCGCGGGCGCGGGGTTGGCAGATGGATCGCAATTTTCGCTCTTCGGAAACGATTGCATCGTCGAAGACGGCGTTTGTTTGCTGGCCGACCATTCGGCGCTGGCGGGCAGCGCGTCGCGCATGATCGATCTTGTCCGAACAATGGTCCACGATGTCGATGTGCCGCTGCATGAAGCAATCACGATGGCGACAGAGAATCCTGCGCGAGCAATCGATCTCAGAATGAAAGGGCGATTGGCGGTCGGCGCAGACGCGGATCTAATCGTTCTTTCTCCGGAATTGGAAGTGTTGCGAACCTTTGCCGGTGGCGAGGAAATTTTTTCTCGCTAGATCGACAATAAGAACTCCGCGATATCGAGTGATGCCCGCGGTCTGCTCAAACGACTGATGTTTGTTTCCCACTCGCGCCATTGTTTTGCATCGTCGGCAAACGCTCGCTGAACTTGGGCGATTACTTCGTCGGTCGAAAGTGCGATCACGCCCGAATTCGTTTCGATGATGAGCCGGGCATTCCCTTCTTCCTGACCGGAAACGACGTGATTAATGATCATGGGACAACCGGCGGCGATCGTTTCCTGCACCGTTGCTCCGCCCGCTTTTCCGATCAGCAAATGGCTGGCGTGCAGCATACGCGGGAGCTCTTCGGTCCAGCCGATGATGTCTATCTTGTGACGTCCGGCTGCCCCTTCGACCGGAGCGCGAAGTTTGTCGGCACGGCCGATGGTGACGGTCAGATGAATATCAAGATCGACAAGACGTCGCACAAGTTCGGGAGTCGTTCTGGAAGGCGGGTTCACCACATAAAGAACTCGGCGGTCGTTATTCAACGGCGGCGATCGATGTTGCGTCAAATCAGCAAATTTCGGACTCACCGGAAACCCGAATGTCTTGATTTTTTGCGGCGCAATTTCCGCTGCATGCAGCACTGCCGCACTCCGTTCATTTGGAACGAGGAAGTAATCGGTGGCGCAACGATACCAGATTGAATTGACCGTGATCGAATCGGTGACGACGACCACACTTTTGCAGCCTGGGTTCGGCCCTGAAATTTGCTGGAGCAGATAGGGAAAGGGCGGAAAAGTTGAAACCACCACGTCCGGTTGAAAACGATCGAGCAGGGTAGCGAAATGATCCTTGAGCCGCGAGAAGCGCCGAAAATTCCTATCGAAATCTTTTTTGCGATCAAGCCAGCGATAAACATAACCCCAGGAACGAGGCCAACGGTTGATCACCGCGAGATAAGCTCTTCGCACAAACTCATTCACTGATTCGTAGGTCTCCGCGAACAGGTCGCGCAATTCGACATCAACCGTGGGTGCGACGCGGGCCAATCCATCGCGAATTCCTCGCGCAGCACTGTTGTGACCCTCTCCGAAACTGGCGGTTAGGATCAGTATCTTTTTCACGATTCGTTACAGGAGGCAGACAAAAATGGGATGGACACAGTGGACGGAAGTTTAATGGATATTTATGTCCGGCAAAGTAAACTCCGGGCGGCGATGAAATATCTCGGATTTGCCTGGCGAGTCGTGCGCCGTTTGATTTGGGAAACGGCGACCGATACCACCACCGGCCTGGCAGCGCAGATGGCGTATCTGCTTCTTTTCGCCCTCGCGCCGGGTCTCCTTTTTCTCTGGCATCTGCTCGGTCTCTTCGGCACCGATCCGGCGAAGCTCCATCAAATGTTTCTTCTCTTGCAGAGCTTCATGCCACCCGATCCCAAAGTGCAGGACATTCTCGACACAGCGGTTGCCAGCGTGGTGGTCACAGGCTCCAGCGGGCTACTCGCAAACGTTGGGATTGTCGTCGGGATTTATTTCGGCACGGTTTTTATCGCCACCATTTCTCGAGCGTTGACGGAAACGCATGGCGTCCGAGAGGATCCCCATTGGTGGTCGAAGTACATCATCTCGTTCCTGCTGCTTTTCTGGTTTGGCATCATCATTCTTTTCTGCTTTAATGCGATGGTCTTCGGCGAAACGCTCGCCGGAATTGCAGAAGTCAATTTCCAGCTCAAGATCCCACTGCAGGAATGGGTGGCCGCGTTAAATTTGCCCTTCACTGCGGTAGCACTGGTCATTCTCGCGCTCCTGCTTTATCTCCTGACGCCGGCAAATTATCTCACGCTGCGTCAGGCATTGCCCGGTGCGATCTTCTTTTCCGTCGGCTGGGTTATCGCAACCAAGCTCTTTCAGCTCTACGTGGCAAAATACGATCGCTACAATCCGACTTATCTCGCATTGGCGTCAATTATCGTGCTGCTCACCTGGATGTATTTGACCTGTTTGCTCTTGCTTCTCGGCGGGAAATTAAACGCGATTCTCCGCCGGGAACGCGAACGCATGCGTGAAAAAACTGCGCGGGGAACTACGACTGCTGCACGCCCAGCCTGACTCTGAGGTTCGGATGGATTCGCGACTAGGGAGTCCCGCGACTACAGGCGAGTTGACTGCGGACTCCGAATAGATTCGCGAGCAGGCGCTTTCGCGAGTTGATCGCGCCGCGTGCTCTGTTACGCTCCGCGGCAGTGGTTCGCTTTCGCCTCTGGCTTGCAACTGCGTTCGCGCTCAGCGCGATCGTAGGCAGTCTTCTTCGCGCGCAAGTGACCAGTGATGAGGAGCGCGCGCGCGAGGAATTACCGAGAAAACGGCATACGACGCATCGCACCTCGTCGCCGACGCCGAACAAATCACCGAGCCCAATTGCAAAAGCTAGGCCGGTAGAACACAAATCGAGTGACGAAACTGGCGTATCGGCTTCACCAGAGGAATCGCCCAGCCCAATTTCAAAAGCGAAAGCGGCGAAGAAATCCGACGAAGAAGAAAGAAGCCCCAAGCCAAAACCGAGCGAAACGCCTGAACCAACCACCGCCTCACGAAAAACGAAAAAATCACCGAGTCCTACGCCAAAGGCAAAAGCCGGAAAGAAAAAATCAACCCGGAAGAAGAAGGCGTCCCCAACTCCAAAAAAAACTGCGAAGGGCAAAGCGAAAGCAACCCCAGAAGCAAGCGAAACGCCAAAGCCTGAGAAAAGTCCCAGGCCGGTTCCAGAAGAGTCTCGCGTTCCATCTGAAAGCCCGACTCCACCGCCACCGCACGCGATTGCCGTGCCGGCTCCTGCGGCATCGCCGCAGCCAAAAATTCCGCAAACCGTTCCTATGGGCGCGCGCGCGCAGGTTGTAATCGAGAAATCCGGCTTCGAAGAAGAGCAAGGCCTGGAGCCTCCGCCAACGCCGCCACCGCGTAGATTTAGTTTCTGGCCCTGGTCACGGTCGAGGTCGAGCGAAAGTTATCGATATCTCTCGAGATCGGTCATCGAACAAATCCGCCGAGCACCAGTGCAGCGGCGCCGTTGGCAATTTATTGTGGTTCATAACAGTGGCACGCGCCAAGGCAACGCGCGGGTATTCGATTATTATCATCGGCATGTCCGGCGAATGCAGAATGGGCTCGCTTATCATTTCGTGATTGGCAATGGGACATCGACCGGCAACGGCCAGATCGAAGTGGGAGACCGCTGGCGCCGCCAAATCAACGGTGGCCACGTCCACAGCGATTACTTAAACAACATCTCACTCGGCATCTGTCTGGTGGGCGATTTCAATCGTGACCAACCCACGCGAGCACAGCTCGAATCGTGCGAAGAGCTAATCCGTTACCTGCGGCAGCGCTGCGGCAAGGTCGCCGGACACGACATCGTTGTCCGGCCGCATCGCGAAATGAATCCGCCGCGCTGGCCGACGGATTGCCCAGGAGACGTTTTTCCCTACTCCTGGTTTCGGAGATTTTAGCAGCGAGAGACGTTGAAGAGTTAAAGGGAACCGGCAGAAAGGGCAATCGCTTTTAACGCTTTACCTTTTAGCGCTTCAACGCTCAACGCGGTGCGCCACAATCAAATTGCTTTCCTTATAGTTCCAGCGATACCCGAAATTGAATTCTAGCGACGGAGGATTGCTCTGCACGTAGAGCTCTTGGAGTTTCGGCTGGTAATGTTGTTTAAAAATCTCGATCGGACCAATGTAATTGCCGAAGAGGCGGATGTTCCATTTGTCGCGATTGAAATACTCCAGCGGAATCCCCGCGTCGTCCTGCACAAGCAGTCTGCTGTGATCGAGAATAAAATTGCGAATGGTGGCGAAGCCACTCTCGAACAGGAGATAGGAAGACGATTTGAGTAGACTCGAACCGACGCCAAAATGCTGACAGAACTTCAGGAAACCGGGGTTCGATTTGATGCCGCCGTCAGAAATATCGGTCGTGAAATAATACAGTGTTTGTGAATTGCCCGACTGGTTATCGGTATAGTTGATCCGCACACCGGGAATGCCGCCTGCTGTTTTACCCGGCGCGTACTCTTGAAATGTGCCGTTTCCACTGAGCGATCCGAACGTCACGTTGGTGATCGATTTATCGGCACGGGCGATGAAAACGTAAAGTATCGGCAGCGTGCCTTTGAGCTCTTGCAATTCCAAATCGACCTTCATGTCCTTCGTGATGAAAAAACTGTAGCTGAGCGCGGAGCTCATCGCGTTTTCCAAAGTTTGAAGCGCGCCGCCAAGATTGGCGACGCGTAGCGGATCCGGGGGCGGACCCATCGATTCCTTGCCGCAAAGTACATACACGGACGCCTTCGGGAAAAATTGATCGAGATAAAGAAAATCGGGACCGCTGAACATATAAAACGCGACCGGGATTGGTTGCGTCGCTTCGGGCAGATAAGTGTCCTCCCAGGCGTGCAGTTTTTGGAGCTGCCGCTGGTTAAGTTTTGTGAACTCCTTCTCGAAAAATGCGGAATGCTCCTGCCACGCTGGATCGCGCGTGAGTGGTGCGAGCGGTGAATCTGGCGGCACCGGCATTCCGGCGAGGAACCGCGCAGTGTCGTTAGGACCCGGGGTCACCCGGGCCGTTGCTTCCGGATTTTGTTGCGCGTAAAGAGGCAGCGCAGCTGCAAAGATCGATAATGTCATCTTCGCGATTGTTTTTGAGAAGGAGGCCTTGTTCATCCGGAGCGACGGAGACGTTTTCCCGCACAAAAGTACAGGGCAAAACCAACGAGCATTGTAGCCAGGCCGGCCAGTGATTCCGTCGTGTGCGAACGCAAGAGATAAATCATCATCCAAATTGTAACAGTCACGAAGACGAGCGGCGGCAATGGATAACCCCAGACACGATAGGGACGAGGTAACGCGGGTTGGGTAAAGCGCAAAATAATGACCCCAACCACGGCAAGAAGCGAACAAATCAATAGGCTAAACTGAGTATACTGCACCACACTTTCAAAGCTTCGCGTCAACAAAAGCAAAGTGACGATGAGCAATTGCACAATCATAGCGTTCGTTGGGACCCCTTGGCTGTTTTTTTGTCCGAGCAGTCGCAGCAGCCAATGATCTTCGCCCATCGACATCGTGACGCGCGGTCCGATCCACGTCATCGAACTGATCGTCGAAACGAGGCCGAGACAAATGAGCGCACCAACAATTCGCCCGCCGTCGGTGCCGAAAATGTGTTTGCCCGCAATCAAGCCAACCTCGATTCGGCCGCGCATTTCCTGCATCGGTGTAGTCATGAGGAAGACTGCGTTGAGAAGGACATACACCGCTATCACAACGATAGTGCCGGCAAAAAGCGAGCGCGGCACATTCCGCTCCGGCTCCTTTACTTCGCCGATGATGTAGGTCGAGGCATTCCAGCCCGAGTACGAATACATGACATAAACGAGGGCGACCGCGAAGGCGCCGCTGAAAACCGACATCGTGTCGCCGGGCCGCGGTAAAAAAGTGATCGCCTGTTTTTGCTCGACGAGAAATCCGGCTCCGATGAGCACGCTAATTAAAAACAGCTTAACGATTGTCCAAAGATTTTGAAAGGCGCTGCCAAGGCGCAGGTTACCGAAATGGAAAAGCGCCACGATCCAAACGAGCACGAACGAAAGGACAACCGGTGAACCGAAGTCGAACACGCCGCGGAAATATTTTCCGAATGCCATGGCAGCGAGCGCAATGGGTGCGGCGAAGCCCACCGTGGCGGAAACGAAACCAGCCATGAAACCGAGCGCCGGGTGGTAAATCTTCGAGAGAAAATGATATTCGCCACCGGAGCGCGGCAGGGACGCGCTGAGCTCGCCATAGCAGAGCGCGCCGCAGAGCGCCGTGATACCGCCCACAACCCAGAGCATGAGCAATGCGAATCCCGAATGAATCTCCGGCAGTTGAAAGCCGAGGCTCGTGAAGATGCCGGTGCCGATGATGTTGGCAATCACGATGGAGCACGCCGTAACGAAACCAATCGTCCGTCGGGGGGCTGGCGCTTTCACGGAGCGAGGTTCACCGACGGTGGCCATGGTTGGATCGACAGTTACATTCGAGTGCATTTTTAGCGAACAGACTCACGGCTTCCTGATTTAAACGCGGCAATTGGTTCCTGTTTTGAAAATAATTCCCGAGTCACGTGTTCGAAATTTTGATGAGTTGTCAGAAGTCATTCCCGGCATCAATTTGAGAGTGCCATGAGCCCAGATCACAAGCTCTCGATCGAATCGGCAACGCAGCTCGCGGTCTTTCTTGCGAATCGTCCCGGCGCGCTTGCCCGCGTGTGTGAGGCGCTCGCGAAAGCTGAAATTAATATCCACGCGCTCGCTACTTCCGACACGGTCGATCATTCCGTCGTGCGCATGGTGGTGAGCGACCCGACCAAGGCACTCATGCTGTTGGGCGAAGCCGGCGTGCTTGCCCTCGAATCTGATGTGCTCATGATTGAAACCGATAACAAACCAGGCGTCCTCGCAGGAATTGCCGAGCGCCTCGCGGAGTCGGAAGTAAATATCGAATACGCTTATCTCGCCGGTAGCCCTAAAGCCGCAAAAGGTCTCATCATCCTGCGCCCGTCAGACGTCGAAAAGGCGCAGAACGTGCTGCGCGATTTGTAACGCTA
>WNGJ01012683.1_pt1 | contig 11099 bp, 8 predicted proteins | sample 5400611 | NCBI WGS metagenome assembly WNGJ01 (sample SAMN13153375, study PRJNA577476) | soil metagenome | isolation source: 40 cm soil or saprolite under Garry oak tree replicate 1 | place: USA:California | collected 2016-06-15 | reverse complement strand
TCGCTCGAGGTTACGGCGAGTCCACCAAATTGTCGCGTGTAGCGGTCGTCGCCCACTTCAAGGACCCGACCCCGTATGTCACCGGCGTGCCCCGCAAGGAACCGCTCGATGTAGTAGCGATCGACGGGAAGACCACGCTCAAGACCCCAGTTGCGCGTCACCGGGGCGGTCCGTCTCAGGTCGCCGAACCGCACCCGGCCCACCGGAGGTGTGTAGGCCGAACCTCGCCACAGGCGGCGCAGTCTGTCCCGGGTCGAAGCGGGGAAGTGCCGCAGCCCCCTGATCGGTCAGGTACTGCTCCAGCCATTCGAGGAAAGCACGCCGGGCCACCTCAATGCGTCCAGCCCGCTCCGCAGAGGCGCAGCTCTGCGCGGGATGCTGCCGGTAGCGGTCCCAGCAGCCATCGGCGGCGAAGACCGGCATGCTGAGAAACACCTTGGCGTAGAACGCCTGGTCCGTGAAGAGATCGAGGAAGCGTTCCTCGAATCCTCCCACGCGCTCGACCGCCGCTCGCCGGATGAGGACGCTGCAGGTGCACGGTACCGGCGATTGCCCACTCAGGATCAGAGCGAGGAGACGCGGTGGAGCGATCAAGGTGTTGGACGGCACCCCCAGCCGCTCCGTGAAGTCTCGTGGGCGGTCCGCCTCGGCACCGGTCCAACTGTACCAGTACTGGGTACGGTTGTAGATCATGGCCGCCTCCGGATGAGCCTCGGCGATGGCGAGCTGGGCCTCCAGCTTGCCGGGGACCCAGACATCGTCGGCGTCTAGGAACGCGATGTAGCGACCCTGCGCATGCCGCATCCCGAGGTTTCGCGCCGCGCTCGCGCCGCGCCGTGCGTGCCCGGGGTGCTGAAGACAACGAACTCGCTCCGGGTCGCGCGCAGCGTGGGTCCGAGCGATGTCAGTCCCGCCATCGCGGGAGCCGTCGTCCACGAGTAGGAGCTCCCAGCCCGCGTACGTCTGCGCGCGGACGCTGGCGATGCTCTCCGTTAGGAACGGTTGCGCATTGAGGAACGGGACGACAATGGACACCTCTGGAGCCGTCATGGCCGTCGGAGGTGGCGCACGATCCGACGGCCGAGCCCAACGGGGTGGTAGTGCAGGAGTGGAGGCACGCAGCGCAAGGTCCCCCACCAGTCGCCGGCGCGGACGTACCCTGCCATCCGGTCGAGCAGCCGCTCTCCGTAGTCGGCCTGCACGGCACGGATCCCCATCTTGAGCGCCGCGCGTTCGTCGTGGTCCTGGCACCCAAGTCGACGGTGCCGCCGACGGACCGACACCGCCGATCGCAGCATGTAGCCCGGATCGCTGCTCTGACTTTCCGCGTGCACGCGATAGTCGAGGACGACCTGGCCGTGACAGTGGATCCGCCATCGTCTGGCAATGCGGATATTCAGATCGAAGTCGGCCGAGCCTCCTGCCCGAGGATCGAAACCCCCGACCGCGTCGATCGCTCCTCTACGATACATCGCGGCCCCCGGTGTCCAGATGTAGTTCCGGGTGAGCAGTTCGCGGTAGTGCGCCCGGGTCACCGGGGTCTGGGGCGGACAGCGACAGTCGGAGGGGGCAGGGCCGACCAGCCGGACGTGGCCGTAGACGATACCGCAGTCCGGATTCTGATCGAGGGCGTCAACCCCGGCCCCGAGCGCACCGGACAGCAACCGGTCGTCGGCATCGAGAAAGACGACATACTTGCCTCGGCTCTCATGAAAGCCTCGGTTCCGTGCCGTCGCGGTACCCTGGTTGTCCTGACGCAGACACCGCACGCCATCGAATCGACCGGCGACAGCGCCGGGATCGTCTGCGGAACCATCATCGACAACGATGACCTCGCGGTGGGAATAGCCCTGCACCGCCAGCGAGGCCAGGGCGTCGGTCAGGAACCGCGCCTGGTTGAAACATGGAATGACAACGGACACGAAGGAGCCCGCTGAGATGTTCATCGAAGACAGACACGACCGCGGATCAGACGCTTCGTGAAACGTAGCGTCCGCCGGCCGAGGCCTAGTGGGTAGTACCGGAGCAGCACCGCCAGCAGGCGCTCGATCGCACTCCAGGAGCCCCCGGTGCGCTACTTCGTCCAGAAGGGGCTCGCCGAACAGCTGCTGCCAAAACCTCACGCCCTCGCCGTAGGCCCGTTCGAGCCGGTCGTGCCCCCGGGCGTGCGCGCGCTGGCGGCAGAGCACACGGAGCGTGGCCTTCAGCATGAGGCCGGAGTCAAGGCTCATGTTGGCGCCGTGCCACCGATACTCGGCCACTAGGCCAGGGTGACACACCACCGGCGCCTGCCGAGCCACGCGGAGGTAGATATCGTAGTCCTCGGCGGCGGGCAGCGACGGGTCGAAACCCCCATAGCGCTCGAGGGTCTCGTGTCGGTACAGCACGGTGGCGTGCATGCCGATATAATTCGACCGCAAGAGCGCTTGGTAATGGTCTGATGTCACGCACGGGCGCGGTCGACCAGGAAGCCGAAGCCCTGAGCCGTCGATCACCACGTAATGTCCCGATACGAAGGCGGCGTCCGGGTGCGCCGCTGCGCACGCGACACCCAACCGCAGCGCATCGGGAAGGAGGCGATCATCGGCATCCAGAAACGACACGTACCGTCCGCGGCTCGCTCGCCACCCGGTGTTCCGCGCAACCGATAAGCCCGAGTGGCCCTGACGGATGTACTGGATCTCGGAGAGGTCTGCCGCCACGGCGGGTGTGTCATCCGTGGATCCATCATCGACCACGATCACCTCGAGGTCGGTGAACGTCTGACGCCAGACGCTGCGCACGGCGTCCCGGAGAAAGCGGCCGTGGTCATAACAGGTGATCACGACTGTGACCATCGGCCTTCCCGCCCGTGGGATCATTGAACGTGGACGGTCAGGTCTCGACCGCCATCCAGTCGGCCAGGCGGCGGGCGAGACCGTCGCCGTCACAATCGTCGACGTGGAAGCGGGGCAGCTCGAACCGTCCGGTGCTCCGCCTCACGACGCCCGGAACAGCCGCGCAGGCACCGGAGAAGCCCGACTCCGCCACCAAGGTCACGGTCTCCCGCGTGTAGTCGGAGCGTGAACCGTACGGATAGGCGAAGCTCACAACCTCGGCTCCGACGACGTCCTCGAGCGCCAGGCGGCTGCCGAGAATCTCCGATCGCTGGGACTCGCGGTCGAGCGCGGAGAGCTGCGGGTGGGTGAGGGTATGGGCCCCGATCTCGACCAGGCCATCCTCCGCGAGGGCGCGCATCTCCGGGGGAGTCAGGGGACGGGCTTCTGCGGGGCCCGACGCCGGTATCCCGGACCATGCGGCCAGACTCGCGAGAGCTCGCTGCCGCTCGGGGTCGCTGAGCGGTCGGAGGAGCCTGTACAGTGCAAGGAACAATCGATGACGCTCGGTTGGTATTTCGGTCCCTGCACGCCACCCGGCGTGTTCCATCTGGGCCTCGACCGGGTAGCGGGTGTCCACGCCCATGTCGTGCTGGTGGACCTGGCCACGGATCTCGAGGCGGAGCCACCGCGGCAGCTCGACCGGGCTGAGTATCAATTGCTCCAGTTGATCCCACCAGAAACCCTCACGACGTCCCAGGCACCCCGCGGCGACGAAGATGGTGGCAGGCACGTCGTGTTGCTCCAGCAAAGGCCGAGCTTGGAACAGGTTATCTGCGTAGCCATCATCGAGGGTAAGGACGATCCCGCGCCGTGGGGTGCGGCCCGTCGCCAGAGCCCGGGTCAGATCCCGAACGGCCAACGGCCGCCCGTAGCGCCGCACAACTTCTAGGTGTTCCGCGAAGTGCGCGGCCGTGACCGCAAGCTGCCAGGGATCACGGCTGACCGCGCCGATGCGATGGTACATGAGCACGAGCGCGGGCACGGACACCCGAGCCCGCGCCAACACTTTGCGGATTCGGCCCGCTCCGAACATCCCCATGGCGAGAACCATACACCGGAACTGGCCTTCCATCACGGCATGGGCTTAAGTGCCTGGTCCGCGCTCACCGCAGGGTCTCGCGTTCGACGCAACTTCACAGTGGAGGGCGACATCGAGAAGACGGTCCACATGTACGAACGGCTCTGAGTTCGTCCGTGAACGGTAGTAAAGCAACTCAGCGAGCCGCCGAATGCGTCGGCCAGGCTCGTCGCTTCTCTCGAAGGTGATTCCGCTCGGACGACGACCGAGAACATCTCGGGTCGCCCGCACGCGGGCCAAATGAAGACCGCCTCGGTTCGTGCTAGACTCCCCCGCCTCGCACCCTTTTTAGCCGGCCGCCCTGGGGACAACCTCCGATCGCCGGCCGGTGCGGTTCTTCGGATGCTTGACGCTTCAGCCGGAGGACCCATCAGGGAGATAGAGGGCCGGTCGCATTCTGGGGGTACGTCACCGTGCTCGAAACGGTGAAAACGTGGATGTTGAGCACCCGCTTCGGGGAACCCGCCCGTTGGCTTGCCCACCGTCTGTGTCCACTCACTGATCTTGAACGGAATGAGCGGTACGATATCGAGACCGCGGCCGTCATCGCCCGTGTTCTTCGGATCGGCGGGCACGCGGTCGACGTGGGCGCCCATACCGGAAGCATCTTGCGGGAGATCGTTCGTATAGCCCCAGCCGGGCCACACTGGGCGTTCGAGCCGCTGCCGACTTTCGCAGCACGTCTTCGGGCCGAGTTCCCGGCCGTCACCGTCCACGAGACCGCCCTTGCCGAGACTGCCGGTACCGCGACGTTCCAGCATGTGGTGAGCAATCCCGCCTATAGTGGCCTCAGACGCCGCAGCTATTCGAGGACTGAGACGATCGAGCCTCGGACCGTGCGCACGGACCGCCTGGACGATGTTCTGCCGGACGACGTGCGTATCAGCTTTATCAAGATTGACGTCGAAGGCGGAGAGTTGGGCGTCCTGCGCGGCGCCGTCCGCACGCTGCGCCGCTGGCAGCCGATCGTCGTCTTCGAGCACGGTCTCGGAGCGGCGGACTACTACGGCACAACTCCGGAGGCCGTCGCCGCTCTCCTGGATGACTGCGGGTTGGCGGTCACGCTGATGCGGCGCTGGCTCCGCGGGCGGCGGCCATTCACGGCCAGAGAATTCCTCTCCTGCGTGCAGGAACGTCGGGAGTTCTACTATCTGGCTGCTCCGCCAACCGGCGTGGCGTCATTTGAGCGGGGTCCTTGACGCCACCTCACCCGAGCGAGGGTAGCGTCTCTAGGACCTGGTGAGGTCGCGGTGCCGCCGGCCACCCGGGAGCAATACGATTCGATGTCGTAGCTCACGAGCTATTCCTCGAAGTGGGGGTGGGAAGCGCACGGATGACTCCTACTTCATCGCGGCGAGCGCCTTCCGGGCGTCGTCCTTCCCTGAGAAATCTGCGGCCGTGCCGATGGCCGCGGTCAGCGCCTTCCGGGCGTTGTCCTTGTCGCCCGCCTGCGCATAGGCCATCCCGAGGTGGTACTGCACTTGCGGATTCGTCGGAAGCTTCTCGGCGCTCTCTTTCAGCAGGGCGAGGGCGCGCTGATAGACACCGCGCTTGTAGAGGATCCAGCCCAGCGTGTCCGAGACGCGCGGATCGTCCGGAGCCACCTCCTTGGCGGTCTGGGCCAGCTGGAGGGCCTTGTCCTTGTCGCCGCCGTGCTCGGAGTAGATCCAGGCGAGGTTATTGGCCGCGGGCGCGAGGCGTGGATTGATCGTGAGGGCTTTCTCGTACGACTCGCGCGCCTTGGTGATGTCGCCCTTCTGCTCGTAGATGACGCCGGTCAGCATGATCGGCCCCACGTCGCCAGGGTTTTTCTTGGCCGCGTCATTGGCCTTGACGAGAGCCTCGTCGTACCGGCCGGCCGCGGCGTAGAGCCCGCCGAGTCTCACGTAGGGGCCCATGGGATTGGGATCGAGCGCGATGGCCTGCAGAAATGCCGCCTCGGCCGCCTTCCCGTCCCCCGTCGCCGCATAGGTCTCGCCGAGCAGCGCCTGGTGTGGCGCCGACGTCGGCACCAGCGCGATCTGCTTCTTGACTCGCTCGATGGCCTGTGCGGGCTGCCGTTCGGCGAAGGTCAGGGCCACGAGCTGCGCCAGGGGCTCGATGGCCTGTGGGGCCAGGCTCAAGGAAGTCTCGAGCTGCTGCCGCGCCTCCGGCCGCTTCCCCTGCGCGCCCAGGCCGAGGGCAATGAGGTAGGGGCCCCGCGGATCCCGGGGAGCGGCGGCTGCGAGGTTGCGCCCGACCTGCACGGCGTCGGCTGGCCGCCTGGCGGCCAGGTACGCGCCACCCAGCACGACGTACGCCGGCAAGGCCCGGGGCTGGGCCTTGACGAATCGCTCCAGATCCTCGATCGCAACCTGAGGAGCGCCGGTCTGGAGGTTGATCTCGGCCAGCATGATCACGGCCTCCGCGTAGTTCGGCGCGGCCGTGACCGTCTCCTTCAGCTCTGCCTTCGCCTGCTGAATATTGCCGGCCTGCATCTGGGCCAGGGCCAGCTGGTAGTGCGCAGGCGCCAACCGCGGCTCCGACTTCAGGACGGCCTGGAATTCCTGGATCGCCGGTGTGGTCTCCCGCCGGGCCAGATGGATCCGCCCGCGCATGAGGCGCCCTTCCACGTCACCCGAGCGGCTCTTCAGCACCATCTCGACCGCCTTGGCGCTGTCATCGAGCTTGCCCTCCGCGAAGGCGATCTGGGACAGCAGGCGCCAGGCCGGCACATAGTCCGGGGCCTTGGCCGTAATGTCGTTCAGGACCTTCTTGGCCTCGTCCCGACGGCCGAGCAGGAGGTAGAAATCCGCAAGCCTCGTCCGCGCGGGCGACCCAACCGGGGCCAGGTCGGCCGCGATCTTCAGCTCGCTCTCGGCCTGCGCGTTGTCGCGCTTGGCGAGATACAGGTTGGCCAGCGCGCCATGTGCCTCGACGGACTTGGGTTCGTAGCCCACCGCTCCGCGCAGGTACCGCTCGGCGGTGACGGCATCGTTCTTCCGCAGATAGAGCGATGCGAGAATGACCAGGGGCTTGGCCTGACCCGGCAGATCCTGGCGCACCTTTTCCAGGCGAGCGACGACGCCGTCGATCTCCTGCGGGGTTCGTGCCGCGCCCGCCAGGAGGAGGAGCGCCTCGAGGTTCTTGGGATCTCTCTGCAGAATGGCCTCGGCCTGCTCCCGCGCCTCGTTGGGCTTGGCCCCGAGCAGATAGATCGTGCCGAGCTTCTGTCGTACCTCGAGGTCGTCCGGAGTGAGCTGCTGGGCCCGGAGCAAGTACCGGTAGGCTTGACCCATCTCGCCGGTCTGATAGTGGGCGAGGCCGAGCTGGCGAATGGCGTGAGTGTTGTTCTCCTCGATGCGAAGGGCGTTGCGGTACTCGAGGGTGGCCTCGCGATACTTCTCCAGCTTGAAGTACCGATCTCCGCGCTCGAGATAGCGAGCCTTCTTGGCCTCCGGCGAACGGGAACATCCCGTGATCAGGACAAGCCCGATCAGCAGCAATACCGCCATCTTTCGAGAACGAAACACGATTTCTGTCCCCTCGTGAACGGAAGTCAATCGGGCAGGTACTCGCCCAGGATCGGATAGACGGTCTGCACGTACCGGATCAGTCGCTCGGTCGTCTCCTGTACCGTGCCCTGGACGGGGCCCGAGATGCGGATGAGGGCTCCATCGGTCCGATTGTTCAGGACTGCGTTCTTCACCATCGCGATCTTAGCCTGGACCTCGCCGGCAACGTCCGTGCCCTGCGAGTGATACCAGTACAGAACCACCTGTCGTGACCTGTCCTTCTGGATCAGGTAGCGATTCACGGTGATCGGAGGAGACGCGCCCAGCGGAATGACGAGCTTCGAGGCCTCGACGGGCTCCCACCCGGACCCCGGAAGGCAGTTCTGGGGCGAGTGAATCTGGGCTCCGCCTTTTCGCTGAGTGGCCCAGTAGGCGACATATAGCCACAGGCTCTGCCCCCCGCCGTCGACGTACCGCTGCAGAACGTAGTCATTCACCTTGAGCAGGTTGATGACCTCGGGATCGAGGCTCGCGGCGGCCTGGACCTGCCAGTCGCCCACCGCAACGGGAAAGGCGTCCAGCGATTTTCGTAGAGGCACGGCCTCGCCGGCGGAGCGGAACTGGAGCACAAGCAGCGCCGCCCCGAGCAGCGCGCACGAGGCGGCCAGTCGAGCGAATCGGCTCATCGGGCCCTGCTCGCCGCCATCCGAACCGTCGACCGGACGAGGGCGTGGATGCCGAAGAGGCATCCGAATGCGAAAAGGTAGATGCCCCATCCCGCGAACTCGTGGAAGAAGCCGGAGGCGTATTCCACACCCCACTGCTGCCCGATGATGCCGGTGAGCACGACCCGCGCGACATTGGCGATGATCGTGACCGGAATGGCCGAGGCGACGAAGAGGACGGCGATCCATCCGCGCGGCATGGCCAGGTACGCCCACGCGGCGGCCCCCGCGAGGAGCGAGATCAGCGACCGGATGCCGCTGCAAGCCTCCGTGACCCCGAGACTGAGCTGACTCAGGTGGATGACGTTGCCGTCGAGAAGAACGGGAATGCCGATCCATTCGAGGATCGTGGCGGCCTGGGACGCCGCGAAGCTCTGCAAGGGAAAGGTGATGGCATAGAAGACGGTGGCGGGCAGGGGAATCATGAAGAGCAGGAAGCCGAGGGGAAAAGCTACTGCCTGCAAGATCCGGGGGCCGAAATGGAAGAGGACGAGCCCGGCAATGATCACGAGGAGGGAGCTGCGCATCAGGAAATTCTCGGCTCCCAGATCTCCGAGGAGCAGCTCCAGGATGCCGGCAACCAGCACCGCGAGGCCGAGTCCCGTGCCCCGGGGAGCCAAGGCCCGCAGCTCGTGGCGCTGGTGCCATACAAGGAACCCGGAGAAGAGCGGCACGAGGAAGCCGTGCGAGTAGTTGGGATCGTCCCACCACTGGAGGGCCAGATCGCGTACGATGCTGCGGTACAGGAGCGCCAGGATGACCACGATCAGCGCCCCGGGCAGCGCGAGGCCGGACCATTCGCGGCCCCTTTCCGAAGCGCCGTCGAACCGTTCTCGAGAAGCCCGGGCGTGGATTTCCGGCATGGACGAAACGTGTACCACAGTACCGTAAATGAGCAGGGGGAGCGACGGCAAGAGGCCGGGAGGGGGCTCGACCGTGACGTCCGCCCGGAACGGCCGGTATGACATGCCTGTACTAGTCCCTGAAACCGGGGAGTTACTTATGTGAATATGTTTTCCCATAGGGCTATGGTAATGATATGTAACTAGTTGAAATAACTAGACCATAGCCCTGGTACACGGATTGCTTCGCTGTACGGCGCGAGAAGCTCACGAGCTCCACGCGTAAGCACTTCGCGCCGCCACTCGGTCGGCTTACTTAAGAACACGAAAGGGAGAGATAGCGAAATGAGAATGAAGAAGCGCGGCGGGCTGATGGTTGCACTCGGGCTGGCGCTGACGGCCGGGCTCTTCGGATTTGCGGCCAGTCCGGCGCAAGCCCTCTCGATCTCGGGCACGTATACCGACGTCGCGTTCGGGTCGGCTGGAACGGGCGGCGCCGTCCTTGGCTTCCAGGCCGGCTTGGTGGGGGCTATCGGCTCCAGCCTGTCAGGTGGCTTTCCCCCTACAGGTTCACTCGGTAATAACTTCTGGCTGGTCGGCTCGCCGGGTGTCACGGCGGATGGCTTCGGGACCAGAGTCGACAACGCAACCGGTCTGACATTGCCGGCGGGCTTCGCGACGAACTTCTTCGCTCAGGGGCAGGCAAACGATGCGACGAAGTACTTGGCGGTCCACTGGACGGCGGCGTTCTCGAACATCGCCCCGGTGACCTTCTCGCTGTCGGCGGATGACCACGCGTTCCTGTACGTCGACGGCAAGCTCGTGCTCGACGACGGCGGCATCAAGGCGATTGGCGCCCCGGTGACCACGGCCTTTGCCCTCACCGGAAACCACACGCTGGACATCTTCTTCGCGGACGTACACGTCGTCCAGTCCGGCATCACGTTCAGCTGCGAGGGTTGCCTGGATGCCCAGTCCACCGTGCCCGAGCCGGCCACGCTGGTTCTGTTCGGCACCACGTTGGTGGGCCTTGGCTCCGTGCTCCGGCGTCGCCTGAAGGGTAGCAAGGACGTAGCCTAAGCGAACGCAGGTTCCGATCGAACTCTCGAGAGGGCCGGTGGGATAGTGAGATCCACCGGCCCTCTTCGTTTTTCCAGGGCTAGCCAGTCGCCCACACCGAGCTCAAGTCCTTCTGCCCACGATCTACGTCATGTTGGACAGCCAAGCGGTGATCTCGCCGCACGAGTGTTCGTCCTTCTCGGCGGCCTGTTCCTGCTGGTGAGCTGTGTCGCGGTCATGGCCTCGCGTGGTTTGGTCGCTGATGGGGCGTACTACTTCATCGCGATTCTGCAGCATCCGTGGCCGACAACCTTCGAGCACGGTCGCCTCGCTGCCCATGCGCTTACCCAGTGGCCCCTGGTCCTGGCCGTACAGCTCGGCCTGACCGATTTCGTCGCGCTACGATTCATTCACAGCCTTGGTCTCTTCTACCTCGGGCCGCTCCATCTGCTGCTCTGCTGGTGGTTCATTCCGGGGGGTGAGGAGCACGACCTGTTCTGGCCGCTGCTGTCGCTGTTCGCGGGCTCGATCAATGCGTGGTTCGTAGCCATGACGGAGGCTCACGTCCTGGCGTGGCTGTTCTGGCCGGTCGTGATGTTCCTGGTGCACGGCCAACTACGCCACAGGCTCCAGGCCGCCGTCTTCACGCTCCTCGCCATCTCCAGCGCGGTGGCCTACGAGACCATGGCGTTACAGGGTTTGCTGCTCGCCGGCCTAGCGCTCGCTCGGCGTCGGGAAGAGACCGAAGTGGACCGCTGGATCTGGGCCGGCGTCGCTGGCTGGTTCCTCGTGGGCGCCGGAGTCGGCACCTACTTCGCTTTGAACCCGCGGTCACCCGAGAACCGGGAGGGATTCCTGGCCGGCCTGCTCCAGTTCGTCGGGACCGGCAGGGGAGACCTCAACTATCCGGTCTTGCTCTCCTTTGGGGTGCTGGCTCTGATTACCATCGTCCTCCTGATGGGACCGTTCCGCCGAAGACCATTCCAAACCTTGTTGGGCGCAGTGGCTGCGGCGGGTATGTT
>WNGJ01011180.1_pt1 | contig 11101 bp, 10 predicted proteins | sample 5400611 | NCBI WGS metagenome assembly WNGJ01 (sample SAMN13153375, study PRJNA577476) | soil metagenome | isolation source: 40 cm soil or saprolite under Garry oak tree replicate 1 | place: USA:California | collected 2016-06-15 | reverse complement strand
TCAGCGTACGCGACCACGGCATGGCAATCCCAGCGGAGCACCTGGCGCAGATCTTCGAGCCCTTTTACCGTGTCGACACCCGACTCTCACGCGAAGTGAACGGCCTTGGGATAGGACTGGCCATCTGCAAGCGCATTGTCGAGTTGCATGGAGGACGAATCTGGGTGGAGAGCACGGTGGGGGCAGGCACTACGTTCCACGTCTGGCTGCCGAGGGAGGGTAGCATGTCATCCCAGCTTGAAAGGAGGACCACTCATGCCAGCGAAGAAGACCATGATTCTCGTGGTGGATGATGATCTGCAGCTGCTCAAGATCGTCGCGCACAACCTGGAAGCCGAGGGCTACCAGGTGCTCACCGAACGGGAAGGCCAACACGCCCTCGAAACGATTGAACGCGATAGCCCCGATCTGGTCCTGCTCGATATCATGCTGCCCAGGATGGATGGGTTGCAGGTCTGCCAGCGAGTGCGTGAATTCTCGGCGGTCCCGATCATCATGATCACAGCCCGTGGGCAAAGCCAGGACAAGATCAAGGGGCTGGATCTGGGCGCGGACGATTATCTCACGAAACCGTTTCGCATAGACGAATTGTTGGCGCGTGTGCGGGCGGTAGTGCGGCGGGCGCAGTTTACGACAAATGGACACACACAGGCACTGCGGGCGACCACGACGATCGGAGAGCTGAGGATTGACTACGCCCAGCACCAGGTCACGAAAGCCGGTCGCGAGGTGACGCTCACGCCCACCGAGTACCGCATCCTCGCCTATCTCGCACAAAATGCAGGGGTGGTGGTCACACAGGACCTGCTGCTGGAACACGTCTGGGGAGCAGAGTACGTGGGAGAAGGCCACATGCTTCGTGTGAACGTCAACCGGCTGCGCCACAAGCTGGAAACTGACCCCGCTCAGCCACGCTACCTGCTCACCAAACCCGGGATCGGCTACCTGCTCGCCGAAGACCCTGATGTGCAGTCGGTGCCATAAAGGAGGGAGGCTGCTTTTGAGCAGCCGAGACTGCTGGGCTATGCACGTGGCCAGAGGAGCATACGCCCTGTTGCCGTGCAGACTCTCTTGCTCATCCTCTCGTCTCTCTCTCCCTCCCCGTCACATGCACCAGGCCGTCCGGAAGGAGCGCTTCCCCAGCGTGCCCGCTTTCGCTCCTGTCCTTCGCGCTCATCTGGTTCTTTGGTCACAGAAGAGGTGATGCGATTGCCGCAGGTGACGGCAGGCATGCATCTTGAGGCCATTCCGAGGTTCCACTTAAGATAAGCAAATGAGAAGATTTCCAATTTATGGGTAAAATCACACCTGCCAGTCTACCTCAGTTTGATATATGACCTGTTCAGAATATATAGTTGTTATATTGGTAACAAATACATGGCTTATTACCGCAAAGTAAAGAAGGGATACCACGATGGGATTTGAACAATATCACGAGCCAGCCAATGAGCTCTCGCAAGAAACGCGCACCTTTGCCCGCATGATTACTTCTCTGACGGAAGAGGCCAAAGAAGGCGATATCGTCGAACATGGTGAAGAAGCAGAGGAGGCCGAAAACCATCTGGGTGAAAGTTAAAAACTACGGCCGCTCATGCCGGAGAGATGTAGTGGAACCCTGTCTGGGAGACAGGTATACCCTCGCGGTTGCCAGGCTATTGCTTCGTCCTCGCTATGGCAATCAAATCGGCCAGAAGCCCCTGGCCGGTTTGTAGTCGGCCAGCTCCTGGGCCAATCACGGTTACCTCAGGTAGTGTATCCGTGTGAATAGTGATAGCGTTCATGACACCTTCTACTCGAGCTAACGGGTCAACCAGCGCTAGCCCCGTTGGTTCGACTCTCGCTTCTAGCGTGTCAGTCTCACGATGTCGCCGTAACGAAGCAATAAGCTTGATGCGCTTGCCGTTATCGTTTGCCTGTAGCACCTGCTCCCTGGTGATAGTCGTAATGCCTTGACGAAAAACCTGGCCAGGTTTGAGTGGGCTGCCAAAGACAAGTGCCGCCAGAATAAGCGTTTTGGCCACCGCATCGTAGCCCTCGACATCAGCCGTAGGATCGGCTTCAGCGTAGCCCTGCGCCTGCGCTTCTGCAAGCGCTTCGGCGTAGTCGTGACCCGTGGCCATGGCGCTGAGGATGTAGTTGGTGGTGCCGTTGAGGATGCCACGAATGGCAGTGACATTGGCGCCCGCCATGCCCTCGCGGATGGTGCTGAGAACAGGGGTGCCGGCCATTACCGTTGCTTCCATGCGCAACTGCACGCTTTGTTGTTGCGCCAACGAAAAAAGTTCGGCTGCGGCCAGGGCTCCGGGTCCCTTATTAGCGGTGATGATATGCATGCCTTGCGCGAGGCCAGCTCGAATATGACTTATGCCTGGTTCTGCATCGCGCAGGTTGGTTCCGGTTACCTCTGCCAGTACGTCTCCGCCCGTGGCCTGCAGGCCTTCAAGTGCATTTGCCCAGCGCCTGGCACCTGCATGTTCTGAAAGAGGGCGGCCCGTTGCTGCCAGCTCTAGCAGCGTCGGGATATCCAGGCCTTCATCCCGGTAAATGAAGCCATGGCGAGCGTTGGCTACGCTGACAAGGGTCACCGTGAGTCCGTAGTCCTGCTTTAATAATGCTCGTTTAGTTGCGAGCAGCTCTGCCAATCCCTGGCCAACGGTACCAAAGCCGATGATGGAGAGACGAAGGTTTTTCATAGGTTATTATATCCACGATAATTTGAAGCGATCAAGCACGCGCCTGATCGGCCCCAGTTCCTCGATGCCCATGAGACGTGCTACGAATAGGTAGATGAAGACTCCAACCAACAATTCGATGAGAAGTTTTACGAAGGCCATCAAGGTTCCCGCAAGGCCCAGGCCCACTGCTTGATCGCGAGCGCTGGTGGTCACCAGAACTAGATCAAGACCCAGGCGGATAATAAGGATGCCTATACCCATAATGAGGGAGGCTAACAGGACGCGCCCAATGAAGATACCAAGGAGGCGCAGTTGCAAACCTCCAATGCGTTGATGAAGGAGCCAGAGAAGTACCCCTGCTTCAAGCAAACCTGCGATAGAGGTAGAGAACGCTAATGCAGCTGTACCATATTGAGGACCCCAGACCACTGCATTGACCAGTATCAGGCTGAGAGCAATCTTAAAAATGAACTGGCTCACGCTGACAATGACAGGGGTGGTACTATCACGGAGCGCGTAGAAGGAACGCGTAAGAATTTCGACCGAAGCAAGTCCGGCCAGGCCAATAGCGAAGGCCGCGAGCGGATATGCGGTGCGTTCTGCGTCTAGCAATGTGAACGCTCCATGTTCGAGGAGCACCTGGATGATCGGAAGTCCCAACACAATCAATCCAACGCTTGAGGGGATTGACATAAACAGGATGCTGCGTAACGTTTCCCCGATGATGGTGCGTAGACGGTCAAAGCGCCCTCTGGCCACATTTTCGGCCAGGGTTGGGAAAGCCGCGGTAGAAACGGCCATGCCAAAGACACCCAGTGGCAGAAGTAAGAGCTGGAGCGATTGTAAGTACTGCGTAATGAGACCGTTTAGTGCTGCTGCTGGGAGTACAACGCCCAGGAATGAGATGAGATAGCGGTCAACAAAGATGGAGGTGTAGAGAACGCTCGCGTTGATGACGCGCGGTACCATCTGGCGGCCGATCTGAATCACGCCTGGATGACGCCAGTCAAAGGTGGGAGTATAGCGCATGCCCACTTTGATAAGACCGGGAATCTGGATGGCAACCTGCAAGGCAGCGCCTAAGACGACTCCCCAGGTGGCGAAATAGACCGCGCTTAAATCATTTCTTTGTCCATGATAGGCCATGACGACCCCGGGGATGAGTCCAATGATGATGCCTACATTGTAGAGGACGGTGCCAATGGCAGGTAACAGGAAATGCTGTCGTGCGTTGAGCACCGAGTTGACAATGACACCGCTGCCAAGGATGATTGCCTGCAAGAGCATGATGCGTGTCAGTGAAACAATTAAGTTGATGTGAGCTGCGTAGACTTGAGGACTGAGCGCTGTTGTTTTAGGGTTGTAAAGCGGTACGATCTGGCCCGCGAAAATGATGGCGATGAGCGCCAGCACGATCATAATGCCAATAGCGAGATTGAGTGCCGCACTGGCAACATGCCATGCCGTCTTTTCATCTTTCTCGCCGATCATATATTTGGTGAAGACGGGAATGAAGGCCGAACTGAGTGCGCCTCCGGCAACAATATTAAAGATGAGATCGGGAATGGCAAATGCCTGATAATAAACATCGGAGATAGCGCCTGTGCCGAAGACGAAGGCGAACAGGGATGTACGTAGCAGGCCAAATACACGGCTAACGATAAAGGCTCCAGTTAGGATAAGGGTAGCTCTGCCCACGTTTATCTTCTGCATCATTCCGGTATCTTGTGCAGCTTCAGCTGCCGGTGCTGCCGGGCTTCGTTGAGCGAGCGGCGGTAAAGCAGGTGGGCGAGCCGGCGATGCCTCTCTTGGCGGCAGAGGTAACGCCGGAGAGAACTGCGTTGGTACCGGCGGAGCGTCCGGGCCCCAGGAGGGCGACATTTGCTCTGGTACAGCGGGATAAGGCAACCTGCCCTCTGGAGGGCGCTGCTTTCCCTTAAATGAGATCATGCTTGTGACATCTGGCTTCATACGCCGTTGTTGGCGGCGCATACGTTCCTCGCGCAGCTGCTGTAGACGAGCCTGGCGCAGCATGGGAATGCCCTGGGTGGGCTGTGGGGCATTAAAGAACTGGTATTCTGTGCCTTGCCCCAGTCCTAATGAAGTGCCCATATCTGCGATAGGTTCCTGGTAGCGCGGTGGCAATTGTTGGTACTGCGGCGGTTGCTGTAGCTGCTGTGGTTGACCTCCATAGCCTTGATATGCTTGTGGCGGATACCCAGGAGCAGGGGGAGCCTGCTGGGACTGATGTGGCTGAGGGGCCGGAGGATACTGCGGGGATTGTGGTGCACCATGCGCTTGTTGTGGCACAACCGGAGATTGTTGTACCATGCCCTCTGGATGATCCTGTTCATATTGCCAGCCATAGTAACTCGGGGATCCCTGCTTTGGCTGATCTGGCTTCTGTGGTTGTTGTCCTTCGTTTCCCACTATATTTGCTCTATCCCACCCGCTTAATGCGTTTCGTGCTTCTTTTTTGTAGCTGCCCTGTACCTCTTCTCTGGAGAGAGGCATAGGGCGCCTTTGCCAGTCAAGCATACCATAATCGGTGTGTTCTGACTAGTGTTTGTGTGCTTCTGCTGCTCACCCGACCTGTTAATGAGCTATAATGAAAACAATAATTTCAATGTTTGCCTTTGGATTCAGGAGAATAGTACTTATGACACAAGTAGCGCAAATGACTTCGTTTCAGTCAGGTAGTCGCCAGCTCGAGGGATACAAAGCACTCATTTTTCAATGATAGCACTAAAAATTATAATGAGTCGGCGGCACAGGATTCATGGACGCGAGTACTGGCGTTTTTTGAGGAGCACCTGGAGGCAATGGCTGAGGTATAGAACGCTTCTGCTGACCTCTGGAGACCTCACTGTTAGGACAAAAAATCAGGAGTGAGATGAGCAACTCCCTCGGTAAGTACCAGCAGCACCTGAGTGGTCATCACTTCTACTGAAGGTACTCGTTCATTTTGGCTCCACTCTACAGCGGTACCGAAAATGGCCCAACTCATGACCGAAGCCGCCGTTTCCAGTCGAACCCAAGGTTTGACACCCGCTGTTTTTGCCTGCTTGAGCCAACCCAGGAGAATCTCGGCCAGTTCCTGTTGCACTGCCCGTTCGACCAGTGGGTCGAACTGTGTATCTGAGGGCTTACAATCATGGTGAAACCCGCCGAGGAAGTCGAAGACCACCTCGATGAGCAGGCGCAGGCTCTGCACTCCCCAGCTGGGCGAAGAAGGAAGTTTGCTTGCTGCCGCCTGTTGAAACTGCTCACGGATGATCGAATCCAACAGCGCATACTTGTCGGGAAAGTGAGCATAAAAGGTAGCGCGATTGACGGTCGCCCGCTCTGTGATGTCCTGGATACTGATCGAGGCAAGGCCTTTCTCCTGGAAGAGTTCCAGAAACGCTTGCTGCAAAAGCTTGCGGGTCCGCCTGACACGAGGGTCCACACGTTCGGTTGTTGTCATCATGAATCTCCTTTTGTCTCCTATCGCGTTGCTCGGAACCACCGAGATGACCCTCACAAACCTGACTTTCCCAACACTTTTCCCTCTGTGTTGCCTACACAACAGAAACGCGATATTGTCTCTTGATTGCCAAACAATCTTACAGTAGTATTATAACCAACAGATAGTGATTACACAATAGTCACTGCTTAACAAACAAGTGTTGCGAAAAAGAAAGGAAAGAAGAAGATGAACATCGTGCTCTGGATCGTCCAGGGACTGCTGGCCCTGGCATTTCTGCTGGCCGGATTTATGAAGACGTTTATGCCTGTTGAGACCCTCAAGAAAAATATGGCCTGGGTGAGAGTTGTTCCAACCCCATTTGTGCGCTTTATAGGAGTCTCGGAAATACTGGGGGCAATTGGACTCATTCTCCCTGCAATCACAGGGATTGGAACGTGGTTGACAATGGCCGCTGCCGCTGGACTGGTCGTCGTTATGGCCAGCGCCTCCATTTTCCACGCCTCCCGCCGGGAATATAGCGCTATCGGCATGAATTTTGTGCTGTTGCTGCTAGCTGTCCTGGTTATCGTGGGTCGCTTGACCTTTGCTCCCCTGGCATAGACTCGTGGTAGGATAGAGGTGAGGCGGCTGCCCTCACCTCGTTCAGAACTATAGAAACGACAGGAGAACAGAGAAAGAAGAAGATGGAGAAAGAATCACGATTACTCCGCATTGGGGTCGTAGGGGCAGGGCCGATCTCGCAGGCTGCCCATTTTGAGGCCTGTCGTAAGGCGCGTAATGCCGAATTGTACGCCATCTGTGACCTGGCAGCTGACCTGGTCACACAGATGGCTGCGATCCACCATCCCCACGTCACCTATCTGGACTACGATGAGATGCTCGCAGATCCGCACGTTGAAGCCGTTATCGTGGCTACAGCCGACCAGTTTCACGCATCCATGGCTTCCAGGGCGCTTGCCGCCGGAAAGCATGTGCTGGTAGAGAAACCCCTTGGTGTCAGCGTTGAGGAGTGCGAAGCGTTACGCAAGCATGTCCAGGCGTCAGGGCTTCTGCTCCAGGTAGGGACGATGAAACGCTTTGATCCAGGCATCGCCTTCGCCCACCAGTTCATCCAGGAAGAGATCGGACTGCTTCTTGCGCTCAAAGCCTGGTACTGCGACTCGACCTACCGCTACATCGAGACCGGCAACCTCCAACCCATTCCTGTCACGAGTACCCATGCCCGGCGACCGGCAGGCAATCCGAAAGCAGACAAACGACGATACTATTTATTGGGACACGGCAGTCATCTCGTCGATACGGCTCGCTTTCTGGGTGGCGAGATCATCAGTGTCCAGGCCAGGCTCGTCGAAAAGTTTGGAGCCTACTGCTGGTTTGTTGCGGCCGAATTCGCCGATGGCAGCGTTGGTCACCTTGACCTGACGATGGCTGTGCGGATGGACTGGCATGAGGGCTTCCAGGTGTATGGTGAACATGGCAGTGTGATCGGCAAGACCTTCAATCCCTGGTATCTGCGCTCCAGCGAGGTCGAATGCTTCAGCGTGCGTGATGGACAGTATCATCGCGTCCTTGGTGCCGATGCACATGTCTACAAGCTGCAAATCGAGGGCTTTGCAGAGACGATTCTGGACGGAGCGCCTCTGCATGGGGCAGGGATAGAGGACGGCGTCGCGGCCATACGGACCCTGGTGGCTATCTCACGTTCTGTCGAAACGGGCGCGTGGATCTCAGTGGCCGATGTGACAGGAGGCGTGTGATGCGACTGGGGATTTTCTCCAGGACGTTTGCTCGTCCGACCGTAGAAGATGTGTTCGATGCTGTGAGTGCATGTGGGTTGAGTTGTGTCCAGTTCAATATGTCTTCCGCTGGTCTGCCACCGCTCCCGGATGAGATCGCCCCTTCCCTCATCACTCGTATTCATGAGGCATCGCTGAGCAGAGACATCGAGATCGTTGCAGTTTCTGGCACCTACAATATGATCCATCCAGATCCTCAGGTGCAACAGACCGGCCTGCGTCGATTACGGACGTTGGCCGCTGCCTGTCAGGGTCTGGGAACTTCCGTCATTACACTCTGTACAGGCACACGCGATCCCGCAGATATGTGGCATTGGCATCCAGAGAATGCTTCTTCCCAGACATGGTCGGATCTCTTACGCGCTGTGGAGGCTGCCCTGCACATCGCAGAGGAAGAGCAGGTGACGCTGGCCTTTGAACCGGAGCGGGCCAATGTGGTGAGTACCGCCGCGCGCGGCCACGCCTTGCTTGTCGCGATGCAGTCCCCACGCCTGAAGGTGGTGATCGATCCCGCGAACCTGATTGTGCCAGGTGATGAACGGCAGATGAATCAGGTCCTGGATGAGGCATTTGACCTGCTTGGGGAGCATATCGTCATCGCCCACGCCAAAGATCGAGGAACAGATGATACCCTCCGGGCTGCCGGAGAGGGGATTCTTGACTATGATCACTATCTACGTCTCCTTCAGACAAGCGCTTTTACTGGTCCCTTGATCATACATGGCCTGGCTGAAGAACAGGTGGATGCTGCCCTTCAGTTCCTCTATGGCAAGCTTCGGAGAAGGTAAATCAGGCTTTACTTAAAAAAGCCGATTGACACAACAGGCAAACCTCTATACAATCCTTGCATCATAAACATGAACCGGCTACAAAGGGGTGAGGTTCATGGTTAACAAAAATGATGTGAAGGAATAGAGACATGAAACATTTGCATGCTGTGATTCTGGCCGGTGGCAGCGGCACACGCTTGTGGCCGCTGAGCACACCAGACTTTCCCAAACAATTTCTGCCGCTTCCCAGCGGAAAAACTATGATACAAGAGACACTGGCGCGGGTCGCGCCACTCATTTCGCCCGAACGCGCCTGGGTCGTCGCGGGGCGTTCTATGGTAGAACTGGTGCATGAGCACTTACCCTCCATTCCCTTGAATCACATGCTTGGCGAGCCAATGGGGCGGAATACTGCCCCTGCTATCGCCTGGGTGGCAGCAACTATTGCCCGGCAAGACCAGCAAGCCATCATGGCTACGCTTCCTGCTGACCATGTCATCACACGTGTCGAGACTTTCCGCAAGGCGCTCACGCTTGCCTATGAGTTAGCCGAACAAGAGCACCTGGTAACATTGGGTATCAAGCCTACGGCTCCTGAAACTGGCTATGGTTATATTCGCTTTGCCGGGGCAATCGGTGAGGGCCACGCCTATCAAGCCTATCGTGTTGAACGCTTTGTCGAAAAGCCGAACCTGGCGACAGCAAAAAGTTATTTACAGGATGGTCACTATGTTTGGAATAGCGGCATGTTTATCTGGAAGGTGGAGACCATCCTGGCGGAAATACGAGCACACCTGCCGGAATTAGCCAGAAAAATCGATATCATTATAAATGCCACGGGAACTGGACAAGAACAGGCAACCCTCGATGAAATCTGGCCAACATTAACGGCTATTTCTATTGATTATGGGATAATGGAGAAGTCTAAAAATATTGCCGTTATTCCCGTCGATCTTGGTTGGAATGACGTCGGCAATTGGGAGCAGTACGGCTCTCTCTTCCCCTCGGATGAACGCGGCGTTAGTGGCATTGGCAGTCATATAAGCCTGGGTAGTCAGAATATCTTTGTATACAATAATACTCCCCGCCAGGTCTATACGATTGGCCTGGAAGACGTGATCGTGGTTGAAATGGAAGATAAAACGGTCATTTGCCATAAGGATCACGTCCAGCGCGTGAAAGAACTGGCCGAGAAAGAACAAAAGTTCTTGTGAGCGTGTCAGATGTTCCCAATGTGTTATAATATATACAACATTATCGGTGCTGTGTTGTAGTAGAAATGGAGCCTCCTTGTATGCTCTCCGAACAACCCGTGCTTGGCACCCGTGGCATGGTCGCCTGCGCACACTACCTCGCCACGCAGGCTGGTATCTCCATTCTTACTCAAGGTGGAAATGCAATTGATGCTGCCCTTGCTGCCAACGCTGCTATGACCGTTGTTTACCCCTCGACATGTTCTGCCGGTGGCGATGTGTTCATGCTCATCTGGGAGGCGAAAGCACAGCGACTGCATGCACTCAATGGCAGTGGGCGGGCCCCGCGTGGTATGAATCCTGAATATTTTCTTGCGCGAGACTTGAAGCAGATTCCCGAAAGAGGTCCCCTCTCGATAACTGTGCCGGGAGCCGTGGATGGCTGGTTTGAGGCTCTCAATCGCTTTGGGACCATGAAGGCGGAAACGATCTTTGCCCCGGCCATTGCCTTTGCAGAAGAGGGTGTGGCAGTCACTCCCAAGTTGAGTGGCTGGCTAAAACGTGCCGCGGAACCCATTTTAAAACAATGGGAGAGCAGTTCGGCCGTCTTTCTGCCGGATGGCCAGCCTTTCAAGACCGGAGAAATATTGCGGCAGCCAGACCTGGCACGCACATACCGCGTGCTTGCTACTCATGGACGCGATGCCTTTTATCGCGGCCCCCTGGCGCGCAGTATTACAGAATACGTACAACAATGTGGCGGCGTACTTTCAATGGAGGACATGGAGCAGCACCATTCGGATTGGGTTGAGCCCATATCGACCAGCTACCGTGGATTTGATGTCTATGAGTTTCCGCCGAACACTCAGGGAATAGCGGCGCTTGAGATGCTCAATATCCTCGAGGGCTACGATCTGAAATCGCTGGGCTACCAGACGGCGGAATATATCCATTTGTTCCTCGAAGCGAAAAAACTGGCCTTTGCTGATCGCGACCGCTATGTCTCCGATCCAGCTTTTGTGCATGTACCGGTCGAGCAACTCTTGAGCAAGAAGTATGCTGAAGAGCAGCGGGCAAGGATCGATCCTAAGAAGGCCACACCTTACTTCGCCCCGGGATTGGAAAAAGAGGGCGATACGATGTACCTGTGTGTGGCGGATAGAGATGGCAATCTTGTCTCGTTGATCCAGAGCCTCTA
>WNGJ01071822.1_pt1 | contig 11103 bp, 10 predicted proteins | sample 5400611 | NCBI WGS metagenome assembly WNGJ01 (sample SAMN13153375, study PRJNA577476) | soil metagenome | isolation source: 40 cm soil or saprolite under Garry oak tree replicate 1 | place: USA:California | collected 2016-06-15 | reverse complement strand
CGCTATCTCGGTACCTGCGACGGCGATATGGAGAAGGGCAACCTGCGCGCCGACGTGAACGTGTCGGTGCGCAAGCCCGGTGCGCCGCTCGGCACGCGCTGCGAAATCAAGAACCTCAACTCGATCCGTTTCATCGGTCAGTCGATCGAATACGAGGCGCGGCGTCAGATCGAAATTCTGGAGGACGGGGGTAAAATCGAGCAGGAGACGCGTTTGTTCGATCCGAACAAGGGCGAGACGCGCTCCATGCGCAACAAAGAGGAAGCGCACGACTATCGTTACTTTCCCGATCCCGATCTGCTGCCGCTCGAGCTTACGGCCGCCTACGTCGACGAGCTCACGAGGCACCTTCCGGAATTGCCCGACGAGAAGAAGGCGCGTTTCACACGCGATTACGGCCTCTCCGGCTACGACGCCGGCGTTCTGGTTGCCGAGCGAGAGACGGCCGACTTCTTCGAAACGGTTGCAAAGGGCCGCGACGCGAAGGCCGCCGCCAACTGGGTTATCAACGAGCTCGCGGGTCGACTCAATAAAGAGGGCAAGGACATTTCTGCCTCCCCGGTGTCGGCCTCGCAGCTCGGCGCAATTCTCGATCTGATCTCGGCCGGCACCATTTCGGGCAAGATTGCCAAGGATTTGTTCGAGATCTGTTGGCGCGAAGGCGGCGATCCGCAGGCGATCGTGACGGCACGCGGCATGACGCAGGTGACCGATCTCTCAGCCATCGAACCGGTCGTCGACGACCTCATTGCCCAGAACCCGGACAAGGCGGAGCAGGCCAAAGCGAAGCCGGCGCTGATCGGTTGGTTCGTCGGTCAGGTGATGAAGGCGTCGGCGGGCAAAGCCAATCCGAAGGCGGTGAACGAGCTGCTCAGGACCAAGCTCGGACTCTGAAGATCGACGCGCGAACACGGACAGCGGGGCGAGCGAGCAACGACGTCCGACGTGAATTATCCGTCGAGATTGTCCGTTCTCCGTCGTTTTCAGCGAATCACCTCGCAGGCCGATTCGCTCGATTCGTGCCGCATCGGGCGCTTGCAAGCAGGTTTGCGGGCCTACTGACAGAAGATTTTTTGCACAGTTTGCTCGGTATGCTTAATGCCTGGTTGCGGGGGCTCTCGTAAGCGCAGGAGTCTCGCGCGCTTGCCGCATCCGCTGCAATCGCGCGGAAATCAGAACATAGCGAAAAGCCTTATGTCATCGATATTTTCGAGCAATCGGAAAAAGATCGCGCGAGCCGCTGCGCAATTGCGCCGTGGTCGATGTCGCACGCCTCTCCCGTCCTGCTCGAGACGCAAGATGTGGTGGTGAAGCGCGTGCGGGCGCGCTTCATCGTGCAAAAACACTGGTTTTTTTATCGCGCTGTAGTAATCCCAATGCAGTGTTCGCGAGCCGCGCATCAGTCTTCGACTTCGAACGACGTCGATGACTGCGTCAAACGGGCCGGCGCGAGTCGAAACGCGGTGAGCGCATCGCATTTCGACATTGCCGGCCCAGTCGACGCCAGAGGGCGTCGGCGAGACAGGGGCTCGAGCTTCACCGGCTCCGTTCGCCGGGGACGGTGAAGAAGAGGCGACGGAAGACCTCCGCACCTCGCCGCAGCAGAACTCCGCTGTCGGACTCGCGGCCCCGGCTCTCGCCGACGCCCTTGGTATTTTCAAGCGGAGTGGGTGCTGCCTAACTTGTGCGGCCCCTCATGCGGCCATCGCCGCCCCCGGCACTGATCTTACCCTCCTCGGCTTGCCGGTCCGCGACGTTCGGTTCGCCGGCATAACGCATGCGTCGGTTGAGCCTGGCGGGGCTTGCCCAAGTTCACCGAAGATTGGGACCTGCGTTGGTTGCGGATTTTCCGCGGCGGACCTAAAGAGCGCTTGCATCCCGGCTCGAGAGAGATGCTCATGGCCCGCACCGCTGAGAAGCAAAAGAAACGCCGGCGCAAGGTGCGATCCGCGCCAAAGTCGGTCAAAACGGCGCCGCCCGCAGACAGCAAGAACCCCATCGATCTTTATTACTGGCCCACTCCGAACGGCTGGAAGATCACGATCATGCTCGAGGAGTGCGCACTTCCTTACACGATGATCCCGGTCGATATTTCCAAGGGCGATCAGTTCAAGCCGCACTTCCTGGCAATCTCTCCCAATAATCGCATGCCGGCGATCGTCGATTATGATGGCCCGAACGGCAAGCCGATCTCGATCTTCGAGTCCGGCGCAATTTTGCAATATCTCGGCCGCAAGACCGGAAAGTTCTATCCGCAGGACGAGCGCGGTCGCGTCGAAGTCGACCAATGGCTGTTCTGGCAGATGGCCAATCTCGGCCCCAAAGCCGGCGAGGCGAACCACTTTCGAAACTATGCGCCCGAGCAACTGCCGTACGCGATCGAGCGCTTCAGCAATGAGATGAACCGAATCTATGGCGTCATGAACAGGCGGCTCGAGGACCGAGAGTTCCTCGCCGGCAAATATTCGATCGCCGACATTGCTTGCATCGGTTGGGCGAGCCGCGCCGAGCGTCATGGTCACGATCTGAGCGCCTTTGCGAACGTCAGGCGCTGGCTCGAAACCGTGCTGGCGCGTCCGGCGGTGAAGCGCGGCCTGTCCGTCAAGGTCGAGGCGGCGTTTCACGTCGACCTGAAAGATCCGAAGATCCGCGCGGTTCTGTTCAATCAGCGCGCGCGCTAACTTGCAGGACGGATCGCGAGGGCCAATTTACCGGGGCTTGCCGTCGGCCCGCGCGGGAGCGCTGTTTGGGTAGGTGCAGCGACCGGTCCTTGACCGTTCCCGATGTGGCCGATACGGAAGTTTCGTCGCCGGAGACGTGGCCGAGTGGCTGAAGGCGGCGGTTTGCTAAACCGTTATACGGTCTAAAGCCGTATCGAGGGTTCGAATCCCTCCGTCTCCGCCACTTCCACCGCTGCACAGTGGTTTCCCAACCGCCTCTTCGCGCGCTCGAACATCGCGCCAGGACTGCATTGCGGCGGGCGGAACGCGTTCCAGCACCTTGCAGCGACTTGCAAAATGCGAGGGGGCGGAGATGCCTCCGCCCCTTCAATTCTCCGCAAGTCGGCTTAATAGCTGTCGTCGCGGTACCAATCCTGCAGAGGGTAGCCGTGGTAATAGCCGTTTCGCTCTGACCGATAGCCTTGCTGTGGCGCCGATTGCGCCCGTTGCGCCAGAGCAGGGGAAGCGATCGCCATCGCAAGAATGGCGGCAGCAACTAGCGTCTTCATGGTTTTCTCCTACCGGACTGATCATCCGTGTGCACCGATATTTGTGAGCGACAGGTTATATGTGCAATGCACAATGTTTTGAACCAGTCGTGATGGACGTTTCAGCAGAAATTGAGATTTTGCTGAGAGTTAGGTGCCAAGGCCTCGTTTATACGAGATTAATGCAACGCAAAATCCGCCGCCGAATTGTGCCTATGTGCGCGACCCGCGCGGCATAAATTCGCCGAAAGGATCGCTGCAAGACGATGGCTCGGGGTACCGGGATGGCGAGAGCTACTGTCTGGCGAAGCGCGTGGCGATCGCCTCGAGCGGCGGCCGGGCTCTATCCTCAGGCGCAGCACTCGACCGGCCGATATGCACGAACCCGGCGATGCGTTCGTGCTCCTTAAGGCCAAGCGCGGCAAGCACGCCGGGGTCATACGCGTACCATTCGGTGATCCAACTCGCAGCGTAGCCGAGCGCGTAGGCGGCCAACACGAGGCTCATCGCGGCGGCCCCCGCGGAAAGCACTTGTTCCCATTCCGGAATCTTTACATGCGGGGCGGCGCGGCTCACCACCGCGATCACGAGCGGTGCGCGCGCCAGACGGATGCGTTCGGCTTCGATGTGCTCGGGCTTGGCCTGCGGGTATTTGGCGCAAAACGCCGCGGCGATGGCCTCGCCGGCGGCCAACCTCGCCTCACCCTCGAAGATAATGAAGCGCCAGGGCACAAGCTTGCCGTGATCGGGGACGCGCGAAGCAATGGTAAGCAGCGTCTCGATCTCGGCGGCGGACGGGCCGGGGCCAGCGAGTTCGACCGGTTTGATGGAGCGACGGGTCCTGAGCAGTTCGAGCGCGTCGGGCATGGCTTGATCCGCGTCAGCGGGCGGACTTGCGCCCTACAAAAAACCGCAATTTGGCGCGGCAGGCGCAAATCTTGGCGGAGGTTGCGCCTAGCATAGCGCAGCAATGGCGACAAACCCTCTGGCAACGCTCTGCTAGTGGCTTGAATTTGCCGCGATTTTGGTCGAAAACGCGGCCTATGGGCATTGGGGGGACGAGGACGGGCAGGGGGGGCCAACTCGTTTTGGCCGCCGGTGTGTGGCTCGCGGTATTCTCCGCGACGGCCGACGCGCAATTCTTCGGAAGCTCACAAAGCTCCGACAGTTTCACGCTGCGCCCGCCGAGGGACGTGCCATCGGTCGCGCCTGGGCCGACGCAAAGCTCCATTCCGCCGAGCGGCAATGTGGGGCCGCCCGCGGCGCCAAAAGGACCGCTGCTGCAATCGCCCGCTGCGGCTAACCCACCTGCGCATTCTCATGTCGCACCGAACGCGCCCGCCGCGCCGGCGGTGCCGCCCGGCCAAGGAGCGCTCGCGGTCAGCGCGCGGTTCGGCCGCGATCTGCCGGCGATCAACAGCGGATTGCATTGGCGCGTCTATCGCACCGAGCAGAACGGCGTGCCGCGCCTGGTCAAGGAGGACAAGGGCCCCGCTCCAACGTTCGTGCTGCCGCACGGCGCCTACGTTGTCAGCGCCGGCTTCGGGCTCGCGAGCGTGACCAAGGCGGTGCAGGTGCGCGCCGATGCGATCAAGGAGGCATTCGAAATTCCGGCCGGCGGGCTACGCATCCGATTGCCACCGCGATCATGACCAGCGACATCGTGCTGCTGCCGGAGGGCACCTACTATGTCGTGTCGAACTATGGCGATGCGAACGCGACGGTGCGTTCCGACATCCGCGTCGAGGTCGGCAAGTTGACCGACGCCGCGATCAATCATCGCGCCGCGATCATCACGCTCAAGCTAGTGAACGAGCGGGGCGGCGAAGCCCGCGCCAATACGCAGTGGTCGGTACTCACGCCCGGCGGCGACGTGATCAAGGAATCGATCGGGGCTTTCCCGCGGGTGATCCTGGCGGAGGGCGATTATCGCGCCATCGCTCGTAACGACAACAAGACCTACGAAGGCGAATTCCGCGTCGTCACCGGCGTCGACCGCGAGGTCGAGGTCGTCGGGCGCTGACGCGCTGATCCCTTTCCAGGCGAACCTGCTGGCGCTAGGGCCGTCGGTATCGATAGAGTGCTTGGCGAGTCACGTGCCAGAAGCGAAGGCGACAGTGCCCTGGCTGCGCCACCTCGTCCCAATGATGCTGCTCGCGAGCATTTCCGCGGCAGATGCGGCACCGCTCGTGCCGCCGAGCGATCTGCCCGGCCGCGAGCGCTACCGTTTCACGCCCTCGCCGCTCGACCGCTTCATGCAGCCGAACCCGCCCGTCAAGCCGCTGTTGCGCTGGGACTGCGACCTGCGCCGCACATGGCGCTCAACCCAGCGGTCCAGGCGGCATCGGGATTGTTGAAAGCGGCCCGCGCCGCCAATCATCCGCACAAGGCGGTTACGCCGCCTGCTTCATCCGCCGAACATCCGGCGGCACCGCCTCCTCGGCGAGCCCGCCGAGCGCGGCATCGAGCGCCAACACGGCCTGCCCTTCCTTGCCGAGGCGGCGGATCGAGACGGTCCGCTCGGCTGCTTCCTTGCGGCCGACCACCAGCAGCGCGGGCACCTTGGCGAGCGAGTGCTCGCGCACCTTGTAATTGATCTTCTCGTTACGCAGGTCGGCGTCGACGCGCAGGCCTAACCGTCTCGCGGCAGCGATGACCTCGCGCGCGTAAGGATCGGCGTCGCCGGTGATCGTGGCGACGACCGCCTGCAGCGGAGAGAGCCACAGCGGCAGGTGTCCGCCATGGTGCTCGATGAGAATGCCGATGAAGCGCTCGAGCGAGCCGAACATGGCCCGATGCAGCATCACCGGCGTCACCTTGTTCGAGTGTTCGTCGATATAGAAGGCGCCGAGGCGGCCCGGCATGTTGAGGTCGACCTGAATGGTGCCGCACTGCCAGTCGCGGCCGATGGCGTCCCGCAACACGTATTCGAGCTTGGGCCCATAGAAGGCGCCTTCGCCCTTATTGAGCGTCCACGGCCGTCCGGACGCCTTGAGCGCCTGCATCAGCGCGGCTTCGGATCGGTCCCAGACCGCGTCCTCACCGATGCGCTTCTCGGGGCGGTCGGAGAATTTGATGGTGACGTCGGGAAAGCCGAAGTCTTCGTAGATCGAGAGAATCAGGTCGTTCATGGCGAGCGCTTCGGCTGCGATCTGCCCTTCCGTGACGAACACGTGCGCATCGTCCTGAGTGAACGCCCGCACCCGCATGAGCCCGTGCAGCGCGCCCGAGGGCTCGAAGCGGTGCACCTTGCCGAATTCGGCCAATTTGAACGGTAGGTCGCGGTAGGACTTCAAGCCGTTCTTGAAAATTTGGATGTGACCCGGGCAGTTCATCGGCTTGACGACGAAGGTGCGCTCGTCGTCTTCGCGCGGCTGGGTCAGAAACATGTTCTCACGGAAGGTCGCCATGTGGCCGGAGGCGACCCAGAGCGAGGAATCCATGAGCTGCGGCGAGTTGACCTCGACATAGCCAGCCGCGGCTTGGCGGCGGCGGATGTAGCTTTCGAGGATCTGATAGAGCGTCCAGCCCTTCGGATGCCAGAACACCGAGCCCGGCGCCTCTTCCTGGAAGTGAAAGAGATCCATCTCGCGGCCGAGCCGACGGTGGTCGCGCTTCTCGGCTTCTTCGAGCTGCTTGAGATAGGCGTCGAGCTCCTCCTGCTTGGCGAAGGCGGTGCCGTAGATGCGGCTGAGCATTTCGCGGTTGGAATCCCCGCGCCAATAGGCGCCCGCGACCTTCATGAGCTTGAAGGCGTTTCCGACCTTGCCGGTCGAGGTCATGTGCGGGCCGCGGCAGAGGTCGAACCAGTCGCCCTGCTTGTAAATCCTGATCTCTTGGTCTTCCGGGATCGCGTCGATGAGCTCGACCTTGAACAGCTCGCCCTTGTCGCGGAACACGCGCTTGGCCTGTTCGCGGGTCCAGATTTCTTTGGTGAAGGGTTTGTCGCGGGCGATGATCTCGCGCATCTTTTTTTCAATGGCGTCGAAATCCTCCGGGGCGAACGGCTGGTTGCGGAAGAAGTCGTAGTAAAAGCCGTTCTCGATCACCGGGCCGATGGTGACCTGGGTGCCGGGCCACAGCGTCTGCACGGCCTCGGCGAGCACGTGCGCGGCATCGTGCCGGATCAGCTCCAGCGCGCGGGGATCTTCGCGGGTGAGGAACTCGATCTTCGCGTCGCGCTCGATCGGGTCGTTCAGATCCGTGAGCTCGCCGTCGAGTGCCATGGCGACTGTACGCTTGGCGAGCGACGGGGAAATTGCCTTGGCGACGTCGAGACCAGTCGAGCCTTTCGGGTACTCCCGACGCGCGCCATCGGGGAAGGTCAGCGCGACCATCATTTGCTCCTGTTGCTCACTCGCTGCCTACGAATGCAGGTAAGCGTGGCCGGACTGTTTCAGATGGCGTCGGTCCGGGCGGCGCCGCCGCTTGCGCGCCGAAGAGCGGCAAAGCGAAATCACGATTATACGATGTGCATGAGCCGCGCAACGCGGTGCGCTGCTTGGCAAAAAAGGCAGTAAGCCGAAGTTCTCAGGCGCGCGGTGGCGCAAGCTCGGCGCCATGATCCGTGCCGCGCCAGCGACCGTAGCGCCAAGGGAGATACCAGCGCGCGTCATCCGGTATTGACGGCGGTACGAAGTCGAGCCCCGAGGTCCCGAACGGATGACAGCGGCAGAGCCGCGCGAGCGTCATCCAGCCTCCCGCCCACAGGCCGAAGCGAGCGACCGCCTCCTCGGCGTAATCCGAGCAGGTCGGCAGATGCCGGCAGTCAAACCCGGTCAGCGGAGAAAACCCGTGGCGATAGAGTTTGATCAGTCCCCGCGCGAGAAGGCTTGGTCCGCCCGCAAGATGGCCCAGAAACGTGCTCAAATGACCTCGCTCGATCATAAAAATCCGCGATCCGCCCCATCTTTGTACCCCTTAAACATAGTGGGGGCAGGGCGGAAGGTCATGCCACCTGCGGTAAAATGGGAACCTTAAAGCCGCGTTTTCGGACTAGACCCGAATCTCGGCCGCCTCTAAAAGAGGCTGGTCAACTGAGGGACACTAGGCGTCTTCGACCGGCGTCGAGCAAGAACGTCGCGCGAAGCGGCTATTGATGAGGGTCAGCATGCTCCGATTCTTCTGGAGCGCATTCGCGCTTGCTTGTGGCATCGTCCAGGCATCCTCCGCGCCACCCATACCGGAGGCGCGAGGGACCGGCCCACGTATGCGGAACGAACTGCCGCATGTGGATTTCCGCCGTCGGCTACATCACTGCCGACACGCCGCGCGAGTTCGAGACCTTTGCCAAGGATCCCAATGTCCACGGAGCAGTCTTGGTTCTGGATTCCGACGGCGGCTCGGTCCTAGGCACGCTGGCGCTTGGCCGCGCCATTCGCAGCCTTGGCATGGTCACCACGATCGGCAAGACGACGGCGCTGCCGCCGACCGGCAACGGTGATCGTCGGGCGAGGCTGTCACCGGATGGCAATTGTGAATCGATGTGCGCCTTCCTGTTGCTTGCGGGGTCGCGCCGCTACGTGCCGCCGGAGGCGCACGTGCTCGTTCACCAAATCTGGCTCGGCAAGAAGCGCAAGCAGGCGCTGGAATCGAACTATTCGGCGGAGGAACTCAATATCGTCCAGCGCGACATCGGCCGCCTCGTGCAATACACGATTGAAATGGGTGGCAGCGGCGAATTGCTGGAAACGGCGCTGCGGGTTCCGCCGTGGGAGCCGTTGTATCGCCTTTCCGCCGACGAGCTGCGGCGCATGAAGCTCACGACCGCCGACGCGGTATTCGAGCGCGACATGGTTGGACCGCCGCCGACGAAATCGACGACGTCGCTGGCAACCGTCGGCCAGCCCGCCGCGCCGCGGGAGTAGCGCCTGGTTTGCCCCAGCTTCGGCCGCGCTGGCACCGGGGCCTCGCGGCCTGAAAGCGCTCTGACTACCGGATCAATCACCGCGCGCGCTTGCACCGGTAGCGGCTGAACAATTTGGCGTAAGCGATCCGGGTCTTGTCCCAGTCGGCGAGGGCTGCCGCGTAATCCGAGCTCGGGCAGTGGGCGACGTGCGCCTTCACGCGACGGGCAAACGCCACGAGGGTCTCAAGCGTGATGCAATAGGGTGGCCGGTCGGCCGGCGAGGCGACGTCGAGCCGCGGCAGCTCGGATTGCTCCTTGGCGAGTAGCACAGCCTCGACGGTGCAGTTGGCTGCCGACGCGACTGGCGCCCAACAAGAGATGACCAGCCCGGCCAGGCAGGCACCCGTACGCGCCATCATCCCACCGCAGCCCTCGATCGCCGAATGCTTGGTCCGCGGACCGTTATTCGGCCGCCATCGCGGCCCGGCGCTTGGCTTCGATCTCGTCGATCGCGGCGGTCACGGCGTCGAACGTCAGCATGGTCGAAGCATGGCGCGCCTTATAGTCGCGCACGGGCTCGAGCACGGCGATTTCGGCCCACTTGCCGCCGGGCGGGGCACCGTTTTCCTTCAGCATCCGGCGCACCGTCTCGCGCAAGCCGCGCAACTCGTCGGCTTTGGCCCCGATCACGTTGCGCGCCATGATGGAAGAGGAGGCCTGGCCCAGCGCGCAAGCCTTCACCTGATGGGAGAAGTCGGTCACCGTGTCGCCTTCCATCTTGAGGTCGACCGTCACGGTCGAGCCGCAGAGCTTGGAATGGGCCGTCGCCGTCGCGTCGGGATTCTCGAGGCGGCCCAGGCGGGGAATATTCCCGGCCAATTCCAGAATTCGGCTGTTGTAGACCTCGTTGAGCATGAGCTTCGACCGTGACTGGTCAGCGCCGCGATGCGATTGCGGCTCCCTTGCAAGCCAATATATAGGGAGCAGCCCGACGGCGCGAGCAAGGGGCACGCCGGCGAGCGGCTTCGCGCCAGCTCAAGGCACCGAAGTCATGTAAAATGGGAATGCGGCGTCCGTTGCCGCGCATGGGTCGAAGCCTCCCAGAGCGCGTATGACTGATGCGGCCGCCCCGGTGACACCCCGGCCTCAGACGCCGGTCGAACGGAGAGACCGCCATGGATGCCGTCGTCAAGCCTTGGCCCAAACTATCCCCCGCCGAAAAGCCAACTCTGTCCGACCACGTACGCGCGGCCCCCGAACCCGTCGTGCCCAAGCCCACGCGCGAGCAGGCTTTCGCGGCGGTGCGCACGCTGATCGCCTATGCCGGCGATGATCCCGATCGCGAGGGTCTGCGCGACACCCCCAAGCGCGTGATCGATGCCTACGACGAACTCTACAGCGGGTATCGCGAATGCCCGGTCGATGTGCTCGAACGTACGTTCAGCGAGATCGGCAGCTACGACGATTTCGTGCTGGTGCGCGACATCACCTTCAATTCGCATTGCGAGCACCACATGATGCCGTTCACGGGCAAGGCGCACATCGCCTATAAGCCGGTGGACCGGGTGGTGGGGCTCTCCAAGCTCGCGCGTCTGGTCGACGTCTATGCGCGCCGGCTGCAGACGCAGGAGCACATGACCTCGCAGATCGCGACCGCCATCGAGGAGATCTTGCAACCGCGCGGAGTCGCGGTGATGATCGAGGCCGAGCACATGTGCATGGCGCTGCGCGGCGTGGAGAAGCCGGGCTCGTCCACGATCACCACGCAGTTTACCGGCAGCTTTCGAGAGAGCTCCGAGGACCAGGTCCGCTTCATCACCATGGTGCGCGGCAGCGATCGGTGAGCGGGATGGCGCGCACCAAGGAGCTGCCGCGGAGGCCCCCGTCCTCGTCAAAGCCCGGTATACTGCGCACCCGCATCTCTCACGCGTAGCTATGGGTCGTGCCCGCGAAAGTGGGGATCCGGGATCATGGGTTCCGGCTTGTGCGGGAACGACCCGGAGAGAAAATCGCGCGCCCCGGCGAACGGATCGCCGGCTGCCGGCGA
>WNGJ01013482.1_pt1 | contig 11103 bp, 6 predicted proteins | sample 5400611 | NCBI WGS metagenome assembly WNGJ01 (sample SAMN13153375, study PRJNA577476) | soil metagenome | isolation source: 40 cm soil or saprolite under Garry oak tree replicate 1 | place: USA:California | collected 2016-06-15 | reverse complement strand
CATCGAGCTCTCGCCCCGCGAGGACTTCATGCCGTTCTTCCTGCACCCCCGGGCGGACCGGGCGCAGATCGCCGCGTTCTCCCGCGCCCTGAACGCGGCCGGCGTGCAGATCGCCACGGTGCTGCCGCTGTACCGCTGGTCAGGCCCGGACGAGGACGAGCGCCAGGCCGCGGTGCGGTACTGGAAACGGGCCATCCAGGTCACCGTCGACCTCGGCGTGAATGTAATGAACTCCGAGTTCAACGGCCGGCCCGAGGCGTCCGCCGCCAGCGAGGCCCAGTTCTGGCGGTCCATGGAGGAGCTCGTGCCGGTCTTCGAGCGGGAAGACGTCCGGCTGGTGCTCGAACCGCACCCGGACGACTTCATCGAGGACGGCCGGGCCGCCGTCGACCTCATCCGCGGCATCGACAAGGACTGGGTCTCGTTCCTGTACTGCGCGCCGCACACCTTCCACCAGGGCGGCGACATCGAGGGCATCATGAAGTACGCCGGGCCGCTGCTCACCCACCTGCACATCGCCGACTCCTTCGACCACCGCGCCTCCTCCGGCCTGCGCTACATCGTGAACCCGCCCGGCTCGACCGCCCGGATCCACCAGCACCTGGACATCGGGCAGGGGGAGGTCGACTGGGACGTCTTCTTCCGCACCCTGGCCGAGGTGAACTTCGACGGCATCGCCACCGTGTGCGTCTTCGCCTGGGAGGAACGAGCCCGCGAGTCCTCGGTCCGCAACCTGGAGCAGATCCGCCAGTACCTGGCCAAGCACGGCGGGACGGCCTGAGGGAGGCACGCTCACCATGGCGCTCAGGCTCGGTGCCTACACCGCCTGCCTGCACGACCGCCCGCTCGAGGCCGCCCTGGAGGTGCTCAGATCCAACGGGCTGACCTCGGTGGAAGTCAACACCGGCGGCTTCATTCCCTCCCCGCACTGCCACGTCGACCTGCTGCTGTCCTCGGCGCAGGCCCGCCGGGACTACCTCGAGGTGTTCGCCTCCCGGGGCATGGAGCTCACCGGCCTGAACTGCAACGGCAACCCGCTCAACCCGCTGCCTGGCGTTGGCCCCAAGCACGCCGACGACCTGCGCCGCACCATCGAACTGGCGGGCCTGCTGGGCGTGCCGAACGTGGTAACCATGTCCGGCACCCCCGGCTCCGATCCCGACGCGAAGTATCCGTCCTGGGTGGTGAACCCCTGGGACGGGGTGTACCTGGACGTCCTGGACTATCAGTGGGATGTCGCCGCCGAGTTCTGGACCGGGATCGACGCGCTGGCCCGGGCCCGCGGCGTCCGGGTGGCCATCGAGATGCACCCGCACAACCTGGTCTTCTCGCCCGTTACCCTGCGCAAGCTCGTGGACCTCGCCGGTGCCACCAGCATCGGCGCGGAGATGGACCCCTCCCACCTGATGTGGCAGGGCATGGACGTCGTGGCGTGCATCAGGTGGCTGGGGCCGCTGGTGTTCCACGCCGCGGCCAAGGACGCGATGATCACCGCGGGCGTGGACATCCGCGGCGTGCTCGACACGTCCTTCGAGCGGGTGCCCGCCGACGCGCAGGACAAGGTACCGACCGGCTACGGGTTCTGGTGCAACGCCTGGCCGGCCGACCCGGCGTGGCGGTTCGTTGCGGTCGGCGCCGGCCATGACGTCCCGTACTGGACCGGGTTCCTTCGCGCCCTCGCCGAGATCGACCCGGACATGGCGGTCAACATCGAGCACGAGGACGCCAGCTACTCCCGTCTCGACGGCCTGGCCATCGCCGCCGGGAACCTCCGCGCCGCCGCGGCCAAGATGTGATCAGGAGCGGCTATCTTCATCGGGGGTCAGGTCATAGCCATCCCAGGTGAAATGAGCGCTGGTGACGGCTTCGTCGCCGTCGCCGCCGGTGATGAGCTGGTGGATGCTGATGCCGCTGAGCTCGGCGTAGGTGCACCATTCATGGTCCGAGGTCAGCATCAGGTCAAGGTCGAGCGCCGACAGCAGCGCGAATACCTGACCGCGGTTGCTGGTGTCCACGCCGACGAATACCTCGTCGAGCAGGATCACCCGCGGCGCTTCGGGGACGGCCTGGTAGTGCGCGGCGACGGCGGCGAACAGCGGCAGGTGCAGCGCGATGGCCTTCTCGCCGCCGGACAGCGCACCGTGCAGTTTCCTCGTCAGGAGCTGCCAGCCCGCTCCGTTCGCCCGGTCGACCTTGACCACGAACTGATGCCAGGAGGTGTAGTCGAAGACCTGCGCGAGCTGCTGCTCCCAGCTCGCCGCGGTGTCCTCGGTCTTGGCCTGCTCGATGCGCTCCCTGAAGAAGCGCGGGAGATCGGGTGCGACCTGCCAGACCAGGCGGACAGCCACCTTGGACGCGGTCCGGACCCGCTCCAGTCGCGCGTTCATCTGATCGACGAGCTCGTTGGCCTGGCGGATCCGGTCGGCCAGGTGACGGCGGGTGTCACCGGTCAGGGTCTGGTCGAACAGCTCGCGCTCCCGCTCGGTGATCTCGTGACGGCTCCGCTCGGCTTCCTCGCGCAGGACGCTGAGCAACTCGGCCGCGCCGACCCGCACGCCGTTCACGACCGCCGTGAAGACCTGGACATCCTCGTCGGTCTCCAGATCGAGGTCGGCTTGCGCGCTGAGTCCTTCCCGGCAGGCGTGCACCGATTCCGACAGCCGGTGCAGGGCGTCGACGAGGTTGTTCGGCGCGTACGGGATAGTGGGCCACGCGGCGGCGGCCAGCCGGGCGGCCTCGAGCGCGGCGCGAACGCCGTCGGAGGCGGTCAGGGTGGCCTGGAACCGGGCGAGATCGCCGATCCCGCTGTCGGCTGCGAACACTCCGCTGGCCAGGTGGCGGAACCGGCGGGCGGCCCCGTCCCGGGCCGAGGTGGCCCGGTCGCGAGCCTCGGCGTCCGTCTTACGCTGCTGGTGCAGGGTACCCAGCCGTTCGGCCAGCTCAGGTACTGTGCGCCGCGCTGCGGCGAGCTCCCGGTCCCGGGCCGAGCGCTGGCGGCGGAGGGCGTCGAGCCTGGCCAGGAGCTCTCGGTAGTCGACTCCGACCGAGTCTTCGACGGCGGCGAGCGTGATGGTCAGACGCTGATGCTCGGTCTCGGCGTCTGCGGCTTCCCGGTCACGATCCGCGGCGGCGTCGGCTGCCCGCCCGGCCTGCGCGGCCAGCGACCGCAGCGCCAGCTGCGCCGCGGCGAGCTGCCCGTGCTCGTCCAGCCAGCTCTCGGCCTGGCTCAAGAACCGGTCGAGCGCCGTCGCCAGTGCGTCCAGCGCAGCCCGCTCGGCCGGAACGCCGTGCTCGGCGGCCAGGCCGGACAGCGACCGCAGCGTGGCGGCGACCTTCTTCTCCTGGCCTGAAACCGCCTCGACCCGCTGCCGTACCACCTTGTCCGCGGCCGCGACGTCGGCGTCCGCCTGCACCACGGCCTGGGCGGCCTCGGTCAGCTCCCGGTGGCCGGGACGGGCGGCCCGCTCGTTCGCCACCGCGGTGCGCCGGGCGTCCAGCGCGGCCAGCCTGGCGCCGAGCCCGGCGATGCGCTCGTCCTGGGCCTCAATGTCGCCAGTGAACTGCCGCATCAGCTGCTCGCGGGCGCGCTGCCGGGCCCGCAGGCCGATATAGGCGGCCTCGTCCTTGTGCCAGCTGCCGTGCAGGTTTCCCATCCGCCAGCTGCCGTCCGCCCCGATGGCCGCCGGGTGACCGGCGGGCAGGTCCTCGCCGAACGCGATGGCCGCGAGCAGGCTCCGGACGACCTGGGATGGCACTCGCCCGTCGGCCCCGCCCGGTTCGGGCACGAGGACGTCGGCCATTGATCGCCCGGCGGCCGGCTCCAGGGCGGCCGGATCGGCGAAGATGTCATGGCCATCGACCGAACCCGCCGGGCCGATCCAGGCATCCAGCAGGCCGGCGGCCTGGACAGCGGCCTCGATCCGGCCCTTGGCGTCATCAGGTACCTGCTCGGCAAAGTCGACCAGCCGCCAGAACGGGGCCCCGGCCATCGCGTTCCGGTCGGCTGTCCGGGTCGGCGGCGGGTCGGGTGGCAGGTCTCGCTGCCGGCTCAGCTCGTCGAGCCGCTCGGCCAGCCTACCGCGCTCGGCCTGCGCCGATTCCTGCTGGGCCTGCGTGACGGCCTCGTCCCTGGCGATCCCGTCCAGGATTTCCCCGGCCGCCATGTCGACGAACCTGAGGACGGCGGGCTCGGACTCCGCCGCGTCCAGCAAGACGCCCAGGTCCGGGAAGCGAAGCTCGCGGCACTCCGCCGCCCAGTCCGCGAGCCTGCCGGTCAGCTCGGTGAGCGCGCGCTGGTACCGCTGGCCCGCGGCTTCTTGCTGACCGTGAGCCTCCGACAGGGTGGCCCTGGCTTCCTCGAGGTCGGCCTCGGCCTGCTTGCGCCGGTCGACGGCCCGGTCATGCTCGTCGAGCGCCAGGCGGACGGCCGTGAGCTGCCCGTGCCGGCTCTGGACCGCGGCGCGCAGCAGCGAGTGCGGGCGCCCCTCGCCGCCAAGACCAGCCACGATCTCGTCGTGCACGCTGGCCATGCCTGCGCGCACGGCGGCATGCCGGGCCTCACCCTGCACGACCTGCACCAAATGCTCTCGCTGGGCGGCCCGTTGCCGGGCGTCGGCCAGGCTGTCGGCGTCGGCGTCGGCCGCCGCGCGCTTGCGGTCCGCGTCCGCGCGGATATCACCTGCGCGGCGCTCCGCCTTAGCGGTGTCCTGCCGCAGCCGGTCCAGGTTCTTGCCCTGCTGGTAAGCCTCGCTCTCGGTAATACCGGTGATCTGTGCGTCGAGGCCGGCGATGTCGTTCTGGAGGGTCTCGGTACGCGCCTCGGCCTCGGCTTTCCTGGCCGCGACGGACTCGTATTCCTCGGCCGAGCGCCGGGCCGTCCGGGTCAGGTTGTCCAGCTCGGTGGTGGCGGAGATGAGAGCGGCCGCCCCCGCGCGGAGCACCCGCTGGGCGTACGAGCGCTGCCGGGCGGCGAGCCTGCCGGCGGCGGCGACCTCGTCCTCCTGGGTCTTCAGCCGCTCCCGCTGGCGGTCCAGCCGCTCGAAGCCCTCGGCTAGGTCGGCGATCTCCTGCTGCCCTAGCGGGGGCAGCGCGCGGGAGAGCAAGGTGGAGAGCAGGGCCGGGTCGAGCCGCTGCGACAGCTTCGGGGTGCGGAGCTGCAGCAGCGCGGTGATCAGGGCGTCATACCGCTGCTCGGTCAGTCCGGGGAAGAGTTCCGCCCGGACCGCGGCCTTGTAGTCGGCCGCGTTGTCGTGCAGCGTACCGCGGTCGCCGAGACATTCCTCGAGCGCGCCCTTGGTGAGCGGCTGGCCCGCCTCGTTGACCAGGGCGAGGCCGTCTGGGGTGCCGATGCGCAGGCTGGTGGTGAAGTAGTCGGCGTGCGCGGTGGTGGTGTGGGTGCTCGCCTGCAGCCTGGCCCCGCAGCAGAACCACCGGCCGGGGTCGTCGCCGCGGCGGAACTCCAGCCATACGTAGCCCACTCGGGTGGTTCCGGCCGTGCCCTCGCCCATCAGATTCCAGTGCATGGTCCGCTCGCCGGTGCCGAAGGTCGACAGCCGGCTGGCGCGCAGGTTCGCGTCAAACAAGAACGGCAGCAGCAGTTCCAGGGCCTTGGACTTACCGCTCCCGTTCGGGCCGCGCAGCAGCAGACGCCCCTCGTGGAACGTGAAGACCTCGTCGTAGTAGCGCCACACGTTGACGATCCCGGCCCGGGACGGCAGCCACCTGGGGGCAGGTCGCGCCGGGTCAGGTCCGGCCGCGGTGCCGGGTCGCGGCAACTCGGTCACGGTCATGGTGAGAGCTCCTCAAGTACGGAACCGGTGCTTCGCGCGGCCCGGACCGCATACCTGGCGGCCGCGGGAAGCATGCGGACTATCCCGTCGGTGACCTGGACGAGGCCGAAGCCCACGAGCACGTCCAGGGCATCGGAAACGAGCTGAGCCGGCCCGTTATCGTCCCGGTAGCTCTTGGCCCACCGTGGGAACTCAGCCAGCACCGCCGAGGCCGAGATCGTGAGCTGCTCGACGGTGGAGGTGCCCGCCATGCGGTCGAGCAGCAGCAGCGCCGCGACCTTGGCCGTGCTCGCGTCGTCGGGGAAACGGCTGTCGGTCGCGATCGCGTCCGGGTCGACGAGCAGCATGCCCTCGGCCCGGTCCTCCAGGATGAATCCAGCCTGGTCGGCCGCACGTCGTACGAGCTGCCTGCCGGTAGGCGAGGCGAGGTACGCGCGCTGCGCCGCCGACAGGTCATCGACGTATAGGACCGGGTCGTCGAAGAGCCTGCGGAAGATCGAGTGCCGCAGCCACAGGTTCCGCTGAACCTCCGACGGCGGCATGGGGCCGTCGGCGGCGCCGCCGTAGCGCCGCTCGGCCGAGACCGCGGCGAGCAGCTCATCCGCGCGCAGCGGGACCTCCTCGGCCGGGATGGCCAGCTGGGAGGGGCCGACCGGGGCGGCGAGCAGGCGGAGCAGGAGTGTCGAGTCGATCCGGTACAGCACCTTAGCCGTAGCCGAGTCCACGAAGGTGTCGGTGGTTCCGTCCACGGTCTCGATCACGCCGTAGGACTCGAGCAGCCGGAGGACATCGGCGAAAGCCATCCGTTCGGCCCGGCTCGCCGAGTCGAACGCGGCCACCACGGGATCGGCGGCGCTCGCGCGGCTGACCCGGTCCGCGAGCAGCCCGATGGTGGTGACCGGAACGGCCAGCAGCTCGGCCGCGGCCAGGCAGAGCAGAACGTACCGCCGGCGGTCGAACGGCGCCCGGCCGGACCGGCTGCGCCGGGCCGGCCGGCTCGGGTCGGTGGCGGCCCGGACCTTGACCAGGCGGGCGTAGCCGAGCCGGGGTTCTACGATCACCGTCCAGCCGCAGTAGTAATCGAACCACTGCCTGATCGGCTCGCGGCGGTGGCGGATCAGGTCGAACCACTCCGCGGCTCCCCGCTCGCTGATCAGCGGGTTCGCCAGCAGCAGCCGGATGCCGCGGGCCACCTCCTCGCGCTCGGCCAGGACGAGCTGGTTGTTCAGGTTGCTCACCTGGCGCCTCCCGCTCCGCTCGCCCGCGGCATCCGGCGCGTGCCGCCCGCCATGATCTGGATCTCGTAGTCGGGTCCGCGGAAAACCCCGCGGGGCGTCCGGAGCGTGGCGGTCGCCGCGCCGCCCACTGGCTGCAGGACGACCTCCACCCGCCCGTCTGATGTGGTGCTGCGCCGGGCGCCGCCGGCATCCGGGCGGCTCGTCAGGGCCTGGCTCAGCAGCTCGAGCAGCCGCTCGAACAGCGCGTAGTCGAGCTGGCCGAAATCCGACAACCGGACGGTGCCACCCGTGTCGAGCATGCTCCAGGCGGCCTCGAGCTCGGCGCGCTCGGCCCGCGCCCGCTCGGCTCGGGCGGCCCTGACCGCCGCCACGTCACGCACCCGGCCCGTCCGGCTGAACCGCTCGGTGCGGCCCGCCGAGCGAAGGAGCGGCGACACCTCGACCGGCGGCGCGTCCCGCCACGAAGATGAGGAGCTGGTCAGCTCGGGATCGTGGTGGCTGAGGTGGGCGTGCCTGGCCGGGCTGAGCCCGAACATCGTCGACCACAAGCGGTGCAGGTCATCCTGCCCGGGGACCACGCTGAACCAGCGGGCCAGTTCGCGGAAGTCGGCCGCCGCGCTGCTGGCCCGCCGGCGCGACTCGGTGATCCGGTCGAGCACCTGCAGCAGCGTGATGATCGCCCGGCGCGCCACCAGGTGGAGCTGCTCCACGCGGGGCGGGGAACCGTCCGTGGGCAGGAACCAGGCGTGCAGCCCTTCCCAGCGGGCCCGGCGGTGGGCCAGCCAGGCGGGCCCGGGATCCGCGCCGGCCAGCTGAGGCAGCTCGGCGCCGGCCAGGGCCCGCTTGTGCAGCAAGCCCACTCCGTGCTCTTCGACACCGGCGACACGGGTCGCGATGGCGTGAGCACGGTGCTCGAGGTTGGTCAGGAACTCCTGAAGATACGTCACCGTGGAGGCCTTGACCTCGTGAAAGGTGGCCAGGTCCGTGCCGTCGGCGCGGAGCAGGCGCTGGAGCTCGCCATTGAATTGCTTCGTGTTCGCCCGAAGCGCCTCGAGGTGCCCTTCCAGTTCGGTCAAGGTGGCGAAGATCCGCCGGTCGGTGCCTGATTCCAGTTCGTGCACCAGGTCAGTGAGCCGGTCGGAGATGGCGTCGAGCACGGCCGTCTGCAATGCGCCCGTCGAGGCCAGCACCGCCATGGCGTGCGTCACGCCCGCCAGTGCGGCTTCGCCCTGCCTGGTCAGCGAGTACTGGAGGTTGCGCCGCTCGTACTCGCTGGCGGTCCGGTAGTTCTCCGAGTGATTCTGGATGACGTCAACGAGGTTCCACTGGCGAAGCTGTTCGAGCGCGGCGGTCAGGTCATCGTCCTCCAGCGCGTCGAGCCAGCCGACCGAACGCAGCCGGGCCCGGACGTCATCGATGCCCAGGGCCGTCTCTAGCCGTTCATTCGCCTCGCCGAACGCGTTCAGCATCGAGACGTAGAGCCCGGACCGGTCCCCGTGAGTGAACCGGAACATCTCCGGCGGCACGCGAAGGCGTTCCATCCCATCTCGCTTTCTGCTCGCCGACCACGGTAGGGGGTGGCACCGACATTCGCGTCGATTGCGGGAAAGCGCCTGGTACGGCGGTATCAGCCGGCGGCGGAGCGGGCCGCGAGCTCGTCGAGAAGCCGGGGCGTGACCCGTTCCTCGGAGACCGTGATGCCGATCCTGCCCAGCTGTCGGCCCAGGCCGGCGTCCCAGGGCACCTCGCTCACCCGCCCGGCGGGCGGCCCCTCCGACACCGCGCCCAGGTAGTCCGCAGTTGTCATCCGCCAGGGCTCCGCCCCAGTCCTGGCCACTACCGTCGCGGCGATCCGGAGTCCCTCACCGTCAAAGTCACCGTGGTAGTACAGCCTGGCGCCGGCCGCAGCTAGCTTCTGCAGCAGCAGGATGGCCGCGCTGTTGGGCCAGCCCGCAGTGACGGCCATCGGCGGGCAGCGGTAGCCGAACCGGCCGAGCGCCACCGCCAGGACGCTCGGGTTCTCGAACACCCAGACTTCAGAGGGCGGCTCGCCGCCGGTCCAGTCACTGGCTCGCAGCTGACCGAGGGTAAGCGCCGCCGCGTGGCCGGCTTCGGCGCACAGCCGCAGGATCCGGGCCGCTATGTCGTCGCCCGGCATGCGGATGCCGGCGGCCAGCACCACCGCGGACAACTGGTCCTCCGTCACCCCGGCTCGCTCCCAGAGCTCCCGCCGCTCTTGCGCGTTCGCCGGGACCGGTGCGTCATAGATCGCGGCCAGCGCGCGCAGCACCAGGGCAGCGCACCGGGTCCCTTCGTCAAGCCCGTGCGTATCGCCCAGGACCTTGTCCGCGAGCACGGGCAGCGGGACGCCGGACGCAGGCAGTTCGGCGAGTACCCGCAGCGCCTGCTCGAGCTGTTCCCGCGTCCGCGGCAGCGAGCCGGCGGCCAGCCCGGCATGCTGCACGCCGCTGACCCAGAGAGTCAGCGCGGGCTGCGACGTGACCACGGGATGACCGTTCAGCCAGGCCCACAACTCCGCGCGGCCGGCCGCAGCGGCCCGTCGGTCGCCAGCCCGGTCGCCAGGCGGCCCGATGAGCTCGGTCACCACCTCGCGAGTCGTGGCGCCGATGGCCTCGCTCAGGACTCGGTCGAGCGCGGCCATCGAGATGACCGGGTAGGCACCGGGAAGCCGGGACAGGCCGAGTAGGTCGGCCAGCGCACCTTGCTGCCGGTCGTCGAGCGGCCCCAACCGGACCCGGCTGACCGGCCGGCCCGAGGACAGCCTGGCGTGCATCGCCTGCCACAGCGGAGCTAGTTCGGCCGGGAGTCTCGACACGGGTCCCACGACTGTGGAGCATAGGCCTCTACGTCAGTCGAAGCCGCCCAGGACGTTCTGGTCCCAGTCAATGACCGAACCGGTGACCACGCCGGAGCGGTCCGAGAGCAGGAACACCACGAAGTCGGCGATCTCGTCCGGCTGACCCAGCTTGCCCATGGGCAGCGACGCGCCGGCCTTCTCCCGCCAGTCGTCGCCGGCGCCGTGGAACCGGCGCTGGGTCTCGTCCTCGCCCTCGGTGTCGGTCCAGCCGATGTTCAGGCCGTTGATCCGGATCCGGTCGCGGCGGTGGGCGTGCGCCGCGTTGCGGGTCAGCCCGGCCAGCCCGGCTTTGGCCGCCACGTACGGGGCGAGGTAGGGCTGCCCGCCGTGCGCGGACATGGACAGCACGTTCACGATCGTGCCGGGCGCCTTGCGTGCCACCAGGTCGGCCACCACGGCCTGCATGAGGAAGAACGGCGCCTTCAGGTTGACCGCGATGTGCGCGTCGAACAGCTCGGGCGTGGTGTCGAGCAGGGTGCCCCGGCTGGTCAGCCCGGCCGCGTTGACCAGGCTGTCCACCCGGCCGAACCCGGCCACGGCGGCCGTCACGCTGGCCCGGGCCTGCTCGACGTCGCCGAGGTCGGCCCGGATGAACAGCGCTTTGGTGCCCGCGGCGGTGAGTTCGGCGGCCAGCGCCTCGCCCGGCTCGCGCCGCCGGCCGGTGACCGCGACCAGGGCGCCCTCGCGGGCCGCCGCCCGGGCGATCGCGGCACCCAGGCCCGAGGTGCCGCCGCTGACGAGCACCACGCGATCCTGGAGAAGCGGCATCATCTTCCTCAGCCTAGGTGTTCACTACACTGGACTCCGTCGCCGGCTCCGGTGACACCTCCACGACACCAAAAGAACGAGAATCACGCATGCCCACCCAGCACCAGACCGCCACCGCGACAAGGGACGACCTGCGCAACGTGGCCATCGTCGCGCACGTCGACCACGGCAAGACCACGCTGGTCGACGCCATGCTGTGGCAGTCCGGCGCGTTCCGCGCCAACGCGAACGTGGCCGAACGGGTGCTCGACTCCGGCGACCTGGAGCGGGAGAAGGGCATCACGATCCTGGCCAAGAACACCGCGGTGCGGCACGGCGGGCTGACCGTCAACATCATCGACACGCCCGGCCACGCCGACTTCGGCGGCGAGGTGGAGCGCGGCCTGTCTATGGTGGACGGCGTGCTGCTGCTCGTGGACGCCAGCGAGGG
>WNGJ01011879.1_pt1 | contig 11103 bp, 15 predicted proteins | sample 5400611 | NCBI WGS metagenome assembly WNGJ01 (sample SAMN13153375, study PRJNA577476) | soil metagenome | isolation source: 40 cm soil or saprolite under Garry oak tree replicate 1 | place: USA:California | collected 2016-06-15 | reverse complement strand
TTCGGTCTCTTTGACTGAAAGCTTGTTCGCGGTGCGGCCCATGCTGCCCTCCAGTGCGCAACCCTACGCACAAATCAGGCTGAGAACCTATGATACGTTGCGAGCCTTGTCGATAGCCGATAGGTAAAGAAATCCCCGCAAAATGGGGATAACTGAGACGCTGTGATACCCCAGGAGAGCAGGTCATGACGGACTCCGTCTCCGCCACCCGCCTTCGCTTGCGCTTCGGCGTGGCAAGCCCCGTTTGCGGTTCGGTAACCCCGCGATCAAGCGCCAGAGAACCTGGTTTCGAGGCATGGTTGCGAAATAGCAGCGATGCCCGGTTCAACTTCCCCGATCACTTCGCCATTTATCCCTTGGGAATTGACGCCCTCGTTCTGCTCATAACTAATGAGACGCCAGACAATCAGCCGCAGCGCCATCGATCCAGGTAGCCATGATAACCAGACTTGCGATCTCCGGCTATCGATCCCTGCGCGAGGTCCGGGTAGCGCTTGGCGCGCTCAATATCGTGACCGGCGCCAATGGCAGCGGCAAATCCAGCCTCTATCGTGCGCTGAAACTGCTGGCCGACATCGCGCAAGGCCGGATCATTCAATCACTGGCCGCCGAGGGCGGACTGCAATCGACATTGTGGGCCGGCCCTGAAATATTGTCGCGGGCGATGAAAGCCGGCACCGCAGCGGTTCAGGGCGTGGCACGCAAGAATCCGATCAGCCTGAAGCTCGGATTTTCAGGTGAGGATTACGGCTACGCTATCGATCTCGGGCTTCCGCTGCCGGATTCGCGTTCGAAATTTTCCAGCGATCCGGAAATCAAGATCGAAAGCCAATGGACCGGCGAGCGGCTGGAGCGGACAAATGCATTTGCGCTGCGCATCGGTCCCGGTGTTCGCATTCGGAACAACAAGGGCGAGTGGCTGCAGGTCCATCAGCAGCTCGATTCATTCGACAGCATGATGACCCATTGCGCCGATCCCTACCACGCCGTCGAACTGCTGATCCTGCGGGAGAGGATGCGGGAATGGCGGTTTTACGATCATTTACGTGCCGACCTCGACGCGCCTTCGCGCAAACCGCAAATCGGCACCTACACCCCGGTGCTGGCGGCCGACGGATCGGATCTGGCGGCGGCGGTGCAATCGATCCGGGAAGTCGGAGCGGCCGAAGAAATGGACCTCGCCATCGCCGATGCATTCCCCGGCGCGCGCGTCGAGGTGACCAGCATCGAGGGATATTTCGAACTCGAAATGCACCAGCACGGCCTGCTGCGCCCGCTCAAGGCCGCCGAGTTGTCGGATGGCACGCTGCGCTACCTTCTGCTGGTTGCCGCGCTGCTGTCGCCGCGCCCGCCGGCGCTGATGATCCTCAACGAACCCGAAACCAGCCTGCATCCGGATTTGTTGCCGCCGCTGGCGCGTCTGATCGCGCAAGCGTCGAAGCGGTCGCAGGCCGTGGTGGTCTCACATTCCGCGGCGCTGGTTGCCGCACTCGACGCCCATGCCGATTGCAGGCAGATCGTGCTGGAGAAGCATCTCGGCGAAACCGTCGTCAGGAACGGCACGCCGCCGGACTGGACCTGGCCTTCGCTATAGCCGATCCCAGAGCGCGCCTGGGTGTTGTGGACGGACTTCGCCGGGCCGGCTCGCGAGCCGGCCTTCTCGCGCCAGGCGTGGCGTTCTCGCCGCCAGTCTTGGTCTAGCGTGCCGTCATCCAGGCCCGGGCTTCACGCTGGGCCGCGGCGATCTCGGCCTCGGACATCATCGCGGCGACTTCCCGGCGGAGCCCAATGGCGTCAGTGCGGCCCTTCAGGGCGGCGAGATTGAACCATTTATGTGCCGCGACCAGGTTGACCACGCCGGAACGTCCGCTGGCCCAATACAGGCCGCGCTCGAACAGCACGTCGGGAACAGCACTTGCTTCCACCGCCGTTGCCGTCTCCAGATCGATATGCCCCTGAAACATCTGTCTATCCCCTTGTTGTTTTTTACCGCCCTGCCCGAGCGCGGCTCCCGTCCGCCGTCAAAACGTCCCGTTATCCCGACGCCGTTTGCCGGCTTGTCGGGATGATCATGACCAATCAAATTTGAAGGGCAGTTTAAGCATCGCGATGAACGGGGCGTAAACGCGTGGTTTGGGCGGATCGCCTCGACATCGCAGAAATGCCCGTTTCATGCGGGTTTGTGAGCCGTCGCGGAATTCGGTTTACCCTGCGATTTCGCGGAATGATAACCATTGGCGCGGATGCCATCACGTCTGGAACGGGCAAGGCAGTCGCCCCTCGTTCTCAGTCGTCATGCCCGCCGCCGGGTCGGCGAGATCGCCCGCTTTCGCGGCGACGACTGCTGGGAACTGCCGCGGCCTGCCGAGGCCCATGCCAGGAGCACTCGGCCCTTGGCACAAGTTCTGGCGCCGTGGACGATCAGGACGACTGTCTCAAATTGGGAAATGCAGATGCCGGGCACCATCCGCTCCGGCGGGGGAACGGGAATGCTCGTTCCGGAAGCGAATCTCGTTCCAGAAACGAGAGCCTCGTCTTGGGAACGAGGGCGTCGGCGAACACGTCAGGACCAGATTTCACTTGGGCGAAAGACCGCCGGTGAAATTGCGGACCACTGCGATCCGCACCGAACGAAGAAAACCTGTTTCTCCTGCCGGACCGGTTTCCAAGTGCCAACTCTTTATTAGAGAGCGAACTCTTCGAAAGGTCGATCCAGCCGTTTGACCTGATGTCTCGCCGACACCCTCTTTCGTCGACCAGAGCCGTCTGACTTAAAATCTGCTTTCAGAAAGCAAATCGTTGCTCGGGGGCTCTCGTGACGTCGCCGGCATCAAGCCGCCGGCAATTTTTGCAAAAAGCGAGACTTACTTCTTCTTCTTGGCGACCTTGCGGGTCTTCTTCGCAGTCTTCTTCACTGCGCTCTTCGCTTTCTTTGCCTTCTTAGCTTTCTTGGCCATGTTGCCCTCCTAATGTAGTGAGATGGCTTTACTTGCTGCGTGCACTCGGGAATCGAAATGCACTCCCTCTCGAATACACCAACGCAACAAAAAAAACAGTGTCCCGCTTAAGGAAGTGTTGATGCAGCGAGGTGGGAGCGGACCGCACGCTTTCATCGACAACACCACGATCCATTCGCATCACAATGCCAATAGTGCGCGAAAAACCGACGCGGCGTTTGTGAGTTATTACAAGAACCGCCTGTGCCACAGGCCTTTTCATTATTCATGCATTCAGCGATCGACGCGCGATCGAAGTCGACGCGCCGGAGCGATGTCGTCTGAAAGCGCGTCTCGCGGACTCCGAGTCGCGGTTTTTGGCAACAAAAAAATTTTTTCGCGCTGACCGGCTTTGCGGCCCATCCGCGCTCGCCAAGACTGGTTTTTGCGAAAATCGCCGTCCGCGATTCGGAGAGGCGCTCTCGCTCATCTCACGCGATGCGTCGTCGCTTATGGTTAACGGCCGCGGCAAGACGCGGCGCGCGAGAGCGCTGCGAGGCGTCACATCGCGCGGCGTTCAGATGCCGAGCTTGGACTTGAGCAGGACGTTCACAGCCTTCGGATCAGCTTTGCCACCGGAGGATTTCATCACCTGACCGACAAACCACTGGATTGCCGCCGGCTTCGCTTTCGCCTGCGCGACCTTGTCGGGATTGGTGGCAATGATGTCGTCGACCACCTTCTCGATCGCGCCGAGATCAGTGACCTGCTTCATGCCGCGCGTTTCGACCAGCGCGCGCGGGTCGCCACCTTCCTGCCACACAATCTCGAACAGGTCCTTGGCGATCTTGCCGGAGATGGTGCCCTCGCCGATCAGATCGACGATGGCGCCAAGCTGCGCGGCCGACACCGGCGAGGTCGCGATATTGCCGGCCTCTTTATTGAGCCGCCCGAACAATTCGTTGATCACCCAGTTGGCGGCGAGCTTGCCGTCACGGACCTTGTCGGCGAGCCCGGCGAGCACGGCTTCGTAAAAGTCCGCGCTCTCCCGTTCGGCCACCAGCACGCTGGCGTCGTAGAGCGAGAGGCCGAATTCGGCGATGAAGCGGGCCTTCTTCTGGTCCGGCAATTCCGGCAGGTTAGCCATCAGCTCGGCGACATAGGCTTCGCTGAACTCCAGCGGCAACAGGTCGGGATCCGGAAAATAGCGGTAGTCATGCGCCTCTTCCTTGGAGCGCATCGAGCGGGTCTCGCGCTTGTTGGGATCGTACAGCCGGGTTTCCTGATCGATGGCGCCGCCGTCTTCGAGGATTTCGATCTGGCGTCGCGCCTCATATTCAATGGCATCGCCGATGAAACTGATCGAGTTCATGTTCTTGATCTCGCAGCGGGTCCCGAGCGGGCCGCCCGGCTTGCGCACGGAGACGTTGACGTCGGCGCGCAAGGAACCCTTCTCCATGTCGCCGTCGCAGGTGCCGAGATAACGCAGGATCGAACGCAATTTCGACACATAGGCTTTCGCCTGCTCGGACGAGCGGATGTCCGGCTTCGAGACAATCTCCATCAAGGCGACGCCGGAGCGGTTGAGGTCCACATAGGACATGGTCGGGCTCTGGTCGTGCAGCGACTTGGCGGCGTCCTGTTCCAGATGCAGCCGCTCGATGCCCACGGTGACGCTGTCGCCGCCTGGCAGTTCGACCACCACCTCGCCCTCGCCCACGATCGGCGACTTGTATTGGCTGATCTGATAGCCTTGCGGCGAATCCGGATAGAAATAGTTCTTGCGGTCGAACACCGAGCGCCGATTGATCTGCGCGTTGAGGCCGAGCCCGGTGCGAACCGCCTGCCGGACGCAGGCCTCATTGATGACAGGCAGCATGCCCGGCATCGCTGCATCGACCAGCGAGACATGGCTGTTCGGCTCGCCGCCGAATTCGGTCGAGGCCCCGGAAAACAGTTTTGACTTCGAGATCACCTGGGCGTGGACTTCCAGCCCGATCACCATTTCCCAGTCGCCAGTGGCGCCTTTGATCAGTGTGCCGTTTGTCGCACTCATGCGCGTCCAGCCTCCAGCAGCGCGGAGGTAATCCGCTCCCATTCGGTTTCAAGAGCACCGGTCGCGGCCGGTTTGCCCGCCTGCCGGTACCAATAGCCGGCATTGCCAAGATCGCCTTCGACGCGATGAAGATAGGCATGGACCCAGGCGGCATCAGCGCTCGCTTCATCCTGAACGATCTTGTGCGCCTGGTCCCAGTTGCCCTTGGCAGCCCACCACAGCGCGGCAAGCGGCGCGTCAAGATCCGGCGCAGGCGCTGCGCCGGACAGGCTGGCCCTGAAATCCGCCATGCTCACCACCACCTCGCTGGTGTGAACCGCCCCGCCGCCTGCTCGATCACCTCGCCGAGCAAGAACAGCGTCTCCTCGTCGAACGGACGGCCGATCAGCTGCAGGCCGAGCGGCAACCCCTGCACGTCCTTGCCGGCGGGAACGGCGATGCCGGGCAGCCCCGCCATGTTCGCCGGCACCGTGAAGATGTCGTTGAGATACATCTCGATGGGATCGGCGCCCTTTTCGCCGACGCCGAATGCCGCCGATGGCGTCGCCGGCGTCAGGATCGCGTTCACGCCCTTGGCAAAACAGTCTTCAAAATCCTTCTTGATCAGGGTGCGGACCTTCTGCGCCCGCAGATAGTAAGCGTCGTAATAGCCGGCCGAGAGCACGTAGGTGCCGATCATGACACGGCGGCGCACTTCGGCGCCAAAACCTTCGCCGCGGGTATTCTCGTACATCTGACCGACGCTGCGGCCGGGCACCCGCAGGCCATAGCGCACGCCATCGTAGCGCGCGAGGTTCGATGAGGCTTCCGCCGGCGCGACAATATAATAGGCCGGCAACGCATATTTGGTGTGCGGCAGCGAGACTTCGACCAGTTCGGCGCCGGCGGCTTTCAGCCAGTCAGCGCCTTCGGTCCAGAGCTTTTCGATTTCCGCGGGCATGCCGTCGAGGCGGTATTCCCGGGGAATGCCGATCTTCATGCCTTTGACCGACTTTCCGATCGTAGCCTCGTAATCCGGCACCGCGCGATTGACCGATGTGGTGTCCTTGGGATCGTGACCGGCCATCGAGCGCAGCAGGATCGCCGCATCCCGCACGGTGCGGGCGATCGGCCCGGCCTGATCGAGCGAGGATGCAAACGCAACGATGCCCCAGCGCGAACAGCGCCCATAGGTCGGCTTGACGCCGACGGTGGCGGTGAACGCCGCCGGCTGGCGGATCGAGCCGCCGGTATCGGTCGCGGTCGCGCCCATGCACAGCAGCGCCGCCACCGCCGAGGCCGAACCGCCGGACGAACCGCCGGGCACCAGCGTGGTGTTGGCGCCGTCGCGCCGCCACGGATTGACCACCGGACCGAAGCACGAGGTCTCGTTCGACGAGCCCATCGCAAATTCGTCATTGTTGAGCTTGCCGAGCATGACCGCGCCGTCGCGCCACAACTGCGAGGTCACGGTGGATTCATAAGGCGGCACGAAATTGCCGAGAATCCTGGAGCATGCGGTGGTGCGGACGTCCTTGGTGGCGAACAGGTCCTTGATCCCCAAGGGGATGCCCGCGAGCGGGCCGCCCTCGCCCCTGGCGATCTTTGCATCAACCTGCCGCGCCATGGTCCTGGCTTGGTCCGGTGTTGGCCAGACAAAGGCATTGAGCGCCCGCGCCGCCTCGATCGCGGCGAGGTGGGCGTCGGTCAGTTCAAGCGACGTGAAAGATTTGCTCGCGAGGCCGGTTCGAGCCTCGGCGATGGTCAGCGATGTCAAATCGGTCATTTATCAACCGGGCTGCAGAAGAAGGGTGACAGCGTCTTGTCGTTGGCCGGGTCGTCGTTTCTGTGATTTGCCTTGTTGTCGGCTTCGAGCTGATCGAGCACGGCATCCATCGCCTTATCAGGGTCGGCGGCCTTGCCCTGCCGCTCCATCGCGTCGAGATAGTTCAGATAGGCCGCATAGGCCTTTTCATCGTCGCAGAGCAGACACATCGGATTTCCTATTCAACGACTTTCGGCACCAGAAAGAAATGATTTTCGCTGGCCGGCGCGTTCCGGACCACGTCGTCGGCGATGTCGCCATCATCGACCACGTCGGCGCGTTTTTTCATCTCCATCGGCGTCACCGAGGTCATCGGTTCGACGCCGTCGATATTGACCTCGCTCAGCTGCTCGACGAAGGCCAGCATCGCATTCAACTCGCCCTGCAGATGCGGAACTTCGGCGTCTGTGACCGCGATCCGCGCAAGATGCGCGATACGGCGAACGGTGGCGGCATCGACGGACATTATATAGGACCTCTAAACGGCGAATTCAGCCCGCCGTATAGCAGAGGGTGCTTTTGCACCGCAACCGCGGCCGTCGCCCTATGGTGAGCAGGCCGATGAGGACCTCGCCCCATGGGTGAGCTGAAAAAGAAGCTCAGCCGGCCATCCGGCTCAGACGTGCCAGCGCCGCCCCGGCCAGCGCCCGGGTCAGCTCGGCGGCCGGCATTTCGCGGCCCATCCGCACCGCCTGCCCGGCCCAGAGATTGGTGAAATCGACCTTTCCCTGCTTTTCCGCCGCCACCTTCAAAGGCCCAAGCGCCGTCGCGGAATGCGGAAATGCCGGCGCATCCGGCGAAATTGGGCCGACCTCGCGCATCACGCGGTTGGCCACCCCGCGCGCCGGGCGCCCGGTCATGACATTGGTAATGACGGTGGAATCATCGCACGCCTGGGCAAGTGCCACGCGCGCCGGTGCGATCACCTTGGATTCCGGACAGCGCAGATAGGCGCTGCCGATCTGCACGCCGGCCGCACCCAGCGCGAACGCCGCCGCGATGCCACGGCCGTCGGCGATGCCGCCTGCCGCAATCACGGGGACCTTCACCGCATCGACCACCTGCGGCACCAGCGCGAAGGTGCCGGGCTGCTCGGCGATATTCTCGGTCAAAAACATCCCGCGATGGCCGCCGGCCTCCGCGCCCTGCGCGATGATGGCGTCGGCGCCGTTCTCCTCCAGCCAGATCGCCTCGCGCACGATGGTCGCGGATGAGATCACGATGCAGCCGGCGGCCTTGACCCGCCTGAGCAGAGCCGGATCCGGCAGGCCGAAATGGAAGCTGACCACTTCGGGCTTCAGCTCCTCGACGAGTTCACACATCGCGGCGTCGAACGGCGCGCGATTGGCCACGTCGATCGGCATCGCGGGGTCGAGACCGAACTCCCTGTAATAAGATGCCAGCCGCTGCTTCCACCCAGCCTCGCGCGCCGGGTCGGCGTCGACCGCGTTGTGACAAAAGAAGTTCATGTTGACCGGGGCCGGCACGCGCTGGCGGATGATGTTGATCTGCTCACGCGCCTTCTCCACCGACATCATGGCACAGGGCAATGAGCCCAGCGCCCCGCCCTGCGCCGCTGCGATCACGAGGTCCGCATCCATGATCCCCGCCATTGGCGAGAGCACGATGGGGAATTCGGTCTTGAAGAGGTCGAGAAGTCGGCGGTCGGGCCACATAGTCTGCTCTTTCAAGTGGGAAGGGGATCGGGCATTTTAGCCGGCGCCATAAGCGAGCGAAACCGGCCGTTGCGAATTAGGCCTGTAAAGCCGTGGCGGAATTGCGCCGTCCGAGCAGTATCTGATCTGCTTCGGTGACAATTCGATCGACGATCTCGGCCGCCGGGGGAATGTCATGGATCAGCCCAACGGCTTCTCCGGCAATCACGGCCGCAACATCGAAATTGCCGGCGGCCCTGGCCGCCGCATATTCGACGGCGACCGCGCCCACATTTTGCAGCAGTTCGAGTTCGCGGCCGGCCCAGCGACGCACATGATCGTTGATCAGGCAGCGTCCCGTGAACGGCGCCGGCCAGACGTTGTTGCGTGACATGTCGAAGATAATCCCCCGCGTGGTGCTGCCGCCCGTCGCGGCGCAGATTCGTCGCTTGGCCTCCTCCGCTCCGTCCGCTTCCTGACTGGCATAAAAGCGCGTACCCAGGAGAACACCCGCCGCACCGAGCGCTATCATCGCCGCGACAGTGCCGCCTGCGCCATGTCTTCGCTTTGAACCTGACAGATCAACAAGGCTCCTGCGGCCTTGATCCGAGGCGCAAATGGTTTGGGATCGCCAAACGAGAGCATGATCGCACGCGGCCGGGCGTTCAGCGCGACATCCAGCAGTTCGGGCTGCTTCGCCAGGCTCCAGGTGATGAAGCCAACGCCGAAGGGCGCGCGTGCGAATTGTCCGAGCTTGGCGGTCTCCTGTTCGAGCCAGGCTCTTTCGCCGTAGCCGCCGCCGAGAATACCGAAGCCGCCGGCGTTGCTCACCGCTGCCGTCAGGCGGGCACCGGACACCAGATCCATCGGCGCCAGCAGTATCGGATGCCTGATACCCAAAAGCGCGGTCAAAGGCGTATCGATCGACATTTCCGTTCCTCAAATCTGGACAGCCATCGTAGCCACGGTTATCGTTCTGGATAAATGATTTCTTCAGAACGCTTCCATCTCTAATATGAAACGGAGCCGACCTCATGGAATTGTCCGACCTGGTGACTTTTTCAACGGTCGCGCGCACCGGCGGCATCACCCGCGCCGCCGACGAGCTCAACACCGTCCAATCGAACATCACCCATCGGGTAAAGGCGCTCGAGGCCGAAATCGGCACGCCGTTGTTCGAGCGACACAGCCGCGGCATGACGCTGACCGGCGCCGGCCGGCGTTTATTGCCTTACGCCCAGCGCATAGCGGCGCTGTCGCACGAAGCCGTGCTGGCGGCCCGCGACAATGGCGAGCCAAAAGGGCCGCTGGCGATCGGGTCGATGGAGACGACGGCCGCGGTACGCCTGCCATCGCTGCTCGCTGATTTTCACCGGCGTTTTCCGGCGGTACGATTGAGCTTGCGGACCGCGCCCACCGCGGATCTGGTCGCCGCCGTGCTCGACGGCACGCTCGATGGCGCCTTTGTCGCCGGTCCGATCGACCATGCCGAACTCACGGCCGTAACGGCATTCAAGGAAGAGCTGATGCTTGTCACCGCGCGCCGGTGGACAAGCCTTGCGGCGCTCCGCGCCGGCACCCCCGAATCCGGCCCAACGGCGTTGGTGTTCCGCACCGGATGCACCTACCGGCAGCGGCTCGAACAGGTCTTTGCCGAATTTGGCTGGCCCTCGGCCGCGCGGTTTGAGTTGGGCACGCTCGACGGCATGATTGGCTGCGTCGCCGCCGACATGGGCGTCACACTGCTGCCGCGCGCCGTCGTCGAGCGCCACGATCTCAACGGCAACATCCGCATCCACGCGCTCAGCGCATCGCTGTCGCGGGTCGATACCGTCTTCATCCAACGCCGCACCGCGCATCAGTACAGCGCGCTGCGAGGCTTTGCCTCCTGCCTGAAGAAGAACGGTCAGGCCGTCGCCGCCTGAAGAGGATTTCAATCAAGGCTAGGCGTTGGACGGCCGCCTGACAGCCCAGCGCCGCAGCGCGACCCCGGCCCAAACAGCCTCGACCAGCCCGAATGGCCAAGCGCCTTGCAGAAATCCGTAAATCGAACCCAGCGCACAGGCGCCCGCGAATGCGAGGATGAACCAATGGCTGCGATCCTCCAGCGCGTAGCACACCAGCATGGCGGTGACGGCGAACAAACCGAACAATGTCAGCCGGTCCATTGTCATCGACCTCACCCGCTTTGCACGCATCGCAACCCGCGTGTTATACGGGGTCAGCCTCCCTCACTCTACCCTGATCGACGCCGTTACGCACTGGCCTGAGCGCGGCAGCGAGAGGCCACGCGCACTCGACCCGCGCGGCTGGTCGCCGCGGTGGTCGAGCGCGAATTGATCGGCATGGACGTGAGCCGCGCCCGCCGCGCCGAAAAACGTTAAATCCGGATGTCCTCAAAGGTCTCGATCCGGCGCGGACCCACCGAGGTCGCTTCGTGGGCATCTGCATCGGCCAGATTGCCGAAATCGAGCTTCGTCAGCTTGGTCAGATCCTCGATCGAGACCTGGAAGACGCGGACATCGGCTTCAGATAACCTTTCAAGCATGTCCGCCTCCTGGATGCGGTCGATGTCCATGATCAGGTTGCGTTGACTCATCAGGAACGCCATCGCCTTGAGGCCGCCGTCGCCCTTGGTGATTAGTATTTTCC
>WNGJ01011031.1_pt1 | contig 11103 bp, 11 predicted proteins | sample 5400611 | NCBI WGS metagenome assembly WNGJ01 (sample SAMN13153375, study PRJNA577476) | soil metagenome | isolation source: 40 cm soil or saprolite under Garry oak tree replicate 1 | place: USA:California | collected 2016-06-15 | reverse complement strand
CAAGCGCGCGGCTCCGACGGCTGCTCTCCTGGTTATTCCGCGCACCGGCCACAACGTCACCAGCGAAGAGCCGGCCGCGTTCAACGCAGCGCTGGCCGATTTGTTTTTTGCAGCGGAATCAGGCCGCTGGCTCGCACACAAGAAGGCGAGTTAATAGAGCAAAATCAATGAAAACCTGGATTCGCGATCCGATCGCCATGCTCGCGCAAGGCGGCAAGCGTGGGCTTGTCGTCGACGGCGGCAGGATCATCGAACTTGTCGGACAGGGCGGACCGACGACACTTTGCGACGAGGTCTTCGATGCAAGGCGGCACGTCATCGTCCCCGGCATGGTCAATGCCCATCACCATTTCTTCCAGACGCTGACACGCGCGCATCCACAGGCCATCAACAAGGAGCTGTTTCCCTGGCTAAAGCAGCTTTACCCGATCTGGGGCGGACATCTCGATCGCGATCGCTTCCGCCTCGCCGTTCGCGTCGCGCTCGTTGAACTCCTGGTCTCGGGATGCACCACCGCATCCGACCATCTGTTTGTCTTTCCGGACGACATGGCCGACGCCGTCGACATCGAGGCCGAAGAAGCCACGCAACTGGGAATGCGCATGACGCTGACGCGCGGCGCCATCAACCTCGGTTTTGCGGATGGCGGTATCGCCGATGAAAGACTGATGCAGGATTACGACACGGTCATATCCGACTGCGAACGGGTCCTGGCCAAATATCACGATCCGAATGAGGGCTCCTTTCTGCGCGTCGCGCTGGCGCCGTGCGCGCCTTTCAACGTCACCAAACAGCTGATGGTCGATACGGCCAAGCTCGCCGAAAAGCACAACTGCCTGCTCCACACTCATCTGGGCGAAACCCGGGATGAGGATGATTACTGCCTTCATCACTTTGGCTGTCGACCTCTCGACTATCTCGAACAAGTGGGATGGCTCAATGAGCGCGTCTGGCTCGCGCATGGCATCCACTTCAACGATGCGGAGATCGCACGTTTGGGCAAGCATCGGATGGGTATCTGCCATTGCCCGACATCGAACATGGTCCTTTCGTCGGGCGTGTGCCGGACAAGGGATTTGGAGGCGGCCGGAGCGACAGTCGGCCTCGGTGTTGACGGCTCCGCCTCCAACGATAGCTCGAACATCATGGAATCCGTCCGCCATGCCTTTCTCCTCGGACGCCTGGCCTACGATGCGAGCTCGATCACCCATCTGGATGCGTTTCGGTGGGCGACCGAAGGATCCGCCAAGTGTCTGGGGCGCACTGATATCGGCAAGATTGCCGTCGGATGTCAGGCGGATCTTGCCTGCTTCACGTTGGAAGAATTGCGGTTTTCCGGAGCCGGCGACCCGATTGCGGCCCTGGTGCTCTGCGGCGCACATCAGGCCGACCGGGTGATGATCGCAGGCGAATGGCGGGTTACGGACGGCGTCCCGGTCGGAGTGGACCTGGCTCGACTGCATGACGAGCATGGCAGAGCGGCGCGAGCGTTCATCTCGGACATCTAGCTCGAATGCGACATCTTGGAGAGCAGGCCCCCAATCGTATGCAATTGCCCAATTTTCGCGTTTCTTTGCTCAATCGCTAATCACACAATTGGATTCGGGCCGAAAAGCCAATCGAACCGACTGCCATCCTGCTCAATGGATCGGCTTGACCGGCAATCTTGCCGAACCCTACTCTTTCTCTTAATTCCGGCTGCAATGGGTAAATGCCTGGCGTCGGATTCCAGCACGCTTTGCGGAGTCCTCCATGGCCAAAGACGGAAATGCGTACCTTTCAAGTCTGCGCGACGACCGAACGATCTATATCGACGGCCGCAAGGTCGCGGATGTAACGACGGATAACTGCTTCCGCGGCGTCGTCGGCACCGCCGCCAGCCTCTACGATTTTCAAGCCGCGCCGGAAAACCTCGAACAGATGACGTTCCGATCGCCAACCAGCGGCGAACGCGTCAATTTGGCATGGCAGCTCCCAAGGACCTACGGAGAACTTGTCAGGCGTCGTGAGGCCATTGAAAAATGGTCGGCGCTTTCATGCGGCATGATCGGCCGCTCCCCGGACCATGTCGCGTCGACGCTGGCGGGCCTTCGGATGGGGCTTTCGGCCTTCCGCGATTACGATCCGGCCCGCGCGGCCGCGCTCGAATCCTATTTCCAGTACGCCCGGGACAACGATCTCTTCCTGTCCTACGTCATCATCAACCCGCAATCGGACAAAGCCAAATCGGCAGGCGGACAACCCGACCCTCATCTTGTGGCTTCCGTCGTCGACGAGGACAGCGGGGGGGTCACCATTCGCGGCGCGAAAATGCTGGCCACCAGCGGCGTCATGGCAAACGAACTGCTGGTTTCGGGTTTCCAGGCCTTGCAGGCCGGGGACGAGGCCTATGCGTTCACGGCCGTCGTCCCGCTGGGGGTCAAGGGCCTCACCTTGATGTCAAGGCGCAGCTACGAGCAAAGCGCGACATCGACGTTCGATTACCCGCTTTCGTCCAGGTTCGATGAGAACGACGCGGTCGTCCACTTCGACGACGTCAAAATACCCTGGGATCGCGTGTTCGTCTTCAAGGACCTGAAGATGGCCCAGGCACAGTGGCACGACACCAGGGCCCACGTCTTGCAGAACTATCAGTGCATGATCCGGTTGATGGTGAAGCTGCGGTTCATGCTCGGACTGGCGCGCAAAATCGCCGAGACCAACAACATCATCAACTATCCCCAGGTGCGCGAAACCCTCGGGCTGCTGGCCGCGAAGGTCAGCAACATCGAGGCGCTCGTGATCGCGATGGAGCTCAAGGGCGAGAGTTTTCAGGAATATTACGTCCCGGATCGCGCCCTGCTCTGCGCAGCCCAGGTTATTGCCCAGACAACCTATCCCGAGGTCGCGGAAGCGATCCGCTCCCTCTCCGGCGGCGGCATGATCATGGTTCCTTCGTCCTACGCCGATTTCGCAACTCCGGAAACCAATGCCATTATCCACAAGACCCAACGATCGACGGTCGCGACCTCGGAAGAGCGCGTCAAGTTGATGAAGCTTGCGTGGGACGCCGTCGGCTCCGAATTCGGCTCCCGCCACCTGCAATATGAAATGTTCTACTCCGGCGCTCCCTTCGTGACGCGTGGAAATGCATTCCGGTTTTTCGATTGGGACGGCGTGAAGGGTGCCGTCGACGAGTTCATGGGTTCCTATGGTTTGCCCGAGAACCGGATCAAGCTTCCGGACGCGGCCGAGTAACCATGGACATGGATGGTCTGGATGAAATCAGACGGCTTGCGTTCGTCGAACATGGCAGGCAGCCGCTGCGCCTCGTGGAAGACGGTCCGCTCGCCGACCTTTCGTTCGCGGCAAAGGATCTGATCGATATTGCCGGATACAAATCGGCGTGGGGTAATCCGGATCGGCTGCGCGATGCGGCTCCGGCCGTGGCGACCGCGCCGGCTGCGCTGCTGCCATTGATGGCCGGCGCAAAGCTGCTCGGAAAAACACAGACCGACGAGGTCGCTTGCGGCATGTTCGGGATGAATCCCCATTTCGGCACGCCGATCAATCCAAAGGCCCCTGCCCGTGTCCCCGGTGGGTCTTCGAGCGGTTCTGCCTCCGCGGTAGCGGCAAACTTGTGCGACTTTGCGCTCGGCACGGACACCGGCGGATCGATCCGCGTGCCCGCCAGCTTTTGCGGGCTGTACGGCTTGCGCACGACCTACGGCCGCTTGTCGGTAGCGGGGATCATGGCCATGGCGCCGAGCTTCGACAGCGTCGGCTGGTTGGCGCGCGACGCAACGACGCTCAAGCGGGTCGGCGAAATCTATTTCGGCGCGATCGAAAAATTCCGGCCCGCGCGCTTCTTGCTGGCGCGCGACGCTTTCGACATCCCCGTGCGCCCGATCGGCGAAGCGCTTCTACCGGCCGCGAAATCGCTTGGCGACATGACGGAGTTGACGCTGTTCACGGAAGGCATCGAATACTGGCTGGAGACCTTCAGGCCGCTGCAGCTCTACGATCTGTGGTCGACACTGGGCGCCTGGGGCAAGATACCCGGAAGGACGCTCAGCCTCGCGGTCGCGGAGCGGATCGAACTCTCGTCTCACGTTGATCCGGCGAAATATGCCGCCGCCTTTGTCAGGCGAGAATCCCTGACCGACCGGCTGGTGACGCTATTGGGTAACGACGGCGTATTGGTTCTTCCGACCGCTCACGATCTTCCGCCATTCCGCGACGCGCCGGTATCCGCTCAGATCGAATTCCGGGAAAAGACACTCGCCCTCACCTGCGTGGCAAGCCTGTGCCGGTTGCCACAAATCAACATTCCGGCGGTTCTCGTCGATGGCTGCCCGGTCGGGCTGTCGTTCATTGCCGGCCCACGGGGGGATCAATTGCTGCTGGACCTCGCGGAAAAGATCGGAAATGCCTTGCCCGTGGCTTCGCGCGGACAATGAAGGCCCATCATGACCGCGATTTTGTCGGCTACGGCAGAAAGCCGCCAGATGCACGCTGGCCGAACGGCGCGCGCCTGGCGCTCGTTGTCGTGCTTAACGTCGAAGAAGGCGCGGAGCCATCCATTCCCGACGGCGACGCTGCAACGGAAACGGCCCTCACCGATGGCATCCGGGAAGAAGTACCTGCGGGTACCCGCGATTTCGTCTCGGAGTCGCTATTCGAATATGGCTCGCGAGTAGGGTTTTGGCGGATCATCGATTTGATGAGGGAGCGCGGCGTACCGGTCACGATCAACGCGTGCGCCCAGGCGCTGTCGCGCAATCCTGAGGTAGCCGACGCGATCAAGGAGTACGGCTTCGACCTTTGCTGTCATGGCGACCGCTTCATCCGGCATTTTCTGCTGAGCGAGCAAGAAGAACGAAATATCATCACCCGCGCCGTATCTCACCTCGAACAGGCGATCGGACGTCGTCCGCTCGGTTGGCAAAGCCGCTACTCACCGAGCCGCCACACCCGCGCGCTGCTGGTCGAGCGCGGTGGTTTTCTCTACGATTCGGACAGCTATGCCGATGACTGGCCCTATTGGGTCAGGGTCGGCGAGCGGCCTCACCTCATCATTCCGCACAGTTTCACCAACAACGATAACCGGCTCGCCACCGCCAAACTCGGCACGGCAAACGATTTCTATGATCACCTCGCCTCCGCGCTGCGCGTGCTCTATGCGGAGGGCGCCAGCAGCCCGCGGATGATGACTGTCAGCCTTCACAGCCGGATTTCGGGCCAGCCTGCACGGTTCGAAGCCGTGATGCGTTTTCTTGATCTCGCCGCGCAGCATGAAGGAATCTGGTTCGCCAGCCGCTCGGACGTTGCCCGCCACTGGACCGATATCCACCCAGCGGAGCGACATCTATGATTGCCCATGCAGGCTTGCTCGTCGCCGGTGGACTCGTCGTCGATCCCCAGTCAGGAACGGCCGATCGCAAGGACCTGCTGATCGAAGACGGAAAGATCGCCGCGATCGGCGCGCCCGGTACGCTGGTCACCGGCGCCGCGCGAAGGCACGATGCGCGCGATCGCCTGATCGTTCCCGGTCTCGTGAACGCCCACACCCACGGCCATGCGAACCTCATGAAAGGCGTCGCCGACGCGTGGACGCTCGAGGCTTCGCTCACCAACGGACCATGGCTCGCCGGGACGCGAGATCCCCAGATGATCTATCTGTCGACGCTGCTCGGCGCCATCGACATGCTGTCGAAAGGCTGCACCGCCTGTTTCGACCTGGTCTACGAATTTCCGCGACCGACCAGGGACGGCTTCGCCGCCGCCGCAAGAGCTTATGCCGATGCCGGCATGCGCGCGGTACTGGCGCCGATGGTTGCCGATCAAAGTCTCTTTCAGTCAATCCCGGGACTGGCCGGCGCGCTGCCACGGGATTTGGGCAAAGCAGTCGGCGAGTTTTCGCTGGCAAAAGGAGACCGGACCCTTGCGGCGGTTGAAGAGATCGTGGCCGATCGGGCGAATCTGCCCGATGGCGTGACCCTTGCTATCGCCCCCACGATTCCGCATCACTGCTCCGAGCGCTTCCTGCGTGATTGCATGGACCTCGCGGACCGTCATCAACTCCCGATCCACATGCATATCGCGGAGTCCCGGCTGCAGGCCGTCGTCGCTCGAAAACTCTATGGCCGATCCGCGGTCCGCTATCTCAACGACTTTGGAATGCTTCGGCCGGGCTTCACCGCGGCGCATTGCGTCTGGATCGACGAATACGATCTCGACCTGCTCGCGGAACAAGGCTGTTCAATCGCTCATATACCCGCCAGCAATTTCAGGCTTGGATCTGGCGTCGCCCATGTCAGGCCGATGCTGGAGCGAGGCATCAATGTCGGTCTGGCAACGGACGGCGCCAATTCCTCGGATTCCCTAAGCATGCTGCAGGCGATGCGGCTGGCGTCTTTCGGCGCACGGGTCTTTGCCGGCTCGCGCGATGGTTGGCTGCAGGCGGCCGAGACCCTTCGGCTCGCGACACAGGGCGGCGCGAAGATTTTAGGGCTCGAATCGTGCGGCCGAATAGCGCAAGGGGCTTGCGCCGATCTCGCGCTGTTCGACCTTGGCCACGTCGATTTCATTCCCGACACCGATTCCATCAATCAGCTGGTCACCTGCGCCGATTCGGCATCGGTGACCGATGTGATGGTCGGCGGCGTCTTCAAGGTTCGCGAGCGAAAGGTCGTTTCCATCGACACATCGGACCTGCGCGGCCGTATCCGCGAAAGCACCGCGAGGCTTGCCGCGACGGCGCGTGATGCGCGAAACCTCGCCAGCCGACTTGAACCGCATGTTGTTGCCTTTGCCGATTCGATGGCGAAAGAGCCGCTTACGATCGAACGGTACATCAGACCGGAGCAGAGGTAGCCTCATGCTTGCGACGACGGAAACACACTCCGATCTCATCGAGCTGGAGCAGCGCGTTCGTTTCGAACTGGACTGTCTCGGATATCCGGCGCGGCAATGGACCTCTCCGCGCGACCAAAACGGAACACCCGTGCATGATGTTATCATTGTCGGCGGCGGTCAGAGCGGCCTATCGATCGCGTTCCGGCTGTTGCGCGAGCGGATCACGAATCTGCGCGTGCTGGACCGGAATAAGGAAGGTCTCGAGGGGCCGTGGGTGACCTTTGCCCGCATGCATTCGCTGCGAACGCCGAAGATGGTGACGGGCCCGGATCTCGGCATCCCCAGCCTGTCGCCACGCGCCTGGTGGCAAGCGCGCTTCGGCGACGTGTCATGGCAAGGATTGAACAAGATACCGCGTGAACTGTGGCATGCTTATCTTCTATGGGTCCGAAAGACCGTCGGGATCGACGTCACCAACGAGGCCGAGGTCACCGACATCGAGCCGCTGCACGACGGGTTACTTGCGGTCCACGCGACCATCGCCGGCGTGAGGCAGATATTCGTCACACGCAAAGTCGTGCTCGCGACGGGGATCGAAGGATCGGGCTGCTGGCTAGTCCCAGGGGTGATTGCGGAATCGTTGCCGCGAAATGCTTATGCCCACACCGCCGAACAGATCGATTTCAGGTCGCTTGCAGGAAAGACGGTCGCCGTAGTCGGTGCCGGTGCATCCGCCTTCGACAATGCCGCGATGGCGCTCGAAAATGGCGCGGCTTCGGTTGAACTGTTGGTCCGCAGGAAGCAGCTTCCAACCGCCAATCCGAACCGATGGATGGAGTTTGCCGGCTTCCTTCGTCATTTTGGAGACCTGGACGACGCGCGAAAATGGCGTTTCATGAAGATCATTTTCGACATGAACCAGCCTCCTCCGCAGGAAACCTTCGACCGATGCGCGCTTCACGAAAACTTCGCCATGCGGCTCGGCTGTCCGCTTGAGAGAGTCCGTTTCGCGAACGGAAGGATTTGGCTGACCCATGCACATGGAACAGGAGCGTTCGATTTCCTGATCGCCGGCACCGGATTTACGGTCGATCTTGCTGTCCGGCCCGAATTGGCACGATTCCACGACAAGATCGCGTGCTGGTCCGATCGCTATCGGCCGCCGGACGACGAACAACATCCGCTGCTCGGCACCTACCCTTATCTTTCCCCAAGTTTTCAGTTCACCGAGAAGACCACGGGAGCCGCGCCCTTTCTGGCGAATATTTTCAGCTACACGTACGCGGCGATGCCAAGCCTCGCCTGCTCCGCCGGCATTTCCGCGCTCAAATTCGGCGTCGACCGGATCGCGAGCGGCATCAGCCGCGGGCTGTTTGTCGAAGACGCCGACGTCCACCTGCAATCGCTCCGCGACTACACCGAACAGGAGCTTGATCTCACCGCCATCGTCCAACGGAGCCAAGGCCAATGAAAATGGCCGGCGCCGGACACGTCCAATCCCGGGGAATTGATCAGCCATGGTAACCGTTGAAGACCGCGCCAGACGCGTCCTCGAATCGGCGCTCAAGATCGAGAGCCCGTTCAAGGTCGACGAGACATTGTGCTTGTACTGTCCGCAGGACAACGTCGATTCCCTGAAGCATCCGCGCATCGCCGAATGGCTTGACTTCGTCCAGAACGACTATGAGCCCGAGCTTCCCAAGGCGGAGCGTCGCGTGCTGCTGTTCATGCCCTGCACGAAGACGAAACCCTATCCCTTTTCTTCCGAGCACGTGGCGATCAATCAGCGGCTGCTCGACGAAGGTTACTGGCCGTCGCTGCGCTCGTATCTCCCTCAGGAACTCCACGCACGGCTCGAGCCGCAATTCTCGCCGGAGGTTCTGAACCTGTCGCCGCTCGTCGATGGCCGTGGGACCGTCATCCATCGCATGGTCATCTCCGAGCCCATGGCGGTCGTTCCCTACGAGCATATCGTGGAATTTCGCGGCAAGGCCTCGCCCGCGGTCGCATACGACGATCCCGGATTGTTCGAGAACCGAGGCAACGCCGTGTCACCGTGGCGTCCCGACTCGACCGCGGTCCGCATGTCGGCAACGCGCTGGAAGTGGGGCGACGAAGAGCGTCGACAGTATGTCGCGATGCATAATGAGATGGCGCGCATATTGGCTCAAGTCGTGTCCCGGATAGGCCGGCACTACACCGACATCGTTTCCTGGGTTGCTCCGGGCCTCACCCATCGAAGCTTCGTGCTGGCGCGAAACGAGCGCGCCTTCCATCACGTACCGACCTCGCGAAAAGTCGGAGCCAGGCGCCTCGAACTGATCGGCGCCAACGATCAGCTTCCCGCCGACATCAGGATCGCCTGCCTGCCAGTACCCGAGGATTGCCAGAACGCCATTCAGCGTTTGTCGCGTCGCCTCAAGATCGATATTCCGCGGGCAACCGCCATCTATGCGCGCGGCGGCGCCAATGCGACTCCGCTCGCGCTACCTGAACTGCTGGATGTCCTGGTAAGGCGGCTGGCCGATAACCCGATCAGGCTCGAAGGAACGAAGAATCATGACAGCGTTGCCCCTGAAGATAGGCGTTAGCGACTCCGATCGGACCAGGCCGATCGCGAGTGGTGAGGTACCGATTGCGGGGGTCGCTGCAGATGTAACGCTGATGGGCGTGCAGGCCCTGTTCAACCAGCAGCTCACGCAGCACACGTTCGATTGCTGCGAATTTCCGCTCGCGACAACGTTTTCGTCAATGCCGCAAAAGGAATAACGAGGCCCGCCGACCTCGCCGGCAAGCGCATCGGCGTGCCGGTGTTCGACATGGCCGCAGCGGTCTGGCTTCGTGGTATCTTTCAAGATCATTTCGACCTGCCGCGCACTTCGCCGATTTACATCTCGGGTGGATTGGAAGCCGCCCGCAGCGGCGACGAGCACCCCCAATTCTATCCCGACCGGTTCAAGCATGAGCAGCGAACCGACAAGAGCCTGGCCGTGTTGCTGGCCGAAGGCGAAATCGACGCCTTGTACACGGCGCGAGCGCCGAGCACCTGGCCTTCCGCTTCGGTAGCTCGTCTGTTCGAGAACTCGGTGCAGGTGGACCTCGACTACTTTTCGAAGACCGGCATCTTTCCTCCGATGCACGTCATTGCGGTCAAGCGGAAGCTTGCTGAAGCCAATCCCGGCCTGATGAAGGCCATCTTCGACGCATTTGCGCAGGGTCAGAAAGTCGCCAGGGACAGGTTGTTCGATTCGGCCGCGTTGTGCACGATGCTGCCGTGGCAGCTTGAAAGCCTGATCTTTACGGAGCAGCAGCTCGGCAATGATTACTGGCCGGTCGGCCTTGCGAAGAACCGCGCCATGCTCTGCGTAATCGTTCGTTACATGGTCGAGGATGGTCTGATCGCGACCGCATTTACGTCGGACGAATTGTTTTCCGATCCGGACATTCTGAAGACATAAGACGTCTTCGTCGGGATATTATTCCCAGAGGAAACGCAGGCCGCCTGTTATCGCCAGTGAAGTCACCATTGCGAAGACCGCGCAACCCGCGCTCGCTTCGATGGTTTCGAAGAAATGCTCGATTTTTCGTCGCATACGAATTCCTCGCAAAGTTCCAACGACGCAAGCGCCGCTCCCAAACTCCCGTCGTCGGCCCTGACCACGGGAACAATGCTGAAACAGGCGCGCAGTTCCGGTGAGATAGCCGATGGCAGGCGAGTCTCGATTCAAGTTTGGCGCACAATTATTGCTTTTGGGTTGATAACCCCCACGTCCATGGTATGAACTTCGTCATCCAGCGTTTTGAGATCGATGCGGCGTCCTTCGAGAGACCACGGCCGATAGACGATGTCGGACAGAATAGTAATCCCCATGCCGGTCGCCACCATGCTGCGAACGGCTTCAACCGACAGTGTACGGAAGATCACGTTGGGTACGTGCGGCGTACGTTGCCGATATCGCATGGCAGAGCGTTCCGCCCCATCAACGGTCAGCATCAGAAATGGCTCACCGGCAAGATCGGCCAACCTGACGCTGGCCTGACGACTGTCGGGCTTCAGCGCCTCGAGCCTTGGTCGCGGATTGCGGCCTGATCTATCTTGTCGCGAAATGCGAACGTTGTTCAAGCCAGTGATCAGAACTCGTCCAGTTCGTTCCAGTCGATAGATCCCTCACCGCTTTGGTCTTTGGATCGCGTTGCGACAGTTCCGAAGCGAAGGCCTTTTTCCTTGATCCAGCGCCGGTAGGCGATCGACGAGCTGTCGGCCCG
>WNGJ01008237.1_pt1 | contig 11104 bp, 10 predicted proteins | sample 5400611 | NCBI WGS metagenome assembly WNGJ01 (sample SAMN13153375, study PRJNA577476) | soil metagenome | isolation source: 40 cm soil or saprolite under Garry oak tree replicate 1 | place: USA:California | collected 2016-06-15 | reverse complement strand
GGCGGATCATCAACAACGGCTCGATCTCCGCGCACACCCCGCGGCCGAACAGCATCGCCTACACCGCGACCAAGCACGCGGTCACCGGCCTGACCAAGTCGCTGTCGCTGGACGGGCGGCCCTACGGCATCGCCTGCGGGCAGATCGACATCGGCAACGCGGAAACCGAACTGACCAAGCGGTTCAGCCAGGGCGTGCTGCAGGCCAACGGGTCCATCGCCGCCGAACCGGTCTTCGACTCCAAGTACGTCGCCGACGCCGTGCTCTACATGGCCTCGCTGCCGCTGGACGCCAACGTCCAGTTCCTCACGATCACCGCGACCACGATGCCCTACATCGGGCGGGGCTGAAAGGCAGGGCTGAAGGGCGGCTGGGGCTTGGCTGAGGGCGGGCTGAATCCTTTCAGTCGGCCGAGGATTGATCGCCGCAGGAGCGGGGGACCCTTTTGGCAATGCGGTTTCAGCCAGAATTCCGCATGGCCGCGCAGGGAGGTCTTCGCATGGTGGCTCAGGTTGCGGAAGAAGTTCACGACAACTACAACTGGGTGGTGGGGTTCGGCGCCGCCCTGCTGCTCTACTGGGGGCTGACGGCGATGTCCGCGGGACGGTCCCGGGTGCCCCAGCACGCCTATGCCGGCGACCGCTGAGGTCCGTACCGTCGCGGTCGGCGGTCAGCGGCTGCGGGTAGCGATAAGAAAGGGGCCGAACGAGTCTGGCCAGGAGCACCGGCTCCCGTTGCTGCTGATCAACGGCATCGGCGCCAGCCTGGAAGCGCTCGAGCCCTTCGTGCGCGCGCTCGGCCCCTCCGTGGAGGTGATCAGGTTCGACCCGCCCGGCGTCGGCGGCTCGCCGCTGCCGCCGGGGCCGTACCGGTTCACCGGTCTTTGCCGGCTGATCGCCCGGATGCTGACCGAACTCGGCTACGACCGCGTCGACGTGCTCGGCATCTCCTGGGGCGGCGCCGTCGCGCAGCACTTCGCCGCGTTCCAGCAGGCCCGGTGCCGCCGGCTGGTACTGGTCGCGACCGCGGCGGGCCCGCCGATGATGCTGGCCCGGCCCGCGGTGCTGGCCCGCCTGATGACGCCGCGGCGCCACCTGGACCGCGCGTACCTGGAGCGGGTGGCCGGCGACCTGTACGGCGGCTCGGCCCGGACCGACTGGGCCGCGGCCAGCACGGCACTCCACGGTGACCATCAGGACGGCGAGCGGACCGGGCGTCCGCGCGGGTATTACTACCAGCTCGGCGCCGTGGCGGGCTGGACCGGCATCCCGTTCCTGCCGTGGCTGCGGCAGCCGGTGCTGATCCTGGCCGGGGACGACGACCCGATCATCCCGCTGGCCAACGCCCGGCTGATGCACCGGCTCATCCGGGACTCGCGGCTGCACGTCTACCCCGGCGGCCACCTCGGCCTGCTCACCGAGGCGGCCGGGCTGGCGCCGGTGGTGGACGGTTTCCTCGCCGGGCCCTGAGGTAAGGAAAGGGGCATGACGCGTACCGCCGTGACCGACGCCGACTTCTACCTGATCGAGCAGACGCTCGACGACGAGGGCCGCCAGCTGCTGCGCCGGGTCAGGGAGTTCATGGAGAAGACGGTCCAGCCGGTCATCAACCACTACTGGACCAGGGAAGAATTCCCGTTCGACCTGATGGACGGCTTCCGCAGGCTCGGCATCCCCGGCCACCTGTACCAGGGCTACGGCTGCCCGGGCGGCGGCTTCCTGCTGGACGGCATGGTCGCGATGGAGCTGGCCCGGGTCGACCCGTCGATCAGCACCTTCTTCGGCGTGCACGGCGGCCTGGCCATGGGGTCCATCTTCCTGTGCGGCTCGGAGGAGCAGAAGCAGCGCTGGCTGCCCGAGATGGCGCGGATGGACAAGATCGGCGCGTTCGGCCTGACCGAACCCGACGTGGGGTCCGGCGTGGCCGGCGGGCTTACCACCACGGCCCGGCGGGACGGCAACGAGTGGGTGCTGGACGGGCAGAAGAAGTGGATCGGCAACGCCACCTTCGCCGACTACGTGATCATCTGGGCCCGCTCGCTGGAGGACGACCAGGTCAAGGGGTTCGTGGTGGAGCGGGGTACGCCGGGCTTCGAAACCTCCAAGCAGAAGGACAAGATCGCGCTGCGGGTGGTGCAGAACGCGCACATCACGCTGGACGGGGTGCGGGTGCCGGAGGAGAACCGGCTGCAGGAGGCGAACTCGTTCGCCGACACCGCCAAGGTGCTGCGGCTGACCCGGGCCGGAGTGGCCTGGCAGGCCACCGGCTGTGCCCGCGGCGCCTACGAGCACGCGCTGGCCTACGCTCGGCAGCGGCAGCAGTTCGGCCGCCCGATCGGGGGCTTCCAGCTGGTGCAGGACCTGCTGGTGAAGATGCTGTCCAACGTCACCGCTTCGGCCTGCCTGTGCGCCCGGCTGTCCGCGCTGCAGCAGGCCGACCTGGCCGAGGATCACCACTCCGCCCTGGCCAAGGCGTTCTGCACGGTCCGGATGCGGGAAGCGACCGGCTGGGCGCGCGAACTGCTCGGCGGGAATGGCATCCTGCTGGAGAACCACGTGGGCCGGTTCGTCGCCGACTCCGAGGCGATCTACTCCTACGAGGGCACCCGCGAGATCAACACGCTGATCGTGGGCCGCGCCATCACCGGCCTAGGCGCGTTCGTCTGAGGCGAGCCAAAGGGCGGCCGACGGCGACTGGACTGAGGAGCGAGGAACGAGCGACGAGGGAAGGAGCCGTCTCAAGGGGCCGCCCGGAGGCGAGCCGAAGGCAGAAAAGGGAGGCCGTTCGGTGATCGAGGTCGTCGAGTACGACGAGGCCTGGCCGGTCCGTGCGGCGGCGGCCCGCGCGGACCTGATCCCGCTCGGGGTGTTCGACGCGGTCGAGCACATCGGCAGCACCTCGGTCCCCGGGCTGGCGGCCAAGCCGGTCATCGACCTGATGGCCGCCGCGGCCAGCCTGGACGCCGTCGTCGCGGTCGAAGATGCGCTGGCCGGGCTGGGCTATCACGCGTTCGACACCGGGATGCCCGGCCGGCTGTTCTACTACCGGGACGAGGACGGCATGGGGGCGTATCAGCTGCACGTGGTGCCCGCCGGCACCTGGGAGACGCGGAACGAGCGGCTGCTCCGCGATCACCTGCGGAACCATCCCGCCGACGCCCGCCGGTACGCCGAGCTGAAGCTGCGGCTGGCGGGCGAGCATACCGACGGGACCGAGTACACCAAGGCCAAGACCGAGCTGATCCAGGAACTGACCGACCGGGCCCGGGCCGGCCGGGGGCTGCCCCAGGTGCCGGTCTGGGAGGAGTAAGGTCAGCGGGCCGACCAGCCGCCGTCAAGTACGTACGAGGAGCCGTTGGCGAAGGAGGCCGGCGCCGAGCAGAGGTAGGCGGCGAGCTCGGCGACCTCGGACGGCTCGATCAGGCGCTTGATGGCCGGCTCGGTCAGCATGATCTCCTCGACCACCCGGTCCTCGGAAATCCCGTGGATCCGGGCCTGGTCGGCGATCTGCTTCTGCACCAGCGGGGTGCGCACGTAGGCCGGGCAGATCGTGTTGGAGGTGACCCCGTGCGGGCCGCCTTCCAGCGCGATCACCTTGGACAGCCCCTCCAGGCCGTGCTTGGCCGCGACGTAGGCGGACTTGTACGGCGAGGCGCGCAGGCCGTGCACCGAGGAGATGTTGACGATCCGGCCGAATCCCTGCTCGTACATGTGCGGCAGCGCCGCCCGGGCCAGCCGGAACGGGGCTTCCAGCATCACCGCGAGGATCAGCCGGAATTTTTCCGGCGGGAACTCGTGCACCGGGGCCACGTGCTGCAGGCCCGCGCAGTTCACCAGGACGTCGGCCTGGCCGGCCAGCGCCGCCGCGTCGAAGTCGGCGGCCAGGTCGACCTCGACGGCCCGCCCGCCGATGCGGCCGGCCACCGCCGCGGCGGCGTCGGCGTTGAGGTCGGCGACCACCACGGTGGCCCCGTCCGCGGCCAGCCGGGTGGCGCAGGCTTCGCCGATGCCGCTGGCCCCGCCGGTGACCACAGCCACCCGCCCAGCCAGGTTCTCACCACCCATAGACTCGTCCGTCCTGTTCGCAGCCGGGGCGGTGGCCCTCGGTGGTCACCGCGCCGCACTCCGGGCAGACCAGGTGGGCGAAACAGGCCGCCTCGCCGCCCTGGTCGGGCTCGGCCAGCTCCCGGAGCAGCCGGGCTAGCACCGCGGCCTGGCTGTGGTCCAGGTCTTTCGTCGCGGTGAGCAGGGTCAGCGGCCGCCCGGACGCGGCCAGCGTGCGGAGCTTGCCGAGCGCGGCCCGCTGCGGAGCCCCGGCCAGCTCGCCGAGGTAGCGCCGGCGGAAATCGCTGAACTTGGCCGGGTCGTGGCCGTACCAGGTGCGCAGTTCGGTGGATGGCGCGGCGTCCTTGGCCCAGTCGTCCAGCCGGAGCGCGTCCTTGCGCAGGCCGCGCGGCCAGATCCGGTCGACGAGCACGCGGGCGCCGTCCGCGTCCGACGGCTCGTCGTAGACGCGGCGCACCCGGACCTGGGCAACGGAACTCACCTGTGCAAATCTACCCAGACGGTCTTGCCCGCGGCGCCGAGCGGCTCTATTCCCCACCGGCTGGCCATCGCGTCCACCGCCCATAGCCCGTGCAGCGGGACGGCCCGCAGCTCGTTCCGCCCCAGCGGGGTCGCGTCGCGCACCGAGATCCGCAACAGGTCATCGAGCGCGGACAAGATGACCGTGAAGGCGGAGTGCGCGTGCACGATGGCGTTGGCGGCGAGTTCGGTCACCACCAGGGCGGCGTCGTCGGCGAAATCCGCTGCGCCCCAGGCGGCCAGCGTGGCCACGGTGAAGTGACGCGCCGCCGCGGGCGCCTCGCGGGAGAACGCGAACGTCCGGATGGTGCCGGATCTGGAGCCGACGATCTCCCCGTGCAGGCGGCACACCTCGGCGTAGGCGTCGATGTCGCGGGCCATCGAGTCGGCCCGATAGGCACAGAACAAGGAGAAGGGGTGCTTGGCATCCAGCTCCTCCCACAGCGCCTCAAGCTGCACCGCGTCGTTGACCAGTCCGTCGTCCCAGAGCAGCGCGACCATCTCGCCGAAGGCGCGGACCGGACGCCCGCTCGCCCCGGCCCGTCTGATCACGTCGCCGATCACCCGGTCGAAGGCGGCGCTGTCCAGCTTGTCCGCGGCCATGAGCTCGCGCAGCGTCTGGCCGGCGTCCAGGGCCAGGTACGAACCGCCGTCACGGGCGGCGGCGAGGTCCGCGCCGGCCTGCCCCAGCCGGGTCTCGAACTCGCGCCGGTGCTCCGGGGTCGCGATGACGATCGCCACGCCCCCGCCGTCCAGTGCGCCCAGGAGGTAGTCGGTCACCCTTTCGGCCAGTTCCTGGTCGTGACCGTAGAACTGAACGACGTGACGACCGACGTTCAGGTTCTCAGTCCCAACCACCGTTTCTCCATCCGGTGAAGCACGTGTTTCACACTAGACCGGGTCCCTGCCCCGCAAATCGCGTGGCATGCACGATCGTGGGGTTGAGAAAGGGCAGGCCGTGCGGCGGAGAGACGCTGGGCGAGGGCCATTGGAGGCATGGGCATGGACCTGAGCTCAGATGGCGCGTGGTATATCAAATGACATCAGTCGACATCAGGACCTGAGGAAGCTCGTGAAGCCGGCCCCGTTCAGCTACCACCGCGCAGGCGATGTCGCCGAGGCGCTCGAGCTGCTAGCCGGGTTCGACGGCGAGGCCAAGCTCCTGGCCGGCGGGCAGAGCCTGGTCGCGATGATGAACTTCCGGCTGGCCCGGCCGCCCGCCCTGATCGACATCACCAGGATCGCCGGGCTGAACTACCTGCGGGCCGGCCCGGACGGGCTGCGCATCGGCGCCCTGACCCCGCACCGGGCGGTGGAGACCACCCGCGACGCGGCCGTGCTGGACGGCTTCGGCGTGCTGCCGCGCTCGGCGCGCTGGATCGGCCACTACCCGATCCGGGTCCGGGGCACGTTCGGCGGCAGCATCGCGCACGCCGACCCGGCGTCGGAGTGGTGCCTGCTCGCCGTGCTGCTCGAAGCGTGCATCGTGCTGCGGGGCCCCGGCGGCGAGCGGACCGTGCCGGCCGCCGACTTCTTCCTCGGCCTGTACGAGACCGCCGCCGACCCCGGGGAGATGATCACCGAGATCTGGTTCCCGCGGCCCGCCCGCCAGGCCACGCTGACCGAGTTCGCGCAACGCCAGGGCGACTTCGCGATCGTCGCCGCCGCGGTGTCCGCGCAGGTCACGGACGGTACTTGCGACGCGGTCCGGATCGTGCTCGGCGGGGTCGGCACGCGCCCGCTGCTGCTGGACACCGGCGAGCTGGCCGGGACGCCGGCCACCGCGGCCACCTGGCAGGCCGCGGGCGAGCTGGCCGCCGCCGCGATCGACCCGCCGTCGGACGGGCACGCCAGCGGCGACTACCGCAAGCGGCTCGCCGCCACCCTGGTCACCCGCGCCCTCACCGAGGCGACCGGGGCATGACCGGCGGCGCGGGCGCGCGGGCGACGACGCTGAACGGGGACCGGGCCTCGCTGGAGGCGGCGCTCACGCCGTCGGGGCGCTGGGTGGGCGCCGCGCTGCCGCGCAAGGAAGACCGCCGGATGCTGACCGGCCGCGGCCGGTTCACCGGCGACTACGCCCGGCCAGGGATGCTGCACGCGGCGTTCGTCCGAAGCCCGTTCGCCGCCGCCTCGGTGGGCGCGATCGACGTCGCCGCCGCGCTGGAGCTGCCCGGCGTCGCCGCCGTGTTCACCGCGGCCGACCTCGGCCGCCCGTTCCTGCGGGCGGTGCTCGAGCGGGACGAGTTCGTGCCCACGCGGATGCCGATGCTGGCCGACGACGAGGTGCGCTTCGCCGGCGAGCCGGTCGCGGTGGTGCTGGCCGACGATCCCTACCTCGCCGAGGACGCCGCCGAACTGCTTGACATCGACTGGACGCCGCGGCCGGCCATCACCGGCATCGAGGCGGCCACCGCGGACGGCGCCCGCCAGGTGCACCACGAGCTGACCGGCAACTGCATGGTGGACCTGACCATGTTCGACATCGCGTCGCTGCCGGGCATCTTCGCCGCCGCGCCGGTCGTCGTGGGCGGCATGTTCACCAGCGCCCGGGTGGCCGCGCTGCCGCTGGAGGGGCGGGCCTGCGTAGCCGAATGGGACGACCGCGACGACCAGCTGGTCGCGCACGTGTCGACCCAGGTCCCGCACCAGGTCAGGTCCGGCATCGCGCAGGCGCTCGGGATCGCCGAGGGCCGGGTCCGGGTCATCGCGCCCGACGTCGGCGGCGGGTTCGGGCTCAAGTGCGTGGTCGGCCGGGAGGAAGTGGTGGTCGCCGCGGCCGCGATGCGGCTGCGCCGGCCGGTCGCCTGGGTCGAGGACCGCGGCGAGAACCTGACCGCCTCGTTCCACGGCCACCAGCAGCGTTACCAGGTGCGGGCGGCGTTCGACGCCGACGGCCGCATCCTGGGCCTGTCCGCGGACATCGACTGCGACGTCGGCGCCTACTCGGCGTTCGCGTTCACCTCCGCCGTCGAGCCGCTGATGGCGTCGAGCGAGCTGCCGGGCATCTACAAGATCCCGGCCTACCGGGCCAGGGGCCGCGCCATCGCGACCAACAAGGCCCCGACCGCTCCCTACCGCGGCGTCTCCCGGCCGCAGATCGTCCTGGTCATGGAGCGGATCATGGAGAAGGCGGCCCGGGCGCTCGGCCTGGACCCGCTCACGGTGCGCCGCCGCAACATGATCGCTCCCGGCGAGTTTCCCTACACCGGCGTGACCGGCATCACCTACGACGAGGGGAGCTACCTGGCGTCGCTTGACCTGGCCGAACAGCGGGTGACCGCGGGCGGCTGGCCGGCCGAGCGGGACCGGCTGCGGGCCGGCGGGCTGCTGGCCGGCATCGGCTACTCGTGCTTCTCCGAGCGCACCGCCTACGGCACCCCGGTGATGTCGCAGCGGCGGATGCGGATGACCCCCGGGTACGACACCGCGCACGTCCGGATGGACCCCTCCGGTGAGGTGATCGTCACCACCGGCACCTGCGGGCACGGCCAGGGCCACGAGACCACGTTCGCGCAGATCGTCGCGGACAAGCTCGGTGTCCATCCCGGGCAGGTGCGGCTGCGCCAAGGCGACACCGACCTGGCCTCGTACGGCTGGGGCACGTTCGGCAGCCGCTCGATCGTGATCGGCGGCGGCGCCGCGGGACGGGCCGCGCACCAGGTCGCCGACCAGCTCCGCCGGGTCGCCGGGCACCTGCTGGAAGCCAGCCCCGACGACATCGAGCTGGCCGGCGGCGCGGCGCGGATCCGCGGCGACGAGACGGCGTCGATCCCGGTCGGTGAACTGTCGCGGCTGGCCCACTTCCAGACGCACCGGCTCCCCGAGGAGCTGCGTTACGGTCTGGAGGCACGCGCGTCGTTCGACCCGCCCGGCACGTTCTCCAACGCCTGCCATGTCGCGATGGTCTCCGTCGACCCGGGCACCTGCCAGATCCGGCTGCGGCGCTACCTGGTGGTGGAGGACTGCGGGGTGGTGATCAACCCGATGGTGGTGGACGGCCAGGTGTTCGGCGGCGTCGCCCAGGGCGTCGCGGCCGCGCTGCTCGAGCGGATCAGCTACACCGAGGACGGCCAGCCCGCCACCACCACGCTGATGGACTACCTCGCCCCCACCGCGGCCGAGCTGTGCCCGGTCGAGATCGTGCACCTGGAGACACCGTCGGCCTTCAGCGAGACCGGGGCGAAGGGCATGGGTGAGGGCGGCACGATCGGCGCCCCGGCCGCCGTGCTGAACGCGATCAACGACGCGCTGTCCGGCACGGCGGTCAGCTTCGACCAGATCCCGGTGCTGCCGACCGACCTGCACGCGGCACTGACCAACACGGGGCTGGCCAGGACGGATGCGCCATGATGGATCGCCACGCCATCCGCCTGCGGGTCAACGACCGCGAGCACGCGCTGACCGTGGAATCGCGCCGGACGCTCGCCGACGTGCTCCGGCACGACCTCGGCTACACCGGCACCCACCTGGGCTGCGAGCACGGCATCTGCGGCGCGTGCACGGTGCTGGTCGACGGCGCGCCGGCCCGGTCCTGCCTGATGTTCGGCGTGCAGGCCGACGGCAGCCAGGTCACCACAGTGGAAGGCCTGGCCGACGGTGAGCAGCTGTCGGACCTGCAGCAGGCGTTCAGCGACCACCATGCCCTGCAGTGCGGTTTCTGCACCCCCGGCTTCCTGCTGCTGGCGCAGGCGTATCTCGGCGAGCTCGGCGGCACCGAGCCGTCCGAGGCTGAGGTCCGCGAGGTGGTCGCGTCGAACCTGTGCCGGTGCACCGGCTACCAGGGTCTGGTCGATGCGGTGCTGGCCACGGCGAGGGCCAGGCGGGCGGCCGGCCCGTCTGGATCCGATCCGCCCGGACCCCCCGGCGACGACCAGGGGTGAACGCGATCGGTGCGCGGCTGCCGCGCAAGGAAGACCCGCGGATGCTGCGCGGCGCCGGCCGGTTCTCCGACGACTTCTCCGTCCGCGGCCAGGTCTGGGCCCGCGTCGTCCGGTCGCCGGTCGCGCACGGCCGGGTGCTGCGGGTGGACACATCCGAGGCCAGGAGCTGCCCGGGCGTGATCTGCGCGGTCACCGCAGCGGACCTGCCCGCCGGGCTGGCGATACCGGTGCGGCTGGCGGTCCAGGACATCGACCTGAGCAGCTTCCTGCAACCGGTGCTGGCCGCCGAGGTGGTCCGGTACGTGGGCGAACCGCTCGCGGTGGTGCTGGCCGAGGACCCCTACACCGCCGAGGACGCGGCCGAGCTGGTGGATGTCGACATCGACGAGATCGCCCCGGTGCTCGACGCCCTGGCCGCGACGGCGCCCGGCGCCCCGCAGCTGTTCGGCGCGGGCAACGTCGCGGCCGACTTCACCCTGGGCTTCGGCGACGTCGACGCGGCGTTCGACCGCGCGGTCACCGTGGTCGAGACGCAGATCGAGATCGGCCGACACACGGCGGTGCCGCTGGAACCCCGCGCCCTGCTGGCGGACGTCGACCCGGCGGCCGGCACGCTGTCGATCTACGGGATGACCAAGGTCCCGGTGTTCAACCGGGACGTGCTGGCCGGCCTGCTCGGCATGCCCGAGGACCTGATCCACGTGCACGCCGTCGACGCGGGCGGCGGCTTCGGCGTGCGGGGCGAGTTCTACCCGGAGGACTTCCTGGTGCCCTGGCTCGCCACCCGGCTGCGGCGGCCGGTCAAGTGGACCGAGGACCGGGCCGAGCACCTGGTCGCGGTCAACCATTCCCGGCAGCAGCGGCACCGGATCGCGGTGGCGTTCGACCGGGACGGGACGATCACCGGGCTGCGCGACGACATCGTGCACGACAACGGCGCCTACTGCCGCACGCACGGCATCGCCGTGCCCGAGCTGACCGTGACCATGCTGCCCGGCCCGTACCGGATCCCCGCCTACCGGGGCCGGATCCAGGTCGTGCTGACCAACAAGACCCCGTGCGGCACCTACCGGGCGCCCGGCCGGTTCGAGGGCACCATGGCCCGCGAGCAGCTCCTCGACGTGGCCGCCGGCCGGCTCGGCCTGGACCGCACCGAACTGCGCCGCCGCAACCTGCTCGGGCCGGGGGACATGCCGCACGCCCGGGCGATGACCGCGCTCGGCACCGACGTGGTCCTCGACGCCGCCGACTATCCCGCCCTGCTGACGGCGGCGGTGGCGGAGGCGGGCAGGCTCGGCTACCCCGACGAGGTGGCCCGCGGCCGAGCCGCGGGCCAGCTGCGCGGCCTGGGCCTGGCCCTGTTCCTGGAGAAGAGCGGGCTGGGCCCGCAGGAGACCGCGGACGTCGTCGTCGGCGGGACCGGGGCGGTCAGCGTGTTCTCCGGCGGGACCTCGTTCGGGCAGGGCATCGAGACGGCGATGGCGCAGATCGCGGCCGATGCCCTGGGCGTCAGCCCGGATGTGGTCCGGGTGGTCAACGGGGACACCGCCCGCATGCCGTTCGGCATGGGCTCCTGGGCCTCCCGGTCGACCGTGGTCGCGGGCAACGCGGTGCACGCCGCGGCGCTGGCCGTCCGCG
>WNGJ01008235.1_pt1 | contig 11104 bp, 8 predicted proteins | sample 5400611 | NCBI WGS metagenome assembly WNGJ01 (sample SAMN13153375, study PRJNA577476) | soil metagenome | isolation source: 40 cm soil or saprolite under Garry oak tree replicate 1 | place: USA:California | collected 2016-06-15 | reverse complement strand
GTCCCGCGGTAACGCGCAGCGCGCGCTGGTGGCCCAGGCCCTGCTGGCCGACCCGGACCTGCTGGTCCTCGACGAGCCCTCCGGCGGCATGGACGCTGACGGGGTCTCGCGGGTGGCTGCTGAGATACGGCGGGCCGCGAATCGCCGGGCCGTGGTGCTGGTCGCGCGGCACCCGACGGCGCCGCTGCCGCTGCCCTCCGGGGTGACGTGGCGGCTGAGCGACGGCGCGGTGGACACGCGACCCCGGGACGGCGATGGTGCAACGGTCCCCGCCGGAATCATGGAGGTGGAGACCGGCGACGGTGTTGTGCGGTTGGTAGACCAGACCGAGCTCCCCGGGGTCCTGCGTGCCGCGCTGGACGCGGGCCAGGCCATCCGCCGGGTGCAGCCGGCTCCTGCTGAGGTTGGCCGTGACGATCTTGCTGAGGTGGCCGGCGCGGCGCCGCGGCGGGCGGGTGCCGCCTACCGGGTGCTGTACGGCGCGGCGCACCGGGCCCGGCTGCTGGCCGCGTCCCAGTGGTTCCTGGCCCCGGCGCTGCTCTTCCTGTTCGTTCTGGGCATCATCTACGCCGGCGACGCGGGTCCCCCGCTGCAGGCCGCGGCGGTCACCGCGATCACCCTCGTCCCCGTGCTGACCTGGCTGAGCGTACTGGCCCACCGGGTGGACGGCCGGGAACTCGCCCGCGCGTTCGCCGCGCACGCGGGCGGGCCCACCTGGCCACCGACCTGGGGCTGGTGCCTTTCGCGGTGGTGCTGGCCCTGGCGGCCCTGGTGGCCCCGCTGATCAGCCAGGGCAGCCATCCCCATCCGCTGATGCTCGATGTCAGGATCGTGGGGCTGCACCTGGCCGCCGCCGTGTTCGGCGCCGGACTCGGCTCGCTGCTGGCGTTGATCGAGCGGGCTGGCTGGCGGCTGCTGACCGCCGTGGCGGTATTCCTGGTCCTGTTCGTGGCCAGGAACACGCCGATGGGACCGCTGCTGAAGCTCAGCACTCATCCGACCACGCTGCAGACGCCGGTGGGCGGCCCGGCCGCCTGGCTCTTCCTGCCCGGACTGGCCCTGGTGGCGGTGGCCGCTTTCCTGGCCACCCGGCTCACCTAGAATCCGACCTGCTCACCCTGGCGGGTCAGCGCTTGACGCAGGTGTAGGCGCCGTAAAGGCGGCCCTGGTACGCCGCGTCCGCGATCTCGAAGCCGGCCGCGGCCAGCATCGGCTCGAGGAGCCAGCGGAAGGTGCTGAACTCGGTGCGGATGTGTTCGGCGTAGTCCTCGCTGGTGTACCCCTCGGCGGGGTCCGCCGCGGCGTGCCCGAACCAGTTCCGGAAGACCTCCTCGGTCTCGGCCGGGCGGAAGTCGTAGACCAGGTCGCGCAGCCGCAGGATCCCGCCGGGCCGCAGCATCCGCGCGATCCGGTCCAGGGCCAGCGCCTTCCAGAAGTCGGGCAGCTGGTGCAGGGCATGCCGGGTGTACACGGCGTCGGCCGGCGGCCCGGTATGTGAGTAGCTGAGGAAGCCCGCGCGCACGCAGTCCAGGTTGCCCAGCCCGGCGTCCTCGGCCCGCTCGCGCAGCAGCGCGAGCATGGCCGGTGAGACGTCCACCGCCGTCACGCGCCCGAACCGCCGGGCCGCCGCGAGCGCGAACTGCCCGGTGCCCGTCCCGAGGTCCACGATCGCGGAGTCAGCGCCCAGGCCCTGCGCGGCGAGAGCGTCCAGGTCCTTGGCCGGATCCGGGTACCCCTGCTTCCGGTCGAAGCCGGCCACGAAGGCCGCGTCGAGGTGTTCGGGTCCCGCGTACGTCAGTTCGTCGATCATCCATGACTCAGCCACGAGGACATTCTGCCCCGCCCGCGCCGTCGGCGCCGCCGGCCGAATGACTGATAGTGCCGGTAATACTTCATTGTCGTATAATCCATTTCCGTGATATCCGAAACTGGACTACCTGACGTGGTGCTGGCGCTGCAGCGGGCCACGCACCATACGCTGCACGCGCTGACTGCCGCGCTGGCCGACCTGAACCTGTCGCCGGCCGAGATCAACGCGCTCGCCAACCTCGGCGAGGGCGGGACTCTCAACGTCCGCCAGCTCAGCGAGCGGACCGGCACCCGGGCCAGCACCCTGACCGGCCTGCTCGACCGGCTGGAGAGCCGCGGCTACCTCGCCAGGGAGCTCGACCCGGCCGACCGCCGCTCGTTCCGGCTGCCGCTCACCGGTGCGGGCCAGGCGGTGGCCGCCCGGGTGCTCGCCGCGATCGCGGACCTGGAACGCGACGCGCTCTCCCGGCTGGACGCCACCCAGCTCGCCGGCTACCACGCTGTCGTCACCGCCCTGCAGGAGGCCTGCTGATGCCGCACCACGAGGCCGACGCCGAACTGGCCGCGCTCCTGCCCGAGGTCACCGGGCCCAGCGGGCAGTTCCGGCACCGGCAGCACATCCACCTGGCCTTCCTGGCCGTGCGCCGATACGGCATGCCCGACGCGACGACCAGGATCTGCGACTGGATCCAGCGCATCGCCACGTACGAGCGGGCCCCGCAGAAGTACCACCACACGGTCTCCCGCGCCTGGGTGGAGATCGTCGCCTACCACGTGGACGCCGATCCGGACTGCGCCGACTTCGGCGCCTTCGCCGATCGGCACCCCGCGCTGCTCGACAAGCGCCTGCTCGGCAGGCACTATCGGTCCTCCACCCTGGCCGCCGCCCCGGCGCGGAGCCGCTGGGTCGAGCCGGACCTCCTGCCGTTCCCCTGGTCGCCCGGTCAGGACAGCAGGGCCGGCTGAGCTCGCTGCATCGTTAAGCGGCGCACCGGGGCCTCAGGAAGTCACCTGCCAGAGCAATGGGCGGGAACGCCGCTACCCGCGACGACCTGACAGATAGCGGGGCCTTTGCCGGATTGCGGATTCCAGACCTGGACCTCGATTTCGTCGCCTTCGGTGACAACCCAATTGCCCTGCCCGTAGCCACCGGTATAGCCACCGAAGGTGATCTCCCGGTCGGTCCAGGACGAGATATCGCACGTGACGCTGTCGGTACCAGGGTCGCCAGTCCAGCAGGCGTTCCATCCCGCGGTGAGGTCACTGATGCGGAGGTACGCAGTATCAGCTCCTGAAGTGATAATTTCCGCCAACCGGCAGCAGATAGCCCGGGGACCAGAGCGGGCCGCCGGCATCGTGAGGCGCGGCTCTCGCGCTGCGACCCCGTAGTGGTTCGTTACCCTCAGATGGGCTAGGACCCGCAGATCCGGGGAGCCTGCCGCGCGCACGCGCGTACGCCAGCCTCATGGATGCGAACGTATGAGCTCACCTGGAGAATCTGCACATGGACACTCCGCTGGCCGGCGTCGTGCCGGTTGTGCCGACGATCTTCCACGACGACCAGATCGTTGACCTGGGCGGAACGGCGCGCGTCGTGGACTACCTGATAGACGCCGGGGTCGACGGGCTGTGCCTGCTAGCTAACTATTCCGAGCAGTTCTCGCTGACCGACGCCGAACGCGACGCGATCGCCCGCACGCTCCTCGAACACGTCGCGGGACGGCTCCCGGTGATCATCACCACCAGCCACTACAGCGCCCAGGTCGCCGCCGCGCGCAGCCGCGCGGCCCAGGATATGGGCGCGGCGATGGTGATGCTCATGCCGCCGTTCTTCGGCGCCACGCTCACCGTTCCCGGGCCTGCGGTGATCGAGTATTTCAAGCAGGTGGCGGACGCGATCCAGATCCCCGTCATGGTGCAGGACGCGCCCTTGTCATCGACGCCGCTGCCGGTAGGCCTGCTGATCGACCTGGTCAGGCAGGTACCCCAGGTGCAATACGCCAAGATCGAAGTGCCGCAGGCCGCGGACAAGCTGCATTCGCTGGTCAGCGCCCTCGGCAGCAGCCTGCCTGGTCCCTTCGACGGCGAAGAATCGGTCACCTTGATCCCGGACCTGGACGCCGGGGCCACAGGCACCATGCCGAGCTCGATGGTCCCCGGCGAGCTCGGCCAGATCGTCCGCCGCTATGTCGCTGGTGACCGGGCCGGCGCCGTCAGCGCCTGGGAAGACCTGCTGCCGCTCATCCATTTCGAGAACCGTCAGTGCGGTCTGCGCGCGCAGAAGATCATGCTGGCCGAGGGCGGCATCATCGCCTCGGACCGGACGCGCGCGCCATTTGCGCCAGTGTCGCCCAGGACCCGCCGCGGCCTGATCGAACTGGCCGCAGCGCGCGACCTGCTGATCATGCGCTGGGCACGGTAACTATGCCCTCGCCGGCTGGCTATGGTCGACGGGTGATCGATCTTGACCGAGGATGGCGTACGGAACGGCTCGATCTCGAGCCGCTGACCGCAGATCACGCCGCCGAACTCGCGCCGGTGCTTGACGACGCCGCGTTGCACGAGTTCATCGGCGGCGCACCGTTGGGTGCGGCGGCTCTGGCTCAGCGCCACGCACGCCTGGCGGCGCGCCGCTCATCCGACGGTGATCACCTGTGGGGTAACTGGGTGATGCGGGTCCGCGACACCGGTAATGCGGTCGGGACAATGCAGGTGACGATGCTGGCGGGCGGTCCTGCTGCTGGTCCTGCTGAGGTTGCCTGGGTGGTAGGCCTGCAGGCACAGGGCCATGGCTACGCCAAGGAAGCGGCATGCGGGCTCGTGGCTTTGCTCCGGGAGGCCGGATGGACCGTAGCAGCCCATATTCATCCCGCTCACCTGGCCTCACAGCGGGTCGCTCGCGCCGCCGGGCTATCACCTACCGAGGAGGTCCAGGACGGCGAAGTCCGCTGGGTAACCTCGTCGGCCGCCCCGTCCTGACCCTGGTGGTGCCCACTCACATCGGTTGACGGCCGGGATGGGCTCAGGGTTTGAGGAGGACTTTGCCGATGTTCTGGCGTTGCAGGATCCGGCGGTGGGCGTCGGCGGCCTGGGTGAAGGGGTAGCTCATGTCGATGCGCGGCTTGATCTTGCCCTCGTCCCAGAGGGTGAGGACGGCCTGGAGTTCTTCGCGGAGGACGGCGATCTGACCCCACATGCGGCCGATGTTGACGCCGCTGACCGTCCGGTTGTGGTTCATCAGCTGCAGCGGGGTCAGCAGCGGGATGCCAGCCAGCTGGGCGGCTAGCCGGGCAGGGCGGCGTCGCTGCCCGCCGGCCAGGTTGGCAAACCCGTAGGCCACCAGGCGGCCAACCGGGCGCAGCAGCTTCAGCCCCTTCCGCCAGTCATTGCCGCCGAGCGGATCCAGCACGATGTCCACGGGCCTCGGGACCTCCAGGCCGCGTGATCCAGACCGCTCGCATCGCCCTCTCCTCTGCAGCAGACCAGCGCTCTTATTCTTCCCGCAGCAAGGGCCCGGCGTGCAGTCGTGCCGCGCGGTGACCGGGGATCAGGGCCAGCAGCAGCCGGGGCAGGATGACTACTGTTTAACCGGCGACGCAGCGAGCGGGCGGAAAACCGGTGTACACGTGTCCGGCGCAGCCTTCACCATTGAGGCCGTGACAACTTCTGGCCAGGCAGTTCCAAGGCTCGTGGCTGTCGGAGACTCCGCCAGCCCCGATCCGGCCTGCCTGCTGCCCCTCACGGTCGGAGTCGACGACTCCGATACGCCCGGCGACATGCTGGACGCGCTCGCCCTGGCACCGTTCGTGACTGGCCAGCAGCCGTACGCCAGCACGGCGCGGCTCGGCGAGGTCCGGCCGGGAACCTCGCTGCTGCCGCCAGGCGCGACCGTGCTCCGCCGGGCGGCCGAGCCGGACCGGGAATCGTGCCTGGCGGCGGGTGACGACTGGACGATCCGGGTCGTGCGCTGGCACGGTGGCGGCGCCGAGGTGAGTGTCACGGCAGTGGCCGAAGACGTGGCCCGCGCCGTCCTCGCCCTCGCGACCAGGGACGCCGCGGTGGAGCGGCGTACCGATAACCCGGCGGTGAGCATGGGGTTCTGGCACCGCAGCCCGCGCCGGGGCCCGCATCGTGCCGCCCGCCGGATGTCCGCCGCGCCGTGGACGGCTATCCGGGCCAACTACGCGGCGGCGGCCGCGGCCGCCCTGGATGAGCTGATGGCCGTCACGCCGGACACCGTGCACGGCCACCTGGTGCTGCTGCACGGCGCGCCGGGCACGGGGAAGACCACCCTGCTGCGCACGCTCGCCCGCGAATGGCGAACCTGGTGCCAGGCGGACTGCGTGCTCGATCCCGAGGTCCTCTTCAGTGAACCCGGCTACCTGATGGACGTCGCGATCGGCTACGACGCCGACGACGATGACGCCCCGTCGTGGCGGCTGCTCCTGCTGGAGGACTGCGACGAGCTGATCAGGGGCGAGGCCAGCCAGCCGCTCTCCCGGCTGCTCAACCTGACGGACGGGATGCTGGGGCAGGGGCGGCAGGTGCTGGTGGCAATTACGACCAACGAGGACCTGCGCCGTCTGCACCCGGCCGTCGTACGGCCCGGGCGGTGCCTCGCACACGTCGAGATCGGGCCGCTCTCCCCCGTCGAGGCCGGCGCCATGCTGGGACGGCCGGTAGCCGGGCCGGTCACGCTGGCCGAACTGTACGCGATGCGGAGCGGCCATGTCCCGGTCCTCGCCCGGGAAACGGGTACCGGCCTGTACCTGTAAGAAGGGCCGAACGGGCCGGGCCGGGAGCCCCCGGTCAGCTCTTGGGCTCGTCCGGGCGACCGGGCCGGCGCAGGCGCATGGCGACCAGGGCCGACGTCGCGATCGTGGCCATCCGGCGGCCGACCGGTACCTTCTCCGGAGCCGGAGTCGCGGGACCGGGTGTCGCAGCGGATGGCACCGCGACGGACGGCCCCGCTGAAGACGGAACTGCGCTGACCGGTAGTACCGGGATCGGCGAGTCGGTGGTGGGGGTGTCGGCGGTGGGGGTGTCGGCGGCTGGCGCCGCCGCGGCTGGCAGTGCGGTGACAGGCGGGGCGGTGACAGGCGGCACGGTAGCGGGCGCCGACGCGGCGGGCCGCGTCACGTGCGGCCAGGGAGCGGGCGCCGCGGGCTGGCGTGGCGGAACCTGATTCGCCTCGGCGGGCCTGGCGGACGGCGGCGGGGTTGCGTGGGATCCGCTCTGCCAGGTCCGCGCCAGGATCACCTGGGTGGTGTCGTCGGGCTTCCCGGCGCTGCTGGAGGCGCTCGTCAGCCGGTCCAGCAACTGCCGCGCGGTCGGCCGGTTCTGCGGGTCCTTGACCAGGGAGGCTTCCACCAGCGGGAGAAGCGAGTCGGGGACCGAGGCGATGTCGGCGTCGCCGTACATGATCCGGTACAGGACGGAGTGGGTGTTCCCGGCGCCGAACGGCGACCGGCCGGCAGCCGCGTACGCGACCGTCACGCCCCAGGCGAAGATGTCGGCCTCCGGGCCGGGGTGCCCGCTGATCTGCTCGGGCGCCATGAAGCCCATCGAGCCGATCATCATGCCCGTCCTGGTCACGGCGGTGGTGTCCTGCCGCCGGGCGATGCCGAAGTCGATGACCTTCGGGCCGCCGTCGGTCAGGATGATGTTGGAGGGCTTAAGGTCCCGGTGCATGATACCGACCGCGTGGATCGTGGTCAGGGCCTCGGCCAGCCCGGTGGCCAGGCCGAACAGCATGTCCGGGGCAACCGGTCCGTTCCTGTCGATGTACTCGGACAGCGATGGGCCCTCGGCGTATTCGGTGACCACGAACGGCCTGGCGGACTGGGAGTCCGCCTCGATCACCCGCACCGTGCAGACACCCTTGACCTGGACCAGCGCCGCGACCTCGCGGCCGAAGCGGCGGCGGAACTCCTCGTCGCCCGCCAGTTCCGGGCGCAGCACCTTGACCGCGACCGGGGCTCCGTCCCAGGAAACGCCCAGGTACACCACGCCCATGCCGCCCGAGCCCAGCCTCGAGGTCAGCCGGTAATGCCCGATCCGGGTCGGGTCATCAGGCCGGAGCGGCGTACGAGCCAACGCGATCCTCCTCCCGAGCGGTCATGGTGGCGTCCATGCAGGCCAGCACAAGAGTCTCCTTGCTATTTTCCTACCGTATCGGCCGGGTGCGTGCCGGGCCGTCAGCCAGACGGGAGACTCCGCACCACGAATTGCTGGCTGGTCTGAGCCTGCACCGAGTCGATGCCGGTTACCGCGGTGCCGGACGCGGCCAGCGCCGTCATGGCGTGGCTCCCGTCGCCGGTCAGGCCGCTGACCGGCGAGCGCGTCCAGCTCGCCCCGCTGGCCGAGGTCCAGACGGCCGCGGCCATGGTCCCGCCGGACGAGCCGAACTGCGCCGCGGCGGTGAAGCCGCCCCCGCTGGCGGTCAGCGCGGTGAAGCTGGCCCCAGGCCCCGGTGCGGTGAACGGCACCGGCTGCCAGGTCCTGCCGCCGTCGTCGGAGCGCTCGGCGAGAGGCTGGACGCCGTGCGCGGTGGTCTGCTGGCCCAGCGCGACCGCGTGGGTCCCGTTGACCGCCACCTGCTGGATCACCCCAGCCGTGGCCCCGGCTGGCAGCGGCGGGCTGACGGCCGTCCAGGTGCGCCCGTCGGAGCTGGTCCACACCGCGGGCAGGTTGTCGTGGGAACCGGCCGAGACGAAGCCCGACGGGCCCGCGGCGACGGCCAGCACGCGGTTGGAGCCGCCCGTCTCGTTCACGTCGCGCGCCTTTGTCCAGGTGACCAGGTCCGGCGACCACCAGACGTCCCGCGAGTACGCGCCGCCCGGCTCGGCCACCGTGCCCGTGATCACGTAGCCGTGCGGGCCGCTGGCCGCCTGCACGGCGGACACGCCGGACAGGTCGTGCGTGATGGTGTCGGCTGGCTGCCATTTCGTGCCGTCGGCGGAGGTGAGCACCGTGGGGCCAGGACCGACGGCTAGCCACCCGTTCGGCCCATGGGTAACGGCGGACAGCCCGGCCAGGTCGGTGCCCGCGGACACCCGGGCCAGTGTGGAGACCAGGGTCCAGGGCCCGTCCGACACCCGCCGCCACACCGCCGGGTAACCGTCGGCGCTGCCCACCGCGACCTGCTCGTTCCCCGCCACGGCGATGCTGTTCACCGCCTCCTCAGGAACGAGGCCGCCCTGGATGGAGCTCAGCGATACGGGCTCCAGGTGCCCCGCGGTATCGGCCTTGATGAGCAGGCCCTGCTGGCTGGTCCGGGTGGAGTTGGTGCTTCCGGCCGCGATGACGGTGCCGCCCGTTCCCACCGCCGGGGTGAAGCCCGCACCGCTGGACGTGCGGCCGAGCGGCTTGGTCGGCAGCCATTTCGTGCCGGTGCCGGTGCTGGTGTAGGCCACGTACTGGTCGCTGGTGTGGCCGGCCACCACGAAACCGTAGTCGCTGCCCTTGACCACGTCCGGGCTCCAGCCGCCCGCCGCGGCGATCGTGCCGGCGTACTGCCAGGTCCGGCCGTCCCGCGAGAAGTAGGCGACCCCGTCGCTGGCGCCGCTCGCGGTGCGGCCGGGCCGGACCAGGATGAGCCCGGCCCCGTCGAAGGACACGCCGCTGATGGAGTTCTGGGCGCCGTGATCGACGGGGACGGTCACCGGCGTCCAGTGCGCCCCGCTGTCGGTGCTCAGCCATACGCCGGCTCCGCGGTCGGTGATCACCGTAGCGGTGTCGTGTGAGACGGCGAAGTCGATGCCCTGCGGGGTTCCGGCGGGCTCCTGCAGCCCCAGCTGCGCGGCCGTCAGCCGCTGCCAGGTGACGCCGTCCCGTGAGGTCCAGGTCACCGCCTGGCTCCCGGCACTGGTCGTCTCGTAGCCGGCCGCCAGGAAGCCGTCCGGCGTGTTGGTGACCACGTTGATCGTGTCACTGGACTGCCGCGGGGTGATTCCGCGGGTGCCCGCCAGCGTCCAGGTCTGCCCGTCCAGGCTTTTCCAGATGGCGTTGTCGCCGAACGCCATCCAGCCGCGCTGGCCGCCCGCGATCCGGACGGCCTCGTACCCCAGCGGGGGCTGGCCGCCGCCAGGCAGCTGAACCGGGGCTAGCCGCCAGGTCCGCCCGGCGTCGGTCGACACGAAGAACTGCTGGCGGACGGCGTCGCCTGTCTTCTGCGAGCCCGTCGTCACCATCGTGCTCCCCGAGGCGACGATGCGGTCGATCCGCTGGAAGACGCCGCGCGCCAGCTGTCCGGGATAGGTCGGCAGGGTGTTCGGCGCGACCGGGGCCGCCGCTCCCGGGCCGCCCTCGTTCGCGCTCGGGCCTTCCGCTGGCGTGTGCCCCGGCACGATAGCGAAGACCACGGCGGCCGCGACGGCCGCGGCGGCCAGGGCCGCCGTGCCGATCGCGGCGGTCCGCCTGCTGAACCGGCCCCGGCTGCCCACGCCCGCCCCGGAGGCAGGGGGCGGGGCGCCCGGACGCGTGCCGCCCGGCGAGCCGGCGCCCGGCGGGCTTGGTTCGAGGAGCAGCGAGCCGTTCGGCCTGACGGCCTCGCCGGCAGGCCGGGGGCTGCTGGGGTGCGGCCGGGCATGCTGCCAGGTCTGCGACAAGATGGTCTGGGTGGGCGAGTCCTGGGCGCGCGGGGATGGCGCCATCGAGATGCCGGTCAGCTGGTCGAGAAGCTGCCGGGCGGTCGGCCTGCGGTCCGGATCCTTGGTCAGGGTGGCCGCGACCAGCGACCGCAGCGGATCGGGGACGCCGGCGATGTCCGGGTCACCGTGCATGACCCGGTACAGGACCGCATGGGTGTCCCCCGAGCCGAACGGCGGCTGGCCGGTGGCCGCATACGCCACCGTCACCCCCCAGACGAAGACGTCGGCCGCCGGTCCCGGTCGCCCGCTGATCTGCTCCGGCGCCATGAACCCGGCCGAGCCGACCATCATGCCCGTCCTGGTCATGGACGTGGCGTCCAGGGCCTGGGCGATGCCGAAGTCGATGACCTTCGGACCGGCGTCGGTCAGGATGACATTGGAGGGCTTGAAGTCCCGGTGCACGATGCCGGCTGCGTGGATCACGGTCAGCGCATCGGCCAGCCCGGTAGCCAGGCCATAGAGCATGTCGGGTCCGATGAGCCCGTAGGTGTCGATGTACTCGGCCAGCGACGGGCCCTCGGCGTACTCGGTTACCATGAACGGCCGCGGCGACTCGGTGTCGGCCTCGATCACCCGGACCGTGCAGAAGCCCCTGACCCGCATCAGCGCAGACACCTCGCGCTGGAAGCGGTGCCGGAATTCCG
>WNGJ01011946.1_pt1 | contig 11105 bp, 16 predicted proteins | sample 5400611 | NCBI WGS metagenome assembly WNGJ01 (sample SAMN13153375, study PRJNA577476) | soil metagenome | isolation source: 40 cm soil or saprolite under Garry oak tree replicate 1 | place: USA:California | collected 2016-06-15 | reverse complement strand
CCGTTAGGCAGACCCAGTAAGGCACTTGCCAATGGAAATCCGCTCGATCGAATCATTCCTCGACTATTGGCGAACCATTCGCGGCCGTACGCGCCGCGTCGTGGCTTGTATTCCTCCGAACCAAATCGAGTGGAGCCCGCATCCCGGCAAGTTCACCTTCGGCGACCTCGTACGGCATCTCGCTACAATCGAGCGCTATATGTATGCCGAGACGGTGGCGGGACGTCCCAGCCGCTACGCGGGATGCGGCCGGCACCTGGCGGAGGGCTTCGAGGAGGTCGTGGCTTTCCTCGATCGTCTGGGGCTTGAATCGCTGGCGATTTTCGGGACGCTCACGGACACGGACCTTGAACGGAAATGCCTCACCCCAGCCGGCACGCCGATCACTACGGCATGACCTCAGAAGAGGTCCAGGCGCGGTCTGCCTAACACGCGCCTGAAGCTGACGGCGCCACGGTTTGTGTTGTAGTCTTTTGTTTGTGAACGTTCCAGTGTGGCGCCGCAGCTTAGGCGCAATCCGTTAGGCCGCACGATGAAGTTCTGGAGCATCGTCGTGTTCTTGGTCGCTCTCGCGCCAGCGCTGACGGCACAGGAGCTAGTCCGCCTACCTGACAACTACGTGCTAGCGGGCACGGTACGCGATGCCCGAACGGGGGCGCCTCTCCCCGATGTTAGCATTTGGCCCATGGCAAAGGGATGGGGTGCGGTAACCGACTCCGCTGGCCACTATGAACTCCGTTGGCGTGGGCGCGCTGTCTGGACATTTATCGTGCGCCATTGCGGAGAGCAGAACCTAGACACGTTCCAAGTCGATTTCTTTCGGGAGTCCTCCATCCAGCACGACGTTTTACTGACCGGCGAACCGCGCCCATGTATCAATGAGGATAGACTGCCATGGTCCGTGGATGCACGCGATACGACGCGATTTCGCGGGCATTACACGTATTCGTGGGAAGGTGGCGGTTGGCTCGAGGCCTGCGACGGCTCGACCTATCGGCCCGACTGGGATTCCAAGCTGGCAGCTCAGTTGAGCCGGCGGCAGAAGCGCGAAGGGCAGGTCACCTTCGTCCGATTCCTAGGCCGGGTGGCGCCTGATAATCTTGCGACGCCACCGGGGACGGTTCGACTGACCTTTCCGGGCCCATTGTTCCTCGTGAATAAGGTCGAGGAAGTGCGGGACCCGCGAAAGGACGATTGTGCTTAGCGTGCGGCCTAACAAGCGCTTGAAGCTGGCGGCGCGCGTAGATTGTGGAATGAAGTTTTCTTTAGCGCGCCGCAGCTTAAGCGCGATCCGTTAGGCCTCCACGCGCGCGTGTTGCATAAACCGGACTGATTTCACAAGATTTGATCATGGCCCCGAAGAGCAACGCTTTGCGTGATGAGATTTTGCAGCTCTCTCCCAGTGAGCGCCTGAGACTGGTCGAGGAGATCTGGGACAGTCTCGCTGCGAGTCCCGAGAACGTCCCGGTCCCTGATTGGCACAAGGAAGAGTTGGATCGTCGGCTGGACGGCCCGGCGCCTGGTCCGGGGGAGAATTGGGAGCAGGTTCGGGCTAAGCTGCGCGACAAGCGATCGTGAAATATCGGTTAGAACTCAGGCCGGAAGCCTCTGCGGATGTCGCGGAGGCTTTTTCGTGGTATGAGCAGCAGCGGGCGGGATTGGGAGGCGAGCTTGAGGCCGAGCTGACGCGTACATTCGGCTATCTCACCGACATGCCTCTAGCGAGCCGCCTAGTGCATCGGACTCTGCGCCGCGCCTTGGTCCGCCGCTTCCCTTTCAGCGTGTACTACAGTGTGACGGGAGATCTCATAGAGGTTCGTGCCGTCCTGCATTATCGTCGCCATCCTTCGACGTGGCTTCGGCGCGCGTGAGGTCTGATATCAACTTTGAAGTGCAACAGTGAGTCTCATTTCGCATAACATTCCTCCCTACACGCACCTGAAGCTGCCCAACGGTTGGCTTGCGAGGCGTGACCCCTTAGCTTAGGCCAACGCCGTCAGGCTGCGTCTGGGCACATGTCACTTCTAGCCGTTCGCGTCGGAGCGGGCGTCCTCGCTCTCCTCGCCCTTATCGCCCTGCGCGGCAAGCGCTGGGCCTACCTCGCATTCGTGGTGCTCGGGCTCCTCTATTTTCCCGCGCAAACCCACTTCCACGTGCACGTCCCGAAGTGCGAGCAGCTCCTTCCCACGATGCACGTGCTCGTCCTCTCGCTGCACAACTACGCGTACATCGCGCTGTTCGCCGGCTTCTACTGGATGTCGTGGGTACAGTTCGAGAGGTCTGACGCGCGCGGCATCTGGGCGCTCCTCGCCACGCTGCTCGTGGGAGCCCTCGTCGAGATCGCCGAGGGCATGACGATGACGGGGCGGGGACATTGCCGCGTGCGCGATCTCGTACCGGACGCCGCAGGGGCGTTGGGCGCGGCGGTGCTGCTCGCTGTCTGGTCCCGCCTCACCCGGAAACCGGGGTATGTCAGACTCGTCAGGCCTCACGCAGCGGCCGCTCCACGCCCGGCCGCCCCCACGGCCCGTGCTGTCGTTCCTCCTCGCGGTGTGGTTCCGCCCCCGCCCTCCCGGGGTCTACCGGGGCTGTACGTACCACCGCCCTCCCCACCGGACTTTTCACCGGGCCCGACCCCCGTTACGCCAGCGGCGGACATGGCTCCGACGCATGAGGTCGCGCCGAGGGGGGGGGCGGCGATCGCTGCACGTCGAGCGGTCGTGCAACACCTTCAGACGATCCTGAGACGTCTCAGGGAAATCTTACAACGCCTGTGGATGACCATACGTGGACGTCGCCGCGCGATCGTCGTTGGCGTCGTACTCCTGGCGCTCGTGGGCGCCGGGGCGTTCGTGATTCTGCGCCTCCGTGCAGTAGCGCCTGTGGTCACCGCGCAGCCGAACGCGGTACCCCCACCGCCCCTACAGCCCCCACCGCCCCCGCCTCGGCCCCTCCAGTCGGAAGCCGAGGGATACTACGAGCCGACCTACGAGTTCACGGTCTCCGATCGGCGCTTCACCCGCCTGACGCTGCGTCCGCAGCCGTTTGTCACGTTCGCGCGGACCGGGACACGGGATGAAGTGGGGTGTGCAGACGCACGGATTGGCCCGGCTGCGGTACACCTGCGCTGCGAGTTCGAGCGCGTCGGCATCATGGTCACGATCGAGGGCCAGTTCCCGTCACGCTCGGTCACGAGCCGCCTCGACGCGCCGGTCCTGAACGCCTTGGTCACGATCACCAATACGCGCGGTGAGACGCTGTTCAGCGCGCGCGAGTCGTTCTATTGGCACGCGCCCGACTGAGGATGGTCGGGGGGTCTATCCTATGGACAAGATGATCAACTGCCACGGGATTCGCTCTTCCCTCGCCTCATTGGCCGCTGCGAAAGTGACGCGCCGAACTCGCCTCGGTATCATCGCGAACGAAGACGCCAACTGGATCAAGGGGAAGATTCGTCGGCGGACCAAGCAGTGAAAGCCTGTTGAAGTTGCCGCCTAACGCGCGCTTGAAGGTGTCGGCGCCCGTCCTCAATATATTCGTCCCGCACGCTGACATGCGGTGTTGTAGAATTCTGTTTGTGAACATTCCAGCTAGGCGCCCCAGCTTAAGCGCACTCCGTTAGGCCGCAGCATTGATCACCGTCTGACCGGAGCTATTCAATGGAAACGATCTGGCAGACCTTGCTCTTTCGCCTCGCCGAACATGCACAGGTAGTGATCCCCATACTTTTTGCAACCGGGGTTTTGGGCCTAGGGCCCATCGGGCGCGCTCTCGCAAGACGTCTGAGCGGGGCTGACGCTGAACGTCAGGAACGTGAGACGCTCCGCCAGCAGATTGCCGAGTTACAGGAGCGGTCGGATTACACCGAACGGCTACTCGGAACGTTGCGGAGGGAGAATCCGCCCGAGTCCAAGCTCCCGGCACCGCGGCCTGCAGATAATCGTCCGGTAACACCTGTTTGAGCGGGCTGCGGCCTAACAAACGCTTGAAGCTGTCGGCGCCACGGTTTTTGAGGTAGTCTTTTATTTGTGAACTGTTCAGCTCGGCGCCGCAGCTTAGGCGCACCCCCTTAGGCAGCCTCGCCCGCGCTCAACACAGCAGGGAGCTCACGTGACCAGAGCCGCAGATCGATCCACGCTGCGCCGCGCAGTCGTGCTGCTGGCGGCGACTGTGACCGTGGGGTGCTCTACGAGACAGGCCCACTCCTCTGTCACGCCCGCAAGGTACCTCTTCATCTGGGCCGGGCCGCATGGCTCGGACTCGGCCGCCGGCGATCTGCGCCATCGGAACGCTGGCGTCAGTGACTTCCTTGCCGTCCTCGATGCCGATCCGGCCAGCGCCACGTACGGCAAGGTGCTCGCCTCGGACGCCGTTGGGATCGCGGGCGCGATGGCGCACCACACCGAGTACACGCTGCCGGCCGGTCGGGCGCTCTTCGCCAGCGACTACATGACGGGAAAGGTCTTCCTGCTCGATCTTGCCGACCCGCTCGCGCCACGCTTGGCTCATCGCATCGACAGCGTCCCCGGGTTTCGGCGTCCGCACAGTTTCGCTCGGCTTCCCAGTGGCACGGTCGTCGCGTCCCTGCAGTTCGGGAACGGCTCGGTCCCCGGAGATCCCGGCGGCCTCGCCGAGTTCGACCCGGCGGGCCGGCTCCTTCGTAGCGCCTCCGCGGCCGATTCGGCCTTTCCTGGCGCGCGCATCCGCACCTACGGTCTCGAGGTGCTCCCGGCCATCGACCGTGCCGTGACCACCAGCTCGCCCATGGATGCTGAACGCACGGCGGACGTGATCCAGATCTGGCGGCTGTCCGACTTCCATCTCCTCAGGACGATGTTGGTCCCGGCGGTCGCTGGCGACTCGATACACTACTATCCGTTCGAGATTCGCGCCCTGCCTGACGGGCGCACCGCGTTGCTCAATACGTATTACTGCGGCTTCTATCTGTTGACGGGGCTGGAGACCGAGAGCCCGAAGGTGGCGCTCGTGCACTCGATGCGAGAACCGCGCCGAGTGGGCTGCGCGGTGCCGGTCGTCGCCGGTCCCTACTGGGTAATGCCCATCGCGTACGATCACCGCGTCGTGAGCCTCGATCTCAGGGAGCCCTCACACCCCATCGAGGTCTCGGCGCTTCAGACCGACTCGACGTTTCTGCCGCACTGGGCAGCGGTCGATCCCGGGAGCGACCGCGTCGTGATCGTTGGGCAGGACGACGGCGAGGCGCGGGTGCTGATGGCCCGTCTCGACCGCACGACCGGTAGGCTGTCTTGGGATGAAGGGTTCCGCGACGCAAACTCGGCGCGGCGGGGGGTTAGCTTCGATCGACGACTATGGCCTCACGGCGTGGTCACCGCCGCAATGCCGCACGCGGCGCTGTTCGGCCCTGCACGACGATAAGCGCGCCTGTTGCCAGTGACGTGGCTGTTCCCGGTATGTTCTGTTTGCGATCCACGCGATATTGTCGGCTGCTGCCTAACAAGCGCTTGAAGCTGCCGGCGCGCGTAAATTAAGGAAAGAATCTTTCATCAGCGCGCCGCAGCTTAGGCGCACCCCGTTAGGCTGCGCCTATTATGATAGCGCGGGTCCGCATTCGAACCGCGGCGAGGGTCCAACCTAAATCAGTATGAGGATGTTTCTATGAGCCCAAAGGAGGAAGCGCAGAAGTCCGCCAAGAGCACCACCGCGATCGGCAAGAAGTTCAAGGGATTCACGGACGAGGAACGAGTCGCGATGAAGGAGCGCCTCCAAGAGCTGAAGGGCGCAGGCAAGGCGGACGGGGAAAGCGCCGTGCTCGCGAAGATCGCGGGGATGCCGGAATCTGATCGCGCCATGGGCAAGCGGCTCCATGCTATCATCAAAGCAAGCGCACCAGCCCTCTCGCCGAGACTCTGGTATGGAATGCCCGCATATGCTAAGGACGGCAAGGTCGTCTGCTTCTTCCAAAGCGCGCAGAAGTTCAAGACGAGGTACGCGACGCTCGGCTTCAGCGACAAGGCGAACCTGGACGAAGGTGCTGTGTGGCCCGTCGCCTTCGCGCTGCAGGAGTTGACTGCCACCGAAGAGGCAAGGATCGGCGCGCTCGTGAAGAGAGCGGTAAGCTGAGGACTGATCTCGCCACTGGCCCCCGCCCTAGGGGGGATCTATGTTGCCGGCCTCGGTGTCACAGCGCGGGGCCAGTCCGACGGGTGCGGGCTGCACGAACGTCATGGTACTCGATCCGGATGTTGCCGCAGAGTTCAAAGATTCCGCGGCCGTTAACGATGCGCTGCGCAAACTGTTCAAGGCCCGCTTAGGCGCATCCCGTTAGGCATCCGCAACAACCCAAACCCGCTACGTAGGAACTGCCGTGAAGGATCTCAGCGCGAAGTCGTTGCTCCCATTCGTTCCCAGCGGCAAGAACTACGAAGCCAGTCGCCATCTCTTCGCGGATCTTGGTTTCGAGGAGGTATGGGAGAACAATGGCTATGCTGGGTTCCGAAACGGCGGCGCGGAGTTCATTCTCCAACGGTTCGACGATGAGCACTTCGCACAGAATTTCATGGTTCGGCTCAACGTTGACGATTTAGAGCGCTGGTGGGAGACCATTTCCCGAAAAGGCCTCGATCGAACCTATCCCGGTGTTCGGCTCAGTGGTCCCACCGACCATCCGTGGGGGCGAGAACTCAATTTGATCGACCTGGCGGGCGTCTGTTGGCATATTGGCCAGCGCGATTAGGCATCGTGAAGCGGATGCGTAACAAGCGCCTGAAGCTGCCGGCGCCACAGCTTAGGCGCACCCCGTTAGGCCGGCTTGGAGAATTCTGTGACCATTAATGCAGCGATTGCCGCGGGCGGCTTGGCCGGGGCGTTTTTCTTCGGGTTTCCGTTCGCGGCCGACATCATGCCTGTCACAGCGCGCCCCGCTCCGAGCTGTGCCGGTCCTGTCGTGCCGACGATGGGTGTCATTGCAGATGAGGACGCAGCGGGGCGCCGTCGCCTGGATAGCAGTAAGCCCGTCCCAGCGAAATCCGAGATCATCAGCGCGTGGCAGCAGCGCCAGGAGGCGATCAGGTCATTTCGCTTCGCCTGGGTCGAGGAGCAGTGCCATCCGCGAGGCTGGGTGCCGAATCCGAGGCATCCCGAGCGCGAGTGGCTGGCGATCCCAGCGCTGCTCGTGGACCGGAGCTATTCCGTCACCAAGACTCTTTCGGTGGACGGCACGATGATGCGCTACAGCTTCGAGCTGGATCGGAGAGAGGAGCCGGATGGGATTGACGTCGTTTCGCCTCAAGGCGACAACCGGGGCCTCGGCGTCCGCAGGCACTATTCGTACCTGAGCGTATTCGATGGACGACGAGGCGAAACGCGCGTGTCGTCGCTGACAGGCTCTCCTCCCCCGGCCATCCGACAGGTCGACGCGCCCGTGGACGCACAGAACCTCGACACGCGGGCGATGCTGCTCGCCTTTCGACCCTTCGACAGCGCGATGGGCCATCTCCTCATCGATCGCGCCATCACCAACGAGCGGCGCGCATTTTACCGGGGCAGGTCCACGTTCCTCCTCGAAGAGCGACACGATCCGTCCGGCTGGAAGACAATGGTATGGATCGAGCCGGAACGGGGTTTCCTCGTGAGCCGGTATGCCGTCTTCTTCGAACAGAAACGGATCGTCGACGTCGACATCGACTACACGCAGGACGCACAATGGGGTTGGATTCCTAGTGGATGGCGAATCACCGAGATGTTAGCTGACGGATCCCGTCGGCTTGTCTCTGCAGCGACCGTCTCGAGCTACAGCATTAATCAGTCAATCAGTATCCAAGAGTTCAAATGAAGCGGCCTAACCAGCGCTTGAAGCTGACGGCGCGCGTAGATTAAGGAATGAGTCTTTCTTCAGCGCGCCGCAGCTTAAGCGCACCCGGTTAGTCCGCACGACACTCTTCAATGCACCTCGTGCTTGAAATGATGGGCAAGGAACCCAGCCTTCGGGTGATTTGGGGCGGGGCCGCCGCCCTAGGATTGATTGGCCATGTGGCCGTGCGCTTTCGACGTTGGCTCGTCCTTCCATCCCTGGCCCTCATCGCGATCACGGTTTGGATTCAGCTCGGTGATCTTCTCGACCCGCACATCGGCCCGGCGATCATGCAGCAAGCAGGGCTGTTGTACGTGGGGCAAGCGTGCGCGGCTGCGGCCTTGGCCGTGATCCTCTGCGTGTTGGGCCTGGCTCCGAAACGTGCGGTCTAACACGTGCCTGAAGCTGACGGCGCCCACCATCCGCGGTAAAACTGCATTTGTGAATATTTCAGTCAGGCGCCGCAGCGTAGGCGCACCCCGTTAGGCGGCACAATACCCCAAGGGAGCCGTCATGGCCGACAGAGATCGTCTCAAACTCATCTTCCATGGCGCCATTGTGCTACTCGTCGGCCTGCTCTGTGGGCTTCCCACGGCGATAGAAGCAAGCACCGCATCGGTTCGGTTTTGGCACACCGCGCACGAGGCCTTGATCATGATGGGCATCTGGATGCTGGCCGCGTCGTCCGCGTGACCCGTGCTCGTGCTTGACGGGCGCGAGGCGGCGGCGCTCGTGTGGTCGTTCCTGGCGATGGGCTACGGCTTCATGACGGCACTCGTCATGGGAGGTGTCATCGGGACAAGCCCGTTCGCTCCGGGCGGCACGCTGGCCACGTTTATCGCATTTCTTAGCGCAGTCGTTGGAATACTTGGGGCCTTCGTGGCGACCGCCGTCACGCTGATCGGCGTTCGCGCGGCATTAGACAGCCGCGTTGCTGTGCCGCCTACTAGTGGCTGAAACTGACGGCGCCACGTTTTCTGAAGTAGTCTTCTGTTTGTGAGCGGTCTCGCTGGGTGCCGCAGCTTAGGCGTACCCCGTTAGCCGGCGGCCTTAGATGTTGCGGCGCTCCCACAGTTGACAATGCCAACCCTCGCCTTAGCCTGAATCGTGAAGCCCCACGTTGAGGGTGGCATGAAACACGTTCATGGTGCCGTTGTGCTCCTGGTGGTCGCGGGGTTGGCCTGCTCGTCGGTTGTTGACCCGAAGTCCGATATCACGCTCCTCGTCACCAATAGCTCGTGTTCGACTGGGCGTTGCGATTCTCTCGAGGTGCTCGGATTCCCCAGCAATCAGCCGCTCACACCAGGCGGATTCTGGTCGATTGACCTGGGACTCCTGACGACGCCCAAGGCATGTTTCAAGCTTCCTCCTGCCGCAACGTTCCGTGTGATCGGGGTGAACGACGACGGTACGCGAGATACCACCACGTTCACTTGGACGACTGTCGCGCCGCTCGCCCTGGGCGTGCAAGCACCCTCTGGCTTTCGGACCCAAGCCAGTCCGAGCACGACCGCTTTCGTCCCCGCTACGTCTGCTGGTTGGAGTATCACACTGCCAAGCGAGTCGCACGCCAGTTCGGGCCCTCCCTGCGGTGCCGGCTAGGCCGCCGTCTAACACGCGCCTGAAGGCTGGCGGCGCCCGACGAGATAATGACGGTGAACTCAAGATAGGATCGAGAATGCGCCGCACAATGCTGGTGCTCTGTTGTATCGGCTGCGGCGCGGGTTGGTCCCGACGCCCGCTCAACTCGCTTGATCCAGTTCCGGCTCGGCAGCAAGTCCAAGTCTGGCACCGGGGGCGAGCCGACGTCCTCCACGCGGTACGAATCGACTCGACAACCGTCACTGGGATTCCGTTCCACCAGTCCTTGGCATGCGACACCTGCTACGTCGTGATCCCTCGAGCCAAGATCGACTCGGTGCGAGTGGGAGACCTGGTGGATGGGTTCTGGCGGAGCACGGCGTTAGTAGTCGGTGGGCTCTTTGTCGCGGGTTTTGTGTATTGCCTCAAGCGAGACTGTGGTGGGACCTAGTGCGCCCGTCTGCAACCGGATTACGGTGTGCCTGTCAGCTCGAGCTTCCGCACATTCATCGTTGATCAGCTGAGTCGTGTTGTGCCGCAACTTCGCGCGCGTGGCATGTTCGGCGGAGTCGGCATCTATGCCGGTCAACTGTTTTTCGCACTCATTGCCGATGACACGCTCTACTTCAAGGTGGATGACTCCAATCGTCCTGAGTTCGAGCGGTTGGGAATGAAACCGTTCCAGCCCTACGGCGAGGGCGGCGAAGTCATGGGGTACTACCAGGTGCCCGCTGAACTCCTCGAGGATCCGGAGGCCCTCCGCCCGTGGGCGGAGAAGGCCATCGCGGTTGCGGCTAATAAGATGAAGGGGAAGCGTGAATGAGAGCTCTCCGTATTGCCGTCGCGGGAGCGGCCGGCCTTTGCTGCCTGTTCGGTGTCCTCGGCGCTCAGAGTCCGGTCGGCGTCTTTGCCACGCACACGGAGGTCGGCCGAGCGAGAGGTTCCGCGTCTTACGACCCGCAGCGGCAGACGTATCTCGTCGCGGGCTCGGGTCAGAACATGTGGGGCTCCCGCGACGATTTTCATTTCGTCTGGAAACGGATCAGCGGCAATTTCATCCTCTCCACGCGTGCGCGCTTCGTCGGCGCGGGCATGGAAGAGCATCGGAAGATCGGCTGGACCATTCGGCCCTCGCTCGACCCGGGCAGCGCGCACGTGACCGCGGCGTTGCACGGCAACGGCTTGATGTCGCTCCAGTTCCGGCGACAGACTGGCGGGATCACGGACGAAGCCAAGTCGCCGGACAGCCTCCCCGATGCGGACGCGGTCATCCAGCTCGAGCGGCGCGATGGGGATTATTTCATGTCGGTTGCGCAATTCGGCGACACGCTCGTCACACAGCGGCTCGCCAACGTCTCACTCCCCGATACGGTCTACGTCGGCCTGTTCGTGTGCGCACACAACGACAGCGTCATGGAGCGGGCCACGTTCAGCAACGTCCGCATCACGACGCCGGCGAAGCGGGAGTTCGTCCCCTACCGCGATTACATCGGCAGCAACTTGGAGATTCTCGACGTCGCGACCGGGAACGCGACGACCGTGCACCAGGACCGCGGATCGTTTCAGGCGCCCAACTGGACCCGCGACGGCAAAGCGCTCATTTACGTGCAGGAGGGACGGCTCTACCGCTTCGATCTCGTATCACGCTCCGCCACTGCGATCAACACGGGATTCGCGACGCGCAACAATAACG
>WNGJ01057325.1_pt1 | contig 11106 bp, 7 predicted proteins | sample 5400611 | NCBI WGS metagenome assembly WNGJ01 (sample SAMN13153375, study PRJNA577476) | soil metagenome | isolation source: 40 cm soil or saprolite under Garry oak tree replicate 1 | place: USA:California | collected 2016-06-15 | reverse complement strand
GAGGGCGGCGTCAAGAGCTTGAGCGGCAGCGCGGTGATGTCGGGCACCGAGGTGGGCTTGGGCCACATCGAGGAGATGCCTGCCACTGGAGATACCGCGCAAGTCTCCCGGCCGGATCCGGTGAGCCGACATGAGTGCTTCTTCCGGCTCGCCGGCCACCGCGTAGGCGTGTGTTGCTTGCATGGCGACCGTCGCCGGGCCAAACGCGGTGTGATAGATCTCCAGCCGTCGGCCAATGCGCTCCGCAGCGCCAGAGGCGAGTGAGATGTATTCGGCTACGTTCTTGCCTGCTGAAGCGGCGGGGGCAAGCGCAGACATTAGCAAAGTGCCCCATACAGCCAGATGGGGAGCGGGATCGGAGAATCCCGGTTCGATACGGTCGGCCACCTTGATAACGAGCCGTTCTGCTTCATCCAACCGTGCCTGGCGCAGCAGAACCCATGCATAAGTCGCGTGCAGGATCGCCCAACGTAGTTCGTCGTTGCCGCCGTGGGCAGTCGCAATCGCGCGCTCGGCCGCAATGGCGGCGAGGTCGTCCTTGCCCATGTGAACCATCAGGCACGCTGCGAGTTCATAAGCCTGTGCGAGCGGGCCGACTGCCGCCGCGCCGTGCATAGTGGCCGCAAGGCGTGCTTCGCCGATCAGCGCGGGGAGGTGAGCCGTCAATGAGATGAAGTCGCCACTCCAGTACGTCTGGATGGCGGCGCTGGCGGCTGCGTCCACCTCCGGAAGGGATGCAGGTTCGCCTTGTTCCTCGGTGTCGATGTCGGGCAGCAGGTCGGGTGATAGGAGGACATTTCGCAGCGCAAGCACGCTGGCGCCGTCGCGGTGGCCATCGAGTCGTGGACGAGAGCCGGTTAGCTCGGACAAAGAGACATCGAGGGCGTTGGCGATGCGGGTGAGGCTGGACAGCCGCGCCGACTGCCGCGAACCCTGCTCAAGCTTGGCGATCAGATCCCTGCTCACTCCCGCGCGCTCAGCCAATTCTTCTTGCGTTATGGCCACCTGACGACGAAGTCGGCGGAGCCGCTGACCGATGGTCGCGTTAGCCTCTTCCAAAGCTCAGCACCCTCCTCAAAGCTTCGACCATTTCCAGGATAGAGACGGCGGAGGGCCACCGCCCTTCTGGCGCGGAACAGCCGTGGGTCACCGAGGGTCCGCGCGGGAACCCTAACGCGGTCCGAGCGAGGTGCCGCCCGCGCCGCAGCAGGGCTGTAGGGCCGTCGGGGCCGCCTCGCAGATCGTGTGCTTGCGGTGTCTTAGCAGGTCACAGGTGCCTTAGAAGGGCTGAGCACGGCTTAGCCCGCGGGCGCGGGGTGAGGCCCGCCAATATTAGGCATCCGCCCGATGCGGGACCGCCTGCCTTAGAACGATTCTCAATGTAACGGCTGAATAGGTCAGCTAGTGATCAGGGAGAACACCATGCATCCCGAAATCGTTCGTGCTGTCGCCGCACAGCAGATCGCGCAGTGGGTGGCTGCCGCGGACGCCGACGAGCGCGTCCGGCAGGCTCGCCGTTCCGCCCGTGCCAGCCGAATCCACAGGTCAAACCGCCGACTGGGACATCGTATCGTCGCCACCCGTCGGCAGGCTACGCGAAACGCGTGAGACCGTGGCTGGGATCGCCACCGCCAGTACCGCTGGCGGCCGCGCCGGAGCCACAGGTCAGGACGGCACTGCAAGCTCACACGTGAGGCCTGCAACCACCCACATCGTGGATGGCACAGACAGCACAAGCAGCCGCATGGTGAGCCCGGTTTTCGCAGGACGCGAGGCTGAGCTCACCATGCTGGCAACTGCGTTCAAGCAAGCGGCCAGCGCCGGGCCGGCCACGGTCCTGGTCGGCGGAGAGGCAGGCTCCGGCAAGTCGCGCCTGATCGGCGAGTTCGCCGCAAAAGTGCGTGGGTCGACAGGACCGGAAGGCGTGCTGGTACTTAGCGGCAGCTGCCCGGAGATGAGCGGTGCGGGACTGCCTTATGCACCCTTCACCGCCATCGTGCGCCAGCTAGCCGACGAGCTTGGCACCGACGAGCCTGGCGCGGCGGAGAAGGAGGCGCTGCTGTCCGGCCCGGCGCATGCCGACCTGGCGCATGCCGACCTGGCGGGGCTGCTGCACGAGTCCGGGCCGCTCGGGGGCGGTGGCGCGCGGGCAGGGCTGTTCGAGCGGCTGGCAAGGTTGTTCAGCCGGCTGGCGCTTGCGGTACCACTGATCCTGGTTGCCGAAGACGCGCACCGGGCCGACCGGTCGACCCGTGACCTGCTGCGTTTCCTCGTCAGGAGTGGGCGGCTGACCCGGGTGCTGATCCTCGTCACCTTCCGCTCGGACGAGATTCATCGCACGCACCCGCTGTGCCCGCTGCTCGCCGAGCTTTGCCGCGCGCCCGATGTCAGCAGGCTTGAGCTTCCCCGCCTGCAGCGGGCAGAGGTCGCAGCCCAGCTCGCCGGAATCCTCGGCCAGTCTCCCGCCCCGGCCATCGCCGAGGCTGCCTACGCGCGGACCGGCGGCATTCCCTTGTTCGTCGAGGCCATCGTGAAAGATGACGGAACGCTCAGGTGCTGCCGACCCAACTCACCGCGTGATCTTCTGCTGGAAAGCGTGCAGCGGCTGCCCGAGGACATACAGCAAATCCTTCGGGTGGCTTCTGCAAGCAGCGGATGCATCGGCCACGGGTTGCTCGCCGCCGTCACCGGGCTCAGCGAGCAGGCACTATGCGTCGCGCTGCAGCCTGCCGTTGCCGCCAATGTGCTGGTCAGCACGAAAGATGGTTACGAGTTCCTGCACTCGCTCACCCGCGAGGCCGTGCACGACGATCTGTTCGCCGCCGAACACGTAAATGTGCATTCGATGTTCGCCGAGGCGCTGGAAGCAGACCCGTCGCTGGCCACATGCCGACCTTCTCTGCAGCTCACGCTGCACTGGCGCAGTGCGCATACCTATGACCGTGCGATGCTCGCTGCATGGCGAGCCGCGGCCGACGCGGAGGCCGCCTGCGCCTATGCGGAACAGCTTGAGATGCTGCTGCAAATGCTCGAACTGTGGGAGCAAGTGCCGAGCGCAGCACGGCAGATCGGCACGGACCATCCGGGGATCCTCGGGCGAGCGGCCCGTGCAGCTCACCTCGCCGGCGACCAGGGGCGCTGCACGAGACTAGCGCGGGCGGCGCTCAGCGAGCTTGACGAGACCTGCGCCGCCGACCGTAACTCCATGTTGCGCCTCCTGGCAGGCCGCGAGGTTGACCCAGCCGGAGGCAGCCGGGTGGCGGGTCGCGCTGTCAGGTCCGCATCGGCGCGAGCAGGTACCTATAGCCAGGGCTACCGGTGATCACGGCTGGCTTGTCGGGGGAGGTGAACTGAAGGGTCACGCCGTCCTGGCGTTCAGCCGGGGCCAACCGCTCGTCGGCCGCTCCGTCGTTTCCCTGCGCCGCGGTTGGCCGGGCCGGGGTCGCCGCCGCGGCACCAATCCCGCGAGCCGTCGGCGGATCCTGTCTCGATCACCACCTGCTCAGAGCCGAACGTAAGCAGCAGCCTGGAATCGCGGTCGGCAACCAGCGCGACCCGCCGGATTGCCTCGCAGAACGGCCCGGCCGTAAGGTGGGCACGGTACCCGAACTCGCGCGGAAACCGTGACTTATAGGTAACGAACTCGGTACCTAGAAGGCGGGTCGTCATCCGGCGCCCACCCCCGTCCAAGCCGATCAGCCCGTCCGCGGCATCGATCCCGCCCTCACCCGCGTCATCCTTCCGGCCGCCGCCTTCGCCTCCGGCCTCCGGCCCGGACGCGGGGCCAGCCTGGTCCGCGACAGCCAGCGATATCACCACGTCGGTTCCCGTGGTCATCGCTTTGGCCGCTTCCGCAAGCGTTCGCGCTGGCACCAGCGCCGAGGCGGCGATCTCGGCACGGGCGGGCCGCCAGCCAAGCTCACGTACGCCCATCCGGTACCGGTCGGTCGCCACCAGCGTCATCGTGGCGCCGTCGATCTCTACGAGGACGCCGGTAAGCATCGGCAGCGTGTCGTCCCTTCCGGCCGCGACGGCCACCTGGCCGACCGCGGTGGCGAACTCACCGCCATCCACGATGCCGACCTGTGGTGGCAACCGCGGCAGCGAAGGGAAGTCCGCTACCGGCAGCGCGAGCAAGGTGAAGCGCGCGCTCCCGCAGCTCAGGGTGATGGCGTCGCCCTCAGATGCGAGATCGACTGGACGGGCGGGGAAGCTGCGGGCGATCTCGGCGAGCAGTCGCCCGGACACCAGCGCCCGGCCGGGCTCGGCCACCGCCGCCTCGGCGCTCATCCGCGCGGACACCTCGTAGTCGAAACACGACAGGGTGAGCCGACCTTCGTCGGCGTCGAGCAGCATGCCCGCAAGGATCGGGATCACCGGCCGGGTTGGCAGCGCCCGCGCCACCCAGGTAACCGCATCGGCAAGCGCCTCCCGCTCTATCCGTAACCGCATCGCCGCCTCCAACCGCCTTAACCGCTGGATGAATCGTGACATCCGAAGGTGACAAAACGCAGGCTCCCTAACGGCTCACGCGCGGCGAACCACCGCTGAACTGCGGACTCCAGCGCGGCAGGCTCGCGGTCTTGGCGAGTTCGCCCAGGCACGCGTCACCGGCCATGCAGCGCAAGCCAGCGGCAGCCGTTAAGGACCATACCGATGCTGTGGTTTCGACTGCGGCGCAGGCCGTGCGGCGGGAGGCCCGTGCGGCCGGTGGGGTCGCAGAAGTGAGGCGGCGGCGCAGCGGGCACGCACGGCGGACGGGGGCACCGCCGAAAGGAGCGAGCCTCGCGCGGACGGGGGGGACCGCGCTAACTGCGCCGCCGCACCTCGTCACTGTACAAGCCGGCGCGAAGCTGCCCAATACCGGCCAGTCACTAGTTTGCGGCAGACTCCGGGCTGCCGGCGGCTGAGGCAGCACATGTTCGGCTCCGCGCGACCTTCCCATATCGGGATTTTCAGCAAGAATTGGCTCACCGAACTTTCGCGGCGAGGCACAGGTGATGACGACCCCTTACGACGTGAGACCATGGCTCAGGTTCTACCCGGCAGCGGTTCCGCACGATGTGACGGTGCCAAGCGTGCCAGTCACGCATCTGCTCGATGAGGCGGCCGCCACCTACCCGCGCCGCCGTGCGCTGGTGTTCTTCGGGCGGACCATCACCTACCGTCGGCTGGTCAAGTATGTGGACCGATTCGCCGGCGCGCTTCGTGAGCTTGGGCTAGGTAAGGGTGACCGGGTCGCGTTGGTGCTGCCCAACTCACCACAGCAGGTCATCGCGTTCTACGGCACGCTGCGGCGCGGTGCCACCGTGGTTCAGCTCAATCCCTTATACACCGCCGCCGAACTGCACTATCAGCTAGCCGACTCCGGTGCCAAGATCGCGGTCGTTTTCGATGGCGCCTACGAGACGCTGGTCACGGCGAGCCGGGGAACACCCCTGCGGCAGATCATCGTCACGTCGTTGTCGGAGTACCTGCCCGCATCGAAACGGCTGGCGCTCCGGCTTCCCCTCAAGCGGGCCGGGCAGGCACGGGCGCAGCTGACGACACCCTTACCCGACGATCCTGGCTTGCGGTTTCTCAAGGATCTGCTGCGCCGCTCGCGCAGCAGGCATCACCAGGTCGCCGTTGACCCGCATCGCGATCTCGCGGCGCTGCAATACACCGGCGGCACGACCGGCCGGCCCAAGGGCGCGATGCTGACACACTTCAACCTCGTTGCTAACGCCTATCAGACCGCGGCATGGGACCCGACCGGTGAACTTGACGGGGGCACGGTCCTCGCGGTGCTGCCGCTGTTCCATGTCTTCGGGCTGACGCTGTGCCTGACCACGCCCGTGCTGATGGCCGGAACGATCGTGTTGTTGCCGAAGTTCGACGTGGACATGACGCTCAAGGCGATCCGCAGGTGGCGGCCGGCCATCTTCCCCGGCGTCCCGCCCATTTACCAGCAGATCGCCGAGTCGCCGCGGGCGCGCTCGTCGCACCTGAACTCGATCCGGGTCTGCGTCTCTGGTGCCATGCCGCTGTCGCGTGAGGCAGTGGAGGCCTTCGCCCGCGCCACCGACGGCGCGGCCGTGTGCCAGGGATATGGACTGACCGAGGCGTCGCCGACCGCGCTGGCCAACCCGCTCGACGGCAACGCGCGGCACGTCTCGGTCGGGATACCGCTGCCGAGCACCTACGCGCGCATCGTCAACGAGACCGATCCCAGGATTGGTGTCCCGGTCGGAGAGGCCGGCGAGCTGCTCATCTATGGCCCGCAGGTCTTCGCGGGTTACTGGAACCAGCCGAAGGAGACCGCTCAGGTGCTGCTCAGCGGCTGGCTTCGCACCGGCGACATTGCCGTCATGAGCCCGGACGGCTTCTTCACCCTCATCGACCGCAAACGAGACGTCATCATCGTGGACGGCTTCAACGTCTACCCCTCGGAGGTGGAAGAAGTCCTGGCTTCCCATCCGGCTGTACGGGAATGCGCCGCCATCGGCGTGCCTGACCGCCGGCAGGGCGAGATGGTGGTGGCCTACGTCGTGCCGCAGCCAGGTCATCCCGTCGACCCACAGGAGCTGATCGCGTTCAGTGCGGTCAGGCTCGCGGAGTACAAGGTGCCAGCGGAGATCGAAATTCGTGGCGAACTGCCGCACAACATGCTGGGGAAGGTGCTGCGGCGCGTGCTGCGCGAGGAGCGTGCACCGGGGGCGTCGGTCCGATGGCCAGATCAGAACGTCGGTCCGATGGCCGGATCAGAACGTCGGTCCGATGGCCGGATCGGGGCGCAGGAACCACGCCGACTCGCGGATCTGACGCATCGCCTGCCTTCTTGTCGTGGCGTCCAGCCGATCCAGGTAGAGGATCCCATCCAGGTGATCGGTCTCGTGCTGCAGACAGCGAGCCATTTCCTCGGCGCCGCCGACCGTGACTGGCTCGTTTCGTGCGTCCACGCCCCGCACCACCGCGCTCATCGCCCGCGTGGTCGGAAAGTACAGGCCGGGAACCGACAGGCAGCCCTCCTCGCCGTTCTGCTGCTGCTCGTCGGACAGTTCGGTTAGCTCGGGATTGATCACGTAGCCGCGACGGCCGTCGATGTTGTAGCTGAACGCGCGCAGGCCGACGCCAATCTGGGGTGCGGCGAGCCCGGCGCGGCCGGGCACCGTCACGGTATCCATCAAGTCGTCCACCAGCGCCCACAGCGTCTTGTCGAACCGCGTGACCGGGGCGGCTGGCGTCTTGAGTATGGGATCACCCAGATACCTGATCGTCCGCTCTGGCATGAAGCGTGCTCGCCCGTCAGCGTCCCGGACGGCCAGCTCGCGGCGCCCGCACCTCCAGCTGGCCAAGCAGAGCCTGCGTGGCGGCCGCGATGGTGTCAACGGCTCGGTCGAACGCCGCCGCGTTGTGCGGGGCGGGGGTGCGGAACCCGCTTACCTTCCTGACATACTGCAGCGCGGCAGCCCGCATGTCCTGCTCGGTCACATGCTCGGTGTAGGGCTCGCGCAGGGTCTTGATGCTGCGGCACATAAGCACGACCCTACCCAGTCGCAGGAATCGGCCAGCACGGATCTGCGGCCGGTGGACGATACCGGCTACGCCCGGCTCTCGCGGTGGACCTGGAATGCGGCGAAGCTCTGCGCGACGGGCGTGAGCTCGATCGTGTTGACGTTCACGTGGGCTGGCAGCGATGCTGCCCAGAACACAGCCTCGGCCACGTCTTCGGCGGTCAGCGGCTGCATTCCTGCGTACACGGCGCTCGCCTTCTCCTCGTCGCCGCCGAACCGCACCAGGGAGAACTCGGTCGCGCTCATTCCCGGCTCCACACAGGTAACCCGCACGCCCGTACCGTGCAGGTCGCTGCGCAGGTTCAGGCTGAGCTGGTGCACGAACGCCTTGGTTGCGCCGTAGACGTTACTGCCCGGATAAGGGTAGGTGGCCGCGACCGAGCCCAAGTTGATCACGTGGCCATGGCCGCGCGTCACCATGCCAGGCACGATGGCGCGCGTGCAGTACATGAGCCCTCTGCAGTTGGTGTCGAGCATCTGATCCCACTTGCCGAGGTCGGCGCGCTGCGCAGGTTCGAGACCAAGCGCCACGCCTGCATTGTTGACCAGAATGTCTACTTCAGCGAAGTCAGCGGGCAGGCCGGTGACCGCACGGTCGACCGCCGCATGATCGCGAACATCGAGTTCGAGTGGGAGGACGCAAGCACCTAGCTCACGGGCAAGATCGGTTAGCCGGCCGACCCGGCGAGCGGACGCGACCACCCGGGCACCGGCCGCCACGAAACGCCGCGTGATCGCGGCGCCGAAACCGGCACTTGCCCCGGTGACGAATACCGTTGTGTCCTGCACGCCAGGTCACCTCCACCGCGCGGCTAGGCCCGCGTGAGCCGATCGAGCAGCGGGATCGTGTCCGCGAGCGCGGCTATGTGGCCGTCCGCACTGGTGAGCCCGAGGTCCATCGTGTTGACGGACAGGTGCGTGGCGCCGAGGTCGCGCCAGCCTGCAACGAAGGCGCCCCGGTCACTGGCAGGAACCCGCGCCAGGTTCAGCCGCGGCTCGAAACCGATCTCCTCTGGCGCCCGGCCGGCCTCCCGCGCGTACCTGCGCACCTTGTCGAGCATGCTGCGGGCGACCTCGTCCGGGCCGCGCTGTGGCATCCATCCGTCCCCGAGTCGCCCGACCCTGCGCAGGGTTGGCTCCGCGTTGCCGCCGAACCACACCGGGATGTTGCGCCGTACAGGCAGCGGGTTGATGCCCGCGTTGTCCACTCGGTGCCACCGGCCGGAAAAGGTGATCGTCGGGTCGGCCCAGAGCTTGCGCAGCAGTTCCACCTGTTCCTCGCTGCGCCTGCCGCGGTCGGCGAACGACTCACCCAAGGCTTCGTACTCGACCTGGTTCCAGCCAATACCGATGCCGAGCCGCAGCCTGCCGCCGCTGAGCACGTCCACCTCGGCGGCCTGCTTGGCCACCAGGGCCGTCTGCCGCTGCGGCAGGACCAAGACTCCGGTGACGAGCTCAATGGCGCTGGTGACCGCGGCCAGGTAACCGAACAGGACAAAGACTTCGTGGAATGGGTTGTCGCTGCTGTACGGGCCGCTCCAGTCCGGCCGCGTGTCGACGCCCGCACCGAGCACGTGGTCGAAAGCGAGCACGTGCCGGTACCCGAGGTCCTCGACGGCCCGCGCCCAGGCCCGGATCACAGCGGGGTCGTTGCCGATCTCGGTCTGCGGAAATACCGCGCCAATGCGCATGACCCTCCATCGCCGGACCGCGTGCCGCACGCCATCGGCCTACCATTCAATGGGAAATCGTACCTTGATCAGGCCCGGTGGCCCGATTGTGTCGCGCCTGGGGACCTGCGGTCCACGCCTCGGAGGGCGACATGAGCGAAACAGCGGTAGCTGCTGGCACGCTGGCGGAGTGGGTACTTGACGGCACACAGCGCACCCTGGATCTCGTCGCCGACCTGGGCGACGAGCAGATGACAGCGCCGCTGCTGCCGACGGTGAACCCGCTGCTCTGGGAGATCGGCCACCTCGCCTGGTTCCAGGAGAAGTTCGTGCTCCGGCAAGCGTGCGGCCAGGAACCTATCCTTCCGCATGGCGATGCGCTTTACGACTCGGGCGCGATTCCGCACGACACGCGCTGGCACCTCGTCCTACCCTCACGGAAGGAAACAGCGAGCTACATGCGCACCGTCGCTGACCGGGTCGCCGAGCAGGTGACACGGCCGGGCGCGACCGATGTGGTGCGCCATTTTGCCCGCTATACGGTGCACCACTATGACACCCACAGCGAGGCGCTCACCTACACGCGGCAGACCCTCGGGTACCCGCCACCTGTGCTGCCCGGCCTGAGCGGCACCTGGGTGCCTTCAGGCGACACGGCGCTATCCGGAGACGTCAGCGTCTCCGGCGAGGTGTTTATGCTTGGCGCGGGAATGACCGATCCATTCGTCTATGACAACGAGAAATGGGCTCATACCGTGGAGATCCCGCCATTTTCGATCGCGCGGGCCGCGGTGACGCAAGCGGAGTTCGCCGACTTTGCCGATGCGGGCGGGTACGACGACGCCAGGCTGTGGCTGGACGGCGGAGCATGGTTGGCGGCCACCGGCGCGAAGCATCCGGTCTACTGGCGACGTGGGCCTGACGGTAGCTGGCAGCGCCGCCACTTCGACACCTGGCTGGATCTCGAGGCGGACCTGCCAGTGTGCCACGTGTGCTGGTGGGAAGCCGATGCCTACTGCCGATGGGCTGGGCGCCGCTTGCCGACGGAGGCCGAATGGGAATACGCGGTCAGTGGCAGCGCCTGGCCCAAGCCCATCTACCCATGGGGGGACGCGGAGCCCGGCCCGGAACTGGCCGCCACCGATTGGCGATCCGGTGGGCCAGTCCGGGTTGCCGCGTCTCCAGCAGGTGACAGCCCGGTCGGCTGTCGTCAGATGATCGGCAACGTCTGGGAGTGGACGGCTAGCGATTTCGCCGGCTACCCAAACTTCGAACGCGATGCGTACTGGGAAAACTCCGAGCAGTTCTTCGGCTCACGCAAGGTGTTGCGTGGCGGGGCGTGGGCAACCCGTGGACGCTATATCCGGTCAACCATGCGTAACTATTTCACGCCGGATCGCCGTGACGTGCTGGCCGGCCTGCGAACATGTGCGGTGTACGCGGGACTGATCGCGTTGCACGCACGCAAGAGCGCACATGCGGTGCGCGCCTTTCACGCCGATCACCCGGACGCCCCCATCGTGATCGCCATGACCGGCACAGACCTCTACCCCGGCCCGGCCGCCGCAGGGGTGGACCCATCGGTCCTTGCTCTGGCTAGTCGGCTTGTGGTGCTCCAGGCCAACGGGCTGAACCAGCTCACGCCCGAGTTGCGCGAGCGCACGAGAGTGATCATTCAGTCGATGGCCGCGATCGCGCCCGCACCGCCGCGGCCCGATTGTTTCGAGGTAGCCTTCCTCGCCCACCTGCGGCCGGTCAAGGACCCACTGCTGCTGGCAGCCGCGGTTCAGCGCCTTCCCACTGCCTCACGTATTCGCGTCACGCATGTTGGTGGCGCCAGCGACACCGTGCTAGCCGAGGCTGCGGCTGCCGCCTGCGCA
>WNGJ01037036.1_pt1 | contig 11107 bp, 9 predicted proteins | sample 5400611 | NCBI WGS metagenome assembly WNGJ01 (sample SAMN13153375, study PRJNA577476) | soil metagenome | isolation source: 40 cm soil or saprolite under Garry oak tree replicate 1 | place: USA:California | collected 2016-06-15 | reverse complement strand
TCCCAAGCCGTGAAAGACGTGCAGATACTCATTTTGCGTGCACCACAGCATCCAGTTTCGGATGTTAGAAGCGGAGGCCCACTTCCAACCGACGACCAGGACCTTAGCGTATGCAGAAAAGAAATAAATCTGCACGAGGTACAGCTGGAGCAGGCGAAGAGGCCAAGTGTAGTCACTACTCTGGGCCGCCAGTTTATCCCGCCTGAGGGGCAGCGGTGTCCAGCAGTCTCCACAGGGTGAGAAAGAAAGGGTAAGAAGGGCGATCACCGAAATCGTCAGACCGCGCGCGTAGGGATGGGGAATCCAGATGAGCGATTCAAGCGGGGCGAGGTGATAGAGCAGCAACCCTGACAGAAAGCACGAGAATCTGGGAAGTAATCCGACAATCGCACCGAGCAAAGCGATCGCCGCGATCCATACCAGTATGCGCTCGAGACCCGGATGTCCTGGGAAAACCAAGTAACGCCAGCGAGCACTCGCTCCCACTTTGCTCCAAAAGACAGAGGGCAAGCCGGACATTTCCGCGAGATTTCTCGACAACAGCACCCAAAGGGAGTAGACGCCAAACGTGATTCTCGCCGCTGCCAGATTTCGAGGTGAACCTGGGGCAAACCAGAATCGGTCCCAAGCTTCGAACCACCACGATGGAGTCAAGAGTCTCATCACGGCCGATAGTCGAAGACGAGGACGCGTGCGACCTTTTGGGGGTCATGACTGCGCTCTTCGGGATTCCACCTCTCTTCGTAGATTCTCAACTCTGTAAACGCTTTGCGAGGAACGCTCTCCGGGCGAGACCAGATCGCAGGATGCAGCATGTGGGTCGGTGCGGTCAGCGGCCCAAACCATCGATTCGGGTACGGCAACCCAGCCGAACTGAAGACTTGCTCCCGTGCGAGGTTCGATCGGCTCAATAAGTAAGCTCCCACACGGTCGCGAGCCGCCGGGTCGAGTCGCGCGAAGTGCAACCTTATCCAGGAGAGTAGTTCTTCAAGCTCCAGCGGCTGCCATGCCCGGTAGTCGATATCGTATTCGTTGCCGTTGACGTCAACCCCCATGATGCGGGGCAAGGCAGAATAGTTCCCGCTAGCGGGCCCTGGGTATGCCAGCACAGGCCACGACGAAAATGGCCACAGGTTGTGTTGCGTTAAGCCGGCTCCGAAGCTAATCAACAGGACTACCAGGAGAAAGACATTTGTCAACCGACGCCGAGCCGCTGCGGAGAGAAACCCTGCCGAAACGGCGACCAGCAGACCAGAAGTCAGGAACACCACGAAGCAGAAGGTGCTAACGATGTTTGTTTTCACAGTTCGGTCGTCGATTGAGGTTGGCGAACACTCGCCAGCTGTACAGAACCGCCGCGGCAATAAAGATTCCAGCCGAGGGGCCAATCCTATAAATTTCTCCAGCGATCCGTCAGAACAAATTTACCGTGGTGCCCCACGTGCCCCACAACGGCTCTCCCCGAGCAAGGCCTTTTGGGCGTACAGACGATCAACAGGAAATCCGCGCGGTAAAGGGAAAGCTGCTTGCGTGAAAATTGGGCCGGCGTCAGCGCGCTGGTTCAAGCCATGCACAGTGACGCCGGTGCTTCGATCATTATGATCGTAGATACACAACAACGGGTTCGGGCCGCGATGACGGGGCCGCAACGACGAGTGGATTTTCAAACTGTGACAGGTAGAATTTGAGTTCGCTGCCAAGCGTATTGCCCGCACCTTGGAGGGTCAAGATGGAAAATCAGGACCAAGCAGCGACCCATTGGTCACGCGCCCAACTCTTGGCCTATCGATTCGCCTTTGCCTATCTTGTTTTCTACAACCTCCCATTTCCCTTCGGGACCCTTCCCCACACCATCAGACTCGCGCAAGGATACGAATCACTCTGGCAGACGCTTGTGCCTTGGGTCGGCAAACATGTCCTTCACTTGAGCCACGAGATTACGACCTCTGCCAACTGCAGCGGTGACACCGTCTACGACTATGTGCGGGCCTTGTGTTTTCTGAGTCTGGCCTTCGCTGCCTCTCTTCTTTGGTCTTTCCTCGGTCGAGCCCACGCAAACTACCAGCGGATTCACGCCTGGCTCCGGTGCTACGTCCGGCTTTCGGTTGGGGGGGCGATGCTCCTGTACGGAGCCGAAAAGATCTTCCGGATGAATTTTCAACAGCCAAATTTGTACAAGCTGCTCGAGCCCCTCGGCGATTACTCATTGATGGGCTTACTCTGGGCTTGTCTGGGAGCTTCTCGCAGCTACAGCATATTCGCCGGGTGTGTGCAGATGTTTGGTGGCATCTTGCTTTTCGTCCCGCGATTGGCAACTCTCGGAGCTCTGGTTGGCCTTGTCGTCTTTTCGAACATTTTCGCTCTCAACCTGTGTTATGACCTGCCGCTTAAGCTCAGTTCGTTCCATATTCTTCTCGGCTGTTCCTTTCTTGTTCTGCCGGTCGCCCGGCGGTTAGTTAACTTCTTCTTGCTCCATCGAAGCGTGGCACCTTACCGCGAGACAGCCCTCTTCAATCACAAGCGCCTAAACGGTGGTGCCGTGGTTGCGCAATTGGCTCTGGGCGGATTGCTGGTCTGCTCATACCTTTATCAAACGTATACTTTCGAAAAGCGGAACTTTACCGTGGCTTCTAGGCCGCCGTTCTACGGCATCTGGACCGTCGATGAGTTCAAACTCGGCGCGAAGGTGCTGCCTCCGCTGTTGACCGACCAGACCCGCTGGCAGAAGGTGGTCTTTCAGTTTCCCAAAGAGGTTGGCATTCAGTCCATGAATGGCTCGTGGGCGGCCCACTGGGTACGCCGGGACATGGCGAAGAAGACCTTAACTATGGAAAAGCCCAGCGATCCCACGAAAGAGTTGGAATTTACTTTTTCGAACCCTGATTCGCGGTCGCTGACTTTGCAGGGAAGCGACGGGGGAAACGAGATTCGGGTGAAACTTCACCTGGAAGGTGAAAAACAATTTGCGGTCCTCGGCCGGGGTTTTCACTGGATTAACGACGATGCTGATTGGGTGATGGACGAGGAGAGGGTTTGCGACCATGTGAGGCGCGCGGATGGGGCGCTCCCAGCGCGCTGAAAACCCCGGCGTGGCGTCAGATTTGCGTCTCCTTTTCGCGCGATCGTCTTCCTCTCGATTCCGTTCTAGATTAGCTTGATCCGGCAACTGGGCTCGTTCAGGATGTCGCATCGGCCGAATCCGGTGCCGCCCGACGGCTCGAAGATCCGCGTGCGGCTCTCGGCTGATGACAAATTCATGGCCGGCCAATTGGTCAGAGCGTCCGCTTGAAGGATCTGTTTCCCGGTTGAGGTGCAAAAGAGCAGTCCCGATGTCGGCCTGCCACGACTAACATAGGCACTTAGGCTCGCGCTCGAACCAGCCAATGCCTGCCAACTAATGGCTGATCTTTTCTGGATCTTTGCTGCCCGCCAAAGACAAAACGGCTGTAGGATGCGACAAAGTCTCACTCCCCGAACAGTGGCCGGGCCCCGTTCCCGGCAACCGAGGACCAAACTCTGCTCCGCAGCGGCAGAGGCGGCCTGCGAGTCTTGTGCCGACTGCAGGAGGAGGGGAACATGGCAAACCTCCCCTTTTTAGCGCGCCTGGCTGCCCGTGGCCTGGCGTTGGGCCTCCTGCTGGCCGCAACCGGCTGCGACGGCACGAACAAAATCACGGGCCCGAGACCCGGGCCCGCCACCGTCATCCCGGCCACGTACTTCGGCATGCATGAGAACAACGCCGCGGACATCAATCCGTGGCCTCTTGTACCCTTCGGCAGTTTCCGCAGCTGGGATGCCTATCAGATCGGCTGGTCGGATCTTGAACCGTCACGCGGTACTTACAACTGGACGCCGCTCGACGGCTACATCCAGGCGCTAAATGCGCAAGGCGTTACCGACATCCTTTACACTTTTGGGCATACGCCTTCTTGGGCCGCGCCGGTTGACTGCCTGCCACCGGCGAACAACCAGGACATGATCGATTTTGTCACCGCTATCACTACGCACGCGAAGGGCAAGCTCAAGCACTGGGAGACTTGGAACGAACCTTATTTCACCGATTTCTGGTGCGGCACGATGAACCAATTGGTTAGGCTCCAGAATGACGTATACCAAGCGGTCAGAGCAGTCGATGGGACCGCTACCGTACATACTCCCGTGCTCGGAATTTCTGCTCTGCCCGACGATTGCCGCAACTCCGCAGCCGGTTCTTACAATGTGTACAACTTCTTGGCGGCCAACGGAACGTCCAATTTCGATATTGTAGATGTGCACCTGTATTCCGATGGAGCAGGATCGGCGCCGGAAATCTCCGGCATCCGTCTCGCTAATCTCAACTGCACGCTGACGAGGTATGGTGTTGGGACCGTGCCCATATGGAACACGGAATTCAGCTGGGGCTTAAACACCGACGTGCCTAACGCCGATGACCAAGTTGCCTTCGTGGCCCGTGCCTACCTTTACCACTGGTCGCAGGGAGTGGAACGGTCGTATTGGTACGCATACAACAACGACACCTGGGGCACCATATTCAACGGCATGAGTCTCAATTCGGCAGGGCTGGCCTACCAACAGGTTCACGATTGGATGGTCGAAGCAAGGATGACAAGCCCCTGCGCCGTAGCCGGCGGTGTGTGGAGCTGCGGACTTATTCTGGCCAATGGCAATGTTGGGCAAGCCGTGTGGCTGGATGTTTTCGGGTCGGCGTCTACCCGGAGCTACACACCGGGAGCGACTTTCGAGAAGTATCACGACCTTGCCGGCGGAACGACGACCTTCTCTGGTTCGGTGACCATCAGCCAACAACCGCTCCTGCTTGAGGGTGCGCCGGCTACGCCTCGGTGACGCCAAGGCGAGGGCGGGAGTTTTCAGGGTGCGAGAAGAGGACCAGCAGTCCGCCGGACGCGATCGCAAACGCCCCCTTGGTCCTCCACCAGATCAGCGTATGGACTGAATGCCAAACCTCCTTGGGAAACCGGAAGACCACCCGGCTGCCAGCGGGTCTCGTCGGTCGCCAGCCGAGACGGCACTTTCCCGGCGAGCGCGAATTCCTCAACGTTCCACATGCCGTAGAACGCCGGCCCAGAAGCCGCCCCGAAGTGCTGTTTTTGGTAATCGTACGCCCGCAGAAGATAAGCACAGCCAAGAACTCGCCGGTGGGGGAAGTGCCCCAGGGTACGAACCGAAGAGCTCTGCGGGGGATAGACAGGAGGCCAAGCGGATCTCACCCGCAAGGTAACGCGAGAAAGCTCGAAATAACAGGAACCGCTTCTTCAGAGCCCGCCCGGCACTCCGTTGTCCTGGTTACTTTCCTTCCCATACCGCCATGTGTGATTCTGGAGTAAGGTACGGTCCAATGGACTTGCGAACGAACGGATTCTTGAATGCCCAGATGAGCCCGTCGAGATAGAAGTGAACCAGGGCCAGCGAGTTCCAAAGGATGACGTAAGAAATAGGAACACCCAGCCAGGCACTGCTTTTTTGTGCAACATAAAATACCAGGCCGACGGAAACCAGCGCGAGCAAGAGAAGCGGGGTCCTCGTACTGATCGAAGAAAGCAGCCTTTGGTGTTCCGAACCTTGCGAGGCCGCGTACTTCCTGCGATTGAGCAACCACACGATGCCCAGATACTGCAGAAAGTGTCCCATGAGCATGCCAAAGGTCGCAAGATCCAGGTCGCGGACCCACAGGTAGGGGTGGAAAAGCAGCAAACTCGATACAAGAAAGGTCAGCTCGGGTGCGCGCATCGGTTTCGCGCGGCGCCGAAGACTCTTCCCGTAGAAGACCAGCCCGACGACCGCGACGCTCAGAAAGGCGGCGCCGATGGCCCACACGGGGAAATGGATCCTGAGGAGGTTCCGATAAATCGGAGGGAAACGGTCAATGTGCAGGAACGCCAGGGTCCCATTCACACCGAGAAGCGCAAGACGTGCAAACCGGCCCTCCGAGAGCGAACCTCCGTGCAGGCGCCGATAAAGAGCCAGGATGCCAGCGCTTTGCATCGACACATGAAAAACGTTCCACACATAGAGCGCCGACTGCACAATAGCGTCCATCGTCGTTAGCCGCAAGGCCATCACGCCGATGAAGATCAAGACCGGCCCGACAAAAAATGCCAAGCGTCGGGTGCGGTAGTAGGCTAGGTTTTCATCACCCAGGTAAAAACTGAAGCTCGAGACATAGTGGGGAATGGCAATCAAATACGTGGCCGCAATGAAGACGCGCAGGCCCTTGGGCGACGCGAGCACCGGCAGTATGACAAGTAAACCCGCAAGCGGCGACAGGGTGAACAGACCGAGATCGAACAGCGGGGATTCGATCCAGCCGCGCTTGTCTTGGCTGCGGATGAGCGCTCGAGCGTCGCCGACACCCCGGTCCTCTTGGCCCGAAGACACGCCTCGCCGTTTGATTGCCTGCGTGGTAGCGGCCTTTACTTCCGCGAGCCCAAAACCGGCTTCCAGCCGGCCCTTTTCGTCCGTGAGGTATGCGACCTTCTCGATGGCTTCTCTACCCATGACCTCGAGGAATGCGGTGGAAGCAAGGGTCAGGGCCTTCGCCACCCGCAATGCGGCACGAGGATCCTTGCGGATGGTCTCCGAGATAAATTCATTGGCGAAGCGAACATGGGTGATTTCGTCGGCCTGTTGCATCTCGAACAGATCCACCAGTTCCTGATCGCCTCTTTTGCGGGCTTCGTCGATGGCGAAACTCACCGCATCGATTCCGCCCGCTTCAAAGCTGCGGTTTTGTACCACCAAGCGGCTCAAGAGATCGCCGAGATTGGCGATGATCCGGTACTGGAAATTCAGAATTGGGTATTCCCCGAGTTTGCCACCCCGGCTCTCGAAGATGCGCCGGAACATTTCGACATGGCGAGCTTCGTCGGCGCACTGGCGGGCGATCGACATGCGTACCTTCCAGTCCGTGTCCGGAAAGTCGGCGAGCGACTGCGCGGCATTTTCTACGCCGTTCAATTCCTCGTTCATTTGGCGATGAAAGAATTCAATAATCCTCAGGGGGTGGTCATTGGGAAAATTGGCACACTCGATCCACCGGCGCTTCTCGGTAAAACGTTCATCGCGGGCCGGAGCTGGTCCAAACAGCGCGGGATCTAAATTGCCGGCAGTGCTCACGGAGTGTTCATCATCCTTCGGCATTGCCGGTCATAATCGGCTGAAACCCTGACTGACGCAAGTACTCGTCGATTTCACTGTCGGTGAAATCGGCTTGTTTGCGGTCGGCAACGTTGACCTGGGTAATTCTGTTTTGCGGCTCTTCGTAGGGCAGCCCGACGGGGCTCAATTGCCCGTCTTGCGGTGCCAATGCGGCGGTGACGGCCGAGAGGAAGCGAACGGCCATGGCGATCTTGAGCGCAAGCCGGCGATCCTCCCGCACCAAGACTCTCAGCCATTGATTAGCAAAGCGAACATGGGTGATTTCATCGCCAAGGATGGACTCGAGGACCTCGGCCGTTTTCTCATCGCCTGCTTCCCGCCACTTGGCCGGTAGCTGACCAAGCAGGTCCAGTTCGCCCGCTTCGAAGGTGCGGTTTTGGAGCGCCAGTCGCGCCGCCAGCGTGTCGAGCGAACACGTCACACACCACTCAAAGCAGGAAATTGGAAACTCTCCCTTGTAGCCGCCGATCTCACGCAAGCGCCGATAGAGCCCGGCCACGTGCCGGCTTTCATCCCAACACTGACGCGCCAGGTGCATGCGCAGTTCCCACGGCGCCTCGGGGAAATCCACGAGACATTGCGCGGCGATCTCAATCGCTCCTGTCTCGTTGTTCATGTGGCGGTGGATGCGTTGACGCCGGGAAATCTCGGTCATCCCCGGCCACTCTTCGAGCTCCGCGTCGCTGTCGACCACCTTAAAGCAGGCCTCCCGGGCCGGATCGCGTCGCAACGTCATCCCTTTTACTTGCTTGGTTTCTTCAGGCTTCATTCCGGCCATAGGCCCTCCTTCATGCAACTGCCGCAGAAGACCGGCGCACGACGATATTCGCTTCACTCGCCTCGCGCTTCGCAAGCCCAGCCGGCCAGTCCTTGTCGGTCAGCCGCAGTTGAGAGAGTTCCTTCCGCAGCGCTTCACTCTCCCCGATCATCCTGTTAAACTCGCCGAGAATCTTTTCCACCACGCGCACGGTAGGTTCGTCCAACAAACGGTCGGTACGCTCCAAGTAATTCCGGTATCGTGCCGCAAGGCCCGGCAGGATCACATCATAAAAGCCGTGAATCTTTTGAGGGGTAGTGTTGGTCCGGGCAAACTCCTCGAGGACCTCGACGTAGCTCTCGGCGGGTCGAAGGCTGAACTGCAACGGCGCACGCAGCTCGTAGCCCCGCCTTCCCAGCGCGTCGGCCTGCTGTGCAAGGTCCCAGATGTGGCGTCCGAACAAGACCTTGACCTCCATCTCTGGAGTCGGAGGCACCCAGCGAGCAAGCGTTTCCATGAGAAAAACCTGGATGAAGCGAAATGTAGCGACGTACTCAGCTCTCTCCTGCACCGAAAGACTCATTCTGACCTCACAATTCTCTCCACCAGCTCAGCCGTATCTTCCGGCAGTCCCGGGTAGAGAAAATAACAATGGACGTTGGACAGCAATCTGGCAACCTGCGCGATTCGCGCCCTAGAAGACCTCCCCCAAAACGTGCAAGCGAGCGGCATGAGCAAACGCAGGTCCTCCGAGCGCGGACGGAACGGTTCCGCATGTGGTCGATCGTCGAATCCACGCAGAAAAAAGACCCACCGAAGGGTTTGTGGACGAGCGTCGGAGGCGGGGAAAAGTTCACAGGCGCGTGCGCGAGAGCGCACCGTGCCATCGGGAAACGTTTCCGTAAAGCAGCATTTCTCGGCGAGTCGCTTCTCGACCGCCGGGGCTTGCGGCCCTTCTCGAACCGATACGGCCCGACGAAAGGGCGCCAACTGAAACGTTTCCGTACGCACCGCGGCGATCTCATCTCCGAAAAAGTCGTGGCCCCGTGCGGCGAGCGCCATCGACAACGTAGATTTGCCGGCCGCCTTTTCGCCCGCAATCAAAACGCCTTCCCTTCCGATGGCCAACGCAGCCGCGTGGAAGAACAGTAGGTCGGGCTGCAGGTGCATGACCCAATTGACAGCGCAATTCCCGATGAGTGGCTGCCAGGTCTCCCGTGCGTCCACCAGCACCTCGGCGCCTCTGGCTGTCAGCAGTGGCGGAGTCCTGCCTGCCAAAGCGATGGACCGCCAACCGCCGGCAGCATGATCCATTTCGACATAACCGCGATGGGAAAACAGTGCGAGCAGGAAATCGATGATCGCAACCTCTGACGGAGCTGTGAATGTGACCAGGTGGGCGGGCAACCCATCCTGCACCTGGATGTGGCACCGCACCCATGGGGTTGCCTCCGACGGCGAAGGAGGCTCGGAGAGGAGTTCCGCGTAGAGCGTTCTAAATCTCTGCCGCAAGGGCAAATCTTCTGAGTCAACGCCCAGAAAACCATCCACGATGCGATACCAGTCGCAGGAACGAGAATTTTCCCGTAGGTGTGAAAAGCGTTTCAGCAATTTGGACGGCTCTAGCCACCAAGAGGAGGGACGAAGCGGCCGCGCCTCGACCGACGGAGAGCCGGAGTCTGTAGCGGCTCGAACACCGTGCACTAGCCCCACCATGATCCGGCGACGACGGGAACCTGGAACACGCTCATGACTTGGTTCTCGTCCATGACCGTTAGGCGAGGCGGCTCATAGGCCGGCATGGGGGAAGCGTGTCGGTCGTTATTCTCGGGCGGGGCGCTTGGTTTGTTGTCTTGCTGCATCACGGTTTGTCTCCTGGAAGGGATTCGATCGCAAAGTTTAGCGAGGTATCGCGAACGGCGTCTTCAAAGCACAACCCCCGAAAAACTTTTGCGGATCCTCGCGCCGAGCGCCGCAGTCCGATTGAGCAAGCGGAACTTATGGTTTAGCGGAATCCGATAGGATCGTTTTTTTCTGCAAGCCATCCATCGGCGGGCTTCGACACTAGGCTGGGGTGGCTTCGAAGGCCTTAAATTTTCAACGAACGGGCGTAATCTATCAACGGAAAATGTTTTTGTCAAGGGTGGCGAGCGAGCCAAATCGACCATGCAAACGACCCAAAGCGCATTTGCTCTTGTCATTCGAGCGAAGTTTATGCGGGTTCGATCGCAAAGCGCAATGGAAGTACGCGAGGTCTATGCCCATTCCGCGCCACGCAGCATGGCGCACGACGAGGCATCTCTTCCTCAGAGAAGCTCGTTGGCGATGCGGTGCCGCGGGGACTCCGTGACCGGCAGGGCGTTTCGAGGACTCGTCCCTAGAGGGAAGGTCCTCGCCCTAGTTCCGCTCGGCGGAGAAGTTCGATCGTGCTGAGGATTGTCTTTTTCGGCAGTAGCGGGGATGGCAGCATGGTTCCCCTCGAGGCGGTCTCCCGTGCACATCGGGTCATCGCCCTGGTGAAGCCTTCACGATCGCAATCCTGGTTGCGTCGAACGGCTCGCTCGATCCTATGGCGGACCGGAATGGGGACGTCGGCGGCTATGGCCCGGTGGGCAAGAATTCACGATGTACCCCTGCTTGAGGCGACCGCCGGGTCCGATTCCGAACTCGCCAACGAGCTCGAACGGCTTCGGCCGGACGTCATCTGTGTCTCCGCGTTCCCGTGGCTCCTCGGTCGCGACGTCCTCCAAACCGCCGGGCGAGCCGCGTTGAACGTCCACTCGTCGTTGCTGCCTCGTCATCGTGGCGCGAACCCGTTGCTGTGGGTCTATTACCATAACGATCGACGGACCGGCGTTACCGTGCATGGCATGAACGAGCGGGCCGACGCTGGCGCTATTTTCGCGCAGGAAGCTTTCGATTTGCCCCGCGGATTCCCGGTGGATCGCTTGTACGCTAAAAAGGCCCTTCTGGGAGGAGAGTTGCTGCTGCGGGTTTTGGACCAGCTTGCATCCGGGGAGGCTAGGTCTCGACCACAGGAGGAAACCCTGGCAACCTATGCCCCACGTGTCGCACATGGGACTAGACTTGTTCCTTTTTCGGAGTGGGATGCCGAGCGGGTTTGGCATTTCCTTCGAGGGCTATGCCCCCGGCGTCTTGAACCGCTTTGCGATC
>WNGJ01008231.1_pt1 | contig 11107 bp, 9 predicted proteins | sample 5400611 | NCBI WGS metagenome assembly WNGJ01 (sample SAMN13153375, study PRJNA577476) | soil metagenome | isolation source: 40 cm soil or saprolite under Garry oak tree replicate 1 | place: USA:California | collected 2016-06-15 | reverse complement strand
ATGGTGGAGGGTAAGGGATTCGAACCCTCGACCTCGGCGTTGCGAACGCCGCGCTCTCCCAACTGAGCTAACCCCCCGAGTCGAAAGCCTCCGTATCTTACACGCGATCCGCGCGCGCTCCAACCCCGCGCGTCACTTGGTGTCGCCGCCGTCCTTGCCGCGCATCGTCTGGAAGAGTCCCAGCATGTCCATCGGCAGCGGGAAGAACGTCGTGGTGTTCCGCTCCGAGGCGATCTCGCGCATCGTCTGCAGATACCGCAGCTGCACGGCCACCGGGAAGCGCGTGAGCACCTCGGCGGCCTCGCCGAGCTTGGCCGCCGCCTGGAACTCGCCCTCGGCGTTGATGACCTTGGCGCGCCGCTCGCGCTCGGCCTCGGCCTGCTTGGCCATCGCGCGCTGCATGTCCTGGGGCAGGTCGATCTGCTTGACCTCGACGTTGGCCACCTTGATGCCCCAGGGCTCGGTGTGCTCGTCGATGATGCGCTGCAGCTGCTGGTTGATCTTGTCGCGCGCGGACAGCAGGTCGTCGAGCTCGACCTGCCCAAGCACGCTCCGCAGCGTCGTCTGCGCGATCTGCGAGGTCGCGTAGAGATAGTCCTGCACCGCGATCACCGCCTTGATGGGGTCGATGACGCGGAAGTAGATCACGGCGCTCACCTTGAGCGAGACGTTGTCGCGCGAGATGATGTCCTGAGGCGGCACGTCGAGCGCGACGGTCTGCATGCTCACCTTCACCATCCGGTCGATGAACGGCGCCAGCAGCACGAGGCCGGGGCCGTTCCCGGTGCCCCCCGGGTTGAGCAGCGCGCGCGCGTTGCGGCCGAGCCGGAAGATCACGCCGCGCTCGTACTCGCGCAGGATCTTGGCGTAGGAGCCGATGAAGATCACGGCCGCGATCACCACCACGAAGACCAGCGCCGAGTCCATCGAGATCATCGCGTCCCTCCTCCCGAAGCGTCGCTGCCCACCACGCGCAGCGTGAGCCCCTGAACGTCCACGACCGTGACCGGCGTCCCGTCGGCGAGCGGCCGGTCGGCGACGGCGCGCCAGATCTCGCCGTGCACGCTCACCTGCCCCTCGGGCTCGAGCGCGCCGCGCGCCACGCCCGTCTGCCCCACGAGGCCGCTCACGCCGAGCAGCGGCCGCCGCCGGAGCGCGCGCACGCCGAGCGTGAGCGCGAACAGGAAGAAGGCGGCGGTGAGAGCGACGGTGGGCACGATGACCCGCCACGAGACCCGGAAGCCGACCTCCGGCGCGTCGTACAGCATGAGCGAGCCGAGCGCCATCGAGACGATACCGCCGACGGCGAGCACGCCGTGGCTCGTCACCTTGACCTCGGCGATGAAGAGCACGATGGCGAACAGGATGAGCAGCAGGCCCGCGAAATTGATCGGCAGGCTCTGGAAGGCGAAGAACGCCAGGATCAGCGAGATGCCGCCGATGACGCCGGGCAGGACCGCGCCGGGCGTCGACAGCTCGAAGATGAGCCCGAGCGTGCCGAGCATCATCAGCACGTACGCGACGTTCGGGTCGGTGATCACGGCGAGCACGCGGTCGCGGAAGCCGATCTCGATCGGCTTGGCGACGGCCTCGCGCGTGGCCAGCGTCACGGGGCCCTGCGACGTCTTCACGGTGCGGCCGTCGAGCTTCGTGAGCAGATCGGGAATGGAGTCGGCGATGAAGTCCACGACCTTCAGCCGCACCGCCTCGCGCTCGGTGACGGACACCGACTGGCGCACGGCCTTCTCTCCCCACTCGGCGTTGCGCCCGCGCTCGATGGCGATCGTGCGGATGAACGCCGCGGCGTCGTTCTCGACCTTGCGCATGCTCTCCTTGTCCATGCCGCCGCCGACCGACACCGGATGGGCGGCGCCGATGTTCGTCGCCGGCGCCATGGCCGCGACGTGGGCGGCCATGGTGATGAAGACCCCGGCGGAGGCGGCGCGCGCACCCGTCGGCCCCACCCACACGACGACCGGGATCTCGGCGTTGAGCAGGCGCTGGCAGATCGCGCGCATCGAGCGCTCGAGGCCGCCGGGGGTGTCGAGCTGGATGACGAGCGCCTGCGCGCCCCCGGCCTTCGCGCGCGTGAGCGCGCTCTCGATGAGGCGGAGCGTGACCGGGCTGATGACCCCATCGATGACCACGGTGGCGACCGGCGCGGGCGCCGCCGATGCCGGCGCGGCCGCCAGCAGGACGAGCGCGACGAGAACGAGAACGCCCTGGGCGCGCCGGCTCATCGATCGTCGTGGGGGGCCCCGATATGGCCCCCCAGCCTCTTCAAGCGAAGGGGGCTACGCCCCCCTCGGACTCCCCCGGCCATCGCTCGGACGCGCCCCGGCGCATCCGGGGCGCGCCTCGGGCTTGACACAGGATGTCTCATCGGCCGAGCGCGAGGACGCTCACGAGCTCGAACATGAGGTTGGCGGCCAGCAGCGAGGTGATCTGGCCGGGCCCGTCGTAGGGCGGCGAGACTTCGACGACGTCGGCGCCCACCAGCGAGTGGCCGGCCAGCGCGCGCACGAGCGTGAGCGCCTCGAACGACGTGAGCCCGCCGACCTCCGGCGTGCCGGTGGCCGGCGCGTACGCCGGGTCGACGGCGTCGATGTCGAACGAGCAGTAGACGGGACCGCCGCGCAGCCGCGCCAGCCGCTCGGCCGCCCACGCCGTGCCATGCTCCTTGACCGCCTCGATGCGGAGCACCTCCAGGCCGCGCTCGTCGTGGAACGCGAAGTCCTCGGGCCCGTAGAGCGGTCCACGGATCCCGACCTGGATCATGCGGCGGCCGTCCACCGCGCCCTCCTCGATCGCGCGGCGGAACGGCGTGCCGTGGAAGAACTTGCTGCCGAAGTACTCGTCCCAGGTGTCGGGATGCGCGTCGAAGTGCACGACGCCGAGCGGGCCGTGGCGGCGGGCCAGCGATCGCAGGATCGGGAGCGAGACCGAGTGGTCGCCGCCGACGCACACCGGCGTCGCGCCGGCCTGCACGACGGCGTCGATCCGCCGCTCGACGGCCTCGAACGTCCGCTCGATGGAGATCGGCACCACGTCGACGTCGCCGCAGTCCGCCACGCGCAGCCGCTCGAACGGATGGACCTTGAGCACCGGGTTCCACGGACGGATCAGCGACGACTGCTCGCGCACGGCGCGCGGACCGAAGCGCGCGCCCGAGCGATACGAGGTGCCGCCGTCGTACGGCACCCCGAGCAGGGCGACGTCCAGGCCGGTGGCGTCGGCCGCCGCGGGCAGCAGCATGAAGGTCGCGATCTGCCCGAAGCGCGGCGACTGGAACGGGTTGCGCGGCCCCGGCAGGCTCATGGCACTCAGAGCGCCGCCCCGAGCGAGGCCACGGCGTGGGCCAGCAGGGCGACCTCCTCCGACGAGTTGTAGACGGAGAAGCTGGCGCGGCTCGTGCCGACCACGCCACACCAGCGCATCAGCGGCTGGGCGCAGTGATGGCCGGCGCGCACCGCGATGCCCTCGGCGTCGAGGGCGGCGGCGACGTCGTGCGGGTGCCAGCCGTCGACGGAGAAGGCCACGACGGCGCCGCGCTCGCGTCGCGGCCCGTAGATCCGCACGCCCGGGATCGCGCTCAAGAGATCCACCGTCTGCACGGCCAGCGCCTGCTCGTGCTCGCGCACCCGCTCCATGCCGAGCTTCTCGAGATACTCGACGGCCGCGGTGAGACCGACGGTCTCGGCGATCGGCGGCGTGCCGGGCTCGAACCGCCACGGCAGGTCGTTCCAGGTGGCGCGATCCACCCAGACTTCCTTGATCATCTCGCTGCCTCCCCGCGCGGGCTCGAGCGCCTCGAGCAGCGCCCGGCGGCCGTACAGCACACCGAGTCCGGTCGGGCCCAGCATCTTGTGGGCGGAGAACGCGTAAAAATCGCATCCCAGCACGGACATATCAAGGAGTAGATGAGGGATCGCCTGAGCCCCGTCCACCAGGCTCAGCGCTCCCACCCGACGCGCGCGCGCGGCGAGCTCGGCGACGGGGTTGATGGTCCCCAGGACGTTGGACACGTGCGCGAACGCGAAGACCCGGGTGCGATCGGTCAGGAGCCGGTCGAGGGCCGCGAGATCGAGCGTCCCCTCGCCGACGAGCGGGACGGAGCGGATCCGCGCGCCGCGGTCACGCGCCGCCACCTGCCAGGGCACCAGGTTCGAGTGATGCTCCATGTCCGTGACGAGGATCTCGTCGCCCGGCTTCAGCGTCCGCCCGACGGCCTCGGCCACGATCGAGATCGCATCGGTGGTCCCCCGCGTGAACACGATCTCCTCGCGGGCCGCGGCGCCGATGAAGCGCTGGACGCGGTCGCGCGCGATCTCGTAGAGCTCGGTCGCCTCCTCCCCCAGCGTGTGGATCGAGCGATGCACGTTCGCGTGCGAGGTCTCGTAGTAACGCGCCATCGCCTCGATCACCGTTCGCGGCTTCTGGCTGGAGGCGGCAGAGTCGAGGTAGACGAGCGGGCGGCCGTTGACGATCCGCTCGAGGATCGGAAAGTCGCGCCGCGTCTGGGCGTCGAGCGTCATGCCAGCGCCTTCGCGAGCACGCTGATCGGCAGCGTCACGCAGCGCATGCGCGTGGGGCGCACGTCGGCTCTCAAGATTTCGAGCACGTCGCCGGCGCCCAGCGCCGACGCCTCGGCGCGCGAGCGGCCCTCGATCAACTCCGACAGGACGTCGGCGGACGCGGTGCAGATCGCGCAGGAGTCGCCGACGAAGCGCGCGGCGCTCACGCGGCCGTCCTGCAGCGTGACCTGCATCCGCACGCGGTCGCCGCAGAGCGGGTTGACGTCCTCGGCGGTCGCCGTCGCGCCGGCCAGCTCGCCGCGGAAGCGCGGCCGGCGCCAGCGCTCCCGGATCGTCTCGCTGTAGAGGGCCGGGCGCGTGACGCTGCTCACTCGAGCTCTCCGCGCGCGGCGCCGACGCGGTACGCGGGGAAGCGGTACGCCATCTCGCGCGAGAGCAGGCCCCCGTGGCCGAGGGCGGCGATCTCCGCGTTGCCGAGGGCCTCGCCGGCCAGCAGCCGCGGGAGCACGAGGTCGAACGTCGTCGCCTGCGAGAACATCCCGCACGTCGGCATGCCGAGCACGGGCAGGTCCTGCCAGCGCGCCAGGAACAGGAGGCTGCCGGGATGCGCGGGGGCGCCGTGCCGCTCCATGCGCGCGCCGAGCAGGGTGAGCCCGCCGAAGACGGGATCGAGCGGATCGAGCGCGCTGGCGCCCGCCACGATCAGCACGTCGGCGCCCTCTGCGCGCAGCGCGCTCATCTCCTCGGCGACCGCGCGCGCCGAGGCGGCGGCGAAGCGCACCGGCAGCAGCCGCCCGCCGAACCAGTCGATCTTGGTCCGCAGTGCGCCCTCGAAGCGCTCGCGCTGTCGCGCCGCGAGAGTTTCACGCGCCACCGTCCCCAGCGCGGCCGGCCGGAACGCCGCCACCGTCACCGCCCCGCCGCGCGCGGCCTGCTCCACCGCGCTCACGGTGTCGGCGCCGATCGCGAGCGGCGTGACCTTCGCCTTGGCCACGGTCTCGCCGCGGTCCACGGGCTGACGGTCGAACAGCGTGAAGACGGCCATCCCCTCGTGCACGTTCACCGCGGCGAGCCGCGCGGGATCCACGCGGAGGAGACCTCGCCGGGTCGCCGCCAGCGTCCACTGGCCGCCCGTGTAGGCCTTGACCTCGACCCCGTCGCCGGTCACCGCCGCCGCCAGCCGCCGGCCGGCGTCCTCCTCGTGCAGATCGCCGGGCTCGAGGGCCAGCAGGTGCACTTCGTCCCAGGGCAGCGCCAGGAGGGTCCGCGCGGCGTCGGCGTCCAGCCGGGCCCCCTTGCCGAGGGCGACCTTGCCGGCCGCGTCGCGGACGTCGTGGCAGAGCACGCGGCCCACGAGCAGGTCGGCCGTGGCGCCGTCGCGCCGCTGTGCAAGCGCTTTCACGGTCGCGTGCTCAGCGAGCGACCGCTACCGCCGCCGCGCACGGCCTGGATCTCGGCGAGGATCGCCAGCGCGATCTCGGGCGCCGACCGCGCGCCCAGGTCGAGGCCGATCGGCACGTGAACGCGAGCGAGCGCCTCCGGCGTCACGCCGTCCTCCGCGAGATGCCGCAGGATGGTCGTCCCGCGCCGGGAGGAGCCGAGCATGCCGAGGTAGCCGACGTCCGTGGCCAGCGCGTGCTTGAGGACCGGCAGATCGTACTTGTAGTCGTGGGCCACGAGGACCAGCGCCGTGGACGGCACCAGAGGGTAGTCGCGGATGAGCTCGGACGGCATGCCGACCTTCAGCTCGTCCACGTCGGGAAACCGCTCCTTCGTCGCGAAGCGCGGCCGGCCGTCCACCACGACGGTGCGGTAGCCGAGGAGCCGGGCCAGCGCCGTGAGCGGCATCGCCACGTGTCCGGCGCCGACGACGAGCAGGAGCGCGGGCGGGGCGATGACCTCCACGAAGCCGCGCACGCCTTCCAGGAAGAGCGCGCGCGAGCCGCCCCGCGCGATGGCGTCGCGCGCCTCGGCCGCGAAGCGCTCGTCGAGGAACGCGTCGCCGAGCGTGCCCTCGGCGGTGCCGTCATCGAGCACGAGCAGCTTGCCGCCAGGGCCGTCCAGGCGCGTGACGATGGCGCCGTGGCCGCCGCGGCGCGCGTGCTCGCGCACCCGCTCGTACATCCGCGCGCCCACGTCGGGCGAGCCGTCGAGCGCGATCGGCTCGACGAAGACCTCGATGGTGCCGCCGCACGTGAGGCCGATCTCCCACGCGTCCTCGTCGCCGAGGTTCATCTCGAGCAGGCGCGGGCGCATGGTGCTCAGCACGTCCTCGGACTCCTCGATCACCTGCGCGTCCACGCAGCCGCCGATGGTGACGGAGCCGAGCACGCGGCCACCCTCACCCACCAGCATCTTGGCTCCCTCCTTACGCGGAGTGGTGCCACGGGTGTTGACGAGGGTGGCGACGGCAACGCGCCCGCCGGCCCGCCGCAATTCGTCAATGTGATCGAAGAGTTCCGCCACGGCTCTCAATCATACGCTTCGCGGCGGGAAAACGAAATCGGCGCCGGGCGCGGAAGCGGCGCTAGCGCGTTCGGCCGCGGCCGACCGAGGCGAGACTCAGGAGCGCGAGCCGCCGTGAGGAACAGCATCGCCGGCTCGCTCGTCGCCAGCGGAAAGACGTTGGGGAACAGCGACGACACGAGCGCCTGCGCCTGCGTCGGACCACGCACCACCGCGAGGAGCAACAGCATCACCGGAGCGATGACCTTTCTCATGTCGCCTCCGGGAAGCTGCAAGCGAGAAGCCAGCAAGACGGGCGAAATATCGGGTGTTCTGCGCCCGGACCGACCGGAAGCCGTGCAATCCGTTGCAGAACCCCCGCAGCCTATCGCGGTGTCTCTGCACCGGCGCCGTGCGCCTAGAGCGACAGGGATCCGGCCAGGTCCCGGAGGGCGGCGAGATTATGGGCGGCCGCGAAGCGGTCGACCAGTGGCAGGGCAGCGGCCATGCCCCGGGTCAGCGGCTCGTACGAGGGATTGCCGAGCAGCGGATTGAGCCAGATGACGCGGCCCGCGCGGCGCTTGATGCGCAGCAGCTCGGCGGAGAGCATGTCGGGATCGCCGGTGTCCCAGCCGTCGGAGAGGATGATCACGATCGTGCGGCGATCCACCAGCGACGGCCAACCGCGATTGAACTCGGCGAGCGACTCGCCGATCCTCGTGCCGCCCGACCAGTCCTTCACCGCGGTGAGCCGCCGCAACACCTCGCGGTACGAGCGCGCGCGCAGGTAGTCGGTCACGCGCGTGAGCCGCACGGAGAACGTGAACGTCTCCACGCGCGAGAACGCCGACTGGAGCGCGAACAGGAACTGGAGGAGGAAGCGGCTGTAGAGGTCCATCGAGCCCGAGACGTCACAGAGGAGCACCAGGCGCACCTTCTTGCGCTTGCGGCGCCGGAAGCGCAGGTCGATCAGCTCGCCGCGCGTGAGGTTGGCGCGTAGCGTGCGACGCAGGTCGATCCGGCCGCGGCGGGCGGAGGGCCGCCGGCGGCGGCTGATACGCCGCGCCAGCCGCCGCGCGATCGTGAGCGTCAGACGGTAGATCTCGTCGAGCTGGTCCGGCGAGAACGTGGAGAAATCGCGCGCCGCGATCGCCTCGAGCTCCGAGGCGGCCGGCACGCCGACCGGCTCGTCGCCGGTGTCGCCGTCGCCGGATTCCTGCCAGGCGTCGAGCGCCAGCGTCTCGCGCCCGGCGGGCTCGAGGCCCGGTGGCGCGTGCTCGGGGAGCGCGGGTGGGGCCAGCGCCTCGGCCACGCGATCGGCCTCGGTGGCGGCGCGCCAGAACGCGTCGAACGCGCGGTCGAAGGTCGCGAAGTCTTCGGATCGGGACGCAAACACGGAGCGGAGGCCGGTACGGATCTCCTCGCGGTCGGTGAGGTCGAGGTGCTCGAGCGCGCGCACGCCGTCGATGACGTGCTCGGGCGTGACGGGCAGCCCCTGGCGTCGCAGCAGAGCCGCGAAGCGCACCATCGCGGCGCCGAGGCTGCGGCTCACGTCAGGGTGTGGCCAGCAGCGGCCCGAGCCCGGACCTGGCGATCTCGGCGCGGAACCGCTTGATGTCGTCCGCGTCCTTGAGCACGGCGCCGATCGTCTCGCTCACGATCGCCTCGTCGAGGTGATCGGCGTGCAGGGCCGCCAGCGCCTGCGCCCAGTCGAGCGTCTCCGCGACGCCCGGGACCTTGGCGAGCCGCATCCGGCGCAGCGACTCCATGAACCGCGTCACCTCGCGCGCGAGGCTCTCGTTGAGCGCCGGCACCTTGAGCTGCACGATCCGGACCTCTTTGTCGAAGTCCGGATAGTCGATCCACAGGTAGAGGCACCGTCGCCGGAGCGCGTCGGACAGCTCGCGCGTGCGGTTGGAGGTGAGCACGACGTACGGTGGGTGCGAGGCCTTGATGGTGCCGATCTCCGGGATCGTCACCTGCCAGTCCGAGAAGATCTCGAGCATGAAGGCCTCGAACTCCTCGTCGCAGTTATGGGTGACGATCTGGTTGGCCACAAAGTATGGGCTGTCCGCCAGCACGAAGTCGAAGACCGGCTGTTCACCAGGAACTGTTTCAATACGGCTCACTTCGGAGAGGACGACTTCCTTGCCGAACAAGCCACGAAGTTCCTCCGAATCGAACTGCGCCGCTAGGCGCCGAATCGAACCAACGTTTGGCTTCACGCGTCGCGCGAGGATGTCATAGATCGTTTGATGGCCGCGCGTGCGATGCAAGACGACGCCCTCACGAATCCGGCGCAGAGCCGGATGCACCGCGGTCTCCGGCAAATATGACGTCGTCGACCATTGGGGGCGCCGCCCGCCACCCAGCTTTGCCCGCTTCGCCGGGGAGCAGAATCCGACGAGCAGGCTGAACCGCGCTGTGTCTGTCAGCGCGAGAGTGTAGTAAGGAAGCCCCAGCCCGAAGCCCGTGTCCGACGCTGGCGAAATGTGGCTGTCGATTCCGAGCGAGGCGAGAAGCCACTGCACGCCAATCAGAAGATAGAGGGAGGCCGACACCGCGGCCACCTGATGGTCACCTACCCAACCCTCCCCATCGAAATATCCGCGAAGAAAAGCCGCGCGTTCCTCGGCCGGCAAATCGAAAACGAAGGCAGGCGCTTGTCGCTCGCGGCTCCGCACGATACCGGGGCCAAGCAGGCGCTTGAGGAAGCGTCCGAGTGGACGGGAGTGGCAACTGACCTCGAAGTTATTGTGTGGTCCTTTCACAACCCGCGCGGTACGCCGGAATGCCGTTTCGAACTTGGCAGCGTAGAGGTCGACGTTCTGCCGATCCTTGTCGGCGATACACAGCCGATCACTTGTGAAGCACCCGTCCGCGACGATATAGCCGAGAACCTCGTAAAACACCGGCGAGGGCGTGATCCGTAGTCCCCGAACCTCATCGCATCGCCACAGGGCGGCCTCATCGCGGCCAAGCGCTCGTCCGAGTCGCGAGACCGGTCCGGATCTCAGTGAGTCCTTGCACGGCGTCCGCGCAATCACGTTCCGGAGATGTTGTCGGGACACACCGATCTCGACAGCCAGACTTTCGTAGGTCCTGCCTGACGCCTTGTACGCCTTGTCGAATCGTTGCCGTGCGGTGTCGGACAGTTTCACCATCTCGTCATCGACGGCCACGTCCGGATTCTGAAGCGATCCGGTGTAGAAGGGCTTGTGGAGGGGCAGCCGGTCGCCAGGGCGAAGCCTCTGGGCCTCGACGATCTCGTACCCGGCGCCGACGTAGCGGATGAACTTGTGTTCCGGTGTCACCTCGATCACACGCCCACCGACGAACACGCGAAGCACGGACTCGGCAGTCCTCGGAACGACGCGCTTGACGAAAGATCTCGCGACCGTGAAAGCATTCGGGTCGAAGCTCACGAGCTCGTCTCCGGCGCGGATATCGTCAGCACGTCGGACGCCTCGCGTCGTGGCCACGAGCGTTCGCGCAGTCACACAGCGGTCAACCTCGTCCACCAGAAGGACTGGAGCTTGGTCCGGCTGAGAGATGGCCTGTAGAAGCGGACGGCGAAGAAGAAATGCTTCCGAGAAGATTTCATGCTCCTCGTCTGAGGCCCTCCGACCCGACGATTCGTGAAGCTTTATGTGCAGGATCTGTTTCTGATAGTTCCACTCGTAGAGCGCGGCTGCAGCGTCAAGCCCCTCGTAGCACTGCAGGCGAATCAGATTCGTCCCCAGCATTCGCGCGAGGACCTTCGCCGTCTCCGTCTTGCCGACGCCCGCGGGGCCTTCGATGAGCAACGGCTTGCGCAGGCGGGTCGCGAGGTACACCGAAGTCGCGACCGGCGCATCCGTCACATACTCCGCTGCCTCCATCAGTTCCTGGATCTTCCGGATCTCTTCGCGCATGGCGTCTATTCTAGACTCGCATCACAAGTTTTCCTTCAGTCCATGAAGGCGGGCGAAGTCCTCCGGCGTGTCCACGTCGGCGGGCATCGCGACGTCGAGCTCGACGGTCTCCACGCGCTCGGGGCGCGCCGCCAGCACGCCGCGCGCGCCCGAGTCGCCGGCCAGCGCGCGCAATTCCGGAAACACCTCGGAGGAAAACAGCACCGGCGTGCC
>WNGJ01010773.1_pt1 | contig 11108 bp, 13 predicted proteins | sample 5400611 | NCBI WGS metagenome assembly WNGJ01 (sample SAMN13153375, study PRJNA577476) | soil metagenome | isolation source: 40 cm soil or saprolite under Garry oak tree replicate 1 | place: USA:California | collected 2016-06-15 | reverse complement strand
AGATGCCGCACGGCTCCTGGATGCCGCGGCGGGCGAGCTTCTCCCCGGATGGGAACAGCTCGAGAACTCGGTGACGGGCGGTCGCGGCGCCGCTGGCGTGTTCGTCGGTGCCCTCCGCGTGCGAGCCGAGTCGGCGCGGATCACGCTCATGGGTGCCTTGGCGGCGAACCACCTTGCCCGCCAGCAGCCGGCCCAAGCGATCCCGCTTTTGGAACAGGCCCTGGAACGCCAGCCTGATCGAGACGACCTGGCCCGGAAGCTCCGGATGGCCTACCTCCAGACCGACCAGTTGACTCGGGCAGCCGAGCTCCAGAAGACCTACGACCTGGACGGTTGATTGCAGCGACTATTTCGCCGTCGTACTGCACTTTCACAACTGAATACCCACCCGCGCGATTGGCAACTGACGCCACCAGAGCTGGGATGCCGAAGTGAAAGACCGGGATGGCGAGCGAGCCAGGCCGGGTGCCGATAGGCTGATTACACGCCCGGCTGCTGCAGTTGATTGCAGCCGTCGGCGACGCCGCTCATCATGGCCTCCGACCGAACGGGTCGGTCTCCTCGGCAAGCGCTGACGGATCGCCGAACGCGTCTGTTAAGGCGAGCACGATCTCTGGTTCGGCGCCGACTGACGTGTGGGACGATGTCAGACATGACCGCTCGGCGCGAGGCGGGCCTGCGTCAATGGGAGGCCGCGCTGCGCACAGCGCGGGCCGCCCTGAGAGCGAGTGATCGCGCCGCGTCAAGCCTGGCTGGCCTCGACGACCTCGAGGCGGAACTCCAGCAGGCAGCCGACCGGCTTGTGCACCGGCTCGAGATTGTCCGCGAACGCAAGCGTCAGGGAGTCCGGCGAGGCCTGGGTGGATGACGCGCGCAAGGGCCGAGCGCGGAGGCCTCGAGGCGATCCGCGTCCACACGGCGGAACTAGGAGCGGCGTGTTTGAACTGCTTGCCCCTCCGGCCCGGGTGATTCTCTTTTGATTAATCCGACGAGGCCGAAATTGAGTTGACGGATCGGGGTTATCCGGCAAACTGGCCTGAACGATGAGCAACTCAAGCGTTGCGGAAGCCGCTCTCCTCGATGTTATCGAGGGATTCTGCCCACTGTGCCGCGTTCCGCTGATTCCTCACAACGACAAGGCATGCTGTCCCTGTGGAGGATGCAGCTTTCACGCTGATAGTCATTCGCTTTCGATGGGCTCATGTGACGTGCACCCTGTCAAACGCTGCGAGCATTGGGAGGCAATCTGGCAACTCGGACCTAAGTAGTTGCAAGGCGTAGCCGTACATGACAACGACTTCGGGGGCCGATCCACCGGTCCGTGCAAACAACGGCCCGCGCGCCCCCTGAGGTGCCGGGAAGCCGGGCGTGGACGTCAGTGCGATCAGCTCCTTAGGGACATGACATCCGACGACCTATAGTGTTCGAACCGTGAGGGCCCGATAAATGCCGATCGAGATGGGAATCACGCTCGGAGCTCTTCGCTCCTTCAAGCGGCTGTCATACACGCCATGGCATGCGCTCGCAGAGTTCATTGATAACTCGACACAGTCATATCACACCAACAAAGTCGAGCTCGACGGGGCATATGCGCCAGCAAACGAGGGCCTTAGCGTCCGGATCGAGTATGACGTCCGCCACAATGGGCCACTAATTGTTCAGGACAATGCCATGGGCATGTCCCTCGTCGAGCTTCAGAAAGCAATGATGGTTGGCGAGCCGCCGGAGCATCCCTGGCGTTCGCGATACGGCTTTGGCTTGAAGACGGCGGCTTCGTGGTTTGGCGATGAGTGGATTGTCGAAACAAAGCGGCTGGGCTCAGATATTTCATACCGGGTAAAGGTCAACGTTGACGACGTGGCTGGGGGAGAGAAAGAGCTTCCATTTGACGAATGGACTGAGCCGGTCAATGTTCACTACACGAAAGTTTCGATTCCGAAACTTCGTCACCCCTTGCATAGCAGGACACGGCTTAAAGTCCGCGAATTCCTTCGGTCGATGTATCGTGAGGATCTGCGGGATGGCCTGATAAGACTTTCGTGGCTTGGCGAGCCCCTTGGTTGGCAGGACGAGGATGACTTTGCACACGAGAGCGGACAGCTCTTGCGCCATGACTTCGAGTTCGAGGTCGCCGGCGAGGCGATCACTGGATGGGCTGGCGTCCTCGCCCGTGGAGGGCGCCTCAAAGCGGGGTTTTCAATCCTTCATGCAGGGCGCGTGGTGCGGGGAACGCCGGATGCTTGGCGGCCAGGAGCAATTTACGGTGAGATTCAAGGTGCGAATGACTTAGTCAATCAGCGCCTTGTAGGCGAAATCGATCTAACCCCATTTGAAGTTTCTCATACGAAGGATTTCGTGTCGTGGGAAGGGGACGAAGAGCAAGAGGTCGAGCTCGCGCTCAAGAACGCCGTTCAAGATCTCATCGACGCAGCTAAGCGTCTTCGCAAGCCAGCGAGAAGGCCCGGTGCGGCCACGGTCAAAAGGGCGATTGTGATCCTCCAAACGGAGTTGTATTCCCAACCTGTGGGCGAGGCTGTATTGCATCCTGAACCGGACACGATTGAACGGTCAGCTAGCTCGAGCCAAGCCGTGGTCGCCGACGTGAGGCGACGAGAGCCAGACTTCGCAGTCAGCTATAACGGTCTTTCGGTGGCAGGTTACGTGGTCGCGCGCGAGGGTTCCGATGCCGATTATCTGGTCGTAGACGCCACGCTGCCGGGTCTGTTGACGATTGTTGTTAACGCCAGCCACCCGCATCTCGTAGGAATCAAGACCGATGGTCTGCTAGACCATTTGCAGCACTGCGTCTATCAAGCGCTGGCGGAGTGGCAAGTCCAACGGCTTGGCCACCCCATTGACGTGACAACCGTCCGAGCGTTCCAATCTCTCCTACTTAAAGCTGCCGCTCTAGAAGACGAAGGCCGTTCGAGTGCCAATGGATCAGGCGTTGCCTAGCCTCTTTCGCGCGATGCGAATCAACGGTGATCGACCTGCAATCTGCCAGATTAACTGTTGCCTAGGCGTGCGCCATGGAGAGCCTGATGCCAACGACGTGATTCTCGATTCGAACGGATTCCTCCATCCCGGCACAGGTGGACTTTCGGTTGTGCCTGACGATCCGCATCATCTGCCAAGACACCGGCTACCGCGTGAGCTCGGTGGAGATGGCAAGCATCCTTTATGGGTGATATCAAGCGCGGCCATCAGCGAGCCGCTCACATACACGCCCGATGGGGGAGCGGCTCCACGACATGGACAAATTGAGCCAACAGCACCGATGTTGCTCGAGGAGTATCGGGATCATGTTGCGGGCACTCAACCACTTTGGGAGGTGCATGCGCAGTGACTCCAATGGCCGGAAGGTTACTCGCCCGATTACAAGGTATAGCTCAGGTCCGTAAGTTACGGGCTGCGGTTGTGGAGCAGCTGACGCGCGACGAAGCAACCAGGGAACAGGTTCTAGGTGACCTTGACGACCTGAGAGAGGGACTTGATGAGGCGGGGGATACTGATCGCGAAGAGGTTGTCCTGACGGTTATGGACCAGCTTGTCGGTTTCTGCAGCCCGCCATTGAGCCTCATCAGGGTCGGAAGATCCGCGAACGACGAGGACACTGACGAGGTGGGGTTCGAGGATGATGCACAGTGATCCTGTCACCAGTCTCTTTCTCAATTTCGCCACCCTGGCCACAACCCTTGGATGAACCGGACGGCTGACGCCTGCCAACGAGTGCGATGCGCCGGGGGCATGACGTCCTCCCGAGCCGAGAATTTTCATGCGCTAGGCAGCGGACATGGCGAGGAGCGGGCCTCGAAAGCGAGCCTCAGCGAGCGGGCCGGCGCATGCCACTACGAGGTCACAATATGGATGTCGTTCGCGCTGGTGCCGGTATGTGGCGAGGCCAGCTGCATCTACGCGTAGATGTAGGCCGATTCCGACCCTCGTCAACACCATGCCAAGGTAGTACGCGGTTACGGCGTGCCCAGCCTCGTGATATGCGATCGGGAGCCGAATTAGACGCCTGAGATCGTCGTCTATATCCTCAACCATCTCGACCGAATTGCTTGTCAACGTCATCAAACCCCTGTCTATCCGCTTTCGTCCTGAGCAGCTCCATTACGTCTTTCTCCCAGTACAGAGCTATGCCCTCTTCCACCAAAGAACGGATTACCGCTCGAATGCTGCGATTGTCGACCTGCGGCACATTCTCAAAACTCTCCAGTGCTCGAGAGCGAAAGGCAGAATATGCGGGCACCTCGATATGCCCGCCTTCGCCACCCATCAGCCAGGAGTTGTTGTCGGGGTCGATCGTCGCCGGTGGCTGACTCAGTAAAGAAGACGGAATGCGGCCATGCGCGTTGAGCTCGGCTCTGAGCGCCTCGTACTCGTTCTCCAGCGACCGCGAATGGCCGCTGAACTCGAGAAAGGCTTCCTGGCGGACGGCATATCCCAAAGCATCGCCGAGCTGGACCAGCCCCTCGACCAGATCTACGCGCTCACGCAACTTGTGGCGAGGCACGCTCAGACGACGTTGCTCGGCGCTGGCGAAGCCGGCGCGCGGGCGCGGCTCACCTGTGCATGTCTCAACACTTAAACCGGATACTTTCATCGGGACGACGCCGCGGCCACGATTTGGGGCCATAGGTCATCCACGTGCCTCCGGCCTTATCGCTGGCCTTGGTTTTCCGTTCCGACCGCCACGACCGGACTTTACGCGCTAGCTTGCACTCCTTCCGAGCCATGCATTTCCATCTCAAACGGCACCCGAAGCAGCTTGTCCTTCAAGAGCTTGATAGTGTTGGAATCGAGCGGTGACGCCAGTCGGCTCGCCTGCCATTCAGCCGCAGCGTCGTAGGCACAGTGCCGCAGATAGTTCAGAACCCCGTCGGAACCATGAAGCTGGCTCCACTGAGGGTGCGCGGTGTTGATTATTACTATCAACTCCCTCGGGTCAGGACACTCCGACACCACGTAAGGATCGTTTACAGACAAACCTTCAAGGTAGCCACGGATTCGCAGTGCATCGCCGATTTTGACCACAAATGTTTCATCCCGACCACTGACCTGGTCCACGACCTCGCGAATAGACCTCTCCACAACGTCAGGTGGAGGGACCGTGACGATCGTCAGGGCGTCCACCATCTCCGGCGACTCTAATTCCCGCGTCAACTCGTCTACCGCCGTCGCCGTGTCAGCCTCACTAGGTCCTCGCTCCTCCGCCGATTTCCGATGAGTCTTCGCAACAGTCGCGTAATCCCCGCAGGACTTCTTCAGTCCGTCTTCGACAAGATCGAGCTCGTCCCCCATCCATTGAATGTTGTCTTTGGTGTGCGTGACCTCGAAATCATCCAAGTGGATTTCGCCAATCAGTCTCTGGTTGACGAGGTCGTTGGAGCCCTCAATCTGACCATATAGGCTCTGCGGCCGCCACGACTCCGGCCAACCCTTGACAACGCGATCCGCGTGTAGGATCGAGAAGCCAGCCTCCGCGCGGCTGCCGCGTCGCAAAATGCCGACCCAACCAGATACCTTCTTGCCGTTAACCGGGAACTCGAAGTTCTTCTTGTATCGATTTCCGTCCCTGGCGACCAGAAGCTTCGCGTCGATGTCACCCCATGTGAGCGGGGCACCCTGCCACTCGAGACGCAGCACGCTATCACGGAAGTCGTGCCGGTACATGGACCCGAGAAAGTCTCGGATCTTACCCAGCGTGCGACCGTGCAGGGACCTGTTCAGCCTCGAAACTTCGATGACCGTGTAGTGCTGCTCGGCCGACTTGGCAGTTTCCGCAACATACGGCAGGTCGTCGTTCCCGGCAGCGATGTGCTCTACGTCTACCGTGACGCGATGCTCGGTGGTCTCACCCAGTTTTTTGGTTCTTACGGTCCAAAGATCCCCGAGCCAGCACGCCGCGGTCTTCATGCCCATGCCGTACCGTGATCTACCGCCGATGTACTCCGGAGGAAGTCCGACATGCAGCGCGCGGTGTAGTTCGTCCAGCGACATGCCCATTGCGTTGTCGGCAATACGAACCAAGCCATTGTCGGGCGCCTCGCGATCGTACACAATCGAGACCAGCAGGCCCTCACCTTCCTTGGCATAGACCGTATCCAAAGCGGCTCTGTTGTTGAAATATGACTGAGTGGAGTTGTCAATGAATTCGGCGAGGGCATGCCAGGGCGTGTAGTTGAGACGCTTGTACGACCGGATGACATCAAGGCCGAGCCGGAGTTGAATGTGTGTCGCGGACGACGCCACTTATTGCTCCTTCACGAGGTCCAGTCCCCCGTCTTCCCCTTGCATCAGTACATAGCGCGCTCTTTGCTGAAGTCCGAGCGGACCATCAGGAATCAACCAGACTGTGTCCCGGCTCTCGACCCTCAGCCACCGAGTGACGCCGCCTTCGAACCGGATTGTAAGCCTCGGATCCTTGGTCTGGGGTAGCCCACCTGGCGACTCAACCACCATGAGCTTGGGCAACGCCGAATCCAAGTGGCAGTGCGAAACGAAGTTGTGTGGCAAGGCCGGGTAATCGCCGTTCAAACGGAAGACTAGGCGATTCTTGTCGGATCGATAGACCTCGACCACGGCCACAATTGCGCCTAGTGGCGAGAGGGCAAGCTGCCAATTCGGCATCGGAGTATTGACTACTACCAAGACCCTGGGCTGGTTGCCCTTCATCATCTGTTGCACGTTCGCAGGGTCCAACTCTGTGGAACGATCAGAAATATATGCGGCTTCATCACTTCCGTATGCCGCAGACGACAGGGTTTCGACCTGCGGCCTGACGTGGCCATCAAGCGAGTGGGTAGACAGCTCAATCTCCACGATCCACCAGAATCGGTAGCGTCGATCGACTAAGGCAAGATCCGCCTTGGCCGTTCCGTGCTCAGACGCGACGATCTTGTCAAATCTGATGACCGCGTAGTCGGGAAAGATGTGCTGTGCCTGTGCAACGACCATGCCCTGAAAATCGCTCTCGTAAATGCTAGTTGGAGCCACCGGCTCATACCACTCGCCTTCCTTCAGGATGCGCGGCATCAGTCCTCTCGACTGATCCGCAACCACTCAATGGACGCAGTGTCCGCGAGTCGCGCGGACTCGATTCGCAGTCGCTGCTCTTCGACTGCCGTTGCGTAGATGGTGTAAACGGTAGCTCGCTCCTTGCCCGGTGCAGGTCGGAGCACCCGTCCCAGCCGTTGTATTCGTTGCCGGTTGCTGGCGGTTGAACTCGCGATTACGGCTGCACTTGCCTCGGGAACGTCGAGTCCTTCGTCGAGAGCTCGGCAGCAAACCATGACGTCAAAGAGTCCTTTTCGGAACAGGCGAAGATTGTCCCGACGCACCACAGGATTGATTCCCGTGTGGTAGATCGTGGAGCTGTAACCGCGCTCCAATAGCAGCCGATGCAGGGAATTTGCCGCCTGCACTCTCTCGTGAAAAACTATCGTTCGCTGGCCCCGCACAAGGTCGACTAGCTTCAGCGCTGCTGGGATCCTCATCCGCGCATTCGCCGAGATCGACGCACGCTTCGTCAGCAAGCGTTTCAGTCCAGAGTCATCCTCGCCGGCCTCGACCTTCGATGCTGCGATCGCAATCCGCCGAGTTAGAGAGTCGTATACGGTCTGTTCGCTCAGGAGAAGGTCCACCCCGACATTCACCAAATCAAACGGACTGATGACTCCGTCCCGTCTGGCGTCTTCGTACGTGTATCGGAAGATGATCTCGCCCAAAGTGGGCACGACATACTGTTCGAGCCCTTCGTCGTAGTCCCGCTCCGGGGTCGCAGACAAACCAAGCGCTGCCCGGTGTATCCCATAGAGAGCACGCGCATTCTCCGGGCTTCCGGCCCTATGGCACTCGTCGACTATCAGGAAGGTATCCGAGCCGACGCTTAGCGACTCTCCGATCAAGCGCGCGGTGTTGATGACCACCAGGTTGATCAAGCCTGGTTCCTCTGTCCGGCCCTCACCTGAGTAGGTCGCTATTCTGGCCGGCGGAACCTGCAAATCGTCCTGAAGGCTTAAGAACCACTGGTCGAGAAGGGCTGTCGTCGGAACCACGACAATGACGCGCCCATGCGGATACCGGCGAAGGAATTCCTCAATGCACATTTCGCCGAAGAGTGTTTTGCCCCCTCCAGTAACAACCGCCACGATGCCACGAAGATCGTGCTTCCAAATCGAGAGGGCTTCCGACTGCCATCGTCGCGGTTTAAGCGTGAGTGACCAGCTGCTCACATCAGCCCTCACTCGTATTCTTCGGCGAATCGTCCCCAGGATGCGTCGATGTATTCCTGCTGGGGTTCAATGGCAATCCACTTCCGGCCCAGCTCTTCTGCCGCCGCTCCAGTTGTGTTGCTACCAGCGAACGGGTCGAGGACCACACCCCCAGGCTTCGTCAGGAACTTAATGAAGAACTCTGCCAACTCGGGTGACATCCTTGCGGGGTGCGGCTTGAGCCCGTTCTGCCGGCAATACGAGAGGTAAGGGTTAGTGGCCTGAGTATTCGCTGTAGTGATCACATTCGAAGGTATGGCGCCTTTGTTGTTCGTCAGGAATGATGTTTTTCCAATGTCGTGATCCGACGGCCTCGGGCCACCGTTGTAAATGCCTTTCCGCAAGAGTTCGAGCATCGCTTCGCTGTAAGGCTTTAGGATGCGCCGGTTATCTGCATCGGGACGCTCGCTGGGAGACATCCACCAGACGTGGGTGTACGAGTCTTTGACTCGTATTCGTTCGATCGTCACCCACTGTGCCGGGCTGGGCAAACGCGCGCGATTGTTAGCCACGAACTGCTGACACAGGTGCAGTTTGCCGCATTCAACGAAGTTCAGAAGGGCACGGAGTGAGAGTGTCGACATAACCGGCTTGCCTGGCTCCCAAGCGTTGCCGACCTCCATCACAATCGACCCCCTGGGCTTCAGCAGCAATTTGAACAGGGGAGCGAACGACGCAAGCCACTCCACGTAGGCCTCTCCCTGCAGATTCCCATAGCGCTTTTTGCGGTTCAGCGGAAACGGTGGTGAGGTCAGGATGAGATCGACTTTGCCACGCCACCATGCAAGCTGCTTTGAATTTAGGGCGTCCTCAGCCAGGGCTTGAAATGAGGACCCCCAATCAGTCCGAAAGGCCAACTCAACCGCGCCTCTGGTCTTGGCCCCTATGGCTACGCCCGTTGGACCCTCCTCTTTGATGTACGACGACATGGCCAGATCAATTGAAATGGTCGTCTGCCGGTTGGCCGGCAGCCGGATCCTGACGGGCAGCGCAATTGTAGGGCCGAACGACACAGGCCCCCAGGCCGCTGGATCTGACGCTCGCATTCAGAAATGTCAGTCTCACTTTGGTGCGTGTGGCTATGTGAAAGTACCCATCCGTGGCCGGCCGAAGTCCCCACCCCCGACCGTCTGATTTAGCCACCCGGTCCGTCCCGACATCGGTGGCTACTCGCGCCAAGCGGCGAGCCAAGAGAGCCCTCCGCACGACCGCTCCACGGGCCCGGTCCGGGCTCAGCCTAAGACTGTCGGGGTCTTGCCAGTCGTGCGCGCCCTTTAACCAATGAACCTGCATTGCGACCATCAGAATGGCGTCCTCAGCTCGAAGTCCCGAAAGAGGTCGCCTTTATCTAGATGGACATAACGCATGACCATCACGTAGGTGGCGTGGCCCAGGATCCGGCGCAACCGTTCGATCTCGCCTCCCCGTCGTAGATATTCGGTGGCGAAGGTATGGCGGAACTTGTGGGCGTGGACGCGAAAGCCGACTTGCTTCTTGAGGCGCTGCAGCATGCGTGTGACGCACTCGACTGAAGCCGGCCGACCATCACCGAGGACGAGCAGGGTTTCGGATCGGCTCTCGGTCCGGCCGCGGTTCACCCATCGGGAGAGCTCCCGCTGGAGGTTGCGGCTGATCGGAACTCGGCGGAACTTGCCACCTTTGCCCCTCCTGACCTTGAGGAAGCTGGCGTCGTCGTCATCCTCGACATCGTCAAGCGCCAAGGCACAGAGTTCGGACACGCGCATACCGGTGCCCAACAGAATCTGCACAGCTAGCCTGGGCCAGCCGGGGCGCACCGCGCGCAGGAGGTCTTGTTGTTCTGAAGCGCTGAAGGACTCCATTTCGGTCTGGGCAACCTTCGGTGAGCGGACCCGGAGCAGTGCCGGGTCAGCTGGATAGCCCTCGCGCGAGGCCCAGTTGCCGAATGCCTTGAACGTGAGGTGCATGCCCCTGACGGTGTTCTCGGCCAGTCCCTGTGCTTGTAGGCTGGCGAGGAGGCGCTTGAGCTCGAACCCATTCAGATCCTCCAGGGTTTCCACGCCGCCATTCTCCAAGTACCACTGCACCTTCTGCTCGTACCAGCGCAGCGTTCTTGGACTGCGTCCCAGGACCTGGAGGTCGAGCAGCCACTCGCGCAGCAACGGGCGGATCAGGGTTCGGCCGCTGGCGCCGCGGCCATTGGTGGTTTCGACGTCCTGCGCATCTGCTCTCTCTTCATGGCTGGGCGTGGTTACGCGAAGTCGCCTAGGAACCATCCTCGGGCGCCCGATCGTAGGAGCAGCGGATTGCGAAAAGAGCAGCGGATTTCGCGTTTTTTCCATCAGTTTTCCAACTCCCTGGCGCCCGCTGGGGCCCTTCCTCAGGGTCCCCCGAAGACGCCGAAACCGGCCCTTTCAGAGGCCGGTTTCGAGTTCAGAGTACGCTCGGACCCCCCTGCCAGAAAGTCTTCCGCTAACCTCCTGACGGAGCCGGCGTAGCTCAGCTTGGTTAGAGCAGCGGTCTTTTAAACCGAGGGTCCGGGGTTCGAGTCCCCGCGCCGGCACCAACTGTTTGGGCAAGTTCGGCTGACACGCCCCAAAGGCCTTCGGCTGCTGTGCTACACACCTTCGGCTGATGTGTCATAGCTACTTCGGTTGATGCGTGACACTCCCGCGCACGAGGGAGATGCCCATGTCGTCCGAAGGTAGTCGTTGCGCGGGTTGGCGGGGAGCTTGACGCTGCCTCTCGTCGCTCGACGATGACTGGAGTCGAGCGCGACGCCCCGGTTCAGCGGTCGGCGAATGCCAGCCTGGCGCCGAGGGCCACAAATGCCGCCGCGAAGGACCTGCG
>WNGJ01008229.1_pt1 | contig 11108 bp, 10 predicted proteins | sample 5400611 | NCBI WGS metagenome assembly WNGJ01 (sample SAMN13153375, study PRJNA577476) | soil metagenome | isolation source: 40 cm soil or saprolite under Garry oak tree replicate 1 | place: USA:California | collected 2016-06-15 | reverse complement strand
CTCGCGGTGCAGGCCTATCAAAAGCGCGCTCCGGCGGTGATCGATTGGCTGAACGAAACCGCGAGCCGGCTGCGCCGCCGCCTGACGGTGCGGCTGGTCAAGGGCGCCTACTGGGATACCGAGATCAAGCGCGCGCAGGAGCGCGGTCTCGCCGACTATCCCGTGTTCACGCGTAAGGCCATGACCGACCTGTGCTATGCAGCCTGCACGCGCAAGCTGCTCGCGGCGCGGCCGCGGCTCTACCCGCAATTCGCCACCCACAACGCGCTCACCGTGGCGAGCGTGATCGAAGATGCCGGCGGCGTCGAAGGCTACGAGTTCCAGCGCCTGCACGGCATGGGCGAGGTGCTCTACCGGCTCTTGCTCGCCGACCACCCCGAAGCGGCGTGCCGGATCTACGCTCCGGTCGGCGGCCATCGCGATCTTCTGGCTTATCTCGTGCGGCGTCTCTTGGAAAACGGCGCGAACTCCTCCTTCGTGTCGGTTGCCGCCGATCCCGCGGTGCCGATCGCGTCGCTGCTCGAGCGTCCGCAGGCCCGCATCGGCGACGCGCGCCACGCGCGCAACCCGCAGATTCCCTTGCCGCGCGACCTTTACGGCCCGCAGCGGCGCAATTCCTCCGGCGTTGAATTCGGCGACCAAACCGCTCTCGATGCGCTGCTTGCCGAAATTCGCGCGGCCGAGCCGCCGCGCGAGGCAGGGCCGCTCGTCGACGGCGTGAGGCGCGCCGGCATCGAGCGCGTCGTGATTTCGCCGATCGACGCCACGGCGATCGGCCGCGTCGGCGAGGGCGACGATGCCATCGCGGCAGCGGCCATGGCTGCGGCGCAATCAGGCTTTGCTGCATGGGCCGCGACCGCGCTCGACGTGCGAGCCGGCGTGCTCGAACGCGCGGGCGACCTCCTGGAAGCGCGGCGCGGCCGGCTGATCGCGCTGTTGCAAGTCGAAGGCGGCAAGACGCTCGACGACGCCGTGGCGGAAGTCCGCGAGGCGATCGATTTCTGCCGCTATTACGCCGTCGAGGCGCGCCGCACGCTTGCTCCGCTCCTCTTGCCGGGCCCGACCGGGGAAACCAACGAGCTTCGCTACCGCGGCCGCGGTGTGTTCGCCTGCATCAGCCCATGGAATTTTCCGCTCTCGATCTTTCTCGGTCAGGTCAGCGCCGCGCTCGCTGCCGGCAATGCCGTGGTGGCGAAACCCGCCGAGCAGACGCCCCTGATCGCCGCCGAGGCGGTGCGCGCCTTGCACCAAGCGGGCGTTCCGGCGAGCGCGCTGCATCTGCTGCCGGGCGACGGCAAGGTCGGCGCCGCGCTCGTCGCCGACCCGCGCGTCGCCGGCGTCGCCTTCACCGGCTCGACCGAAGTTGCGCGCGCGATCAATCGCGCGCTGGCGGCGAAGGAGGCGGCCATCGTGCCGCTGATCGCGGAGACCGGCGGCATCAATCCGATGATCGTCGACGCGACCGCGTTGCCGGAGCAAGTCACGGACGACGTGATGACGTCAGCGTTCCGTTCCGCCGGCCAGCGCTGCTCGGCGCTGCGCCTGCTGTGCGTGCAGGAGGACGTGGCGGAGCCCATCGTCGAGATGATCGCGGGCGCGGCGCGCGAGCTCAAGCTCGGCGACCCGCGCGAGCCTTCGACCCATATTGGACCGGTGATCGATGCCGAGGCCAAGGACAAGCTCGACCGCTGGATCGCCGACTACGAACAAAAGGGCCGCGTGCGCTTCCGTTGGGACAGCTTCCAGTCGTTGCCGGCGAGAGGGACCTATGTGCCGCCCGCCATCATCATGCTCGAGCGCGCGGCGGATTTACGCGAAGAGGTATTCGGACCGATCCTGCATGTCGTGCACTGGCGTGCCGGGGAGCTTGACGCCCTGCTCGAGGACATTGCCGCCAACGGCTACGGCCTCACGCTCGGCATCCATTCCCGCATCGATGCCACCGTCGAGCAGGTCGTGGCGCGGCTCGCCCACGGCAATGTTTACGTCAATCGCAGCATGATCGGGGCGGTGGTCGGCACGCAGCCGTTCGGCGGTGTCGGGCTCTCCGGCACCGGGCCGAAGGCAGGCGGTCCGAATTACCTCAGGCGCTTCGCCAGCGAACAGGTGGTCACCGTCAACACCGCGGCTGCGGGCGGCAATGCCTCGCTCTTGGCCGCCGAAGAGTCGGCTGCCGAACAGAGCTGAAGCCGTCGGGCCGCGGCGCCCGCGCCTGCGACGATTTCTCCCTGCCTCAGTGTGCTGGCGGGTGTGGCGCGGCTGCCTTGCTCTATCCATTATTCGTTAACACATTTACGGTCAGAACGGCGTTATTCTGATCGCTATGAGTGATTCGCTCGACCGTCTTCACCAGGCCGTCATGGCCGCTCGGACTGCCGATCCGGCATCCTCGCGGACGGCGCGGCTGTTGCGCGCGGGCCGCAGCAAGGTGGCCAAGAAGCTGGTGGAGGAGGCGGTCGAGGTCGCGATCGATACCATGCACGGCGATAGCGACGCCGTGGTGCGCGAAAGCGCCGACCTTCTCTACAATCTCGCGGTGCTTTGGGTCGCTGCCGGCATCCACCCCAAGGACGTGTGGATGGAGATGGAGCGCCGCGAACGGCTGCTGGGCATGGCCGAGAAACTCCCCAAGGAGCGCCCTGACGCTCCGCTGCGGCGCAAGGTTGTCGCGCTCGACCGCAGCCGGGTGCGCAAGCGGCGCTGATGCGCCGCCGGTTGCGCGGCGCACGAGCGAGCCGGCAGACGCCTTTCATCTGAGACGCGAGACGTCTGGCGCCGAACCCCTGCGGATGGACAATCGCCGGCCTCGCCGCTAAGCAAGCCCGCCATGCTTCGCCGCCTCTACGATTGGTGCATCGCCGCCGCCGACAAGCCGTACGCCACTTGGCTGATGGGCATCATCTCGTTCGTGGAAAGCTCGTTCTTTCCGATCCCTCCCGACACGATGCTGATTCCAATGTCGCTCGCGCGGCCGGACCGGGCCTGGTTCTACGCGACCGTGTGCACCTTGACGTCGGTTGCCGGCGGCGTGCTCGGTTATTTCATCGGCGCCGTGCTTTACGATTCAATCGGACTCTGGTTGATTCAGCTCTACGGCTACGGCGAAAAGGTCGACGCATTCCGCGCGGCTTACGCGCAATGGGGCGGCTGGATCATTCTGCTCAAGGGGCTCACCCCGATCCCCTATAAAATCGTGACCATTGCCTCGGGCTTCGCCGGCTACAATCTGTTTTTGTTCGTGGTGCTGTCGATCGTCGCGCGCGGCATGCGATTTTACCTCGAGGCGTTTTTGCTCAACCGCTACGGCCCTCAGGCGCGCTCGATCATCGAAGAACGGCTGGGCTTCTGGGTCACGGTCGCCGGGGTGGTGTTGATCGCCGGCATCGTCGCTGCCCTCTATCTGTTCTGAAGTTCCGCCGCTCCTCATTTTTGCCACGTGTCCCGCCCAGGCTGCGCGCGGCTGTGACGTCGACGGGATCGGGATGACCAGCCATCCGCAAATATTTGAGGCTTGCTCTTTCGCGGCAATCGCGCGCGCGGTCGTGGCCGTGTGCGCGCTTGGCCTGGCCGCGTCCGCGCCCGCGCAAGACCTCCGGCCCCCCGGCGATATTCCGAGCCAGCAGCCGAGCGGGCCCGCCGCCAATTCACCGGCGGCGCCGGCACCGGACTCCGCTTTCCGGCCGGGCTTCGTCGATACGATCGGCCATTGGCTCAACGAGGGCACGACGAGGTTCAAGACGGATTTGCAGGGCACGCAGGCGACGTTCGACCAATTCGCCAAGGAGACCCGCGACGTCGCCAAGGACGCCACCGACGCGGTCATGGGATTGCCGAACGCCCGCATCGTGACCGTGCGCGAGCGTTGCGCCGCGGCGCAGAACGGCGCCCCCGACTGCCAGGCGGCGGCGGCCGCGGCCTGCCGCGGCAAGGGATTCCAGGCCGGCAAAACCGTCGACACTCAGTCGGAACACAAATGCCCGGCGCAGGTCCTGCTCAAGGGCCGCGCGCCCAACGATGCGGAATGTTCGACCGAGATTTTCGTAACGCGCGCGGTGTGCCAATAACACGACCGCGCAACCTGCGCTGGACAGCTCGCGGTTCGTCTGCCGTAATAACTCCACTCCTTGCGACGATCGGAGCACTCCGTGAATCTCCACGCCATGCTGCTCGAACGGCAGGCCGCGGGCCGTCCGGTTACCGTCGGCCTCATCGGGGCGGGCAAGTTCGGCACCATGTTTGCTTCCCAGGTGCGTCTGACCGACGCAATGCATCTCGTTGCGCTGGCCGATCTCGACGTCTCCCGTGCGCGCCGTCAGCTTCGCACCGCCGGCTGGAACGATGAATCGATTTCCGCGCCCTCGCTGGGGGATGCGCTCGCGCGCGGCATCACGCATGTGACGGAAGATACGGAAGCGCTGATCGCTTGCCCCAAGATCGAAGTAATCGTCGAGGCGACCGGCGTCCCGGCCGCCGGCATACGCCACGCCTTGAGCGCAATCAGGCACGGCAAGCACATCGTGATGGTCAACGTCGAGGCGGATGCGCTTGCCGGTCCCCTGCTCGCGCGCAAGGCGAAGACCGCCAGCGTGGTCTATAGCCTCGCTTGGGGCGACCAGCCCGCGCTCATTTGCGAGCAGGTCGACTGGGCGCGCACCTGTGGCTTCAAGGTGGTCGCCGCTGGCAAGGGCACGCGCTACGAGCCGCACTATCACCGCTCCACGCCCGACACCGTGTGGGACATTCTCGACAAATATCTGTCGATCACCGACCGCAATTCGATCAATCCAAAAATGTTCAACAGCTTCGTCGACGGCACCAAGTCGGGCATCGAGATGACCGCCGTGTGCAACGCCACCGGGCTCCTTCCGCAGAGCGGGGGATTGGGGTTTCCGCCGGCGACGCGCTTCGAGCTGGCGGACGTGTGCAAGCCGAAGGCGGCTGGCGGCACGCTCGAGAGGGCCGGCGTCACCGAAGTGACCTCATCGGTCTATCGCGACGGCCGCGACGTGCCGCATCATCTCGCGCTCGGCACCTACGTGGTGTTCGAGGGCGAGAGCGACTACGCGCGGCGCTGTTTCAAGGAATACGCGATGCTGCCGGACAAGAGCGGACGCTACGCCGCGCTGTACCGGCCCGTTCACATGATCGGGCTCGAGCTCGGCGTGTCGGTGGCGAGCGTCGCCTTGCGCAAGGAGCCGACCGGCGCGCCCACGGGCTTCCGCTCCGACGTCGCCGCCACCGCCAAACGCACGCTCAAGCAAGGCGAGGTACTCGACGGCGAGGGCGGTTTTTGCGTGTGGGGCAAGCAGGTCCCGGCCGCGCGCTCTCTCGCCGAGGGGCTGCTGCCGCTCGGGCTCGCCCATGAGGTCAGGCTCAAGCGCGGCGTCGCGGAGGGCGAGTGCTTGCGCTGGAGCGACGTCGACTACGACGAAAACGCGCTCGCCGTGAAGGTGCGCCGCGAGATGGAGGCGGCGTTCGGCCGGCCGAACGAGGCGGGCGACCCGTCGCCTGGCTGACCGCCGACGTATCGGCCCGCTGCCTCACCCCTTCGTTGACGGCAACGAATTTTGTTGCAAGCATTCGGCGCCTCGTTGCATTTGAGCGCGCGCCGGACCGTTTGGGCCGCGGAAAGGAAGAGCGTGATGGCCATCGCCAAAGCCGAGAAGGCCTCTACCGACGCCGTCGGCTCCGGCGATGTCATCGAGGAGCTGCGGCGCCGCTACGACCGGCTCACGCAATCGCAGAAGCGCATCGCCGAATACATCATCGCGCACTCGCACACGGTGGCGTTCTCCACGGTCGATCAGATGGCCGCGCAGCTCGACGTCAATCCCTCGACCATCGTGCGCTTCACCTATCGGCTCGGCCTCGACGGCTTTCCGGATCTACAGGAGCGAATGCGCGAACTCCTCCGCGGCCAACTCGCCCGCACCGGCGACCCGATCAGCGAAAGCAACGTCGCCAGTCACTTGGAGGGCACGAGTTTCGGCGCCTCGCTGAGCCGCGATTGGCAGAATCTGCATCACACCATCGCTGGCCTCGACGCCGCGGTCTTCGCCCGGGCGGTGAATATTCTGTCGCGCGCGCGGCGGGTTTACGTGGTCGCCGGATTCTCGACCTTCCCGATTGCGAATTACTTCGCGATCATCCTCGACCGGCTGCGCAGCGACATTTCGCTGCTCGCGTCCAATGACGCCTTCGCGACGCCGCGGTTGGTCGAAATGAAGGCCGAGGATTGCTTGGTGGCATTCACCTTTCCGCGTTATGCCAGCGCGACGCATCGCATCGTCATGTGGGCGAAGGAGAACAAGGCCAAGGTCGTCGCCGTGACGGACTCGCCGATTTCGGCGGTCGGTCAGATCGCCGACGTGGTGCTGCTCGCGGCCTCGGCTGGACTGGGAATGCAGAATTCGCTAATCGCACCGTTGGCCGTTGCCAACGCGCTGCTCAACGGCGTGGCTGCGGCCAAGGGGACGAGCGCGCTGGAACGTTACGGCCGCCACGATCATTTGATGAAACGATGGGATGCGTTCCTGCTCAAATTGGGCGAGCGGTGAGGGGGCGCGCGAGGGATTTTTCGTCGTCTATGGGAGAGCGCGCGTATCGCCGCGCAGCGATGCGCCGCACCGGGTGGTTCAATCGTTTCCGTCGCTCATCCCGTCGCCGTCGGCGACACCGTGTCGTGGAGAAGAAGGGGCCACTGCTCCAGCAACGCTCGAGTCCGCGTGGGCGAAGGGGCAGCGAGGAACAGCGCCAAGTCGTCGGGCGTGTCGATATCGAGCGCGATGCGTGGGAGCCGCACCACCGTCGGCTCGATGGCGCAGCGTTTGGCGGCGGCGAGATGCGGCAGGAAGCTGTCGGCGCCGAAGCGCAGCGGCACGGCGGCGGCCGGGGAGCACAGAATTGCATTGGAGCCGCGCTCGTCCCGCGCCGGCACGATGGTGAAGCCGCGCGCGCCGCGACCAGTGGCGTTGCGGTGAACGTCGATGAGGTGGCGGATGTCGTCGCCTTCGACCAGCGGAATGTCGCCCGGCAGCGTGAGCATGGCTTGCGACGCGAGCTCTCGTGCCGCCCCCGCCACCGCGCCGGTGTGCCCTTCACGCGCGCCGGCGTTGGAGACGCGGGCGCCGTAGCGCGCCGCAATGGTCGCGGCGGCGGGATCGACCGTCACCGCGACAATGCCGGCGAGCTCGCGAACGCCGGTGAGCGTTGCCAGCACGTCCTCGAACATGGCGAGCGCCAATTCCTGCCGACGCGCGGCGCAGAGCACGTCGGCGAGACGCCGTTTGGCGTCGCTCGTTTCTTTGATCGGCACCACGGCGTGGATGGGAGCATTCATGCGGTAGCCTTTGCCACCGCGTCGGCGCTGGCGAGCACGTGGCGTGCCAGCTCCTCGCGATCCGCAAGCGTCGTCATCAGGGTATGCGCCAGCGTGACCGGAATGCCAAGCTCGGCAACAGCGGCGGCATCGGCGCGGTCGAGCACATAAGCGTCGAGCAGATCTCGGTAGCGGCGCGCCACCGCCCTTGCGCTCACCTCGAGCCCGAGCGCGGACATCATCTTGGCGGTCGGCCCTTTGACCGCGCGGCCCGCGATGATGGGCGATACCGCCACCACCGGGGCGGCGGATCCGGCGATGGCTTCCCGCAGGGCGCCGACGGCGAGGATCGGCTCGATGCTGAGGAACGGGTTGGACGGGCAGATCACGATCGCGCGCAGGCGGGGGTCGCGCAGCGCCGCGAGCACGTCGGGATGCGCGCGCGCCCGCGCGGCGCCGTCGTAGGCGACCTCCAAGACCGTCGGCGCGCAGCGCCGTCGCACGAAATAATCCTGGAAGTCGAGCCAGCCCATATCCGTGCGCAGGCGCGTGCGCACGGTGTCGTCGGTCATCGGCACGAGGCGCGTCGCAATTTTGAGCCGACGGCAGAAATCGGCGGTGATCGCGGACAAGGCTTCACCCGCCGCGCGCCGTCGCGTTCGCTCCAGGTGGGTGGCGAGATCGCCGTCACCGAGCGCAAACCAGGTTTCGCCGCCGAGCGCCGCGAGCGCGGCCATGAAGGTCCAGGTCTCGTCGCGCCGGCCCCAGCCGCGGCGCGGATCGGCGAGGCCGGCGAGCGTGTACATGATGGTGTCGAGATCGGGCGAGATGGCGAGGCCGAGATGCTCGAAGTCGTCGCCGGTATTGGCGACCACCAAGAGGTCGGCGCCGGGCACGACGCGGCTCAGCCCGAGCGCGAGCTTGGCGCCGCCAACGCCGCCGCACAGCGCGACGACGAGGGTTTCGCGCGGATCGCCGGCGGCGCTCACCGGAACAAGTCCTCCTCGGCCGAGCGGATCAGCGCGGCGGCGGGCGACGGCGCTCCCGACCAGGCGAGGCCGCGCACCAGCACCGTCGGCCGCCCCTCGTCCCCCTGCCCCATGATGAGCGACGCGGCGCTGGCGATCTCGTCGGCGAATCCGGTTTGGGTGACGCGCAGCTCGTGCCCAAACAGATCGGGGCGCCCGCGCAAATCCATCAGCGCCGGCAGCCCGGCGGCGCCGAGCGCGACGCCGACGGTGCCGCGCCGCCACGCGCGCCCCCAGCTGTCGGTGACGATGACGCCCGGCCGGCTGCGAAAGTGCGCGGCGAGGCGCTCGCGCAATCGAGCGGCGGAGGCATCCGGATCGCTCGGCAAAAGCAGCGCGGGCTCTGCTGCGACGTCCGGGTCGATATTGGATCGATCGACCCCCGCATTCGCCATGATGAAGCCGAGCCGGTGCTCGACGATCAGCACGCCTGGCCGCTGCCGCACCACGCGCCGCGCCTCCCCGAGGATGACCTCGACCAGACGCGGATCCTTGTTCACCTCGGCGGCGAGGCTCGCGGCGCGCGGCGAGGGCTTGACCTTTGCGAGATCGACGTAGCGCCCTTCCGCCTTGGACACGATTTTCTGCGCCACCACGACGACGTCGCCGTCCGCCGGCGCAAGGGCGTTGCGCTCGCAGGCGGCAATCAGCAGCCCGGCAAGGTCGTCTCCCGGCCGGATCATGGGAATGTCGGGAATTGGCGTCAGCGTAACCGCCATCGCTGCCGAGCCCACCTCAACGCAACATCAACCGCGGCAACGAACCCCGCGTGGCCCCGCCGCCGGCGCTGCGGTCGGCCCATCCTACCCTGGATTTCTCCCAGGACGAGGCGGGTTGCCGCCATGGGACGAGGTCATCGCAGCCGCTTGCGCGCTTGCTCGCAGCGCGCGGCCGCGAGCACCATCAGCGCATGGGCGCCGAAGAAGGGGGCGGGAGCGGCTTGCGGGCCAGGACGACATTATAGGCATTGCCGAATACGAAGATCTTCGACGTGCGCCAAATGATCGATTCCAACTCCACCATCGTTCGCATCCGCAGCCGAAACTTCCACAACAGCAGGTGTTGAATGAAATTCCAGGTGATGCCCCAGGCCCAGAACGGGAGCCGCCGATAGCGGATCGGGCTGAAGCCGAGCCGGCGCAGCTTGAAAACGAGAAGGTTGGCGCCGAGAAAATTGTAGCGCCAATTCTCGAAGAACGCCGTGACGTTGCGATAGTCCTGTTCCCGACGACAATGATCGAGCGATCCCGGCGAACGGATCAACAGGCGTCCTCCGGGCTTGAGCGATCGCCAGCAGCGTGCCAGCCAAGCCTCCAGGTCTTTCGTGTAGCCGATGGATTCGAGCGCATAGATAGCATCGAAACTTTCGCCCGGGAGGTCGAGGCCGTCGAAATCGGCAACGACGACGCGTACGCGGCCGTCGAACTTCTCGAATTTCCGCCGGCAAATCTCCGCCTGCACCGCGGAATTCGTCACGCACACGATTTCGACGCTGTAGTGACTGGCAAGATAGTCGGCCGCCGCCCCCGATCCGCATCCCAGATCCAAGAGACGCATGCCATCCGCCGGCTCGAGCAGAGCGCATTCGGCATCGTAAGGCGGCGTGAAGGCGGCGCGGGGGAAGACACACGTGCTGTAATTGTCATGCTCGCTGCGATAACGGCCGAACACGTCGTCATAGGTGCGATTCTCGTCGTCGTGCTTGAGAAAGTCTTCGGCCTTCGGCGTCCACTCGACGAGCTGACGCTGTTCGAATTCATTCAACGCATGACCGATATTGCCGGCGTCCCGCGGATGGGTGACGAGGAGAAAGAGCATGTAATGAAACAAGTTATAGGCCGCGAACAATCCCACCACGGTCGCCGCCGAGATCAACGCAATATCCACGCATTGCTCCTTTCGAGTCTTGCCTTGCAATCTGTGCACGTTCTCACGACGGCACGGCGGTCGCGCGCAGCATTGCCTATCTCGCGATGATTTTCGCTGTCCCGCCGACGACTTCATACATCCTGTGGATTGGAAATACGACTGTTCTTCGGGCCATCCCGACGGGCGAGGGGGTGATCCTTCCGGGGCAAACCACCTATGATGGTCGCATGCGCCCGATACCGCTGGGAGCGAAGGGAACTTTCACGCTGCGCGTGACGCCCGCGCATCTCGCCAACCAGTTCAAGGATGCGATGCTGCCGCCCGTGTTCGCCACGCCGATGATGATACTGGCCATGGAAAACGCCGCGCTCAACGCCATCCGCGGCTACCTGGATCCGGGCGAGAGCGCGGTCGGCAGCGCGGTCGACGTCCGCCATTTGGCGGCGACGCCGGTCGGGCACGAAGTGACGGCCGAAGCCGAGGTGACCCGGGTCGACGGCCGCCGCGTCGCGTTCAACGTAACCGCGCGCGACGAGATCGAGGAGATCGGTCGCGGCACCCATGAGCGCGTGGTGGTCGACCTGCGCCGGCTCGCTGAACGGCTATCCCGCAAAAGCAAATCCAAAGCGTAAAAATCTGCGACAGCCTTCCAGTTGGTATCGAAGCTCATAGCGCACCGCACGAGCGATGCGACGGCATCACTTGCCGCGCGGCACGTTCAGGCTGGCATCGAAGAACTTCAAGGCGGCGTCGCCGATCGTCGCGTGGATCTTGCCGCGGTCGACGCCGGGAGCGTCGATGCAGGCCTGCGGAAATTCATTTCTGCCGTCATCGTCACATTCATTGATGAAGATGTCGTGATCGACGCGGCCGGGAATGACGTAAAGCTCGGC
>WNGJ01030622.1_pt1 | contig 11109 bp, 11 predicted proteins | sample 5400611 | NCBI WGS metagenome assembly WNGJ01 (sample SAMN13153375, study PRJNA577476) | soil metagenome | isolation source: 40 cm soil or saprolite under Garry oak tree replicate 1 | place: USA:California | collected 2016-06-15 | reverse complement strand
AAAACAACCCCATCAACCTGCGCGACCCCAGCGGGCACATCACATTGACCGAGATTATGACGGTCGTTGTAGAAGCGCCGATTGTGCGCGGGGCTTTGCTGGCGTTGCAGCGCTCGTTCCTCAGTTGCAGTTTCCAATCTGCTTTCATCGCAGGCACAGTCTCCGCAGGAGTAAGCGGGGTCCTCGGTGGCGTTATCAGTGAGCTCGCTCAGTTGGTTACCACCGGCAACATTGATCAGGACCAGTTGCTCCAGGATATTTTGAAAGCGGCTGGCGAAGGGTTCGTGGCGGGTTTTGCTATTGGTTGAAGTGGAATCTTCACCCTTATAAAACTCCACGATTTGGTTTTGACCCCGCCGAGTCAGCTTAAAATGTTGAATGCACCACACGAAGCTCAGCTTAAATTTCTTTGCGGTTTCATAATGATTGAAATTACATTGGAAACAAGTGACTCGGTGGAACTCGAGAAGAAAAGTTCTTTGCTTTCTATCCCGCATCACGGGCGTTTTTCTGACCATGGATGCGGAACACGCCACGACACAAATGGCAACCTTCCTGTTCCAATTTGAGAAATCTAAATCGATTAACACTGCGTCATAGAAGATTTTGTTCAGAAGCCAGTTGTTATCATTCATAAGAATCACTCGGCGGCTATGTGAGCAGACGGGTCACCCTTGGAAACTGGTTTTCCATGTTGGTCGTAACGCTGGTTACTCCCGTCTCGTATGTGCCAGTTCTTTTCCAACTTTCCTGTGTTAGGATTTTTGTCGTAACGGTCGTCATAGACTTCCGCTTTTGTCTTGGGATTCCGGAACGTAATTCGACCAGTGTCAGACCTTTCGACAATTTCAAATCCCGCTTCTTCCAACTGTCTCTGTCCCGCATTAACGCCTGTCTCTTAGTGTCGCCCATTGTACAGAAATCGAAGGGCAAATTTGAATGCTCACTCGAGTCTTTGCATCCCCATCTGTCCAGGCAGATTTAACGCCGCCTGCACTTACCTCCTTCCAAATGGAAAATGAGAATTCGCCTTCGTGCGAAATAATGCAGAGTTCCAGCCCCTGTTTGAACAACGCGACTTGAAAACTTCTTTCAAATTTGTTGAACGACAGGTTTAACTTAGTTCCTGAATCATCCAGGAAGCTATATTGCCAATATCCGTCCGCAGGATTCATGTCCGACGGTTCTACACCGAAAGCTTCCAAGAAGCTTGCTTCATCTGGAAATGTTAAGTCTGTCATAATCAGATATAGTTGGGCCTACAAAAACAAAACATTCAAGGTCCTTCGAAAGGAATCAGGGATACAAAGCGCCGAGTGCCATCCTTTAGGATCTGCCAGGTCGATTCAAGTTTAGCAAACTGACCCGATGGTCCTGCAAAAAGTGATCCTCTCACTTCATATGTTCCGTATAGATCTGTAAAGGTGCTTTTGATGTTGTCTGTCCGCTGAGCAGCTTGCTCAAGATGCTGCGCAATTAATGAACGACCCCCTGCTGTGTTATTAACTCCAAGACGTGCCAGTTGTTGGGCATTTTCCAAGCTACGTGCTGTGTTGCAAGCGAAATGCGGGCTCACATCTCAACATTTGACAAAGCCCTCGTGCCCGGACTCTTTCTGCATCGCCACCCGATTTTATAGAAAGCTCCACCGGTATGCTCAAGTTTGATTTCGACGGCAAATGTCAATTGTTGATGCTGCTGAAAAACCCCTGTTTTTGGAAATCGCTTTCGGTTGACTGAAACCGCGAAAAAAAACTACGCTCTAAAATGACCTACAAGCGATTTTTGTCACCGGCCACTTCAAAACCAGCCAGTCGGGGTCGAATCAAAACCGGCCACTCTTAGGTGCTTTATTCATACCAGCTTTCTTGATGCGGGCAAGTGGCTTTTCATTTTCTTCGTGGCGGTTTGCTCCCGGTCGTTGTGTCATCGTTGGCGATATATCATTGAGTAGCCGCGGATCCTGCGAATGAAGCCAAAGAGAAGATGCTACTAAAAACAATCACAAAGCCAAGCACGGCCAATGTCGGAAAGAGGACTGAGCCTGGCACTCCCCAGCTTCTTTCTGCTATTTGGAGCAGGGGTTCCACAAACAGGGGCGACGTTATCGCCAGAACGCCCAACGTCCATGCCCGCCTGGCTGCCGGTCGCCAGCGCCGTTCACCAAACCGCCGCTCTGCGGCGATGAGTAGAGGTTGAACCAGGAAGAAGGCGCCGCAAATCAGCGAAATCCTCCACCGCCCGAGCGCCATAAAGGCCATGAGCACATGAGCAAACGCGCTCAGAGCGAAGGCGGCGAACAACGCGAGCCCCGCGCCATACCTCGCCATCGGCGCAAAAACATACGGACGAAAGACTTTCTCCGACGCGAAGATATTCCAGCGTCTCGTCCAGAATTCGCTGACCGAAGCCGAGCGCCAGGGTGATCGCATTAATGCCGGCACCGTGAGGCCGAATGCGGCGGCTACCATTGGAAAAGTGGCCGTCGCCATCTCTGCAAATGCAAGAATCATGATTCCGCCCGCGAGCCATCGCACGGGCAGCAAAAATGCGGGGCCGGAAACCGCCATCACGGCGGACATGGCGGTGGCCAAGACGGCCGTGGCCACGACGAGTTGAAGCAGTGCTGCTTTGTCAAAACTGCGTGCGCGCTGCTTCACCTGGTATGTGCCGCCCCAGGAGCACAGATAGGCCAATCGCGGCCGGAAGCCCGCAATTGGCGCGACGAGCACCAGCGCCAAGGCGGCAGCCAGAGGCATGCACATGATGCACATCAGCAAGCCACGCCACAAAGGTGACGACGGGACAAAGCACGGAAATGCCAGGAACAGACCTGCAATTAAAGCGCCGATGCGCGCGCCAAGGCGACGGGCTGAAAGGATTAAAACCAACAACATATCCGCGCCCCACGCCGCAATACAAAGGTCGAGGGAAACGTCTGGCGCATAAAAAGGGTTCGTCGCAACGAACGCCCCGATGACAACTCCGCTGACGCCCCAAAGTAACGGCTTTCGGTTGCGTGGTTGTAGTTCTGAATTCACAGTGGGTGAAGAGCCTCGGTAATATGGCCGATTCGCAGCGAAAATCGAGCGTTTTGCATAGTGCTTAAGCAGCGAAGTAAAACGAGCAGAACAGGGAAGCGACCATTCAGCTCGCCGGTTCTGCGGCGGAAGTGTCGTTGGACTTGGATTTGGTCTTTTTGCTTTTGTCCTCCTTGCCGGCAGCGGTGGCGTGGTCTTTGAGACGGTAACTCCGGCCGTTAATGGCAATGGTCTGGGCGTGGTGCAAGAAACGGTCCAGAATCGCGCCGGCGGTGGGCACGTCGCCGAGGAGTTTGCCCCATTCCTCCAGCGGACGGTTGCTGGTCATGATGGTGGACCGGTTTTCATACCGACGCATGATCACTTCAAAAAGATGCTCGCCGGAGTTCTTGGGCAACTGCTTAAGTCCAAAATCGTCAATTATAAGGAGCTCTGGGTGGAGGTAACGCCGCAGGGTTCTGTCCTGCTGGTTGAAGGCTTCGTCCTTCATGAAGTCGCGCACCAAATCGAAGATGGAGCGGTAGAGCACCTGAAAGTTCATTTTAATGGCTTCATATCCAACCGCCTGAGCCAAGTGGGTCTTGCCGACGCCCGGCGGCCCAAGGAAAAGGACATCCTTGGCCTGGCGGATAAAGTTGCATTAAAAGGGTCAACCCATAGTTTGGTTCGTTCCTCTTCACTTCTTTTCATCGGCTCAGATACCCAAACGTGTTTGCGCTGCGTCGTTTGCGGCCGTGCCGCGCATGTGTTTGTGCAGTTTGGTGTTCGCCGTTTGGAAGTTCCCAAATGCGCACGCGCGGCTATTTCTTTGACCGATAAAGTCGTCTCTCGGCGCAGCCGAGCCGCAATCTCCAGCTTGGTGGGATCATTCTTGCGGCGACAGACTAAATCCTGTTCCTGCCAGCCGTGACACTGCAGCTCTTCCGCGATGATTCGTTCGGCCTTTGCCCGCGCGGCTTCCTGATGCAGTTCTCCAGCATGATTAAGTGCCATTCGGGTCACATCTCAACATTTGACAAAGCTCTCGTGCCCGGACTCTTTCTACATCGCCACCGGATTTTATAGAAAGCTCCACCGGTATGCTCAAGTTTGATTTCGCTGGCAAATGTCAATTTGAGATGTGAGCCTAATGCTTCTTTCGCCCGCCCCTGCGACTCGGTGACCGAGTTGCGTTGACCGTTTGGCGCAAGGGTGTAGGTGTAAGCGACCATGGAATCCAGCAAATGGCTGCCCGCCACGTTGATTTCGATGCTGCGCTCAAAAGGACTTCCCGATCTTGGCGCAACAATCAGCATCGAAAATCAACTCCACACCAGAACTCAATTTTAAGCACGTCTGACTTTCAAAAGTTAACTCCGGTTTTATCCGCCATGAAATGCCGACGCTATCAAAAAACGCCCGAAACGCTGGCAGTGTTGGACTGGATGCAAACTGATCTTCTAAAAACGATGTTGGCCCGTGTTTGCCCGCTTCGGCGTCGGAACTGTAATAGACAGAAATCTGCACAAGTCGTTTCCGAAGGAAAAAAAATTGAACCCGACCAAACCTCCAAATTACCACTCCCCGCCTTTCCCGTGAATACGCGTCAGGCGCGCCAAACATATCTTTGACTTGAACCTGAGTCGTGGTTGCAGACAGTCCGCCAAACTCGCCGGACCTGAGAAAATCAATAATGTTTATTTTCATTTTCCAAAATTGCGCAGTGCTTCCATTAAGAAATTCACTTCACCAGATGTACCGCGAGCCAGTTCGCTTAATGCTTCACCCAACGGATATTGCCCCAACGAAGCGGTCGCGCTCCTGACTCGGTCGGCAGGGAAGCTTCGGTGATCAGCGCTGCATTCCCGAGGTTGACGAGGACAGCACTGGATGTGGGCGGCCCGCCCTTCCCGCCGTAGCCTTGGCGAAGGCGGCTGCTCATCATCAGACGCTAGACCTAGAGGTTCTCGTCACGAATTCTTCAAGACGTTGGCTCCTTCTGTCTGGGTCGCTCGCAAACGCGGCTGCGATCGCATCAAATTGGGCGATTTGGTTTTCATCAAACACATCGAATGGGTCCTCGACATTTCCGGTGGTTGCTAAAAGCGTATTGGCTCTCTTAATGAGTTGGGCCGACTTGGCTGCGCCAATTGTTTCCAACGCATTTGCGGCTTCCGAGGCGTGAGTACTAAGCTTTGACCTGTAAAAGCCTTCAAGTCCTTCCATATCATAATAGGTTTCCAGTTCAACCACGAGGTAAACAACTCTGCGCCAGCCGTGGAGGCTGGCGATACCGTTGCTCAGGCCTTCTTGATAAACAGAATGGATCGTCGCTTGTGTTTCAGGATTCATGGCAGGCTCAAAGAGAAAAGATATAGTTGAAGAAATAATCGTGAAATGTGAAAATGTGGTGTGAAAGTGTGGGCTCACATCTCAACATTTGATTGCGCTGAAAAACCCCTTCTGCTCAAAATGAACAACTGAAAGAACCACCAACTGACTCCGGTCGCCCCGAGAAAATCGCTTGTAGGTCATTCTAGAGCCTAGCTTTTGTTCGCGGTTTCAGTCAACCGAAAGCGATTTCCAAAAACAGGGGGTTTTTCAGCAGAATCAACATTTGATTCTGCTGAAGAACCCTTTGTGTTCTGCTGAAGAACCCTTTGTGATCAAAAACCAACACCTAAAAACACCATCAAAACATCCTCGCCCAAAATCAAAATCGCTCATATGCGATTTGTGAGCGAAATATTTTGCGCAACTTCTTCGCGGCGAGACGTGGTTTGAAAAAGAGGGGGGTTTTTCAGCAGAATCAACATTTGACACAGCCCTCGTGCCCGGACTCTTTCTGCATCGCCACCGGATTTTATAGAAAGCTCCACCGGTATGCTCAAGTTTGATTTCGATGGCAAATGTCAATTATTGAGATGTGAGCCTAATGCTTCTTCTCGGTTACGCGGCCCAACAGGAGACACACAGGCAGATCCCTCGTTCCCCAAGCCTCTTGAGTTGGTTCGGGGTGAATTCAAGGTTGCACTGCCCGTCGTATTCGTAGAGCAGCCACATCGATATGTGGCTTCGTTTGATGCCGATAGACTCAAGTTCGGGAAAACGCTCTCCCAAGATGCTTAAGAAGTAATCTACGAAGTCGATGGGAGCATCATCCTCTGTTTCTTCGACCTCCAGTTCCCAAATATTGCCTCCTACTTTCGATGGCTGCACCCCAAGGATGTTACCGATTCGTGTGGATTGATCGGCGGATTCGAGATGTATTGATAACCGATAAACGTGCTTCATAAAACCAGCCTACCAAACGAAGAAGTCTTTCGCCAGCAGATCGGTAGTAACAGTTTAGCTCATACCCCAGCGTGCCAAGGGCAAGCGAACTGTTCCTCTTCAGTGATCCGAAGTTAACTGAAGTGCCCCGAACCGGATGGGAGGAGTCATCGTATTCGTAGGCTGTAAGCTTCACTAGTTTATTCCCTTGGTATTCAAATCGATACTGGTTAACTGAGTAAGTGCGTTGGGGACAACCTCACCTGTTTGACCGCCAGAAATAATTTTCTCGATCACAAAATGAAATCGGCAGGTTGTCGAATTTGTGGTTGCATTGCGAGGCATTGGTGACATAACCGAGCGCCGTCCATCAGGTGAGTCGGGGACGTCAGGCAATTCCATGCGCCTCAGCCGAAGGTGCTCCCGTTCCAGCCCCAATTGCTGGCTTCCACATCGGTGAAGTTCAGGTAAACACGATCCGGCGCGATCCCAAGTGACTCGTTGAGCAATTTGCAGACTTGCTGTGAAAGCTTGCGGTTCACGTCGCCGGTCACACCGCCGATGCTGCGGATGTCCACAAAGGCGGCGCCACCGGCCTTGCCGGACATTACCATAGCGGCTTGGCTAATGCTAACCATTACATATTGCTCCGGCTTTCCGATAGCTCCGGCAACTGCTTTTGAGAGGGAAGCCAGCAGGGCTTTGCGTTTTTCGTCCGTGAGAACGACTGTGGTTTCGAGCTTTAGTAAAGGCATAGTCCATATCTACATTCAAAAACCCTTTGCCTCAAGCCTCGAACGTGAGCCATGGGTTAACGGCTGTTCCCGTTCGAGCGGATTTGGTAAAAACACGGCTTCGTAATGCAGCTCATCCAGACAAACGGGAATACCTGCTGAAACACGACCTGGAGGCCGACGAGTGGTTTCTGGGCCAGCAGTGGTGATTATCGTGTGCCACACGACCTGGTCCTCGACCGGGCCCGTGAGGTTATCTAGGTTGAGTTCTGTTGTTGGCATAAAGGGGGCTGCCCAAACATCTGTTCCGGGAGGGGACGGCGCGTGGAATCTCGCCACTCTCAGCGCCGCAAAACCTCACCTACGCCGTAAACACCAAAAGGAATCCAGAGACCGCGAGTGGCCGTGCCATCCGCCTGATTTAAATCGAACCACAAACAGCCAGGCGGTTGGCCGCTTCCGATGGGCAAGAGGGCTGTCGATGTGGAGTCATCAAACAAATCGATGGAATTGTCCGTTTCTTGCGCCGCCAGCAAACGGCCGCGCGTGACGAGCGCACTTGCCGGATTTCCCAGAATGACACTCCCCAACAGGCTAAAGTTTCCGCTATTGAGCAGCGTCCAGATTTCGAATCGATGCGCAACGATATTTGTGTCGGTGGAGTTGTAGCCGGGCCGGCCGATGAACAGGTTGGTATCGGCAATCACCAACGGGTGCGGCCACGCGTTTTGCAACGCCAGCGAAGCGACCATGTGGGCCGCCACGCCATCGTAGGCGCTGGCATCCAGCCATTCGGTCCAATCGAAGACTTGATTGGTGCTGGAATGGATCCCGACCGTGTAGAGCAACTCGCCTGCGCGCGAAATGCCTTGAAGTGCGCCGGGAATGTTGACGGGGGGCCGCACCGTCGGGGACAGCGGATCGGAGTAATCAATGACGTCCAGGTAAGAGCGTTCCAGCCAGATGCCCGTGGAGTCAGGAGGCGTGGGGAAAAGCTCGGATGCACTATGACTGACGTAAACCAAGCTCCCCTCCGAGAACGGCCGACTGAAGCTCCACCAACCGTTGGTGGTCAGATTCACTTCCGAAACGAAAGTTGGCGCGGAAGCATTGCTGACATCAAATGCAAGCAACTCACCGCCGCCAAAACCCCAAGGAGGCCAAAAGATTCCTGACGGTCTGCCGGACGACGGGCCAATGGGTCCCGTCAACGGACCACCACCTTCAGCCAACCGCCAGAAGTTCCAGCCCCCACCCGCCCATACCAACAGATCCGCTTTTGGCCAAACCGGCTTCCAGGTTCCACCCCAGCCAGTCAAATCCACTGTCGCTGAACCTTGGCCGAGGATGGAAACATTCGGCAGATTGCCAATGTCAATGATCGTAATGAAGAAGTTCGGGCCATTCGTGGGAGGCCAACCGGGGCCGCCGGGGCCGCCGTCCAACGGCAACGGATAGAACCAGGTCGGACTCTGCGCAACATAAAGCCGACTGTCTTTGACCGTCGCGCCAACAATGGGCAGACTGTCCAAAGCCAATTGAGCCAGCACTTGATTGGGCTGGTCGCTGGTCGTAACACGCACCGCGGGCCGGCTTTGATATCCCCACCAGCCAGTGGATGCAGTCAATTCCAGCAAATAATTGCCTTGCAAAATCAGACGATCGACCGACCAAGCCAGTTCCGTATCGCCGCGCATGGCCGGATGATCGCGGTCGCTGGCATCGATGCTTAACAATTCCCAGCCGGACAGAGACAGGACCCGATTGTGAGAAAACGTGGCGCGCCGCGGCTGGAACTGGTGCTGGATGATGGCGCGCGCCACCAGGTTGGTTGGGTTCAAGTCGATCAACTGAACCTGGGAAGTCCAACCGTTGGTGGTGTCGCCACTGTAAGGAACCAGAACCAGACCTATATCGGGGAGCACGGTGAAAGCTTTTTCGTCGTTGTTGGCTTCGCTCCAGGAATAGTTTTGGCCCAGGAGCAGTTGGCTCAGCAGACCTGGATTGGCGGGATCGTGGACATCAAAGAGAGACACGGCGACGCGGTTGGATTGTACCCCCACTGCCACCAGACGGGTGCCCAGCGGCTGAATGTAAGTGGACCAACCGGGCACGTGCAACTCCCCGGCGATCCGGGGCCGCGCCGGATCGGACAGATCCACGACCCAGAGGGGGTCAATTTGGAAAAAGGTGACCACGTAAACGAGGTTGCTGTCAAAGCGCGTGGCATGGAGTCGCTGGCCGTTCCCCAGTTGCAGATCTCCCAGCTTGGTGATGCCACCGGGCCCTGCCGACCGCGGATCGGGCAAGTGGAAGGTCTCGAGTGTGGTGACCAGCCCCGTCCTGCTGTTGTGCCAGTCTTCGGAGATGCTCGTGAAGACCTCCCCTGCGTAATTCAATTTGAACTTGTCTGTCACTTGCCCGGCCGCGCTTATCGAACCATACGACGCCATCGTGCCGTCGGGCGCAGTGATGTCGATGAGGCGGACCACAGACTGCCACCAGTTGGTCGGGTCCTGGGTTACGACGAAAAGATAAGTGTCGGTCGCCGTTACCACGTTGCCATAGCCGGCGAACCAAAGCGGTTGACGCGTTACCGGCGAGTCCGGATTGCTCAGGTCAAAAGAAGAAATCCTCGTGCCCCACTCCCAGGTATTGTTGGTGCTGCCGGGCATGGGCCGATAAGTTTGCGACGCCACATACAGTGCCGTCCCCACCATCCGGCTTTCCTGAATCCAACCTGCCAGAACCAGGTTCGTGACCACGTGAGGCAGTCCGTTGGAAACACCCACCACTACCACCTGGCTTTCATCGGTGCCGTAGGCACAACCATTGCGGGCCAGCAAGACGACGTGGTTCGATCCGCTTAAATACATCTGCTCACCCGCCGCCGGCAAATCCAAAGTGCCCCGGAGGGTTGCCGCATCGGGGTTGCGTATGTCGATGACCTGTAGCCCACGATATTGATTGAAGAAATAGAGCGTGTCGCCGCTCAATTCCCAGATGTCGGATTCGACCACAGCACGGGTGGAATTGTCTGTTTGCATTGGTCCGGTCCTGACTGGATTGTTTCCGGGATCAAGGCCGACGGGTGATGCGGTGCTGTTGGTTGGCGGCCCCCAGAACGCATTGGTGCCAACATAGAAGGCTGCAGGCAGCGCTTGTTGGGTGTCTGCCCGGGCGCGAAGCAGTTCGAGGTGGCGCGCGCATGGCAAGCGGAAAGTGACCGGCCCGGCGGCGCCGTCCACCTGCGCCACCGCGGCTGGGGCCCAAGCGCCCGCGCCGAAGCGAGCGCGGCTTTCCAAGGTGACCCGTTGGATGCCGGGAGGCACGCTGACGCTCACGACAACATTCGTGGCTTCGAGACGAATGGCAGTGATAACCGGCTGGCTGGGTTGAGCAAGCGAAAGCTTGGGAACGGCGCAAAGAAGAACGACAGCCCAAGGCACAAGCCGGCAATGAACAAATCCGCAGACAGGCTTGGTTTTCATAAGACCACTCAGAGGTTTCCTCACAATAAATCCAAGGCTGCGGGCCGTCAACCCGCAGGCGCATCGATCGACGCTCAGCCAAGAACGTCAAGGCTTGCCCAAATGGTTCTCCCATCGGCAGCGTAATGCCCGCTGAAGTCGGATTGCCGTGGTGATCAAAATGTTGGTCCGGCCGCGCTCGATTTTTTGAACCCTCCTCGGGTGCAAAGCGACGATTTCCGCCAGGCGTTCTTGGGTCATCGATTGGCGCACGCGCTCCCGGCGCAGATTGGCGCCAAAAGCCTTCAGTTGGGCGGCCTGTTTTGAATCCAGTGGCACGCCCCATTGAGGCGCAAGAATGCTTGCTGCTAGTTGATTCGGATCAGCTGGGCGCTTATGCTTGGGTTTAATCGTCCCTGAAGCCTGCCACATTCGACTGGATTCGGAAACCCCAATTCAAACTAGCCCACCACCTGAAAACTCGACTACTTGACAAGCCGATAATCTGATCTACACTTTGATCGGGCATAGAGCAGTGGCCCAAACCGCCTTCCCAAGAAGGTAACAATTGACACCAAGGCCAAAAAATCCGTCGCGATTCCTGGATCTGAA
>WNGJ01008228.1_pt1 | contig 11109 bp, 10 predicted proteins | sample 5400611 | NCBI WGS metagenome assembly WNGJ01 (sample SAMN13153375, study PRJNA577476) | soil metagenome | isolation source: 40 cm soil or saprolite under Garry oak tree replicate 1 | place: USA:California | collected 2016-06-15 | reverse complement strand
CCCGGCCCGCGGCCACGTAGACGATCCGGTCCATCACCGGCATCAGCGGGTTCATGTCGTGCGCCGAGAGCAGCACCGCGATCCCCTCGGCCCGGGCCAGCCGGGCCAGCACCGAGACGATCCCCTGCTCGCTGGAGATATCCAGGTTGGCCAGCGGCTCGTCGAGCAGCAGCAGCCGCGGCCGGCCGATCAGCGCGTGCGCGATCATGACCCGCTGCTGCTCGCCGCCTGACAGCTCCCCCACCCGTGCATCGGCGTACCGCCGCGCGCCGACCGCGGTCAGCATGTCGTCGACCAGCTCGCGGCGGGCCCGGGACGGCAGCCTGATGCCGAACCTGTGCCCGTCGAGACCGAGCGAGACCACGTCCCTGACCCGCAGCGGCGTGTCCGGCTCGATGCCGAGCTTCTGCGGCACGTAGCCGATCGAGGCGTCGCGCGGCGGGCGCGGGGCGCCGTCGATGAGCACCGATCCGGTGGTTACTGGCGCCAGGCCCAGGATGATGCGGAGGAGCGTGGTTTTGCCCGCCCCGTTCGGGCCGATAAGACCGGTGAACTCACCGGGGTGCACGGTCAGTGAGACGTCCCGCAAGACCTCCCGGCCGCCGAGCCTGACCCCGACCCCTTCCAGCCTGAGTAGTTCCGCGGTCATAGGTGCTCGCTCGAGACGTGGCTGGCTACGGCGTTGTGCAGGGCGCGGACCTCGGCCAGCATCCACGACTGGTAGTGGAAGCCGGGCTCGGGCATCGTCTCGTAGACGCCGACCACCGGGATGCCGTTCGCGCGGGCCAGGGAGATGAAGGATTCGGTCAGCGAGTCCGTCACCTGCTGATTGTAGAGAAACGCCTTCACCTTGTGCTGGGTGAACAGGCTCCGCTCGATCGCGACGTCCTGCGCCGACGGGTCGGTGCCGTTCATCACGTCGGCCTGGAACGCCCAGGGCGTCTTGTTGCCGGCGCCGAGGGCGGCCAGGAGATAGTCGGCGACGGGTTCGGTGGTGGCTACCGGAGTGCCGGGGTACTGCTGCTTGAACGTGGCGATGGCGCTGGTCCAGGTCTCGAGCGATTTCGTGAAGGCGGCCGCGTTGGCCTTGAAGTAGGCGGCGTGCCTCGGCTGGAGCGCGGCGAGGTTGTCGGCGATCGCGCTGGCGACCTTGGGCATCGTGGCGGGGTCGTACCACAGGTGCGGGTTCGGCGTGCTGTCCGGCAGGCCGAGCAGCTTCTGCACCACGATGGTGCGGCGGCCGGAGTCGGGGACCGCCTTCTCGATCGTGTCCATGAACGTGTCGTAGCCCAGGCCGTTCTGCACCACGAGCCGGGCCGCGTTGACCAGGCGGCCGGTCGACGCGCTCGCCTCGAACGTGTGCGGGTCCGTGCTGGGGTTGCTCATGATGCCGCTGGCCTGGACGTACTTCCCGCCGACCTGCTGGATGACGTCCGCGTACTCGCTCTCCGCGCCGACCGCGATGATCGTGCCGTTCGCCGGGGCCGTGCCGAGCGCGAAGGAGGACGAGCAGCCGGCCGCCAGCAGGGCGGCGGCAGCCAGGGCGGCCGCAGCGGCCGGGCCCCTCCAGCGGTGTGGCATGGCAGGTTTCTCCCCATGGGTTGTCCGGGTCAGCGTTGCGTTGCTAGTAATGATAATGATTCTCAATCTTGACTGCAACGCGGTTGGCGGGGTTGGGTGCGGGTTTGCGGCGGGTTTCGGCGACGTGTTCCCGGCTGGGCGCTTGAGCGGCGGACTACTCACGGCAGCCTCGGCTAACCCACGAGCCACGGGCGTCTCGTCACAGTGGGTGCCGGCTTACCGGCAACGATGATCGTGGGTCGTTACACCCTTATGGGGGGTATTTCGGCCCACGATGATGCCCGCGCCCGCTCCATCCTATTTCTGCGGGGTTGGTGATACTGCTGATGCTTCTGGTAAATGGTCCGGGGCCTAGAGGCCCCGTGGGCGGCGTCCGGCTTAGTCAGCCAGGCGTCTAGCTGGGCGCTCCAAGGTCAGACGTGCTGGTCTGCGGATAGCAGGTGTGCTTGCCCGGGCAGTTGTAGAGGGGCGGGCGGTTGGCCGGGTAAATCCTGGTGATCCTGGTGAAGTAGAGGACGCCGGGGTGGCCGGGGAGGGGTTCGGGCCGCCACAGGGTGATCAGCGCCGGGTAGGAGGCGAACTTGCCGTCCGCGCAGTCCGGTGTGCAGTCGTTGACCGTCTCGGTGCCGGTGCCGAAGGCCTGGCTGGCCGCCCAGCTGACCCAGTGCAGGGCGGTCAGGGCGTCGTTCGCGTCGGCGCAGGTCAGGATGAAGCTCGACGGGCGGGTCTGCCGCTGGCCGGAGCAGTCGACCACGACCGTGCTCCGCTGGGTGACGGCCGGCGACGCGGGCGCGGTGGCCCCGCTACGGGCTGACGCGCAGCCCGCCAGGAAGCCTGCGGCGAGCAGGATGGCCGCGAGAGCGGCGGCAGGCCGACTAGGTGAAGGATTCATGGTCCCTCCTCGCAATGCCCATCACACTGTATGACGCTACGAGGGCAGCAGGGATCTAACCAGGGGGGTGCAGGCGGTGGCGGGCTGGTCGCCGGTCAGCCGGCAGATGGCGGCGGTGATGTAGTTGACGGCGCCGAGGATGGACAGGCCCCTGATGCCGCGGGGATTCCTGAGCTCCGCTGCGATCTGGCTCCAGGTCTCGTGTTCCAGGACGGTGGGGTCGAAGCTGGAGCCGGTGAGCGCGTACCTGTTCCCGAAGTCGGTGAACGGGACGGCCCGCAGGTTGGAAACCGGGGAAGGTTCCGGCCGGGTCGCGCGTTGGGCGAAGCGGGGGTGAAGGTTGTACCGTGCGACTGTGACGATGCCGCTGCCCGAAGAGCCCGTGCGCACCAGGTCCCGGGCGCGCGGGACCCGGCAGGCGCAGGCCCTGGCGGCCGCGCTGGAGACCCTGCCGGGCTTCTGCAGCGCCCAGGAGATCCACGCGGAGCTGCGGCGTAAGGGCGAGCACGTCGGGCTGGCCACCGTCTACCGGCACCTGCAGGCGCTGAGCGAGGAAGGCAGCGTCGACGCGATCCGCGACGCCAGCGGCGAGATCCTCTACCGGCAGTGCGGGACGAGCGTGCACCACCACCACCTGACCTGCCGCAACTGCGGGCGCAGCGTGGAGGTCGAGGGCCGGGCGGTGGAGCAGTGGGCGGAGAAGGTCGCCGCCGAGGCGGGCTTCACCGACGTGGGCCACACCGTCGAGCTGTTCGGCCTCTGTCCTCAGTGCGCGACGACCTAGGCGACTCGATCTCCATGCTGAACGTGAACAGCCGCAGCAGCGTTGCGCGCACGCGGAACGAACCTGGTCTCATCTTCCGCATCGCATAAAACCCCAGCGCGATCACGGCGAGGATCACCACGCAACTACCGAGAACAACCAGCACGGCACACTCCAATCGCTCACCCGGGTCGGGCTCTGACCTGGACGAAGTCGAGGAAACCTGTCCGGCTGGCGGGAAGGGATGATTCCCGGACGGCCGCGGGAAAATCCGGTCACCGCTGACCGCGATCGTCTTATAGGCTGCTGTTCGCCCGGACGATGCTGGACGATCTCGGACAGTTCCAGCCAGCCTGGCGTCGGCCGGCGGAGGGGATGGCGGCGTGCCGGACGAGGAACTCATCGGGCAGCTGAATCGCCTGCGCGCCCGGGCCGGGAACCCATCCGTCAGGGAACTCGCGCAGCTAACCATGCGTCAAGGGCCCGGGCGGGCCATGAGCCGCTCAACGGTCCAAGACAAGATCTCCGGGAAGAGCCCTCCGCGCCTGGGGCAGATCCTGGCGCTGGTCCGGGCCTGCGCCGACTATGCGAAATCGATCGGCGCGCCGCTTGACGTGGAGGACACGGACGAGCAGGTCTGGCGCGAACGAGCCCAGGCTGCGCTGGTACGGACTCCTGCTTCTCCCGCCCCCGTCGCCACGACCGCGAGCCCGTCCCCGAGATGGGATCTCGAGCCCCTCATCCGGGCCGGCCTGCATGACATGGTCGAGCTGGTGCAGGCCAGCGAGCGCGAGCCAACGGCTAACTGGCTGCCAACCCTCATCGAGGCACTCGGCTCCGCGGGAATGTCGGATGAGCAGTTCCTTCGGGCCGCCTCGGGAGAGCAGGCCCAGGAGGTCGTGGGAAGCATCCTGGCCCTGGCTGCTTCGCAAGCAGAACAGGCCGCTGACAGACTGATTTACCTGAGTGCCGTAAACCAGCGGGCCGAGGATATTCCGGTAATCATCGTGCTCCTGCGCAGGCAGGGCGGGACCGGGAGGGGGACCGAGCTGGCAAACCGGCTCATTGACGCGATCACGGGAAAACGGCTCGGCTCGCCGGGCGACATCGGGCTCGACGACTACCTTGCCATCGTGCGTGCGCTGCGCAGCGCCACGATGGACAGGGACGCCGCCCGGGTGCTCGAGGGTATCGGCCAGCATGGGCGCGCAGACCTCGTACTGGAGCTGGCCGCATCGTTCCCGGACACCCTGTCGGGCGACCGGGAGAAAGTCCTCAGCTCAGTAGCCAAGGGAGGTAATTCTCAGCTCAGCTCGCTGCTCCGGGCACTCCAGACGACCGCCCTGGATGGCATTGACCCCGAGAAGACGGTTGACCGCATCATCTTCGGGATTCATCCGGGGACAAACCCGAGGGTTGCGTCGTACCTGGAGTCGGAAGGGCTGCATAAAGAGGCGCAGCGCGTCCTCGAACTCGAGGGCAAGCCACCCTTTTAGGGCTGAGTGGTCAGCGGCGCCTGCGTTTGGGTTTGGCCGGCGCGGCCGCAGCCAGTTCGGCCTTGCGGTCGGAGGCGTACATGTGGACGTACTCCTGGCCGGACAGCTCCTTGATGGCGGCCATCACCTGCTCGGCGATGAGCTGGCGGGCCTTGCCGGGCGGGGCGCCGGTAACCGACGCGGGGAACTCCAGGGGCGCGCCGATCCGCAGCTCGATGCGGCCGGGGCGCGGCACCACGTGGCCGGGGGGCAGCACCCGGCGGGTGCCGCGGATGCCCACCGGGATGACCGGCAGGCCGGACTTGAGCGCGAGCCAGCCGACGCCGGGGCGGCCCCGGTACAGCCGCCCGTCCGGCGACCGGGTGCCCTCGGGGTAGATGGCGAACAGGTTCCCGGCCCGCAGCAGCGCCAGCGCGGCCTCGAGGGTGTCCTGGGCGGCCCGCGGGCCGTCGCGGTCCATCTGCAGCTGGTTGGTGGCCTTCAGGTACCAGGCCCACAGCCGGGCGGCGGGACCGGACGCGGTGAAGTACTCGGACTTGGCCGAGAACGTCACCGGACGGTCCATCATCAGCGGCAGGAAGACCGAGTCGACCACGGACTCGTGGTTGGCGGCCAGGATGGCGCCGCCGGACGCGGGCACGTGGGCCGCGCCGGTCACCTTCGGCCGCCAGATGGTGTGCAAGAACGGCCCGGCGAGAATGCGGGACATCTGATACTGCACGGGTCACCGTCTGCTAACCGTGGGGCGCGTGGGGGCGCTCTCACCATAGCGTGCCTGGTCCAGGGGGTACGCGACGGCGGCGAGTATCCCGATGCCGAGCGGCAGCGCGAACGGGAGCACGGCGGCGGGCACGATCACCCCGGAGTCGTCGGCGAGCCAGCCGAGCACCGGCATCAGCCACAGCACGCCCAGCACGGGCCGCAGCAGCGGCCCTGTCGGCGGCTGGGCGTCATAGGCCAGCGGCGCGGTCGTGAGCCGGAACCAGGCGGGCCGCCAGAGCATCAGCCCGGTCACGATGACCACGATCGGGATCAGCGGGCTGAACGCGTTGACCGACAGCGAGCCGAGGTTGGAGTTGATCTTGCGCAGCAGCAGGCCGCCGGAGCGGCCGTGCAGGGTGTTGCCGGCGAACACGCCGATGTCGGAGTGGCCGGTGGCCGGGACCAGGTAGCTGATCAGCGCGAACACGGCGAACAGGGCCAGCCCGCTGACCGCGACGAGCAGCACCCGGCGCCAGTTCAGCCTGACCCCGGCGACCGCCATGGCCAGCAGCAGGAAGCAGGGCACCATGGCGATGGTGCCGCCCACCTTGCCGCCGAACCCGGGCCAGCCCGACGCGAACACGGCGAAGATCGCGACCGCCGCGACGGCCAGGACCGCGAGCCGGCGCGACGGCGACCCGCCGCCGGAGGCGGCCAGGCGAGCAGAGCGGCGGATCAGGACCAGGGCCAGCCAGGCCGCGCCGAACAGCCCGGACAGGCCGTAGATGCCGAGGGCCTCGTTGCCGATGCCGTAGAACCGGCCGGCCTCCAGCACGGACAGGCCGAACGGGGTCTCCAGTTGCAGCCCCGACCCGGTCATCACGTCGATCCCCAGCACGGCCAGCGTGAACAGGCAGATCGCGCCGAAGGGCGCGAGCGGACCGCGGTTGCGGAAGCCGAGCAGCGCGCCGCCCGCGATGACCAGGGCCAGCGCGGCCGAGACCGCGTACAGCCAGGCGGCCGGGTGCGCGGTCGTGGACCAGGGCACCAGGTTGGCCAGGAAGGTGCCCGCGGGCACCGCGGCGGCGAACACCCCGGCCACCCGCCACCGGCGGGCCCGGCGGCGGCGCTGGTCCTGCGCCGGGCCCCAGGACGCCAGGCCGATCGCGGCCAGCACCACGGCGTCGGCCAGCGAGTAGGCCCAGAAAAATGCGCCGTGCGTGTCCCGCCACACCTGCTCGGCGGTGTCCCGGCCGGTCAGGGAGTTGACCGTGGAGGCGAGCGAGCCCCGGTCGCCGCGGGTGATGTGCGCGCCGACGGTCTGCGCCGGCCCGGTTGCGCCCAGCCAGCCGAGCACGGTCGGGGTCAGGTCGGTGAGCACGACCAGGCCAGGCTGCCGGGTAGAGGCCGCGTTGAGCAGGCCGGAGGAGTAGCCGGGGCCGTCGGCCAGGGCGAGCTGCAGGTGCGGCGGCTTGGACGGCGCGCCCGGCGCGGTGACCAGGAGCGTGGTGCCGGGCGGGAGCGCCGCCGCGATGCGAGCGAGCTGCGCGTCGGCCGCGGCGAGCTGCCGGGCCCGTTCGGCATATCCGAGCGTGCCCAGGTCCACTACGGTCAGCGGGCAGCGGGCCAGTACCGCCGCCGTGACCTGGCCCAGGGCGAGCAGGTAGGAGGCGACGTGGCCGGCGCGATCGGCTAGGGCCAGCGCGGCGCCCGGGCCCGCGGCGGTGGCGCAGCCCGGGGTCTGCCCGGATAGCAGGCCCCAGTCGGGGTTGTTGTGGAACTGGTGGTTGTAGGTCTCGAGGGCGGGCAGGCCGGGGACGCTGGCGCCGGCGCCGTCGGGCCGGACGGCGGGGAAGGCGCCGCAGGCGGCGTTGGTGTGGTCGGACTGGGCCCGGGCGCCCGCGTTCAGCGTGAGCCAGCCGTCGGCCGGGCAGGTCAGCGGCTTCACCGCGTAGTCGACGAGGTTGCCCACCGAGCCCTGGCCGGCCAGCCGCCACAGTTCCGGGGTCTTGGTGGCGGACACGTCGCTCCAGCGCAGCCCGGACAGCCCGACCACGACCACATGGCGGGCAGGCGCGGGCGCGGCGCTGGCGGGCGGAGCCAGGGTGGGGCCGAGGACGAGCAGCAGGCAGGCCAGCAGGAATGTCCGCACCGCCGCAGGCCCGATCCTCACCGACCCACCGTATCCAGGAATTCAGGCCTAACGGGCCGGGTACACGTCGATGTGACCGCTCGTGCCCGCCACGACGTCGCCGATGACCCTGGCCGGCAGCCCCAGCGCCCACAGCGCGTCGAGCAAGTCGCGGACGGCCGGGACCGGTGTGGCCAGCAGCAGGCCGCCGGAGGTCTGGGCGTCGTGCAGGAGCACCGCGATCTGGGCGGGCAGGATGTTGTGCAGGACCGCGTGGCCGCGCATTCGCTCGGTGTTGGCCCTGGTCCCGCCGGAGACAAAGCCGGCCGCGGCGAGTTCGGCGGCACCGGGCAGCAGGGGGACCGAGGACGCGTACAGTCGCGCCGCGGTCTTGCTCGCGGCCAGCATCCGGTGCAAGTGCCCGAGCAGGCCGAACCCGGTCACGTCGGTGGCGGCGCGGACGCCGGCCCGCAGCGCAGCCTGGCTCGCGCCCGCGTTGAGCAGGGTCATCGAGGCGACGGCCGTCTGGATGACGTTCTCGGGCGCCTTGCCGTGCTTGAGCGCGGTGGCGACCACGCCGGTGCCGATGGCCTTGGTCAGGATGAGCTGGTCGCCGGGCACGGCGCGGTCGATGGTCATTAGAGCGGCCGGGTCGGCCAGGCCGGTCACGGCCAGGCCGTACTTGGGCACCGGGTCGTCGATGGTGTGCCCGCCCGCGACGAAGCAGCCGGCCTCGGCGGCCACCTCGGCGCCGCCGCGCAGCACCTGGCCGAGGATGGCCAGGTCCAGGCCCTCGCCGGGCCAGGCGGCCACGTTGACCGCGAACAGCGGCCGTCCGCCCATCGCGTACACGTCGGACAGCGCGTTCGCGGCCGCGATCCGGCCCCAGTCGGCCGGGTCGTCGACGATCGGGGTGAAGAAGTCCGTGGTCAGCACCAGGGCGCGCTCGTCGTCGAGACGGAGCACGGCCGCGTCGTCGCCTTCGGCGGCGCCGATGAGCAGGTCACCGGTGGCCGGACCGAGGCCGGGGACGCCCTCCAGGTCGGCGAACAGCGCCTCCAGCTTGGCCAGCGGCAGCTTGCAGGCGCAGCCCGCGCCGGGCGACAGCGAGGTCAGCCGCGGCGCGCGAAATTTTTCAGCCGTCACGCTCGCCACTGTAGCCGGGGGCTGGCTACCAGATGGCGGTGGCTATGTGCCGGTTCCACGGAATCGGCGTGTACCTGTCCCCGCGCAGGATGCCCGCGGTCATCCCCAGACGTGCGAGGCGCCCCGTTGCTGCTTCACCGGGGCAAAGCCCTGCGATTATGCGGCGGCCCGAATTGTTAAGCTTTAACCGATGTCTGCAACGAGGGAGTCAACCGAGGCCGCGGATCACAATTTCGTCGTGGTGGCCAGCAGGCTGCCGGTGGACAGGGTCGGGGGGCCGGACGGCCAGCCGGAATGGCAGACGAGCCCCGGCGGCCTGGTCACCGCGCTGGAGCCGGTGATGCGCGAGGTCGGCGGTGCGTGGATCGGCTGGTCCGGCGACGCGGGGCCGGCCCCGGGGGCGTTCGAGGCGGACGGCCTGCACCTGGTCGGCCTGGGCCTATCCGAGAACGAGGTCAGGCACTTCTACGAGGGCTTCTGCAACGCCACGCTGTGGCCGCTCTACCACGACGTCATCGCGCCGCCCCAGTTCCACCGCCGCTGGTGGGAGGCGTACGTGACGGTCAACCGCCGGTTTGCGCAGGCCGCGGCCGAACAGGCGGCGCCGGGCGCGACCGTGTGGGTGCACGACTACCAGCTCCAGCTGGTGCCGAGGATGCTCCGCGAGCAGCGCGACGACGTCCGGATCGGCTTCTTCAACCACATCCCGTTCCCCGGCTACGAGATCTTCGCCCAGCTTCCGTGGCGGCGGCAGGTGGTAGAGGGCCTGCTCGGCGCCGACCTGCTGGGCTTCCAGCGGCGCGCCGACGCCACCAACTTCCTGCGGGCCTGCCGCCGGTCCGTCGGCCTGACTACCAGGGGGTCGACCGTGCGGGTCGCCGAGCCCGGCGGGGCGCGCGAAATCCAGGCGGCCGCGTTCCCGATCTCGATCGACGCGAAGGGCCTGGCCGAGATCGCCCGGCGGGACGACGTGAGGAAACGGTCCGCGCAGATCACGGAGGCGCTGGGCGAGCCGGGCCTGGTGCTGCTGGGCGTGGACCGGCTCGACTACACCAAGGGCATCCTGCACCGGCTGCGCGCCTACGGAGAGCTGGTGGCCGGCGGGCGGCTCGGGCCGCGGCCGGTGCTGATCCAGGTGGCCAGCCCGAGCCGCGAACGGGTCGAGGCGTACCAGACGCTGCGTGATGAGGTAGAGGTGATGGTGGGCCGGATCAACGGCGAGCACGGGCAGGTCGGCTACTCCCCCGTGCACTACCTGCACCAGTCCTACCCGCGCGAGGAGATGGCCGCGCTGTACCTGGCCGCCGATGTGATGCTGGTGACGCCGCTGCGAGACGGCATGAACCTGGTGGCCAAGGAGTATGTCGCGTGCCGGAACGACGAGAACGGCGTACTGGTGCTGAGCGAGTTCACCGGGGCGGCAGACGAGCTGGCCGGGGCGTTCCTGGTCAACCCGCACGACATCGAGGGCCTGAAGGACACGATCGTGCGCGCGGCGACCATCAGCCCGACCGAGGCCAGGCGGCGGATGCGCGCGATGCGCAGGCGCGTCCGCGAGCACGACGTAGCCCGCTGGGCGGCCAGCTTCCTGGACATGCTGAGCGGTGCACCCAGCGCGGACCGGCGGGCCTGGGAGCCCGAGGCCAGCTGAGCTCGCTCAGGCACAGGCATGGCCGCACCGGGGTCGTCTGCCGGTGACGACCCCGGTGCGGTGCTCCTGCGCGCCGCGGTCAGGCGGCCCGGCCGATCATCCGGTTCAGGGCCCGCCGGGCGGTCTCGGCCCAGCTGGTCCGTTCGGTCTGCGGCGCCGGTGCAGGCGGGGAGGCCGGTGCGGGCGGTGGCATCGGAGCCGGGGCCGGGGCCGGGTCCTGGGCCGCCGGGGCGGCGGGCTTGCGCTCCCGCTGGGCGTGGTCCTCGCGGATGTGCAGGTCGAGGAGCGGCCGGCTGGGATACCCGAGCCCGCAGAGCGAGCAGGTGTGGCTGGACATGTCATCCTCCGTTGGTTAGCTGCCCGGCAGTTCGCCGAGCGTGACCTGGACGCTGCGGTCCTGGCCGTCGCGGCTGACGGTCACGGTGACCTTGTCGCCGGGCTTGGCGGCGGCCAGCGCCTGGGAAAGCGCGGTGGTGTCGGTGGTCTGCGCCCCGCCGACCGCGGTGATCACGTCGCCGGCGCGAAGTCCGGCCCGTTCGGCCCCTCCACCGCTGGTCACGGCGACCAGGCCGACGCCGCCCGCGGCGCCGTCCGGACCGAGGACGGTGGCGACCTCGGCACCTATCGCGGCCCGGTGCGAGTTGGTGACGTGCCCGGTGTCGATGATCTGGGTGGCGATGTCGCGGGCCAGGTTGGACGGGATGGCGAAGCCGATGCCCTGGGCCTGGCCGCCGCCCTGCGGGCTGC
>WNGJ01008226.1_pt1 | contig 11109 bp, 6 predicted proteins | sample 5400611 | NCBI WGS metagenome assembly WNGJ01 (sample SAMN13153375, study PRJNA577476) | soil metagenome | isolation source: 40 cm soil or saprolite under Garry oak tree replicate 1 | place: USA:California | collected 2016-06-15 | reverse complement strand
AGCCGGCCGGCGGCGTCCGCCGAGCGGTCCTTCTGCCACATCTCGGTATAGCCGGACTCATCAAGCACGATTTCGGCGAGTTGAGTGTGGGGGACGCCGCCGGCCTGGGCGCGCCAGCGGTCGAACGCGGCGAGAAGATCGCGCAGCGCCTGGCGCGGCTTCGGCTTTAACTCGTCGGTGGCGCCAACCGCACGGGTCGCCGCCATCAGGGAAATCTCTGCCGCCCGGGCATAGTCGTGCAGGAGCTTGATGGTGGCGTCGCCGAGACCGCGCTTGGGAACGTTGACGATGCGCTCGAACGCGAGATCGTCGCTCTCGGAATTGACGCAGCGCAGATAGGCGAGGGCGTCGCGGATTTCGCCGCGCTCGTAGAAGCGCGGGCCGCCGATCACCCGCAGCGGCACGCCGAGGGTGAGGAAACGATCCTCGAACTCGCGCATCTGGAACGACGCGCGCACCAGGATGGCAATCTCATCGAGAGAATGGCCGCCGCGTTGGAGGTCCTCGATCTCCTCGCCGATGATGCGCGCCTCCTCCTCGGAGTCCCATGCCGAGGTCACCGTCACCTTCTCGCCGGCGTCACTCTCGGAGCGCAGCGTCTTGCCGAGACGGCCCTCATTGTGGGCGATGAGATGGGAGGCTGCCGCGAGGATATGGGCGGTCGAGCGGTAGTTGCGCTCCAGGCGGATCACCTTGGCGCCCGGGAAATCCTTCTCGAAGCGCAGGATGTTGTCGACCTCGGCGCCGCGCCAGCCATAGATCGACTGGTCGTCGTCGCCGACGCAGCAGATGTTCTTGGGGGGGCGGTGCTTCTCCCCTCCCCCTTGTGGGGAGGGGTCGGGGGTGGGGGTCGGGGTGTGGGGCACCATCGCACCACGGCCTCCCGACCCCCCACCCCGACCCTCCCTCACAAGGGGGGAGGGAGAAAGCGCGGTTGGTGAGGTCGTGCTCTGCCCCAGGAGCCGCAACCACAGATACTGGGCTACGTTGGTGTCCTGATATTCATCAACCAGGATGAACCGGAACCGGTGCTGATACTGCCGCAGGACTTCCGCGTGCTCGCGGAACAGGCGGATGTTCTCCAGAAGAAGATCGCCGAAATCGACCGCATTGAGGCTCTTGAGCCGGGCCTGATAGGCCGCATAGAGCTTGATCCCACGGCCGTCCGCAAAGGCGGCGGCCTCACCTGGCTTGACCTGACCGGGGATGAGTCCGCGGTTCTTCCAGCCGTCGATGATGCCGGCGAGGACGCGGGCGGGCCAGCGCTTCTCATCGATATTTTCGGCTTCGAGCAGCTGCTTCATGAGCCTGATCTGGTCGTCGGTGTCCAGAATGGTGAAATTGGTTTTGAGGCCGACCAGCTCGGCGTGACGGCGCAGAATTTTGACCCCGATAGCGTGAAAGGTGCCGAGCCATGGCATGCCTTCGACGGTCGCGCCAACCATCTCGCCGATCCGGTGCTTCATTTCCCGCGCCGCCTTGTTGGTGAAGGTGACGGCGAGAATTTCTGACGGGCGGGCGCGGCCGAGGCTGAGGATGTGGGCAATTCGCGTGGTCAGCACCCGCGTCTTGCCGGTCCCGGCGCCGGCCAGCACCAGCACTGGACCATCGAGCGTCTCCACTGCCTCGCGCTGCTCCGGGTTCAATCCGGCAAGATAGGGCGGCGCGGCCGCCGCGCGGGCCCGCGCCGCGATGCCGCCGGAGGCGACGGCGACGGGCGCCACCGGTGCTTGCTTCAATGGGTCGGGCAAGTGTGATGTCCCAGATGCAACGTACGAAGGGCGACCGCCAGGGCGGTGATTCTCCTAAGCTACAAAATGGCACTCGCAGCCGGCTTTTGCGAGGCCGCAGTGGCGCGGAAGCGGCGTATCCACACCCGGGCAGCGGCGTTCATGGCCGGCCGATCGCGGGACCAACCGGTTAGGCCCGCCCGCGAGGGCTTGCGCTGTGACTGCCCGCAATTCGCCGGCACACCTCAAAACGTGAGCGAATCCAGCCAAGCACGCAAAACGAGAAATTTTTTTGGACAATAGGCAAAATAGTCCTATGATTTGATTTGGCCTTCCTGCCGGCGTGGGTGAGCCGGCGGTAATTGATTGCCGTTAGAGGGCCACCTTCTCGGCAACGCCAAAACGGCCTACCTTGGGCGGCCAGAGACCTGCTGTTCCATCTGGAGAATGCCGATGACCTTCCGCGCCGTTGCTGCCCTGCTGCTCATGACCGCTTCGGCCGCCTTCGCGCAGGGGACTTCAACGACCCATTGGCCGAATCAGAAGGAAGGCGATTTCGTCATCAAGGATTTTCGCTTCAAAAGCGGCGAAACCCTGCCGGCTCTGAATATCCACTACACCACGCTGGGCACGCCGCAGCGCAACGCGTCGGGCGAAATCACCAACGCCGTGATCCTGCTGCATGGCACGAGCTCCAGCGGCAAGGCATGGCTGATGCCGTCGCTCGCCGACGAACTGTTTGCGCCCGGCCAGCCCCTCGATGCCGCGCGCTACTTCATCGTGCTGCCCGACGGCATCGGCCGTGGCGGCTCCAGCAAGCCGAGCGACGGCCTCAAGGGCAAGTTCCCGCACTATCGTTATGAGGATATCGTCGGGTCAGAATACCGGCTCGTCACCGAAGGCCTCGGCATCAAACATCTGCGCCTGGTCATGGGCTCGTCCATGGGCGGCATGCACACCTGGATGTGGGGCTATACCTATCCGGACCTGATGGACGGCCTCGTCCCGATCGCAAGCCAGCCGATCCAGATCAGCGGGCGCAACTGGATGCAGCGCCGCATCGCCGCCGAGGCGATCCGCCAGGATCCGGGCTGGAACAACGGCTTCTACGACAAGAACCCCACCCGGTGGACCGTGACGGCGCCCTACGGCTTCCTGCAGACGGAGAACGTGCTGCAGCTCCAGAAGATGTTCCCGACCCGTGAGGCGGGCGATGAGATGTACAAGAAGCTGCAGGAGGAGGCGAAGCACCGCGACGCCAACGATACGCTGTGGGGCATCGAGGCCGTGATGGACTACAACCCGACGCCGCACCTCGAGAAGATCAAGGCGCGGCTGATGGCCATCAATTCCGGCGACGACGAGGCCAACCCGCCGCAGATCGCCTCCACCGAGCGTGAGATCAAGCGCATCCCCAATTCCAAGTACGTGCTGATCCCGGCGAGCGAAGAAACCCACGGCCATTTCACCCACTTGCGCGCTTCGTTCTGGAAGGCGTATGTGGCGGAGTTCCTCAAGGAATTGCCGGCGCAGATGTGAGGGCGACGACCATTCCGGGCTCGGGGCCCGCGAGGCGACATCTACAATTGCAGCGCCGCTGCCCGAGCCGTTTCATGGAAGCGGCGCACTCGTTCAAGGTCCTTGGCATGTGATCCATCGCAATCCGTCCTGGTCTTGGAATCGACGCCGGCCGGCCGGACGATTTGAATCGCTTCCGCCACATTGTCGGATCCGAGGCCGCCTGCGAGGATTACTGGAATACTGGCGAGATCTACGATGCGACGACTGATCTGCCAATCGTGCGGCACGCCAAGCGCGCCAATCTGCCTGTCCGTGGACCGATAGCTGTCGAGAAGCAGAAAGTCTGCAACTTCGATGTAGCTGCGGGCGATATCAACGCTTGCCTCGCCACACACTGGCACGCTCCTCATGATGGAAACTTCCGGCAGCATCTCCTTGAGCGATGCGACGTCCAGTGGGGAAAGCAGATCGGCACTAGCCCCCAAATGCACGATCGAAGGATTGAGCTCGCGCGCCCACGACGCAATCAGAGCGATATCGGAGGTGAGAAACAGCGCCAAAAACTTCGATGGCGGTATGATAGCAGAGCTGATCATCGCAGCCGACGAAATCGGCTGCTCTCGCGGAAATTGCCCATCTCCGACGAGGACGCCGATATGATCGACGCCTATGGCCGAAATGGCAGACGCCTCCTCGGCGGTGGAGACTTCGTAAATCTGCGTCAGCATAAATTGCGCCCTCGACGCCAGTGGGCCAATGTACATATCGAGTGTCGGCGACGATACAACTCGGTGCAGCCGGACATCGACGTGAGAGCTGCGAAAGCTTTCACTGGGCGACGGCGTTTACGCGCGTCACAATGCCGGTGAGAATCGGAGAAACACGGCAGCGGAGATCATGGAAGGAGCCTACGTCGTTTACGGGTCACCCGGTTCGGGTTCGGTGCCGGTCGAGGCCGCGCTGACGCTGATCGGCGCGCACTATCGGGTGATCGGGGAGACCATTCTGCGAGATGTTGCCTGCAACCCCGATGTATTCAAAGTCAATCCTCTCGGCCAAGTACCCGCGCTCGTCCTGCCGGACGGCGAGGTGATGACCGAAAGCGCCGCCATTCTGATCTGGCTCGCGGATCAGTATCCCCACGCGCTTTTGGCGCCGTCTCCCGCCGACAAGAGACGTCCGGCGTTCCTGCGCTGGATGGCCTACATATCCTCAGCGATCTACGGGCTCGCCTGGGTGCGAGGCGATCCGATGCGGCTGGTGTCCGATGAGCGCCAGGCGGAGGTGGCACTGAACCGGATCGCCAATCGGCGCGCTGACTGCTGGCGCTGGATGGATGCACAGATTGCGCCGCGCCGATTCCTGCTCGGCGATGAACTGGGCGTCCTGGATTTGTATGTGGCGACGGTCTCTCGCTGGTCCCCGCGCCGGAGGCGCTTCTATAGCGAGGCGCCGAAAATGGCCGAGATCGTGCGCCGCGTTGATGCGGATCCGCGCCTGGCTGAGTTGTGGGCGACGCGCTTCCCCTTTCATGAAGGATGGGAAGAATAAAGGATTAGGAGCCCGCCGGGATCTCAACACTTGGCCCAAAGAAGCCGCGTGGAATGGCGGCCCTGAAGGCCGCTTACTGGGCCGAAGCCGCCGCACCCGTCTATGGCCATTTTCTTGAGCCGGCCCGGCTTAGCGATCTGCGTTAGGTGCCATAGCTGGTATTCTCGACGGCAAAACTGTCAGTCGCCGGCGACCCGTTAAGCGGGTCCGGTTAGGGCTGAGGCGGCCGTCGGGTCGTCTCGCCTGTCACATAACTTGTAACTTGCTCAAGTCGGCCTGATCGTCGCGTATTGGAGGTGGGCATGCTGACGCCTTGCCCACCACGCTGCTCGTGACATTCTTCGGGAACGCTCAACCCGGCGCCGCTCCCTGGGTGGCGAGATAGACCGCGTAGAGCGACTGGCTCGCCGCCATGAACAGGCGGTTGCGCTTGGGACCGCCGAAGCAAACATTGCCGCAGACCTCGGGCAGCCGGATGCGGCCGATGAGCTGGCCTGCCGGCGTCCACACCGTCACGCCGCTATAGCCCACGGCGCGGCCGGCATTGCTCGAGACCCAGAGATTGCCGTTGACGTCGCAGCGCGCTCCGTCCGGCCCGCACTTCACGCCGTCGATCATGAAGTCGCTGAACAGCTTTTGATTGGACAGCTTGTTGTCGGAGCCGACGTCGAACGCGTGCATATCGCCCTTGCCGCCCGCCCCTGTATCGCCCGGCCCTTTCCCGGTGCTGATGACGTAGAGTTTCTTGTAGTCGGGCGAGAAACAGAGCCCATTGGGATCCGGAACCTGCTCCTCGGTCACAACGAGGTCGACGCGTCCGCTCGGGTCGACCCGATAGCAGTTGGTGGGCAATTCGCGACGGCCGGGCACGAAGCCGGCAGGCTGGCCGATCCGGGGATTGAGTCGGCCGGCTGTGTTGCTCGGGCCGCCCGCCACATCCGGCTCGCCCTCGTAGAGCTGGCCGCCATAGGGCGGATCGGTGAACCAATAGCTGCCGTCCGGATGCGGCACGACATCGTTCGGCGAGTTGAGCCGCTTGCCCTGGTATGAATCGGCGATCACAGTCGCCGTTCCGTCGTGCTCGTAGCGCACCACGCGGCGGGTGAGATGCTCGCAGGAGAGCTGACGGCCCTGGAAGTCGAACGTGTTGCCGTTGCTGTTGTTTGCCGGATAGCGGAACACGCTGACGCGACCGTCGTCCTCCGACCAGCGCATCTGGCGATTGTTGGGGATGTCGCTCCACACCAGATAGCGCCCTTGCGCGCTCCACGCCGGGCCTTCGGCCCACAAGAGACCAGTGTGCAGACGCTTGATCGCCGTGTTGGGCTGCGCGATGGCGTTGAACTGCGGGTCGACCGCGATGATGTCAGGGTCCCAGAAATAGGTGGTCGGCGCGCCGCGCGGGCTGAAATCGCGCGGCGGATTGGTGATGGTGGTCGGCGGCGCCGCCGGCCCGGTCTGCGCTGCCGCGGCGCCGGCTCCGGCCACCATGGCGCCGGCGCCGGCCGCCAAAGCCTGCACCAGCTGCCGACGCGACATCGCGCCCTTGTCCTGATCCCAGTTCGCCGAGTGTGTCACGAGCACCTCCCCACTGAAAGCAGAAGGCCGGTTGATCCGACCCTGCAACCCGAGGTTAGTCCATCTCGCGCAGGCTGGCGAGAGTCATAGAGGTGTGGTCGAGGAGATTGCTGGTCTGGACGGTGACGGCGTGGCGGAGTCAGGAGTTCGCGAGAACTTCCGTCTGCGCTCGGCTGGTGAATATTTTTCTCGAAGTGGCGACAATGGCACTCGCGCCTAAGCCGAATGATATCGATCAAAGACGAAAGCGCAGCGTGTCTGCAGACAGGTAATAGGAGCAAAACTTATGGCAGCTCCACTTGGTCATGACCGGGCTTGTCCCAGCCATCCCGATAATCGGGCACCTGTGCCATCCTCATTGAGATCGCCGGGACCAGCCCGGCGATGACGCCACGAGTTTTGCTCCTGTTACGCAGACAGAAGCTAATCCCTTATAATCGACAATCATCTTAGTAGAAATGCGGACCGCCTGAGTGACCGGCCCCTCAGCTCCGCGCCGGTATCCCGATCCGCCGCCCGGCTGCTTCCGGAACCGGAAGGAGCGCGTGGGAGGCTTTCATCTCGGCGAGCCTCGCCGAGATTTCCTGCGGGAACGCCGCGGTCTTTCTCGACGTCATGTCAACATGGAGCGACAGGTTCTCCGAGGTCGCCGACACCCAGCCGTCGGCGGCATGGAACAACTGCTCGAAATAATGGAGCCGCTTGGCATCGTAGTCGATGAGCTGAAAGGTAACACGCACCGGATCACCGGCGTGCAGTTCGCGCAAGTAGCGGACGTGGACTTCGGCTGTGAAGATCGACTGCCGGCGGCTCGCCACGTAATCCGCCCCGACCCCGATTAGCTCGTAGGTTTCGTCGACGGCGCGGTCGAACAGCATATTGTAGTAGGCCATGTTAAGATGGCCGTTGTAGTCGATCCACTCCGGCTCTACCCGCATGATCGATGACACGAACGGCGCAAAGAACAGCGGCGACATCACTCCTATCAAGCACCCCGTTTTAGCCCCAGGTCATGATTATGCCAGGAAACTTGAACCTGTCTCGCCAAATCGAAGCGCGCCGCGGAACGTTATAGCGTTATGATGAATCTCGTCGATCCGATCGTGCCTTCGGGTTCCAACCGGACAAGGAGATAGATGGGAGAGGCAAGCGACATGACCGCGGTCCACACAGCGGCGCCACCTCCTCCCTACCCTCCCCAGCAAGCGGGAGAGGGTAGGGAGGGGGCACGCGCCGCGGCACTCGCAGCGCTAGCACAGCTACTGGGCGAGCGCGTCACGGTTGCGTCCGCCGTCCGCGCCCAGCACGCCAACACCACGACCTGGGTGGCGAACCAGCCACCTGATGCGGTTGCATTCCCATCCTCGGCGGAGGAGGTGCTGGCAATCGTACGCATCTGCGCCACCTACGGGCTGCCGGTCATCCCGTTTGGGGTCGGAACGTCGCTCGAAGGCCAAGTCAATGCGCCGTTCGGGGGCGTTTCCATCGATTTTCGCGACATGAACCGGGTGCTCGCGGTTCACCCAGAGGACCTGGACTGTGTGGTCGAGCCCGGGGTGACGCGCAAGCAGCTCAACGCTTTCCTGCGCGACTACGGGGTGTTCTTCCCGCTTGATCCCGGCGCCGACGCTTCGATCGGCGGTATGGCGGCGACCCGCGCCTCCGGCACCAACGCGGTCCGGTACGGCACCATGAAAGACAATGTGCTCGCGCTCAAGGCGGTGCTCGCCAATGGCGAGATGATCACGACGTCGCGCCGCGCCCGCAAGTCGGCCGCCGGCTACGATCTCACCAGATTGCTGGTCGGCTCCGAAGGCACGCTCGCGGTCATTACGGAAATCACGCTTCGACTCCACGGCATTCCTGAGGCTATTGCAGGCGGAGTGTGCCCGTTTCCCTCGGTCCAGGCGGCGTGCGAGGCGGCCATTGCGACCATCCAGTCCGGCATCCCGGTTGCCCGCATCGAGCTGCTCGATGCCCTCCAGGTCAAGGCCGTCAATGCCTATTCAAAATTGACGCTGCCGGAGCGCCCGATGTTGTGCGTCGAGTTTCACGGCAGTCCCGCCGGCGTGGAAGAGCAGTCAGCGCGTTTCGGCGAGATTGCCGCCGACCTCGGCGGCGGTCCTTTCGAGTGGGCCACCAAGACGGAGGATCGCACCCGGCTGTGGCAGGCCCGGCATGACGCCTATTGGGCGGCGCTCGGGCTAAGGCCCGGCGCCAAAGCGATTGCAAGCGATGTCTGCGTGCCGATTTCTCACCTTGCCGAATGCGTCATAGCGACCCAGGCGGACGTGGCGGCGAGCCGGCTCGTTGCCCCAATCGTTGGGCATGTTGGCGACGGCAACTTCCACCTGTCGATTCTCGTCGATATGGCTGATGCCGACGAACTCCGCCGCACCGAAGGGCTGCTGGAACGGCTGGTCGAACGGGCTCTGGATATGGAGGGAACCTGCACGGGCGAGCACGGCGTCGGCCAGGGCAAGATGAAATATCTCAAAGCCGAACACGGGGATGCCGCGTTGCTCGCGATGCGGGCCATCAAGACGGCGCTCGACCCGCAGAACATCATGAATCCCGGTAAGATCGTCACACTGGGCTAAACTCGCTTGGGCAATCCGGCAGGCTCGACATATAATCGCCGCTGACGCGCGCTTGGCTTCGCTTGCATCCCTGCGTGGAGCGGACCGGAACTTTAACCGGAACTTAGCGGGAGAGCGTCAGCTTTGCGGGGCCCCCTCCCTACTTCCCCGCATGCGGGGAAGTAGGGAGGGGGCGGGCCGCGGTAACGCAGAACGGCGGTGAGTTGAATCAGTGCAGGTTCCCCTCCCTATTCTCCCAGACAGACGTGGAAGAATAGGAGGGGTGACTGCACGCTACGGTTTGGAGCACGTTGGTGCAAACGACGCTTCTCAGTATCGGCATAGCGATCATCCTCGCGCTGGTGGCAGCGCTGATAGGGCCTATTTTCATCGACTGGGGCCAATATCGTGCCGTGATCGAGTCGGAAACCAGCCAGATCGTTGGGGTTCCGGTGCGGGTGGGCGGCGCAATCGATGTACGCCTACTGCCCACGCCCTCTCTCAAGCTCACCAACGTGCATATTGGCCCGGCAGCCTTGGCCGAGAAGGTAACCGTGGTCGGGCTCGCCATGGAGTTCGGCCTTGGCACGTTGATGCGCGGCGAATTTCGCGCCCATCAGGTTACGCTCGACCACCCTCAAATGCGTGTCGGGCTCGACCGGTCGGGTGCCGTGCAGATACCCGGTCTGAATTTCCGCTTTGATCCGAATCGACTTGCGATCGAACGGCTCACGATCAACGAAGGCCAGCTTTTCCTCGCCGATGCCGCGAGCGGTGCCAAGCTTACCGTCGAAGGGTTGAATTTGAGCGGCGAGGTGGGGTCCCTCATTGGTCCATTCAAAGCCGAAGGCACCTTTGAGGCGAGGGGTGAGCACTACGCCTACCGATTTTCAGGTAGCCGCCGAGGCGACGACGGCGGTATGAAAATACGGGTCGCTGTCGATCCAGCCGAACGGGCGCTCGCGTTCGAATCCGACGGAACGGTTTGGATCGAGGGCGGCTCCCCCCGTTTCGAAGGCGCCGCGACATTGTCGCGCGTCGTCGGTATCACGACGCCAGGCGGCCGGGTCACCGTCAACGATCCATGGAAGGCTTTCGGCAAGATCAAGGCGACCACCAAGACCGTGGCGGTCGACCAGCTTGAATTGCTTTACGGGCCGGAATCGCGGCTCGTTCGCCTGAACGGCTCTGCCGTCATGAACCTCGGTCGCGACCCGCAGGTCGCGAGCTCACTCACCGCCCGGCAGATCGACCTTGATCGCCTGCTTCCCAATTCCGACCTGAAACGGCTGCCGTTCGAGACTGTCAAATTGCTGGTCGATGAGTTCGCCACAATTCCGTCGCCGCCGATGCCGATCCGAGTGACCTTCGGGATCGACAGTCTCATGGCGGGCGGTGCGACGCTATCGGCGCTGCGCGGCGATGTGGAGAACAATGCCGACGGATGGAAACTTGGCGCGCTCGAGTTGCGCGCCCCCGGTGCGACCCAGATGCTGCTCACCGGCAAGCTTGCGTTGGCGGATCGCAAGGTCGAGTTTCAAGGGCCGGTGAAGGTCGATTCGAGTGATCCAGCGGCTTTCTTCGCCTGGATCGAGGGGCGCAGTGCGGCGGGGCGGCCGGCGCTCGGCCCGATGCGCGGCAGCGGCACCGTCACGCTCGGCTCTGCGCGAATCGCCGTTGACGGCCTCAAAGCCGAGATCGACCGCAAGGCATTGGAAGGGCGCGTGGCCTATCGGTTCGCCACCGCCGCGGCGCCGGCGCGCCTTGAGGCAGCGCTCAGCGGTGCCGAACTCGACTTCGATCGCGGTCTTGCGCTGGGATCGGCGTTGTTCGCCTCGACCTCGTACGAGCGCCCCGGGGAGATCGCGGTTGCTCTCGACGTCGGACGCGCCTCCTATGCGGGCATTGAGGCCCGAAAGACTCAGGCCGTGCTGACCTACGATCATTCGGGGCTGAAGATCGAACGTTTGTCGATCGCCGACATCGGGGGGGCTTCACTTGACGCCAGCGGCCGCCTCGACAACGCCGCCGACGCGTGGCGCGGCTCGGTCGCCTTGTCAGTGGCGGCGCCGCGGCTGGATGGCATTGCCGCTCTCGCAGAAAGATTTCTGCCCCAAACGTCAGATACGATGCGCAAGTATGGCCCGCGG